>Ga0308169_10000970_pt1 | contig 36525 bp, 41 predicted proteins | sample PhyBR1_2_FD_202139 | JGI IMG/M metagenome (GOLD analysis project Ga0308169, IMG submission 202139) | Phyllosphere microbial communities from UC Gill Tract Community Farm, Albany, California, United States - DLSLSB.R1 | ecosystem: Host-associated > Plants > Phyllosphere > Unclassified | place...
GCCGACGCTGCTCGATGAGCGCCTCGGCCGACGGCTGCGGGCCGGCCGTCAAGGCTGTCGTGAACGCCCGCAGCCAGCCCGAGCCGGCGGCAGCGGGGCCGTTCGAGGCCTTCGATGGCGCGGGCTCGACGTCGGGCTCGCTCGCAGACGGTGCGACGGCGACGGCGACCGCAGCGCTCGACGGATCGGCGGCGGGCTCGGCGCTGGTCGACGGGAGCGACTCGTCGATAGAAGCTGCCGCAGGCTCGTCGAGGGCGGGAGGGGCGGGCTCGGTCGCCGCGCCGCTCCAGCCCCAGCCGAACCAGCTCGAGCGCGAGGCCGACTGATCGGGTCCTGTTGGCGGCGCCGTCGGCGAGAGGTCGGCGCTCGGCGGGGCAGGCGCAGCTCGTACCGTGCCGTCATCTGCGAGAGAGGGAGCAAGGTGAGCGAGCGCTCCTGTCGGGCGACGAGTGAGAGAGGCGGACGCACGTGGTCGAGGATCGCGAGGAGTAGCAGTCGGCGTCGAGTCGTTCTCGTCGGCGGTCGTCGCCTCGTCGACCTGCATCGCCTCGCTCGACGTAGGCGCACCGTAGCCGAGAGCTTGCGCTGCGAGGTTGAGCGAGCTCGGCGTCGCGCGGGCGACGAGCGAGAGCCAGCCGCGAGGCGGGGCGGCGGCGGCGGCGGCGGCGAACGAGTCGGCGAAGTCCTGCCCAGCCGGCTCGCTCGCGACCTCGGGCGGCTCAGAGGCACTCGCCGGCGCCTGCTCGACGAGGCGCACATCCTCGCCGTCCTGCGACGTGCGCCTCGGCTCGTCCGGCGCCGACGATGCCGCCGTCGCCGACGTGAGCGCCTCGCTCGGCGGCGGGGTCTGCTCGAGCGCGGGCGCCATGCCGAACCAGCTGCGACGGGCGAGTGACGACCTGGTGCTGCGCTGGCTCGGCGCGATCGAGCTGGACGGCGAGGTCGACATGGGTTGGTCGGGCGCCGAGGTGGATGAGGAGGGCAAGTTGGCGGTCGGTGAGGTAGGTTTGCGAGCTGGGGAGGGACGAGGAGGTCGGAGGGTCGAGGAAGAGGTGCTTGGCTGGAGCGGGCGCGAGATGGATTTGGTCGAGGTCGAGGCGGACGAGACGGACGAGGCGCGGTCGGGCTTCTTGCGCATGCTCGGCATCAGGTCGTCGGCGGTCGTTGTCGACAGCGTCGGCTGCGGGCCTGCTGCGAGTGTGCCGCTCGAGCCGCCTGGCGCCTGGTAGGTCGAGCGACGGCGAGGGGAGCGGTCGGCACCCGGCCCGAGGAGGGACGGCGCTCGCACGCGCTGGCGCTTGACCGTCGACGAAGGCGAGAGCGTGTCGGGCCCTTTGCCCTTGCCCTTGGCGTCGACGTCGCACGGCTCGTCGACCTCCATGAGGTCGTCGTCGGCCTCGACTCGCCCGCGCGCCGTCCTCACCGAGCTCGCCGAGCTCGCCGCCCGGCCCCTGCCCTTGCTCGAGCCCGTCCAGGTCCTGTCTCCTGCATCCTCGCTGCCGCTGCCCTGCGGCCCTCGCGCCGCCGAGTCCGGGACGCCACTCCTCGCGCTGACGCCGCTGCGGATGCTCATGCGGTCGTCCTCGTCCTCCATCTCGGCCATCTTGCGCGACAGGAGCGAGTAGGCCGAGCTCGAGCTCGACAGGCCTCGCGACGGCGTGCTCGACGACGACGAGGCCGAGGTCGAGGGTGCGCCGGGCGTGCGGGAGGAGCGCGACGACGAGGTGCTGGCGAAGAGCGAGTCGAACGAGTTGGACGGGTTGTCGGGGTGGGTGGAGGCGACTGGAGGGGCTGGGCGGGACGGCGAGGCCCTCCACTGCGGCATGGCCGGGCGGGGCGAGGCGGGCGAGGCGGAGCCGGAGGTGCGTCGTGGGGCGGGGCGAGGGCGAGGTCCTGCGGCGACAAGGGGAGTCAGCGGGCGGGCTCAGTGTGTCTGGGAAGGTGTAATCTGTGCAGGGACGCACCGTGTGCAGGCTCAAGGCGGTGTGGTGGTGCAGGGGTCGAGGAGAACCGGGCTGCGGGAGATGACGATGAAAGGCCGGGTGGTGCGGGCGAGCGGCTGATCGTGCGCGCGCTGCGGGGGCTCGACGCTGCAGCTAGGGCGTGTGCGAGTCCTGCTCGGCCAGGCGAGGTGGAGGAGAGGTGCGAGGTGAGGCTCGCGCTCCCTCCGACTCGAGGGCCGGCCACTTTCGTTGACGCGAAGCCGGGCTCTCTCTGGCGCGCGCAGGTCAAGCAATAGTATCACAGTGACAACAGGAACATGATCTAGGCAAAGGTCCAGGAGTCGATCTAGACGAGCTGCCGCACGACGAGCGCTCCTCCTGCGACGGCGAGCGCGGCGACTCCTCCGACGACGCAGCCCATCTCGATGAGCAGGTGCCGCCACTGCTTGACGACCGCCTTGCCGACATGCGGGCCGAGCTCGATACCCTGTCGACCGTGCCCGAGTCAGCGCGAGGGTGCGAGGGAAGGAACTGGGAGCGAAGCGAGGGAGACAAGGACGCACCGGCTCCTCGCCCTCCTCCTTGTCGAGCTTGTCGCCGTGCCTGTCGGCCTCGCGCCACGCAAACACCGTGCGCCGCTCACCGAGGTGGTACACAACGACGAGCTCGATGACGGATCGGAACCAGCCGCTGCGCAGCGTCTCCCACCGCCGGCCCCGCGCGCCGGCGACGCGCGCGTACGCCTGCCCGAACGCCAAGAGAGCCCACGCCGTCCACGTCTCGACGTCGACCATGAAGCGGTCGTACCGGGTGCCGTGCGGGAGGGCGAGCTGGTCGGCGAGCGCCGGGCCGAGGAGGAGGCGGCACAGCTCGACGTGGCGCAGGACGCCCGTCGGGTGCGGCGGGCGGTTGCTGATCGCCGACAGGATCTTGTACTGCGGCGTGTTGAGCGGGTCGCTCGGCGGCTCGCCAGCGGGGAAGATCGAGAAGGCGAGCGACGCAAAGTAGGCCTCGGCGGCCTGGTACGACTGGCCGTAGAAGCGCGAGAGGAGGTCGGGCGAGATGCCGAGGTAGTAGCTGCGGGCGCGAGAGAGGAGCGTCAGGAAGGACTCGTGCAGGCGTCGAGGAGCAGGAGGGAGGAGGGACGCACCCGATGTGGCGCCACGTCGTCTGATACGCCGCCTCCTCCCTCGGCGTCGGCTTGATGCCCATGCGCCGCAGCGACCACATCGGCGCGATCATGAAGGCGCCGAGGACGGCGAGCAGGTCGGCCTGGTTGATCGGCACGCCGTTCTCGGCCTCGTCGTAGACGTTGTACCGGCCCTTGCCGTTAGCGATGCGCCGGCGCACCTGCGCGTGGAGCATGCGCACCCGGAACGTGCTCTTCCAGCCGCGCCCGGTGCCCGTCGTCATGTCGCTCATGACCTGCAAGGAGAGGCCGTCGAGGTCAGCTCTCGCCGCGGGGAGTGGTCGGGAGAGGATGAGGAGAGGGCGAAGGGCTGGGACGAGGAGAGGGTGCAGGGACCGGGAGGACAGAGAGAGAGAAACAGAGAGAGACGCACATCGATGACATGCAGCGAGGTCTCGAGGAGGCGCTTGTGCGTCGCGTCTCGTGCGCCCGACGTGAGGTAGTTGGTCTCGTGCATGACGGCCGCGAGTTTGGGCGCCGAGAAGCCGCCCGCGAGGCTGAAGTGACCGAGCGCGGAGTAGATCTGCGCCGAGTACTTCCAGAAGACGGCCTGGCCCTCGGCGAAAGTAGGCGGACCCTGTGCGCGAGGGAGCGGGTGCGAGGGGAGGAGGAGAGGAGGAGAGGGAAGACGAGGTCAGCTCGAGGACAACAATCGGCATAGGGGACGAGAATGATGAGGCAGACGAAGAGGAAGAAGGAGAAGGAGAGGGGAGGAGGGAGGGGAGAGCGAGAAGGCGAAAGAGGACGAGGGGAGGGGAAGGATGGGGAGGAGGAGGAGGGGAAGGAGGCGCACCTGGACCGCCTCGAACGGCGAGAGCGGTGTTGCTCGTCGATCCTCCTTGCCGTCTGCACCCGCCGCGTACCCTCGCACGCCCTCAGGCGGCTCGCTCATCATCTCGTCCCACAGCCTCCAGACGGCGTCCTCGCCCCGCTCGTCCTTCCACCGTGCGCCGAGCTCCTCCTGCTTGCACGACAGGTACTCCTCGATGGCGGCGAGGGCGTCCTTACCGCGGCCCTTGACGTCGGCGAGGCCGAGGATGTCGACGACAGTGTCGGCGGCCGGGTCTCCGAGCCGCCTCAGGGGCTCGGCAGCGCTCGGGCGACAGCTGGTGCGGTCGGAGAGGCGGGCGACAAAGTCGAAGTGGCGCAGGACGGTGCCATCGGGCAGGCTGTCGATGAAGGCGGCGGGGTCCGGGTGAGAGGGAGGAAGCTGGACGGCCTCGGCGAGATCGGCCGCGGAGAGGGGCTCGCCGACGACGAGCAGCGGCTCGGGTCGCAAGAGGCCCATCGTTTAGACCGGTCTGGCGCAAGACGGGGCGCAACGAGCGAGAGGGTGGCGCACGACCAAGTTGCGCGTGAGGCTCAGATCGCGACGAGCACCGCCTCATCGTCCGCTCGGCCTCGACGGGCTCCGGCGCCGCTTTCGCTCACGGTAGCTGCTCTCGACAAGCCCGGCAGAGAGACTGCTTGAACGACCTGCTTTGCACTGCGCCCCGCTACTCGAACTTGACGCCCTGCGCGAGCCCGAGCTGGTCGCTCCAGTTGAGCGTGCACGACGACCAGCGAACGTACTGCTTCCACGCGTCGCCGCCGCTCTCACGGCCCTGCACGTCGTTTAGAACGTCAGCTTGGAGAGAGACAAGGCGGGCGAGAGCGGGCACGACAGAGCCGAGGGAGGGAACGAGGGGCGACAGAGGGGATGGGCGAAGGGGAAGAGGAACGTGCGACGCACCCAGCCCGTGCTCTTGTTGCCGCCGAAACGCGCACCGATCTCGGCGCCGCTCGTCGACGAGTTGACGTTGATGATGCCCGAGTCGGCGCCTGCAGGCCCGATGACCTGCATGGCGGCGCCGAGGTCCTTGGTGAAGAGCGCCGTCGAGAGGCCCTGCTCGACCTCGTTGTTGCGCTGGATCGCCTCCTCGAGCGAGCCGACCGTCGAGACGTAGAGGATGGGCGCAAAGGTCTCCTGCTTCATGATGGGGAAGTTGTCGACGTCGCGCACGAGGACGATCGTCGGCTGGACCCAGTTGCCGCCGGCGAGCTCGCCGTCCATCTTGACGACGTCGCCGCCGACGAGAACCTCGCCGCCCTGCTCCTTGGCCTGCTTGACGGCGTCATGGAAGCGCTTGACGGCGTCCTGCGTGTGGAGCGGACCGACGAGCGTACCGCTCTCGAGCGGGTCACCGATGCGCGATGGCGAGACCGACTTGTACGCCTCGACGAGCGACGTAATGAAGTGCGGCGCGATCGATTCATGGAGGAAGACGCGCCGGGTCGTCGTGCAGCGCTGACCGGCCGTGCCGAGCGCGGCGAACGTGATGGCCTGGAGGGCGAGCGGGAGGTTGGCGTCCGGGAGGACTATGGCACTGTTGTTGCCACCGAGTTCGAGGAGGGATTGGCCGAAGCGAGAGGCGACCTTCATCGAGACGTCGCGGCCGCGAGCCTCGGAGCCGGTGAAGCTGAGAAGGTCGACCCGCTTGTCGCTCACGAGCGCGTCGCCCGCCTCGCCGCCGCCGCATACGAGCGCTGCGAGTGCTGCAGGGAGCTTGTTGGCCTCGAGGACCGACTGGAGGATCTTGGTCGTCGCGATGGCCGTGAGCGGCGTCGTCGGCGCCGGCTTCCACACGGTCGCGTTGCCGGTGATGAAGGCGAGCGACATGTTCCATCCGAAGACGGCGTTGGGGAAGTTGAAGGCCGAGATGACGCCGACGACGCCGAGAGGGTTGGCGACCTCGGTGATGAAGTGCTTCTCGCGCTCGCTCTGGACGACGGTGCCGCCGAACGAGCGACTGAGCCCGACGGCGTAGTCCATGACGTCGACGAACTCTTGCACCTCGCCGCGGCCCTCTGCAGGGATGGCGAAAGACGTCAGCTAGAGCGGCGGAGAAGAGGAGAAGGAGGGAGGAGGGAGAAGACGGACCAGAGAGGACCTTGCCCATCTCGAGGCTGACGAGCGCGCCGAGGTCGTCGATGCGGTCGTTGAGCGCGCCCCTCATCTGCCGCAGGACCTCGCCTCGCTTGGGCGCGGCGACGCCCCGCCAGCCCTCGTACGCGAGCCGCGCCGCCTTGAGCGCCTGGTCGACGTCCTCGCGCGTCGCCGTCTTGACCTCGGCGAGCGTCTCGCCCGTCGCCGGGTTGCGCGACGCCTGGAGCTCGCCCGAGCCGCACCAGCCGTCCTGCGCGCTGTAGTACACGCCCGCGATAGGCTCGCCGGAGGTGGGAAGGTCGAGTGTCGAGAGGACGGATCGCGCCCGGGACGAGAGCGAGCGGGCGAGGGCTGGGCGGGCGCGCGCGCGCGCGGTGCGAGTCGTGGTATGAGCGAGGCGCAGCATGCTCGAGTACGCTGGTCGTGTGCGAGCGAGAGTAGCGAGAGGGCCAGCTCCTCGTCCACGTCGCCCCCACAGCGCTCGACGAGGACGGCAACCCGACCGCATGCACGTGATCTGCTCGGCGCCTTTTCTCTGTCTTGCTCTCGAGGCGAGGCTCACTTTGCGAGCGACAACCCTCTTCTCGCAGACGAGCCAAGGAGCTGCGGCACGAGCAACGACGGCGAGAGAGCAAGCTCCGCGGACTTTGTGCCGCTCCTTCCTCTCCTCGAGCGACGATCCCCCCGCCGCGGCCTGAGCCCGCTCGCTCCTCGCCTTTAAAGGTGGACGCAAGGATCGGCGTCGCGTTGGACGCAGCGAGCTGCGCCAGCGCTGTTGCCTCTTGTCCTCCTTCTTCTCACTCTCGTTCAGCTCGTCCGCCTTTCGCTCGGCGCACGTGCCGCTGCTGGCCTAGCTGCTCTCACGCTCGCTCGTCCTTCAAGTGTCGTACGCGTGGCTCTCCACGGTCGACGAGCTACCGCCTGCGCTTCAGGCGACATCGGCGGTCGCGAGGCCGCGGACTCGCCGCCGGCGCGACGAACGGGCGCAGCTGCCGGTCGACGACGCCGAGCTTGCGCTGCCGTCGCCGTCAGGGGCGCACGCGAGCCCGGGCGTCGGCGTGCATCTGCGTCGCTCGGCGAGGACGAGGACGAGGACGAGGCCACGCCGGCCGAGGAGTCTCCGGCCGGGGTCGGAGCAAATTGCGAGCGGGGGCAAATGCGCGACGGGCTCGCGCTCTCGCCTTGTGCTGCACCTCGTCCTGCTGCTCGTGAGCGACGCTCTCGCGCACCGCTCGAGCTTGACGAGCTACGGCCTCACCGAGGACGCGCTCGACGAGGTCTCGGCGCTTCGTGCTCGTCCGCGCCTTCCTCTCGCTTCTCGCGCTGCACGCGTCGCTGAGCTCGCTGTTTGCCGAACGCCTCAATTGTGGCCGACTCGGGCGGCGAGCTTTCCCGGAACAGCTTGCGCTCGTCGTTCAGCAACGGCGCGTTGGCTCTTCCCCTCCTCTCCTTCGACCAAGTCCGAGTTCGGGCGACGGCGACGCGCTCGCCCCTGAGCGAGACGAGGCGGCGCCCTTCGCGATCCTCGCCCGCTTGCGGTAGCCTGCGCCGCGCGAGCCGAGCGTGATCGGCCTGACCAGAGGAGGAGCCGTCGGCGAGCGAGTTGACAAAACGTTTGCGCGCCGGCGCTCGAGCACGACGAGCCGTTCTTCCTCTCGGATCCACCTCCTCGACGACCAGCCCTCGACCTACTTGCGCCCACCAGCACTCGCCTCGATGGTCGTCCAGGTGTCGAGCGACGCGCACGAACCCGCCGCCAGATCGCCGCCCTCCTCCCCTCGAGTCGTTGCTCGCGACCTACCCTACGAGCTCCTGCACACCATCTTCCGCCTCGCCTCGACGTACACTTCTTCCTCGTCCACCTCGACCTCTCGGGCGCCACACGGCGGCGCCGTCCGCTCTTGGCACTCGCACGAGCCCGCCGCGCCGTTCAGCCTCGTATGCCGACGATGGCGCTCGCCCGCGCAGGCCGTCCTCTTCTCGAGCGTCGCCCTCGTCGGTCACGAGCGGGCGCAGGCGTTCGTCGACGCGCTCGAACGGTCCGAGCGCGTGCGGCAGCTCGCCAAGAAGGAGACGACGTACGTCGTGCTCGCGCTCGACGCCGCCGACGAGCAGCTGCCGATGTCGTCGCCGACGCCTGCGCCGAGTCGTCAGAGCGCAACGTCCGAGCTGCTCGTCGCTGCGCTCGAGGCCTGCTCGTCGGCGGCGCACGTCCACGTCCGCACGCTCCACCAAGCCGTGCGCAAGCGGCTCCTCGCCGCGCTCATGGACCTGCAGCGCCCGCTCGTCACGCTCGTGCTCGGGCCGACGCACGTCGCAGCGAGACGGTGGAGCGAGGCTCTGTGGGACGTGCGCGACGGGTGGGACGTGCGGCCCGAGGTCGAGAACCTCGAGCACACGGGCCTCTTGGCTTCAGGACTCGCTCTGCCGCCGACGCGCATGGGCCAGTCGGTGCGGGACTTTCCGCAGCTCGCACTTCGGCGGCTCAAGCTCTGCCACGACTGGCCGATCGAGATCCTCGCGACGGCGCTCAAGAACAGCCCGCAGCTCGAGTTCCTCGACCTCTACTTCGAGCAGTACAAGCCCGCACAAGCCATGGTCGACGCTCTCGAGGTCTCGGGCAAGAACTTGCGCGAGGTGCGATACGTCTGTGCGTCGCCGGTCCCTCTCGAGCACGATCGTCGAGCCGAAGACGAGTTGACCTTCTCGAGTGGCACGTCCGCAGACAACCCTACCTCGCACGGCCCAGACAGCGGCGACTCATCCTCCGCCGGGTCACCTCCATCCTCGCACTCGCCTCGTCCCCGCCGATCCAGCTCGCCCGACCCTAGCTCGTCGTCGACCAGCACTCGCGCCCGCCGGCCGGCTCCCCTCTTCAACCTCCTCCTCCCTCACCTCCCCTCGCTTCGCATCCTCCACTGCACCTCGACCGAGCTCACGCCGTCGGCGCTGCTCGCACTCCCACCCTCGCTCCAGTCCCTCTCGGTCAAGTCGCTCAACTCGTTCTCGCGCTTCTCGCCGCGCGCGCTCCTCGCCGTCCTGCGCGACCCGCACCTCGCCCTCCCCAACGAGTTCGCGCGGCTCACGGTGACCGACAGCCCGGACGAGTGGGGCGACGAGGCGATCGACGAGGCGAGGTTGCGGTGCGAGGAGGTCGGGGTGCGGTTCGAGTTCCGGATGGACTTTGAGGAGGAGGACGTGTACGAGAGCGAGTGACGGCGGGATGGGCGGTGCAGGGAGTCGAGGAGTAGAGGGATCGAGGGAGGGCGTGGGAGGCCGGTCGAGGTCGATGAGGATCTGGAGGAAGGATCAGTCGCACGCGCAGCGCAACAGCAGGACTTCTCGGCCAGCTCTCGTCGTCGCACGTGTCGAGAGATAGTTGACCGATGAGAATGCACAGAGCTGCGAGGAGAGAGACGAGTCAGCTCGCGGTGGTCGCACAGGAGGAAGAGGGGTCCGTGCGAGGAGAGCGTGCTCACCGGCTACACAAGGGACGGGGTCCACTCCTCGACGCCGCCGTTCCAGCTGCGAGCACGAGAAGGTCCAGTCAACGATCGAGCCCGCAAAGTGCGACGGCAGGGCGAACTCGACGAGCAAGGGCGCGCTAGAAGAGGTGGCGAGGGGAGGAAGAGGAAGAGCGAGCTCGACGCACTACTTGACTCGCAGCCCTGCCAAGTACGAGAACGTCGACCACTCGGTTCTGCGAGCAAATAGGCTCGGCGTCAGCTTCTCGCCGTATCCGCAGGAGAGGGTGCGAGAGCGAGAAAGAGAGGGAGTGCGACGCACCCGACGAAGCCTCTTCCCCTCGCGAGTATCGCAGCATCGATCATGGTCGGGTACCACGCGCCGAGGTCCTCCTCGGTGTGCATGCGCTCGTGATCCACCACCTTCCACCCGAGGTCGTCCTTGAGCTGCCGCACAAAGTCGCTCGTCGGCGGCTCGTCGGTCGTCGCGACGACGGCGTAGTGCCGGCCGCGCACGCCGGCAAAGTACTTCTGCTGCGCGTGCCCGGCGCCGACCCAGCCGTCCGGGTGCTGCATGCGCCAATCGAGCCGGTCGCGCACGCGCTGCACGGCGTCGGTGAAGGCCTCGAGGGACGTCAGGCCGCGCGCCGACTGGAAGTCGCCTCGGCGCAGGTGCACGGCGATGAAGGGCGGGATGGTGGCACTGCCGAACAGGTCTTGAAGGTAGATGGTGGCGAGCTCCTCGAGGGGCGACGAGAAGCGCAGGAACTGGCCGGCCTGGATCCAGCCGTGCCCCTCGTACAGGCGCGGCGGCTCGTAGCGCTTGTCGGGGAGAGGGTAGGCGGGCGGGAGGATGCGCGAGCCGAGGAAGAAGGTCGTGTCGAGGCAGAAGAGGTTCTCGTCGGGCGGAGGGGTGCCGAGCGGGTCGAAGCCGGGCTTGAGCGTCTTGGCTCGCTCGTGCGACAGGTCGCCCGATGCGGTCGGGTGCACTTGAGGGTACTGCTGCGGGATGAGCTCCTTCTTGATGCGCTCGATCCACTTGTCGCGCTTGAGCCGGCCAAAGTCGAACTGTCGAGAGCGCGAGCGTGAGCTCATCTGTACGGACGGCGGGCGCGAAAGAGAGAGAGAGAGAGGGGGGGACGCACGCTGTGCAGCGACTCGAACCACAAGTTGAAGCCTTCAGAGCCTCGCTCCATCGGCGGCAGCGCCCAGTACTTGACGGCGATCTCGTGCGCCGCGAGCGAGCCTGTGTCACGACGACCTCGTCAGCAGCAGCTCGGCGAGCGCGAGCGTGAACGAGGGAGAGGAAGAGCGACGCACCGTCGTTGATGTTGCGGTTACCGGCCGTCTGCTCGAGGACGGACCAGCAGCTGATCTGCTCCTTGATGGCGGGACGGCTGAAGTTCCACGGCTTGAACGCCGACATCTCGACGGCGGGGATCTCGGTCTCGAGGTAGAAGCGGTCGAGGTCGTAGAAGGTCGAGAAGTCGCGAGACGTCTCGTTGAAGTGGAGGGGAGAGAGGGTCGGGCTGCAGGACGAGGGGAACGTGAGCGAGACTCGACGACGAGGAGGAGAACAGGAGCGCGCAGGGACGCACACGATGGCGACTCGGGACAGAAGCTTGCTCAGGTACAACAGGTTCTCGATCGCCATGAACTGGTTGGCTGCGAGCGATGGTAGGTGAGGGTCAGCTCGTCGTCCGGCAGCAGGAAGAAGCGCTTGCGAGGACGCACCGTGTCCACCGTAGCTCATCGTGGTGATGTACCGCACGCCGGGCTTTAGCTGGCTCATGAAGGTGTCTTGCGGCTCGTCGGGGAAGTTGAGAACCTGCGGCGAGGGAGGGAACCGAGGTCAGCGAGGTCGAGCGGGTCGGGTGGAAGGGCGAGTGGAAAGGAGCGCACGAGCGACTTGTTCATGCCGGCTTTTCCGTCGGTCAGGGTCAGGTCGTGCAGTCGATGTGCTGCCGAGTGCAGCGAGTCGCGTATCCGTTCTGCGAGGCAGAGAGTCAGCGGGAGGCTGCTCGGGAGCGTCGAGGTGGGGAGGAGGAGGAGGAGGTGAGGCGCACCTCGCGCGTCGGTGCCGTGGTCGAGGCTGACCGCATAAACGAAGACGCCGAGTACCAGGGCGCCACAGAGAAGACGTAGGCGGTCGGTCCAGGCGAGCCCAGCGCACCACGCCGCCGCACCGCCTCGCCTCCTCCTCGCGAACTTGTGACGGCGAGCGTCCGGCTCGTCGCCCTCCTCGTCTGGCCAGAGCGACCCTCGAGGCGTGTGCCGGCCGTAGGGCGAGGTCGGGCTGGTCGGGCTCTGCGGCAGGAGCTCGTGCTCGCTCGAGGTGCGCATCATCTCGCCGCCGCCGGGATGATGAGGGGCGAGGAGGGAGAGGAGCGCGGTGCCGAGAGTCGCACGAGCCGGTGCGAGGGGCGAGAGGTGCGCTGTCCAGCAGCTGTGTCGCAGGGCCGGGCGAGCTGGTCGTGAGTGAGAGAGCGCAAGGCTGGTCGCGCTCTCCCTCGCGCTGCGTGCTCCAGCTTCTCCTTCCCCGCTCGTATCTCCAGCTCCGCGTCGCAGCGCGATTGCGAACAAACCTTGCTGAGAAGAGACTGCACTGCACTCTCGCACTGCTACAGAATGCGCGAGAGAGATCATTGCCGACGAGGGGAGCCACCTCGAAAGAGGGATCCGAGCGCTCCCTCCTCGCCCGACCCACGCCGACTGCTCCAGCCCGCCTGCTCAGCTGAGGCAGCACGCGCACCTCGCTGCCCGTACCCTCACGGGTCGGCCATGAGCGCGATGTGCTTGAGCTCCTCCTGGACGAGCCGCCCGACCTTCATGCCCTCCTCGTACCGCCGGACGTCCCATGTCCCTCCCGCCGCCTCGATCCTCGCCTGCTCGCGCCGCACGACCTCGCTCGAGCGCGTCGCGGCCTCGAACGCTCGCGGCGAGAGCGCCTCGTCCGACGACAGGTGGTGGAAGAAGGTCGACGAGATGCGGATCGCCGGGCGGTGCGCCGTCTGCGGGTCGGCGCGGCGCCGCTCGAGCGCCTCGAGCGTCGCAGGCGTGCAAAGAACCTCGTGGAAGCCGGCGATGATGAGGCCGCCCGTGTAGTGCTCGAGCTGCTTGCCCGCCTGGACTAGGAGGTGCTCGGGCGGGAGCTTGACCTTGATGCGCCGACCCGAGTTGCGCGCCCAGATGTGCAGGCCCGGGTACCGCGAGCGGCCGTGGATCGTGACAAAATTGAGGTCCGTGTGGAAGCCGGCAAAGATCTCGCCGACCTTGCCGTACTTGTCGAGGTCGGTCGCCGTCGGCGCGAGGAGGTGCGAGCCGTACTCGGCGGCGCGCACGAACGTGTCGCGCTCGAGCCCGAGCCCGACAGCGAGCATCTCGCTGACGCCCTCGACGGCCTGCTTGATCTGCACGCCCCACTCGTCCATCGAGGCGGCCCAGGTCGAGCGGAAGGCGGCCGGCGTGACGTTGTCCATGCGGAGCGAGGGGAAGTCGGTCGAGGGCGGCGTCTTGCCCATGCGGTGGAAGAAGCTGCAGGGTCCAGAGTCAGTGAGAGCGCTGGAGATGGTCGTCGAGTACGGTGAGGCAACAGAGAGGGAGAGAGAGAGAGAGAGCGAGACGCACCGGCACTTGGGGTCCGCCTTGCCGCCCTCGAGGTCGAGCGGTCGCTCGTCCGGGTCGAGCGCAGCGATGACGGCTCGACACGCATCGTCCGAGTGGCACTTGGGCTGCGACGTGGACGTAGGTCGTCAGCGAGAGAGCAAGGTGGCCGGCCGCAAGACGAACGAGGAGGGCGACGCACCTTCTCCGTGTTCTCGAGCGTGACGCCGACTGCGCGCACGGTCGTACGGGATCAGCTCGTGCCTATGAGGACCGGAGCGAGGGAACACGCACCTTGGTAATGGAACTCGGGCCGCGCATCCTCCTTCAACGCCGCCTCGTTCTGAGCGAAGTAGTCCTCGAGGACGTCGAGGAAGCGCTCGTTGGCGGACTCGGACACCCGGCTGTCCCGCACGATGAGCGCACCGTACGCGACAAAGGCTTCTGCGGTCTGTGGACGGCGGGAGGGTCAGCGGGGTTGCTCGGGTCGCGGGCGGGTTGCAGTCGTCGTGCTGTGGCCCTCCTGCTGCAGCGCTCGGACGCGCAGGTCGTGCCGAGGGTACATCGAAGCAGACTGGTGCACGCTCACGCTGCCAGAGCGCGTGCCGCTGGGGCAAAGTCGCGTTGCAGATGGGGGGGACGAGGCGGTGAAGGGGGAGCGGCACACACCTTGACAGCCTCTGCGCGTGCTTCTGGCGCGCTTGGTGCGCCGAGGAAGGTGTCGAGGTCGACGATGGGAAGCGGGCAAGCCATGCCCAGAGCGAGAGCGAAGCGCTGGAGCCGACCCTCGTCGTCGTCGTCCTCCTCTGAGTCTCGGCCGTCCTCTCGCAGCGCTCGCTCTCGAGCCCTTCAGTCTCGCTGCATGGACAGCTCAAACTCGCTCTCTGTGATTCCACGATACGCTCCCTCGTCTACCAGTCGTCGTCCTCGTCCGCCGGCTTGCGACCGGCCCGCTTGGCGAGCGCAGCCTGGAGCGCACCCGCCGAGGGCTTGACGAGCCCGCCCATGCCGCCCCCGGGAGGGGGAGGTGCCGCCGGCGCACCCGTGGGCGGCGGCGGCGGAGGAGGCGGAGGAGGAGGGCCACCGCCGCCGCCGTTGGCGCGCATCGGCGGAGCGGGCGGCGGCGGGGGAGGTCCCGGCGCGCGTCCGGCTCCTCCTCCTGCACGAGGCGGTGCGGGAGGCGGAGGAGGGGCCCGAGCACCGCCACCGAAGGCGGGAGGCGGCGGCGGAGCACGAGCGCCGCCAAAGGCCGGCGGGGCGGGCGGAGGAGGAGCGCGACCTGCGCCGGCGGGCGCGGGCGGGGGAGGGGGCGCGCGTGCAGACGACGGCACGGCGGGGATGGGCGGTGCGGCAGGGCGGCCGTTCGGAATCGAGGGCTTGGACGGGATGGACGGCTTTGCGGCGATGGCGGGCTTGGGCTTGGGCGCGGGGGGAGGGGCCTTGCCTGCACGAGTCGAGGGAGGTCCGAGCGTCAGCTACCGCTGCGAAGCCTTACGCATCAGCGAAGAGAAAGAGAGAGAGAGAGAGACGCACCGAGCGACGAGCCCGGTCGAGATCCTGCGGGCGAGCCACCGTTCGAGCTCGGCGTCTGGCTCCCGCCCTGCTCGGCCTGCGCCCGCTTCTGCGCCAGCAGGGCCTGAAGCCCTCCTGCATTGCCCATGCCCGGCATGACCGAGACGGGCGCGGCGTTGCCCTCGCCCGAGCGCGCGCCGAGGCCGATGCTGCCCGTCTTGGCGGCGGCGGCGGCGACAGGGACCTTGGGCGCGGCCGGGACGGCGGGCGCGGCAGGCGCCTTTGGCGCGGCAGGTGCCGAGGGTGCGGCGGGAGGTGCGCGGCGGACGGGTGCAGGAGGGGCGGCGGCGGGCTTGGGCTTGGGCGGGACGAGTTGGAGGTACTGCGCGCGCATTTGGAGGGTCAGCTCGTGCAGGACAGCAGTCTCGAGAGAGAGAGAGAGAGAGCTGGACGCACGTTCGACGGCACCCATCCTTCCTGCGAGCCTCGCTTGACGAGCCACCACCCGCCGTCGTCCTTGGTGACGACTTCGAGCTGCTCGTCCTTGGTGAGCGCGAGCTCGCCCGGCTGGTCCGTCTCGAACGTGAAGAGCCTGCAGGGGTTGGAGTAGACGTCAGCGAGTGCGAGCGTGCGCGAGGAGAGGCAGCGAGCGGGACGCACGCCTTGTACTTCTCGACCTCGGGCTCGGACGGAGGCGGCGGCGGCGCAGGCGCGCGCGATGGCGGAGGCGGTGCCGCACGACCTGCGCCCGGTGCAGCAGGTGCGGCACGAGCAGCTGGAGCGGCGGCGGCGATGCCTGCAGGCGGGGCCGGCTTGACGCCGCCGAACCCGCCGGACTGGCCGGGGAGGGTGCGAGCCGCAGGGCGCTGCCCCCCTGCAGGGCGCTGCGGACGACGAGGATGCAGAGTCAGCATTGAGCGTCGAGCGCCCAGAACGAGGAATGCCAAGGAGAGGAGGACGCACGTTGGTCTGCCTCGCAACGGGAGCCTTCTTCTGCTTGGGCTTGCGCGCGCACGGCGGGTCCGACAGGCTGTTGGCCGGCATGCCCGACGGCACCGAGACGGTCGACGACTTGTAGACGTCGCCGCGCTGGATCGACTCGTCCTTCTTGAAGGCGATCGTCGCCGTCTTGCCCTTCTTCTTCGAGTACTGGATCCTGAGAAAGGGGAAGCGGTACGGCGTCAGCGCCACGAGCGAGGTGAGGTGCAGTCGTCGACGGTGAGAGAGCGCAGGACGCACGACGGGCCGATGTTGACCTGGACGGCGCCGTTGGTGCGCTGCTGGAGGTGGACGAGGAACTCGGTCTTGAACGGGCACGAGATGAGCGGGTCGCCCTCCTCCTGGCTCGTCGTGTTGAGCGCCATCCAGTCGTCGCGCAGGTTCGACAGGCCGACACTGCGGATCGTGACGAGCGGGAACTTGTGCTCGAGCGACGTCTGGACCTGGCCCTGGACGGCGGTCGAGATGAGGAGGTAGACGGCCTTGTCGGTCTGCGAGACAGAGGGGGACGCCGGCGTCAGCGAGAGCTCTCAGAAACGCAGCAGCAGAGGCAGGGAGCGAGCTCACAAGGATGAGGTAGCGCGGGCTCGGCTTGGACGAGCGGCCGAGCTTGGAGACGAGGAGGTCGGCCCGAGAGCTGAAGGCGACCGTCTCGTTGGCTGCGCACACGACGACGAAAGAGGAGGGAGGAGGGAGAAGCGTCAGTAGGGGTCGTTGAGTAGGGAGGGCAGGGGAGGAGGGAGAGCGGGAGGAGAGACGCACAGGCGATGCCGGCGGCGCTGCGCAGGCGCGAGCCCTCGATGCTGTCGCGCTCGCCGACGGCGAGGTAGTCGCCCATGAACTTGCGCATGCTGACGAGCGAGTACCGGCGGCGCTCCTTGCGCCCGCCGAGGATCTGGTGCCCGTAGTCGCGCTGCTGGGCGTACACGATGCCCTCCTTCTTGTTGAGCCAGAAGCGCTGGATCGTGCGCGCGGCGTCGTCCTTGCGGCGCAGGTAGGCGCGCCAGCAGCGCTGGATGCGCGCCGCCATGTTGTGCCAGTACTTGTCGCGCATCGTCTCGAGCGCGAAGAGCGTCTCGGGGTTCTTGATGAACGCCTTGGTCGTGCCCATCTGCCACTCCTCGCGCGCGACGCCCGTGTCCTTGAGGATCTGCTCGCACCCGGTGCGCGCGTCGCCTTGCCAGATGTAGTCGCCGGCGTACGAGGTGGCGGGCGAGAGGAGGTAGAAGCTGCAGGACCGAGCAGGAGTCAGCGCTCTCGCTCGAGCGACCGGGCAGGACGAGAGGACGAGGAACGAGGGACGCACCGCTCGACCATCTTCTCGAACGTGTTGCGGTAGGCGAAGCCGGCTCGGCGGACCCGGATGTTCTCCTGCAGGCCGAGGTACTTGATCTGGTGGAGGATCGCCTTGGTGTCGTACTCGGACGGCGAGCGGTTCTGGTTCGGCTTGATCGTGCGGATGTAGTGCGGCTGCGAGCGCATGAGCTTCTCGACGAGGGCGTTGGCCGAGGACTGCGCGCAGGAGGGAGCCATGGTCAGCTCCTGGCTCGGCGGCGACGACGACGACGACGGTCTCGAGGAGAGCGAGGGAAGGACGAGAGCGCACCTTGATCTTGTCGCCGGCGGTCGGCGGGCGCTTCTTGCTGTCCGGGTCGGGCCGGTCGGGGAAGAGGCCCTGGAGGTACTGGTTGCTCGACGAGGCGATGAGGTCGAGGATGTCCTTGAGGAGGACGTCCTTGTTCTTGTCGGTCATGCCGGCGACCGTGTACATGACGTCGCCGGCGTAGTGCTTGACGAGGAACTTGGACCCGCGCGGCTCGAACTGCGGGTTGCTGATGCCGCCCATGCGCTGCGAGAACGAGTTGTCGGCCGCGGTTGGGTCGGCGTGGGCCGTCGCGCACGCGTCGTTGAGCGCGGCGAAGAGGCCGGGCGGGCGCTTCTCCTCGATGAGGTCGCACACGACCTTGTTGTTGAAGTAGTCGATCGGGGTCCACTTGATCTGCTCGCGCACGTACTCCTCCTGCTCGGTCTTGAGCGTCAACTGGATGAAGATCTGCTGCAGCTTCTCGTTGACGTAGTTGATGCAGAGCTGCTCGAACTGGTTCGTGTCGAAGATCTCGAAGCCGTAGATGTCGAGGACGCCGATGATGGTCTGGCCCTGCTGCTTGGCGCGCATCGAGACGTTGACGCGGTCGACGATCCACTCGAACAGGTTGTTGTAGATGGCCTTGGCGAGCGCGTTGCGGACCGACGCCGCCTGGGCCGGGTTGAGCGGCACCTCGTACACGGACCCGCGCCGACCGCCGCGCTGGGTCTCCATGATGCGGCTCGTGAGGGCGCGGCCGACCTGGGCCGGGTCGACCTCGAGGAGGTACGCGACGAAGGCCGTCACGCTCTCGTCCTTGATGGCGGCGTTGCCGTCCTGGTCGGGCTTGAACTCGACGTTGCCGATCCACAAGATCGAGGCGAGCATGCGCAGGATGTTGTCCTGCTCGCCCTGGCTCAGGCCGACGACGCGCATCGCGTTGAGCGTCTCGGCCCAGTCCTGCGTGTCGTCGATGCCCGGCACCTCGAGGCAGCCCGACTTGCTCGTGTAGGCGTACGCCTCGGGACCTTGGAGGCCGTACGCCTCGCGCTGCGCCGCCGACGCGCCCTTGGTGAGCTGGTAGAAGATGTGGAAGTTGCGCTCCGACTTGATCTGGCCGACGACACGGTTCTGCGGCGCGGCGAAGAGGACGAGTCAGCCGGCGGGTCTCGCTCGAGGGAGGGAGGGAGACAGGGACGCACCTTCTCGAGGAGGTAGTTGGTGATGATGGCGCCGACCGGGTTGCCCTGCGAGTCGAACTCGATCTCGAGGTACTTGCCCTGCGGACGAGGCGCGAGCGAGAGTCAGCTCGACGTGCAGGAAGGGAGGGGAGGGAGCGAGCGAGCGAGCGGGACGCACGTGACGACTCGAGTTGTTGTTGCGCAGCGTCTTGGCGCAGCCGAAGCTCTCGAGGAGCGGGTTGGTCGCGAGGACCATCTCCTTGATGTCGTTGATGCCGCCGGCGTTGCTGCCCTCGCCCGAGACGGCGGCGATGTACTGCATGATGCGCTTGGCGGCCTCGGTCTTGCCCGCACCCGACTCGCCCGAGATGATGACGCACTGGTTGTCGCCGTACGAGCGCATGTTGTAGTGCGCGCTCTCGGCGACGGCGTAGACGTGAGGGACCATCTCGAGGCGGTTCTTGCCGCGGTACGAGTGGAGCGTCGCGTCGTCGTAGATCGGGAGCATGCGGAACGGGTTGACCGAGATGAGGACATGGCCGATGTACGTCTGCGCGAGAGAGTCAAGGAGCGAATCAGCTTGCGCTCGGCGAGGTTGAAGGAGGAGGAGGAGGGGGCGAGGAGCGCACGTAGATCTCGCCGTTCTCGAAGCTGCGCGACAGAGAGAACAGGGTCAGCGAGGAGGCACTCGTGCAGTGGAGACGAGGAAGAGGACGCACCGTTTCTTAAGGTTGTCGTTGACGCTGTCGTTCGAGATGGTCGAGAGCAGGGTCATGTCGCTCACGCCCGCCTGCTTCTTCTTGAAGCCCTCCTTCCAGTCGGCCTGATCGGGTGCGCGAGTCAGCATTGTGCAGCTCGAGAGAACGGACCGGGCGAGTCGGTGCGACGCACCTTGGCGAATCCGCCTCCTGCTCCACCCTTGCGGGATGACGCGGGGGCAGCACCACCGCCTGCGGCTGCTGCCGCCTTCTTTCCCCGGCGGACGGGGGCCTGCAGAGCAAAGAGAGGTACGTTAGCCTCGGTGCGAGTCGCCAGTACGTCTCTAGGGGGAGGGGAACGCACCATCGCTGTTCGGGTTGTGCGGGGGGTCGGTCGGACGAGAGGGCGAGGTGGGCGCGCGACGAGGCGAGGTGCGGGTGGGAGCTCGAGGTAGCTGAAGAGCTGGAGAGTATGTCCTAGCCTCTGGATGGGCCTCTCGAGCTGGTCGAGGGTGTGGGAGAGAGGGAGCAACGAGCCCGAAGGCGGTGCCGACCTCCTCGCAGCTCGCGACAGCGGCAGCCTCGTCGAGCTGAGTAGTCAGGCTCGCAGGGTAGCCCAGTGACTGCATCGTGAGCGAGCTTGGGCAACCGCCAGCTCGAGCGTCGTCTGGCCTCTCGCACCTCCTCCTGCGAGCGAGCGAGCGACCGAGGAGGCGCGCGAGATGCGATAAGTTGCGATGTGATGCACTCTAGACCTACACTCGATGCAGTACAACAACGAAGTGCACCGACGCCCCTGCTCACAACTGCTCTCGCCGGCCCTCGTCCCTGCGCTCGCTCCTCTTGGCCATCCGGATCGACCCCTCGTAGCTCTTGGCCGCCCACTTGACGAGCGCGAGCCCGTCCTTGTCCTCGACGTCGGCAAGGCGCTTGTGCAGGAGAGCGAGGTCGAAGAAGGTGAGGTGCGGCGCGCGGAGAGGATCGAGGGAGGGCGACGTCTCGAGGTAGAGCGGCGACGAGAGGCGGACCGGGACGGCCGGGAAGGCGAGGGCTGAAGGCCGTGGAGGTGCGAGGGCAGAAAAGGGTTTCGGAGAGGAGGGGCGGATAGGGGAGCGCAGCGAGGTCGGAGGGTAGGTCCGCACGAACCGCTGCAGCACGGCGAGCGCCTCGTCCTCCTTGTACGCCCTGTTGCGCAATTTCAGAGTCAGCACGGCGACGAGAAGGCGGGATTGAGGGGAAGAGAGAGAGAGCGCGCGACGCACTTGGCGAGGGTCCTGATCAGCCCGCCCCACATCCTCGCGACGTGCTTGCCGTTCCTCCTCTCCTTTGCCCATGCCTCGTCCTCGCCGCGCCGCTTCTCCCTCCACAGCTCCTGCTCGTCCGCCTCGAGGCCCGCGAGGTCGGGCTCGTCTGCGCTCGGCGGCAGCGGCGCCTCGCTCCACCGCACCCACTCCTCCCACACCTGCTTGGCCTGCGCGACGCGCGCGTCGTTGACGTCGCCGATCTCGCAGCGGCGCATCATGATCTCGAACGAGTAGCAGTTCTTGTCGAGGGCGGTGCGGGCGAAGGCGGCGAGGAAGAAGTCGAACGAGGAGGAGAAGGGCGCGTGCGAGTTGAGGACGGCGAGGTAGGCGTTCAGGAGGAAGGTCGACGGCGTGACGCCAGGGAACATGCCCTCGCGACGCTCCTGCGCAGCCGAGACGGGCTCGGCGGTGCCGTCGGCGACGGGCGGAGCGAGGACGGCCGCGTCGACGACCTGGAGCATGAGGTTGCGCGCCTCGGCAGCGACCTCGGCCGACGTCTCGGGCAACGGGCCCGGGTAGAACAGCGACGCCTCGCCGAGCATCTCGATGACCTTGAGCGTGCTCGAGCTTTCGCCGCTGGCACTGAGCGGCGCGAGAGGGAGCCTCGCGGGGTCGTCCCTGGGCTCGAGCACCGCCGACGGCCGCCGTCGCTCGACGCCGAGGGCCGCATCGTCGTCGGCGCGTGGAATGCCATTGCCCGAGTCGACCGTCGACGCATTAGGGCCGCCCGAGGCCGGAGCGTCCGGCTTGGGCGCGTGCCGCGCTCGCGAGCCCGGCGGCCGGAAGGCGGCGTACGTCTGGAGGACGAGCGCGAGCGTCGTCTCGTTCGGCGCCGCCTCGCCGCCTACGCCGACCATCTTGACGAGGACCCACCTCGCGCGAGCGAGGTCGCCGTGCCGCTTGGCACCCTCGAGCAGGGCGTGGAACGTGTGCCGCGAGGGCGCGACGTGCTCGTCGAGCATGCGGCGCATGAAGCGCAGCGCTTCGTGGTAGTACTCCTGCGAGCCCTCGCGGGCGCAGGCGCGGATGACGCCGTTGTACGCGAGCTCTGACGGGGCGAGGCGCTTGTCGTCGGCCATCTCGGTGAAGAGGTCGATGGCGCGCTCGGGCGAAGGGTGCGCTCCGTGAGAGCACGCCTGTATCATGGTGGCGAAGAGGGGGACGTCGGGGACGGGGTAGGCGACGAGGCGAGCGTGGCTGAAGAGATCCCAGCCCTGTCGGACGAGGTGAGGGGGCGACGCCGGCGAGAGGAGGCGGTGCGTGACGGCGTTGTAGGTCGCGAGGAGGGGCGTGTGACCTGCTGCTTCCATCGAGTGCAGGTGACGGACGGCGAGCTCGGGGTGGGAGGGGAGGATCGAGTTGAGAAGGTGGTGGTGGGCGGTGACGGACAGAGGGAGCGAGTCTGCGGGCAGGTCATCGAGTCAGTAAGTCGCACCGATAAGTGCAAGAAGCAGTCCTACGACGCTGCAACGAGAGGGGGAGACGCACGCTGGCGAGCGAAACCTGCGAGAGCGAGCGCATCTTGAGGCCGTTTCTGCGAGGCGTAGATCGCGAGGGCCTGCTCGAGGACGGTCCCCTCGGCTATGGGTGTGGTGCGCTGCAGAGGTGCCGTCAGCATCGAGCGGAAGGCAGTGCGAGCCAGGCGACCGACGCACCTCCATGAGCTCGAGACCCTTCTTGACGCCCTCGGTGTCGCCCTCCTCGGCCTGCGCAAGAACCGGTGTCAGCGAGATGCTCTGCATCGTGAGAGCTGCGAGTCGATCATAGAGTGGAAGCGAGACGCACGCAGGCCAAGATGAGGTCGTTCCACTCGCCGCGAGCGAGAAGCCCCCTCGAGAGCGGGCCGTCCAGCCCGGCCAAGCTCGTCGGAGTGCGCTCGGCGCCGTCTCGAGGCAAGACCGCCTCGAGGTGGTCGATGACGGCTCGTGCAGTCGCCGAGGAAGGCAGCAGCGCCGTTGGCGCTGCCTCGACGGGCACAAGCTCGAGCGCGTCGTCCGACTCGGCTCGTCGCCGACGCAGTCGTGCCGCGAGCGAGTCCGGCGTCGGCGCCTCGGCGCGCTCGTCCACCTCGTCCATGTCCTCCGACTCGAGGTCCTCGAGACGCTGCGCGAGGCGCACGAGGCGGTCTTGCCGCAACTGCGAGTCGACGGCCGGGTCGGGAAGAGCTGGCGCCTTGCTCGCCTCGAGCGCCGGCATGGCGAAGTCGCGCGCGGGCGCGGCGAGGAGGCCCTGGTACATCGACTCGAGCTGCTCGTCCGTGAAGGGCGGGAGCGAGTCGGCGATCTCCTGCGAGCGGCGGGCGGAGGGTTAGCTGCGCTGGCCGGGAGGGAGACGAAGGGAGAACGGCGAGAGAGAGTGACGCACCTCGGCGACCGCCTGCTTCTCCTGCACCTCGTCTCTGCGCTGCATGAGCGCGAGCCGTGCCGCCTCCTCCCGCTGCGCCTCCCTGCTCCTGCGCACCGCCCGGATCTCCCGCTTGCGCGCGAGCTTGTCGAGCCGCTCGTCGCGCTTGGCCTTGCTCAGCCGCGGTTGTGGCGCGACATAGACGGCGCTGCTGGTGCTGAACGGCTTGCTGGACGAGGCCGAGACGAGGGGGAGGACGAGCGCTCGAAGGCGGTGTAGGTGCTCGACGAGGCCGGCGCCCGGCGCCGCGGTGGAGGGTGCGGCTCTGCGCGCTGCCGAGAGCATAGGCAGATGGGCGGGATGTGCAAGTCGCAGCTCGATCGGGCGGGTGGTGGTCGAGGTGGAGAAGCAAGCTCGAGGACCGCCGACGAGAGCAACTGATGAGGCGCGACTCTCTCTCGCACTGACGCTGTGCGCTCTGCAACCGAGCGAGAGCGCTCTCCAGAGAGTGATACAGGAGCTGCGAGTTCCAGCTAGACAACAGCTCACGAGTCTACCGGTGTCGCCGCGCCGCTCGCGGCCTCGCTCCCTCCACTCGCCTTCTTCTTCCCCTTCTTGGTCCCGCTCGTGCCCGTGCCGTCCTTCTTCTTCTTCTTGACGACCTTGACGACCGAGCTCTGCGCCGCCTGCACGTCCGGCTCGGGTGCCGCCGCCTCCACGGCCTCAACAGGAGGGACGGCGGCGGCGACGGGCTCGGGCGTCCGTCGAGCGGCCGGCGTAGGCGCCTGGACGGGCGGGAGCTCGCCCTCGATGTCGACGAGCATGGGCGGTGGTGTCGGTTCTCGGGGAGGTGGGCTCGGCGAGCGCAGGTCGAGGTCGAGCTGGACGATCGGGATCGAGTCTACGTCGTCGTCCGAGGCGGCCTGCCTCGACGACGAGGTGCCGACATAGTACGGGTCGTCGCGTTGGTCCTCGAGACGACGAGCACGAGCCTGCGCGCAGTGACGAAGAGTCAGCCGGGAGGATCGAGTCGGGAGGGAAGGAGCCGGACTGAGCGCACCTTCACGTTCGCCTCCGGGTCGTCCCTCTTCTTGCCCTTCTTCCCGCTCGAGCCCTTCTCGCCCTTGACCTTCTTCTTCTTGATTCCCGCCTCGCTCGCCGCCGCACTCGCCACCGCCCGGAGCGGCCGCCCGAACTCGTCCGTCTCGCCCTCCCGCTCGGGCTCACCGAGCGCGCCCGCCGCTGCCGCCGCATCCCACGTCGAGCCGACGAGCGGCACGTCAAGATCGAGTCCCTCGGGCGGGGCGACCATGCCCTGCGCCTTGGGGTTGACGGGCCCGAGCTCGTGCGAGAAGAACATGCGCTCGAGGAGCGTGAGCGACGCAGGCGGTCCTCGGCGCGGCGGCGCGGCGGCGAACCCGCTGCTCTCGGCGCCGTCAACGGCCTCGACGCCGAGGAGCGCGTCGTCGGCGATGCCGGGCCGCGGCGCGTCAAGCCCGGTGCGAACGAGCCGCAGGAGCCCGCCGAGCTCGGCCGCTCGCTCCTGCAGCTCGATGTCGCCGCTCGCGGCGCACTGCTCGAGCTGGCTCTCGAGCGCGCTCGAGATGCTGCGGACCTGCTCGAGGGCCGACTCGTCCCACGCTGACGGGTCGGCGAGCGCCGAGAGCCACGAGGCGTAGACCTTGACGCCGTTGTGGATGTACAGGGCCAGGATCGAGGGGGGAAGGGACGAGGTCGTGCTCGAGCCGAAGAGCGAGGCGATGACGGGACGAGGGTCCTCGAGGTCGCTGCGGGCGAGCGGGTCGAAGTCAGCTCACGAATCGCTCGAAGGAGAGGGAGAGGACAGCTCGCGACGCACCGGCAGTACTCGCCGCAGATCCACGCCGCCGCACCGAGCACCTCTGCGACCTCTGCGCCCTCGCCGCCGCTCTCGAGGAGGTCCTCCTCCATGATGAGCTGCGCCATGCGCTTGGTCGCGTACGGCCGGATCGCACGCACCCTCGCCGCGACATCGATCAGCTGGTCCCGCAGCTGCGCACCTGCGCTGTGCGCGCCGAAGCTGCCCGCTGCCGCCGCCGCCGACGAGGACGAGAGCGACGAGCCGGCCTTGACCGAGACGGGGAGCGACTGGGCGATGCGCGCGAGCTCGATGAGCGTGTCGACGAGCCACGCAAAGTTGGTCACGTTGGCGTAGGTGCCGCTCGACGTCATGCGGAGGATGAGGCCGATGAGCGACGTGCGGTACGACGCCGAGAGGGTCGGCGAGGGGGCGGCGGGCGCGACGCCCTGCTGGGCGCGGAGGAGGGATGCGGCGGCCGAGGCGGTCGAGTTGGCGGCGGACGGGCGCAGGTGCGTCAAGAGGCGCTTGACGATCGTCTGCAGGTTGTTGCGGTCGACCTGCGGGCGGCACGAGGGAAGGGCGAGGTCAGCTGCCGGACGCTCGACGACCGACGGCAACGGCGAGAGTGGGCGAGCAGGGACGCACCATGACCTCGACAAGGTCGAGCGCGCGCATGCGGATCGAGACGTCGGCGTCGTCGGTGCACTGGAGGATCGTGTCGAAGTGGGTCGAGATGAGGTGCGGGTGCGTCGGGGCGATCTTGACGAGCGCGACGAGGGCAATGTACCGCACTGCGAGAGGTCGTCGTCAGCGTCGACCCTTTCAGAGCATCAAGATTACGCTAGGGAGGAGGGACGCACAGTTCTGGTCGACGTCCTCGAGGAAGCTGCCGAGCTTCTCGACGCAGGTCCGTGCGAGGCCCTCGCCCTCGACGCCGGTGAGCATGCCGCCGACGATCGACGTCTGGATGCACTCATACAGGAGCGACATGGCGGGCGTCGTCTCGATGAGCTCGGTGAGCGGCGGGAGGAGCTTCTTGACGAGGCGAGGCTCTTCAGGCGTGAGGACGGCGAACTGCGGGGCGACGACGAGTCAGCTCTTCGCGCGCACCCGGTACGAGATCAGAGGAGGAAGCACGCACAAGCTTGACGATCTTGATGAGCATCCAGTTGTTCGTGCTCGCCGTCAAGAGGCCGAACAGCTCGGGCGCGAGCGGCAAGTACTTGGCCGGGTCGCGCCTCGCCGCCTCGCAGATGACGTTGACGGCGGCGCCGACGACGCCCATGTCCTCGTCGCTGAGGCGCTCCCTGAGGCGCTCGATCCACGGGTCCTCGCCGCGCTCCTCGCGCCCGGTCGTGAGCTCCTGCACGCCGGGCCAGCTGCGCAGGACGCGCCACAGGATGAGGGTCGCCTGGCGCCGGATGAGGGGCCGCGTGTGGGTGAGGAGCGAGATGAGGTCGGGCCCGAGGTCGCGCGCGAGGGTGGGCGTGAGGAGGAGGGCGACGGAGGAGAGGGTCGTCGTGAGGTGGGCGACCGTGAGGGCGTTCGGCGATGACGAGAAGAGCGGGGTCGGCGGTGTGAGTAGGTCCTGCGCGGCGATATCGAGCGTCAGAACCCGTCGAGGTGCATGAGGGAAGGGCAGCGAGACGAGGAGCGCACCTTCTTGACAAGGTTGACGACGAGGACGGCCACCTCGGTGTCGCGGTCGAAGCACTGAGACGCGGCGAGGTAGCCGATCGACTTGAGGTGGAACTTGGTGCTCGTCATGCACTCGACGATGGCGAACGAGGCGAACGAGATCGAGTAGCCGAGCATCTCGAGCTGTGAGGGGGAGAGAGGTGGGGGAGGAGGAGGAGGAGGAGGGGTCAGCTCGCGCGAGTTGGGCCAGAGGAGGCGGACGGCGAGCGCACATAGACGAGCTTGAGGACTGCTGCGGCCTTGATGTCGGCATCGCTGCTCTTGATCTCCTTGCGCGTCTCGTCGAGCGCCTGGTGGACGACGCGGGCCTCGTCGTTCTTGCTCGCCCGCAGCGCCTTGATGAGGCCTGCGCGGGGAGTCGAGAGTCAGTTTGGAGCTCTTCATAGGTCCAGGAAAGCTGGACGGACCTTCAACGTGCTGCTGGAAGAGCATGTCGACGCGAGCCCGTCACCACGGGCGGCTGGCGGGAGCGAGGTCGGCGAGTGGTTGTAGCTCGGGTCGGGCGGGGCGTAGGTCGGTCGCAGCAGGTGCTCGAGTGCGTGCGAAGGCCGTGCAGCTGTGCAGGTGGGCGAGGAGAGCGAGAGCGGCGGGCCGATCCGAGACGAGCGGAGCGATCGAACCGAGGCGAGGCTCTGCTCGTCTCCCTCACCTCGCACAGCTCCCTGCTGAGCGGGATGCACTCGCACAACTCGCCTGCTACCCCGTCGAGCAGTCTCGCGACCCGCGCAAGCCGCCCTCGCCTTCGCCTTCCCCCACCTCGCCTCACCCTCCCATCCTCTCCCTCGCCTCGCTCGCCGCACGTCCAGACAAGCGCATACGACTGCGCAAGGGTCATGTACACCTACCATGGACGTGCGTGAAGCCCGCCGAGCTCGACTCGTCCACCGGCCCTGGACTCTCGCCTCGACTCGCCGGTCCTTCTCCTCCTCGCCTCGTTCGACACCTCCCTAGGCCCGCCTATTCTCGCCACCAGCCGCAGCCTCACTCCGACCGGTCAGCTCTCGCACGGGCGACGCAATGGTCGCCCTTCGCCGTCAACACGCCTGCTCCTGCCCGCCCCAGCCCAGGCCCAACGTCTCGCAGCCGCCCGAGCACGTCGGCCTGTCGACCAAGGTCCCTGACGGCAACAAGGACGAAATGGTGACGCAGAAGGCGTTCTGGCCGATGATGGGCGCCAAGCTGTTCAAGGAGGGCGACGTCGTCGTCACCGAGACGGGCACGTCCAACTTCGGCATCCTCGGCAGCGCCCTGCTCAAGGGCTCGATCTCGCTCACGCAGCTCCTCTACGCCTCGATCGGCTGGGCGAGTGCGTGCTCGCTCGGCGCACTCCTGGCCGCCGAGGAGTCGTCGACGCCGCGCCGCACCATCCTCTTCACCGGCGACGGCTCGATCCAGCTCACAATCCAGGAGCTTGCCACCATCCTCCTCTATGTACGGGCGCGCTTCAACGTCGTCGAGCGCTCGCCGAACCGCCGTCACCGTCAATGCGCAGGAGGTCGTCGTCGAGCGAGGCGAGCAGAGCCTCTCGACCGTCTCACGCTCGCACTCCAGGCTCCTTCGGCGTCCACTCTCTCGTGCGGTGAGTCACCGTGTATCCCGGCGCCTCGCAGTAGACGGCGTAGCCCTGCAATGCACTCTTTGAGCGAGAATGGAGCCGCTCTCGTCGTCACGTCCTTGTCCCGGAGAGAGACCGGCTCGGCGAGCGCTCCGCGCTGTCCACGGAGAGCGGCGAGCCAGTACACGAGTGTGTAGCTACTGCTGAGAAGCCAGCCAAGTCGAGAGAACCCTGGCCAAACGGTCGACCTGGCGATGTCACGCCCGGCTCGCCCTTGTCCTCCTGCGCTCAACCCTCTCCTCGCCGACCCTCGCCAGATTTGCTCGCGAGGCTCGCAGGAGGCCACAAGCTCTACTCGGCATCGACAGCCGCACTTCTTGGTCCAGCCCGCGCCGTCCCCGGTCAAGGTGAGCCCGCTCGTCCTCATCTCCCTCGGCTTGTTGTGGCAGTCGGACACGCCGGCTACAAGGCCTGGGGTGCGGTTGTGCGGTTGCGGCGGCTCAGTCGTGCTTCATATAGCACAGCCGAGCCGCGCCGAGCGCACCAGCAGCGATAGCCGTCATCGGCCTCCTCGTCGTGGAACGGTCGCTAAACCTCGCCCCTCCTCGTCTCGCAGCCCACTCGCCCACCCGCCCTACTGCGCCTCGCCGACCTCGAGAGTACACCCACTCCGCGCCGCACCATGTTCTCTCGCTCCTACGCCACCTCGCACGCCATCGAGCAGCAGCGCCTCTCGTCCCCGGCGACCGCCTCGCTCCACTCGCCGCCCTCGCTCGCCCGCGCCATGCGCTCCATCCCCGACGAGCTGCGCGCCATCGCCCCCTCGTCGCCCAACACGCTCGTCGACCAGCCCTTGTTCGAGGAGGACGAGGCGACGCTCAACATGGAGCTCGACGACGAGCCGCTCACGGCGGCCGACGCCGAGGACCCGCCGGTCGAACAGCCGCCCGAGGAGCCTGCCGTCGTCGTCGAGCACCAGGAGCAGGAGGCCGACTCGACGCTCGTGCTCGAGGCGCCGGTCGAGCCTGAGGAGGAGCCTGTCGTCGTCGACCAGCAGCAGCCCGCGCCGGTGCAGCACGACAAGCCACGCCCGCGCTCCAGCTTCGTCGCCCGTCTTCTCTTCCCTCCCAGTGCGTTCGTTTCCTCTCCTCCTATGCCGTGCTACCGACGCTGACGGCGTGACCCGTGCAGACCAAGCATCATCTTCGTCCACCTCGACAAGCAGCTCCCGCACCAGCCGCCTGTCCCTCCCCTCCGCCAGCACTACCTCTGCGCCCAACCCGTTCCTCGGCAAGCGCACCTCCCTCCCCGGCACATCCGCCCCGCGCGCCTCGTTCGGCCCAAAGCCGCTTGCCCCCCTCTCCTCGTCCTCCTCCACCCCGAGCGAGGGCGCCCTCCCCGCGCTCCCTCTCGCCGCCGAGCTCGCCTCGCTCAAGGCGCGCAACAAGGCCCTCGCCTCGGCGCTCGCGGCCGCCGAGAACCAGCTTTCGACGCTCGCCGACGAGCGGGCGCAGCGCCGCACCGACGCCGAGGGCTGGGAGGCCGAGGCGCAGCGCCTCGCCGCCGAGCTTGCCGCCGCACGTCCCGCCGGCGTCGACGAGCCGAGTGCGGCCGACCGCATCCAGGCGCTCGAGCGCGCGCTCGCGGCCGAGTCGGCCAAGCGGCGACGGGGCAAGGAGCTCCAGGCCAAGCTGCGGTGCGAGCTCGTCAACCGGCGGTGGAAGGAGAAGTGGGAGGTCGAGCTGCTCGAGCGCGAGGAGCGCAGGTGGGAGATCCAGGTCGCCGAGCTCGAGGGCGAGATGGCCCAGGTCACGTGGGAGCGGGACATGGAGAAGGCCGAGAAGGAGGAGCTGCAGGTGCGTCGACTTCGAGCTCTCGCCCTTCTGTCTCTCCCCTTGCGAGCGATACTGATGATGAGCCCGTCGACTTCTTCGCACAGGACCTGCTCGCCTCGCGCGACGCCCGCATCTCGGCCCTGTCGGGCGCCCGCCAGCTCCTCCTCTCGTCATACCACACCGCCGAGTCGACCATCGCCGTCCTGCGTTCCGACCTGTCGTCGCTGCGCTTGTCGTACGACGCGTCCGTGTCGGTGTCGTCGGCGCGCATCGCCGAGCTCGAGGAGGTCGTCGCCGAGGTCGACGAGCTCAAGGCCGAGGTCAAGCGGCTCGAAAAGGGCGGCAAGAAGAGCGAGGACGCCGACAAGAAGGCGCTCGAGAAGGAGAAGGCCAGGCGGGACAAGGCCGAGGGCGAGGTCAAGGAGCTCAAGGTGCGTCGGGCTCACGCTCTCGTCTCTCACTTCCTGCTCTCAGAAGAGGAGGAGCTGATTCGTCCTTGTTCCTCGTGTCGCAGGTCCAGCTCAAGACGGCTCAAGCTGCGCTCAAGGCGTCGGAGAAGACGGCCGCCGCCGCCCAGTCCACCCTCGAGACCGCTCAACGCGCCGCGACCGCCACCGCCGCCAAGCGCGACCTGCAGCGCAGCAGCAGCACGGTCAAGCCCGGTCAGCCGCAGCAGCACGACGACGAGGACGACGACGACACGGTCGAGGCGTCGCCCGCGCCCGTCAAGACCAAGCGCGCGGCGAAGAAGGCGGCGCCGAGCCCTTCGCCCTCGCCTGCGCCCGCCGCCGTCGAGACCGAGGTCGAGGACAGCGCCGACGAGGCTGTCGAGCCGGCGTCAGAGCGCGACGACGAGTCGGCCGCCGAGGAGGACGAGCCCGAGCCGGTCAAGAGCCGCGCGCCGGCGGTCAAGCCCAAGGTCAAGGCGGCCAAGGCGTCTGCGCCGGTCGCAAAGAAGGTCAAGAAGGTCGTCGCTGCACCTGCGCCTGCCACCGACGACGACGAGGACGAGGACGCGCAGACGCCGAAGAAGGCCGCGCCGACTGCCGCCGCCGCGCCGAACAAGAAGCGCAAGGCGGGCGTCCTCGGCGACAAATCGGCCAACTCGTCGACGACGTCGTCAAACGTCGAGTCGGCCAACGGCGGCGTGCCGCTCAAGGTGCGCAAGGGCAAGAAGAAGGCCTCGGCGCTCGCCGAGACGGACGACGACGAGGCGGCGGCGGTCGACGAGCCCGCCAAGAAGAAGAAGGGCAAGAAGGGCGACGACGTCGAGCCGGCCAAGAAGAAGAAGAAGATCCAGCTCTTTGGCGGGCCCAAGCAGAAGTTCTCGGCGTGGAACATCGAGGTGCGTCCTCTCCCTCGCTCTCTCCCTCGCTCTCTCTTTCGCTCTGCAGCGTCGCTGACCCTCCGGCCCGCACAGAACGCCAACGTCAACTCGCTCGTGCCGCTCGACCTTTCGCCCATCAAGCTCGACCCGCCGAAGAAGCAGTCGGCGCTCAGCCTCGCTCTCGGCGGCGGTACGGCGCGCAAGAACATCTTCGGCTAGTCGACGACCCCCTCCCTCCCTACCTACGCATCTCCCCTTTCGTCTTTCGTGCGCTCTCTTGGCCGACGAGCTCCCTCTTTGCGCGCTCTCGGCGGCGACGTCCACCTCGCTCTCGGTGACTTACCTTTACCTAGCTTTGCCCGTCGCGCCCACTCTCTTCTCACCTTGGTAGATTGCAACTTGGCGAGACTGTCTGTGTGCACGTCGCGCTCGACAACAGCGAGAACGAGCGGCGAGTTGGCCGTGAAACGTTGAAGCCGGGTCCGGCTTGTCGAGGTCGCCTTGCTCGTCCTCCGAAGCCCCGGCCTTCGCCTCGCACCTCACCCAGCCAGCGCATGGCCCTCTAGAGCGACGACCAGGCCCGCCCACGACCCACTCGCATGCCTGCTCTGCCAGCCCTCGCGCGTCGTTGCCTCCCGTCCCTCCACCGCCCCGCCTCGCTCCAGCTCCAGCTGCAACACGCCCAGCCTCGCCCTCGCCCTCGCCTCGCCGTACCCCGCCAGCCAGCCCTCGCACAGCACCAAGCCCGCATGTTCGCCCTCACGCCCTACCGCGCCAACCAGACGCGCACCTTCGAGCGCCAGAAGGAGCTCCCCCGGCTCCCCATCCAGACGCTCGACGCCTCGCTCGACAAGTACCTGCGCACCCTGCGGCCCTTCCTCCTCGACCAGGCCGACGCAGAGGGGCACGGCCAGGACTGGGTCGACAAGGAGCTCGACCAGCGGCGCCAGTGGGCCGCCGACTTCGTCAAGCAGGGCGGGCTCGGCAAGGTCCTCCAGGAGCGCCTCAAGGGTGCGTCCAGCTTTCTCTGGGTGAACCCTCTTCGCCGACGAGCTGCAGGTGAGCTGACTCGAGCTACGGCCCCCTCGCAGACGTCGACCGCATCACGCCGAGCAACTGGCTCGACGACCACTTCTGGATCAAGGTCGCGTACCACTCGTGGCGCGTGCCGCTTCCGATCAACAGCAACTGGTGGCTCATGTGTCACGACGACCTCAGCATCCCGGCCGAGGTGCGCAGCAGCGGCGCGTCGCAAGGTGCGTCCCCTCTCGACCTTCCCTCCCTTCTTCCTCTCGTGCCCGCTCGGGAGCTGACCCGGACCTCATGCCGCTCGCAGGCGAGTTCACCGACTGGCAGATCAAGCGTGCGGCAAAGTTGACGCAGCGCCTCATCGACTTCAAGGTCCGCATCGACCGGTGCGTCCAGCGCTCGCTCCTCCCCCTCGCCCAGTCGCTGACGTCCCTTTGCACGCCCTGCAGCCAGGAGATCCTCCCCGACTCGTCTCGAGCAGGTCCGTTTGACATGCACCAGTACACGCGGTGTGTCTCTCTTTCCTCGTCTCGGTACCCATCCTGACCGTCCTCGGTCGCCGCACCCTCCCCCTCCTCTTCGTCGTTCCTCACTGACGCAGGTCGTGCGCAACGCTTCTGGTTCACCCGCAGGGTCTTCGGCGTCACCCGGCTCCCGCAAATGCCGACCGACACGCTCGTCCACGTCCCCTACCCGCACCCGAGCCCCAACATCATCGTCATGGCGCTCGACCACTTCTACGTCCTGCGCGTCGTCGACGCGGCGAGCGGCGACCCGCTCCCGACGACCGAGCTCGAGGCGCAGCTGTGGGCCATCGCCGAGAACGCGCAGCGCCGCGGTGCGGCGCCCGACCCGGTCGGCCTCTTGTCGGCCGACGACCGCGACAGCTGGACCGTCGCGCGCGAGCACCTCCTCTCGGTGTCGCCCGTCAACCGCGCATCGTGCACGGCCGTCGAGGACGCCCTGTTCGTCCTCTCCCTCGACAACTACACGCTCGCGTCGGCCGAGTACGTCTCTTCGTCGCCCTCGCGAGACACGCCCGACCTCGACGCGCACATCCGCAACGCGAGCAGCGCCAACGGGACTGGCCGCAACCGGTGGTGGGACAAGGCGGTCGGCGTGCACGTCGAGGCCAACGGGCGCGCGAGCATGGTCGGTGAGCACTCGCCGTGCGACGCCCTCATCCCCTCGATCGTGTGCGACTACGCGCTCGCCGAGAACCTCGACGCGCAGCAGCCGAGCCGCCGCGGTGCGCCCGTCGCCGAGCCGCCCAAGCCGCTCGAGTGGGTCGTCGACGACGTGACGCGCGAGGCCATCGCCAAGGCGGGCAAGACGGTCGAGGAGCTCGCCGCCGACAGCGAGGGCAAGATGCTCTGGTACGACGAGTATGGCGCAGCGTGGATCAAGCAGGTCGGTGCGTCGGTGCTCTGCGTCTTTCGCTCGCTCGTCGTCGTCGTCGAGAAGAAGGGCGCCCCGGCTGACTCCTCCTTCCCTCGCTCGCAGGCAAGCAGTCGCCCGACGCGTACCTCCAGATGGCGCTCCAGCTCGCGTACCACAAGACGCACGGCAAGCCGACGGCGACGTACGAGACGGCGTCGACGAGGCTGTTCCAGCACGGCCGCACCGACGTGATCCGCTCGTTCAGCGAGGACAGCTGGCGCTTCGTCAAGGCTATGCGCGACCCTGCGTCCGACGTGCGTCCCTCTCTCGCTCTCCTGCTCGAATCGGCCGTGCCCGTCGCCCTGTACTGACTCGGCGCTCCCTCCCTGCAGGCCAAGACGCGCTACGCCCTCCTCTCGGCCGCGACCAAGGCGCACAACACGTACACCAAGGAGTCGTCGACCGGGCGCGGCATCGACCGGCACTTCCTCGGCCTGCGGCTCGTCCTGCGCGAGGGCGAGTCGCACCCGCTGTTCGACGACCCGCTCTTCGCCAAGAGCCAGGAGTGGGTCCTCTCGACGAGCGGCCTCAGCGCGGGCGACCGCTTCTTCGGCACGGGCTTCGGTGCCGTGTACCCGACCGGCTACGGCATCAACTGTGCGTCCTCGCTCGCTCTCTCGCTCTCCTGCTCGAGGCGGGCGAAGCTGACCCTCTCCCGCTCTCTCCTCGCGCGCAGACCTCGCCGGCAACCAGGTCGTCAAGTTCGGCATCGAGTCCAAGGTGTCGTGCAAGGAGACGTCGACCGAGGTGTTCCGGCGCAACCTGACCGAGGCGCTGCGCGAGATGCGCACGGCGTGCGAGGAGGGCCAGGAGGCGCCTGCGCCGGGGCAGGAGGGCGCGTCGGCGGGGACGGCCAAGCTGTGAGGAGGGAGTGCATGGATTCCTTCTCGTTCGTGCTTTGCGATACCCACTTCTATGCCAAGCTGTGCTGCAACGCTGTGCCCGATTGTGCTTCCGCAGGCGCGAGCCGGGCGAGGAGGAGAAGGAGGTCGCGACCTCGCGCTCTCGTTGCTCAAGCCGCTCGAGAGGGTCAGAGAGTGCACACTGCGAGTCTTTACATCCCGAACAAGCCGGCAAGGAGCGAGGAGAGCGAGAGCGCGGTCGTCGAACATGGGCCAGCGATGTCAACCGGCGGAGCTCGCCTCTCGTCGTCCTCCCGCTCGCTCGACTCTACCTAGACCTGCACCAGGCCAGTGAGTCCCCTCGTGCAAGCCCACTCCACCCCTCGCACTTGCCCGAGCCCCTTTCTGACTCGTCCGCCTCCAGCCGTCCCTCTCCTCATCTCCCCTCGCCGCCAGCAGCACCCACACGCCCACCAGGGCCTCGCGCCGCGCCCAGAGCCACTCAGAGCACCCTCTCGATCCGCCTAGCCCCCCGCCGACATGGCTACCAAGCGCAAGCAGGGCCAGACGCTCAGCCTCAAAGGCTCGACCAAGATCGTCACAGAGTTCTTCGAGTACTCGGTCAACTCGTGCGTCTGCCCCTCACGTGTCATCATGTTCGGCCCCTGAGGCTCGGGCGAACCCGCACCTGCCGCTCGGAGCGCACCTCGCTGACCCTCTCTCCCCCCCCCCCCCCCACCTCTCGCTCGCGCAGCATCCTGTACCAGCGCGGCGTCTACCCGCCCGAGGACTTCAAGCAGGTCAAGAAGTACGGCCTCACTCTGTTCACGAGCGCCGACGAGGCCCTCGAGCGCTACATCCAGAACCTCATGAAGCAGGTCAACAGTGCGTCCGAGGTCCTCTCTCATTCCTGCGAGCCATGAAGGCCGCTTCATCGAGTCTCCTGCGCAAGCTTTGTCGTGACGAAGGATCTCGACCTACCTCACAGCGCTGACGCCCGGCTTCCCTCCCCTTGCCTCGCTCGCGCAGACTGGATCCTCGCCGGCAAGCTCGACTCGCTGGCGCTCATCATCATGAATCGCGACACGCGCGAGGTCGTCGAGCGGTGGCAGTTCGACGTTCATGTCGAGGAGCCTCCAGCCGAGGGAGGAGCAGCGGGCGCGCCGGCGGGCAAGGAGAATGATGGGTGAGTCGGCTCGCTTCCTGCGATGATGGGCTCGTGCAGCTCGACGCTTGGCCGAGAGCACACTCCCTGCTCGCAGTCTGCGCAATCTGACTCTCTTCCTCTTCCTCGCGCTCGCAGATCGGCAAGCGCCGCGGCGCCGAAGGCCAAGACGGAGAAAACGTCCGAGCAGATTCAAAAGGACATCCAGGACATCATGCGCCAGATCACGTCGAGCGTTACGTTCTTGCCGACGCTCGAAGAGCAGTGTGCGTCCTCCTCCCTCTGGCACCCCTCGTCGTCTGTACCTTTGCGCGTGCAGCCGACGAGTGCGGACCTCGGGCTCAGCTTACGCTCCTCTCGACCTCGCTCTCTTTGCTCGCTCGCAGACGTCTTCACGATCCTTACGTACGCCAAGAAGGACACCGAGGTGCCCAAAGAATGGATCGACAGCGACCCGCACATGATCATCGGCAACGCAGAGCAGGTCCGTGCACTCTCGCTCCCCACTCGAGCGCTCGAACGGGCGGCTGACACCCTCTCGTGCTGTCGCTACAGGTCCGCCTTCGCTCTTTCTCGACCAACCGCCACAAGGTGCAGGGCCTCGTCGCGTACCGGCTCGGGCAGGACGTGCTCTGAGCTCCTGCCGTCGTCTCTCCCTTCGTCTTTCGCCTCGTCAGCTTTTCTTGGCGGTACCCTGTCTTGTACCTCTGCGCTGCAACTTTTTTGATCTTGCGTCGGCCTCTGGACCCGGACCTCGGGACTGCTACGAGCGAGGGCGGCGCGACAGGAAGCTGGAGCGTGCCCGCTCGTTCCCCTCCTGCTCGAGCACAAGGCCGAGCGAGCACTTGCCGGAAGGGTTTGAGATTATCGGTTCTTCGCCGAGTACACGTCTCGATAGGGCCATCGAGCCATGCAACGTCGAGAAAGAGCGAGTGCCACCGGCGAAAAAGCGCGTCCCTCCTCCTCCTCCTCCTGCTCGAGCACACGGTCGAGCGAGCACTTGCTGGAAGGGTTTGGGATTATCGTTTCGTCGTCGAGTACACGTCT
>Ga0308169_10000972_pt1 | contig 36465 bp, 56 predicted proteins | sample PhyBR1_2_FD_202139 | JGI IMG/M metagenome (GOLD analysis project Ga0308169, IMG submission 202139) | Phyllosphere microbial communities from UC Gill Tract Community Farm, Albany, California, United States - DLSLSB.R1 | ecosystem: Host-associated > Plants > Phyllosphere > Unclassified | place...
GAAGCGCTAGAGAACACGGTAGCATCAACAGCAGCTCTCATTGCGGAAATGGATGCTGAGAAGGGAGAGGAAGCGAAAGATGGAGCAGAGGACGACGAGGAGGAAGAGGAAGCTCCTTTAGTCTGTGTGGTGTGCCCGAACAAGATCCTTAAACCTGGAAAGATGGTAGAAGTCCATTTGGCGTCAAAGGTAAGTACTCCACTTTCTGAATTTCGATTCTTATTTCGCAAGAAACTCATCTGTCGCGTTCGAAACAGGACCACAACCGTCGATTCAATCGATTCAAAGTGCACATCGAGTCACCCGACTTCGTAGGCGATCACCTCGAATGCGACGCACGATGGGTCGCCTCCCAACTCGATAAAGCAGTTCTCGCTCGTCTCTCCGCTCAAACTCAGCTCGGAGGCAAGAAAGCTGCCGCTGCTGCCGCTACCACACCCGTTCCCTCCACATCCACTTCTTCCGCCGCCGAAACCGCTTCTACTTCGTCGCCAAAGAAGTTGACAACGAAATCTGAGTCTCCAGTCAAAGCTTCAAAGAAGAAGGCTACTGAAGAGGCGGATGCAGCTGGAGTATCGGTTCGAGAACAGATGAGACAGAAGTGGAAGGAGGAGAAGAAGGAGAGGGCGAAGAAGCGAAAGATTGCGAAGAAGGAGAAGTTTGAGGAGAGGAAAAAGGCCAAAATTGAAAAGGGAGAGAAGCCTGAGTGAGTCTACGCATTCTTCTGAAGACTCGCGCGGGCGATCGATTGCTGATGAATGTAGCAATCACTCCCTCTCACCCCTTACTTCCACTCCATTTCGCTGCGCCTTTCGCCATACCCTCATGTTTATTCTCCTCCATTCCCTCTTACCCTCCTTCGCTCGCTTCTAAACCAAAAGACCCTTCATCTCATCGAAACCTCGATTCGTCGAGAAGATCAAGCCAACAGCCGAAGAGATCGAAATCCGACAGAAATGGAAAGCGGAACGAAACGAAGCTAAAGCGAAAGGATTGCCTCCCCCCGAGAAACCGGTATTGGCTTATGAGTTAGGTGGAAAGGTACCTGTTGAGCGACCTGCGGCGAAGAAGGATGCAAAGGCACCTGCGAAGGGGAAAGGAAAGGGACCTAGGGTGAAGAAGAGTGACAAGAAGAAGCAGGAGAGCAAAACTGAAGTGAAGGAATTGCTCCCAGAGGTGTAGTCGCTCTCTTTGCAAGCTTTCTCTCTCGACCTGATGGACGGTTTGACTGCTGAGAGAGGAGAGAGAACGAGAATTTACAATATCTCCGACAAACTACGAATATCGAGCCTCTGTCTATTCTCCAGTACCTCAGACTTCTTCAACATCGGTTTTGGCGAGTCGGATGCGTAGCGGCATTCTCGTGCCGAGGTGAACTTCCCCTTTGACGAAAGGTCGAGTGATGACTTGTGTTCCTCGTTCGATCTCGGTCCGAGCATTTCGAGGTGCAAACTCGAACGTGTCTATGAGGACAGAGAGTATACTGTCAAATAAGAGAAGAGAAAGCGATGTGTCAGCTCGACGCAAAAGGGAAGTGAGTGATAGAAAAATCGACGTACGCTTTGATCTCAAGCACTCTACGAAACATGATGAAGGAAGCTATCAGCCTCAATCTGGGCGAGAGGAAGGAGCTTGTACTCACGCAAATTTGTAACCAGGACAAGATCTCGGACCAGCCAAGAAAGTCATCAAACCCGAATAAACTCCCATCTTGCTCTCAATCTTCTTCTCCTCGTCCAACCATCTCTCCGGTCTGAACTCGTTCGCATCTTGACCGAACACGTCCTTGTTGCGGTTGACGGCGTAGACCCCGAGCCATATTGTCTGACCTTTCTTCATCGGGATATGAGAGAGGGTTTGCGAAGGGTCTGTTGCGGAGGGGATGGGAGTCGATGTAGGTATCAGGTCGTCTTTGACGGCTACTCGAGGAGTCGCGGTGAGTGCCGGTTCGAGTCGAAGAGTCTCTCGCTGAGCGAAGGAAGGAATGTGTCAATGTTTGGTCGGACTGAGAAGGAAAGAGTCGATGAAAGCTCACAACAACAGCATCGAGGTATTCGAGCGAGAGCAATTCCTCGTGATCAAGCTCTTCCCGACCATCATCTACCGCCTTCATTCGCGCCAACCTGATCTCTTTCCGTAATCTTTCTTGCCTCGTTGGATCAGTCGAAAGCGCTAGGAGAACCCAAGCGACAGTTCCGGCGATAGTATCGTGACCGGCGAAGAGGAAGCTCTGTGTGTTGTTTGCCATCATTACTCGACGAAGCCTGACTAATCGAGGCAAGCAACTCACATTGAGCTGTCCTCGAAGTTCTTCAGAAGTCATGGAAAATTTCGAATCTGGACCTTCGGCAGCGACTGGCAGTAAACCGAAGAGTGCATGATCAGTCTCTTCAGATCGTCAATGGTCGCACGGGAGCGAACTGGACGTACTGAGTAACGAAATGAGATCCTTCTTTCCCTTGAGACTTGCAACTCCATCTCGCTTCACCTCTTCCCTCTTTGCAGTGATGATCTTCCTACTCTCATGTTCCATATCCTCACAAGCTTTCAAGATGGCCTGTAAGCGAGGATCTGGAAGGTGCTTCAACCAGCTCATAGATGGGAGGGAGTGAAGAAAAGTTCCGATGATCTGATGAATCTAGGTTGTGTCGGGCAAATTTCGTCAGCAGATCAACAAAGAGACCAGTGGAAGAAGATCAGCAGCTCACGAGCATGACTTGAGGAGGGAGCTTGGTTGTTGAAACTCGAGGTGCGAAGAGAGTCGTGAATGCTGATGCGAGAACGTCCTCGTTTCGATCGAGACTTCTGAAGTCGTATCCAAAACCAGCTGGAGAGGATAGACGAGTAAGTTCAGTGACCTAGATCTTGAGAGTGCAGGCGGAACGAGGCTCACTTTTCCCAATCGCATCCAAAGTCAATCGAGTAACCCAATCGGCGACTTCTATCACCACCTCTCCCTCTTCCTTCGTAGCCTTGAATTCATCTAGATCTCTTTGGTAGTACCAAGCTGACATGTCGATCTCTTCTTGTTCGATCCGCTTCGTCCAGATATCTCGAAGCTGTTTCCTCCGATGTCAATTAACGAGATGCCCTGGAACATCGAGAGGAGGAAGAGGTGACTCGCCTGATAGGAGAGCTCGTAGAATGTCGGAAGCATAGCTTTGACGTTGCCGTGAGAGAAAGCGGGAGTGAGCATTCGACGTTGGTGAAGATGATCTTCGCCTGTTTTCGAAAAGAGTCAGCTTCGTTTCTGTCTATAGTCGAGTGTGCACACCTTCTGCAAAGATCAATCCCTTCCCAAGGTGAGTCAACAAATCTCCTCGAAGCTCTGCAGGTTTCTCGTAACAGGCATAAGGATCGTTCGTGAGGAGATAAGTCATCGCTGTCGGATCGGAAAGGAGAAGTAGATCTTGCTGTTCCACCAAGTCCAAATGAACGTCAGTGTGTACTCTCCCCACCGAACCTGAGCTCATAGTATCTACTAACGCCGAGTAGGCCTCGATATCGAACCGCTCCTCCAAACTTTTCCGTCCATTCCGTGTGCGCTTGTCCAGGTTCCTTCATCGCGAACTCTTCCATGTTTCCCCACAGTCGATGAGCCGATTTTGGCCCTGGTATATGGCGAAGGGATGAGAGGAGAGGTCGGAGAAAGATGCGATAAGTCCAGAGGAGAACGAAGTAGAGAGTAGAAAGAGCTGTAAAGAGACTGCGGAAGAGACGCGGGTGAGTTGGGCATGAGAGAGTTATCTCATAGAGTGAGAGAGCTTACAAGGCAGTCAAGAATGGGTGTGCGAAGGTCCAACTAAACGAATCCATCATCTTGAGGAGAAAACACGAGCAGCGACGAAGGAGCGAGAGCGAGTGATAGAGTCGCCATACTAGCCAGACTAGGGTGCGTAGTGTTAGACAAAGAGGGTCTGAAAGACAAGCTGAAACGTGAATCAACAAGGGTCAGGGGAAAGTGATTTCTCGATGAAGAACAAAGGGAAACTTACACGCGGGGAATGTCAATCCTTTTCATAGTGAGTCCCTGTTGAGTATACGACAGACTAACGGGACGCTAGTTGAGCTTCCCGAGCGCAGTTGGAGCAGGGAGGGATGTCGAAGATGAATCGATGAAAGAGATGAAGCGAGCACGCAGGAAACAGGGCACTCGACGATGTGATCGCGGCCTAGTGTCGAAGGGCACTTTACGACGAGAGCAAGTAGAGAAAGAAGACGGAGAGAGCGCGAGCAGAGGCTGGGAAAGCTCGAAATTTCAAAAACCTCTCAAAAGCAGATTCAGTTTCGCAAATCGGTCTCAAACAGCAGTATGTAGTAGTTGCAAGTTCAGACGATGTGTATGGAGATTGCTAAAACCAGAAGAAGACCACGAGAGAGAAAAAGGATTAGAAACAGTGGAAAAGGGGAAACGAGAATCTATAGTACGATCGACGCAGAGGGGAGAGGTGAACCATGAGTAGAGAAAGAGAAAGGGGGGTATAGAAAAGTGTCCGTTGTATGATTAAATCGAGTTCTACATGATTGTGCAATCTTTATCTTCCGCACCACCCTTCGCTTTCCTCAAAACTCTTTCCCTCTCCGCCTGTTTCGCTCCTGAATCTCCCGCGACTTCTTGAGGTGTCGTCGCTCCGTTCACTTGTTGACGGAGAGGCATCCTCACTTGATTCGGTTGCAGAGGAGAAAAGTTCCTTTGCTGCTGTTGTTGCTGAATACCTCCATCTCGAGGGTATCGAGGGGTTCCTCCTACTGTCGCAGATTGAGCTCCATTTGCGTAAGGAAGAGGGTTGAAGTCATTCTGGGAGGGTTGTTGTCGAAGCTGCTGCTGGTAATGTTGACGAGCGTCGAAAGGAGTAGGTTGAGAATTCGATCTTTGACGAGTGAAACCAGGTCGTCCAGGATCAGATTCTCTTCCTTTCCCTTTCACGTCCTTCGAGATTGGCCGAGGAGTACGTCCGACGGATTCACTGCGAGGTTGTTCACTGCGAGGCTGAGGAGGGAGAGGCTGTTTGTTCTTCGTGATGAGTTTGTTCGATAGTGAGCGAGGGTTGGTGGGAGCGGATGGGGAAGGAGTTCGGTTATTGTTGAGGGCGTTAGAAGAAGAGGTGTGACGTAAAGGAGCGACTTGAGCGGGAATCGGTTGACCGGCGTTTCGAAGTCGATCGAGAGCTCGCTTGTCGCCGTGACTGGCAGCTTTTCGGAACCATTCGAGAGCTTCGCGAGCGTCTTGATATGTACCGATACCAGACTGTGCGAAGATATGGTCTACCAATCAGCTTTGAGAAGAATGCGAATGAGAGACCGAGGAAACGCACCTCAGTGAAATACCCACAAGCGTATTCAGCTTTAGGGAAACCCATCTCTGCCGACTTCTTCGCCCACAAGTAAGCTTCCGTATCTGATTGAGGGAGGATGCCTGGTGATCCGACGAGATACCAAGCGGTAAGAGCGAAACAAGCTGCAGGATGATTTTGCTGAGCGGCGATATCTGCGAACGAAAGCCTCATTTCAGCAACTTCTCGGTGGGAGAGGACTGAAGCAAGGAAATGCTCACTGTAGTAATGAATACTGAGAGCGGCATCTTGAGGGCATCCCATTCTTCCGTACTCGTAACATTCACCGAGTTTGTAAGCCGATGGAGCGTACTGAAGCTCGGCAGCGCGCGCCAACAGCTCTGCAGCGTACTCCTCATCCTACAATGCTGTGCGAGCATCAGTGTCGGCCATTGTGAAGGTAACTACCTAAAAATGATGAGAGCTGACCTGGAAAATGACATTATCGATTCCCTTCTCGTGCAAGATCGACAACTCGTGCAAACTCTGAGGTTGTGGAGGATCGACCTGATCTGCCAACTCTGCCGCACGCTTCAACCATTGAACTCCATCTTTCGGTCGTTTCGTCAAACCCAACTCTCCATTGATTTCTGCCAAACCGAGGCGATGCATCGAACCGGGATGAGAGAGAACAGCAGCGCGTCTATGAGAGAGGTGTCCGATCAGTCAGATCCGTTTTGAATGAGAAGGCAAGCTGGAACATACCGATAGAGTGAGACTGCTCTGTTTTGATCCTTTCGACAGCCCCATCCATGTTCCAAACATTGAGCGGCACGGAAAGAAGCGTCGGCGTGACCATGTTTCCCAGCAAGCATGAAGAGCGGGAAAGCTTTATCGTAATCTCGTTTACCCTGTTTCGATTCGAGCATTTGGTTAATTCCCCTCCGCAAAATGAATCAAAGATGTGAGAAACTTACCTTGAGAGTCCCAACACCTTGAGTATAACAATCTGCGAGGAAGTATTGACTCTTGACGTGACCCCTCTGAGCGAGTTTGTTCAAGAGGGTAATACTCTCCGTAACGAGAGCTTTCTGTTTCCTCTTAGATTCCTGCTGAACTTCCGTCAACCTCACTTCATCCGCTCCGTTTCCATTCCCATTCTCCGCCACCGCCATCTTGTCCATCGCTGCAGCTTGTTCCATCTCCGTAACCACCTCCATCACGAAAGCACAGAATTCGAATTGAACATTAACGTCGTTTGTCTTTTTCGCATTCTGTCGATAAAGTTCGAGCGTCTTGTCGTGAGAGAGGAGGGAAGCCATGTTTCCAGGTTGAAGGTGAGATTGATCCATGAGAGGAGTGTTGTGATTGAGAATGTTTGAAGTTGAACCCGAGATTCCGTAGAGCGAAGCTGCTCGACTCGCTGCGTAAGGCGCTTGAGAGTATCGAGGACGATTCGGGAGCTCGTGAGAAGAATAGGAGCCAGAACCGGAGGAGTTGTGGGTTTGTGGACGAGTGCGGTCGACACCAGAGGAAGATTGGGAAGAAAGGGTTTGTCGAGCAGGGGAAGAATCGTTTCGACTCGGAGTAGAATCGCCGGTGGGAGGACGGGAAGATTGTTGGGGAGTGTGAGAGTCGAGACCGTAGAAGGATGAACGTCTTTGTTGCACTTCCGAAGGTTGATTCGAGGTCGAAGTCGAAGCTGTTGGGACGATTTGTCGAACTAAACGACCTTGAGCCGAAACCTCTCCCGGTGCCTGTCCATCGTAAAGAGCTTCTATATCCTCTCCCTGTCCTCCTTCTCGACCATTCAACCCGTTTCCTTCTACTCCAGCCGAGGTAGTTTGCCAAGAAGGAGAAGTAGCTCCCTCTGCCTGCCATTCTCCACTGGGTCTAGCTGGATCGTAGTCCGTAGTTGCATCTGCTCCAAAGAAGCTTGAAGGTCTAGCTTGAGGTTCCTCTGATCGATTTGCAGGTTTCGGTCGAGGTCTGTCAAGTACACTCGAACTGATCGAGTTTGTTGAAACTTTACGTCTCCTCTCTGAAGGGAGGGGGGCGTCTTGTTCATGATCGCGTAGAGGTGCAGTAGTGGTAGAGAAGAATTCGCCAGCTTGGGGTTGTTGAGAGGAAGAGGAGGGATTGATCGATGATGAGAGGGAGGCAGGGAACCCTTGTAAAGCCGAGTCTGCGTTTGTGGAGGATACTGGAGGATAGTCGGGATAAGGCAGAGGCTGCATCGCGCTCGCCATGATGAGGCGAAGTGGGTTGGAGGAAAGCAAAAACAGCGGTTCGTTACCAAAGTTTCGGGGTTTCGACTTTTTCGTAGAGACGGCGGTGTGGAGTTACTGATCGTTGACAACTTCCAGAAGAGAGGAGCCCGAGATAGTGCTGCTTGATGTGGAAGAAAAAAGTTGAGTGCGAAAAATTCTCCTCGAGCTCTCTCGCGAGCTAGCAATTTTCTCAACGACTGTCGAGTACAACAGGTCTGCCGTCTCGTACATCAACTACACACCATCGCAGCGTCGAGTACGACAATGATGAGCAGCTTCTCGTCACGTAGCCGCTCCTGCCATCCTTTGCGACGAGTCAAACGATCTTTGAATTCCTCATTTCCGATTCGAGCTCGATCAGCACTTGATGTAAGCCCCATCTACTTTCTATCTCCGTCCCAGAGTAACCCTTTCCTCCTCCTGCACGTCCACGTCCTTTACTCTCGGTAACTTCCCATCCAACTTTGTTCCCAATTCTTCGCAAACCATTTCGATCCCGCTCTGTACAGCTTCCACTTCCTCCCTTGTCCATCCTCTTCGGAGAGCTCCTCGCAGGTGCCAGTGAATCTCTCGAGGAGTTGATTGGGGGATGAGACAGGACAAGGTGAGGAGGGAGAACAGGCGAGGGTGCGAAGCGAACGGATCGGGAGAAGGGGAGGATGGTGAGGATGGGAAGGGAGTCAAGAAGGTGCCGTAGGTGACGTGCTCCGAGAAGAAGCCTACTCATGATGGCAGAGTCAGCTGAGGTAGAGGAAAGCCACTTCGTTGCGAAGGAGTTTTCAAAACTTACGAACATCCTCCAAACCTCCTTCTCTGAATCTGGTAAAGATCTCTTCGATGTTGCCTTGATAAACCGTTCCCAAACCTTCTCTCCCCGCTTTACTTCTCTCCTCAAACGTCGATTCGTTCCCCTCCAATCCTCGTCGAACGAAACTTTTACTCTTGTTTCCCTCTTCGACCAATTCCTCCAATTCCAATAAAGTTTCTATCGCTTTCGGTACACCAATCAAAATCGAACTCTTGACCAAACTCTCTTTCATCAATCTTGAAACCCATCGACGAGGGTGCGAACTTTCGTCCTCATTCGGGTCGAAAGGTTCTGGTGGGACTGGTGATGGAGTTGGAGGTAGATTCTTGTATGCTAGTGAGAGGCAGGAGGGGAGGAATTGTGACCCCTTCCCGAGAGTTGTTGAGACGAGGAGTGGAAGAAGGTAGTGGGATTGAGGAAGTGTGGATGGTAGCGACTGGCTCAGGCGTGTGAGGAGAGCTGGAATAGCTGGAGGGGAGATCATCTTTGTCGGGGGGCAGTGAAGCAGAGAAAGGGAGAAAGCCTCGAACGAAGGGGAGTTTGAATCGGGAGCGAATTTTGTCGATAGTCGTTGATACAGGGCTTGGTCAATCTCGCTTGAACTTGGTGATGATGGTATCGAGTTTGATCAGATGAAGGCTACGTCGACGGACAACGGCGAATCATCAGGGGAGTAATCAAAAGAGGAGCAGAGGACAAGACGGGAACGAACATGATTGAAATCGACGAATAACTTCCTTCTTCTTGAACTGACAACTATATCAAGTCGTCTACGCGGTGGCACGTAGAGAGCTTCAAGCTTGACAGTGAATCGGCCAGTTCCGTAAGCGGTGGTCGACTGAAAAGAGGAACGATCTGTCGAAGGGGACTGATTGAGATGAGTTGATTGAAGTGGCCAGGTCAGTTGGAGTAGCTCGACTGTTCTAAAGCTCCAAACGAGTTTATCGGTTTGCCTTGAGTGATTAGTGAACGGGAGGTGGAGAAGAGCCGGCAAGAGAGGAATCCATTCCCTTCCTCCCTCTCACTCGAATCTGCCAGTAGCTCGGATAGTGAATATGTCGACCAATACATCAACGCCAGTAGCTCAGCCGATCAACTTGACTGCATTCCGTGAGTTGCTTCCCCCCCTCTTTGCCTCATCAGACAACTCACTGAATCTCTTCATCTAAACAGAGGGTACACTTCTCTTGAGCTCCGAATAGTATGAGAAAGCGCACTAATAAATAGCAAGCTTTGTTCAGGGTTCATCTCGGGAGCTATTGCAGCATGTACCGCCGTAACAAGTTAAACTCCCCCTCCTTCTCCCCCTCCCTCTACAGTTCGATCTCTTGTGCTGACGTACTCGACCATTGCAACAGTCACGAACCCAATGGAAGTCGCGAAGACCCGATTACAGTTAGATGGAGAATTGCAAGGTCGAACTCATCTCTCTCCGACAAAAACCACAACTTCAACTTCAGCTCCCCCATTAGTCTCTTCCAAGATCCCTGAAGCAGGAGGACCACCGAGAGCTGGACCGAATGGGAGAGTGTATACGAGTGCGGTCGATTGTATGAGAAAGACTTGGAAGTTTGAAGGATTGAAAGGAATTCAACGAGGATTGGGAGCTGCTGTAAGTTTTTCTCGGCCTACTCTCCCTTCGAACTAAAGCAGGTAGAGCTGATACAGGTGGAGGGAGTGAACAGTACACTTATCAAATCGCATTGAACGGATCTCGATTAGGTTTTTACGAACCATTTCGACACGCTTTGAATACTTTGGCAGGGAACGATAAGAATCAAACCAAAGTATGGAGTAGTATCGCTGCGGGAGCCAGTTCAGGTGTCGTAGGAGGTGAATTTGCTCGCACTTTCTCACTCTCGTAAATTCCTCGAGATTGACCAAAACACTCCCCCTTCCGTTTTAGCTATTCTCGGAAACCCATTGTTCCTCGTCAAAGCAAGAATGCAAGCCTATTCTCCGTTTAACCCAGTAGGAGCACAACATCATTACCCGACAGTGTTCCACGGGTTCAAATCGATCGTTTCGAAAGAGGGACCGAAAGGTTTGGTGAGAGGAATGGATGCGGCGATTTTGAGAACTGCGATGGGAAGTTCGGTGCAGTTGCCAGCGTACAACTTGGCAAAGACTACTTTGCAGGGCTGGGGAATGGGAGATCACATTGGAGTTTACTTGCTGGCGAGTACTTTCAGTGGTGGATGTGTTTGCGCCGTGATGCAACCTGCTGGTAAGTCACGGTTTCTGTTCTTCCGATCGTCAACCTCACTGAGCACTTCTGGATTGACAGATACCGCACTGACGAGAATGTACAATCAATCACCAAACTCGATTGGTCCTGATGGAAAACCTCGAGGTCTTCTCTGTACGTTCTCTCGTCTCGCTCGAGTCACCTTACAATCAGACTGACTGAGTGAACGAGCTGACTGTACAGACAAGAACCCTATTGATTGTTTGTACAAGACTTGGAAAACCGAGGGAGTTTTGGGATGGTACAAAGGAACTACAGCTCACTTGATGCGAATCGCTCCTCACACTGTGCGTCCTCTTCCTACCTCTATCTTGCGCATTGTCGCTGATCCAGGAACCGCTTCTCAGGTCGTTACGTTGGTTATGAACGAGTTCATTTCTCGAAAATGGACTGCATACAAAGCTGCGAAATCGGCAGGAAGAGATTAGACGTGAAAAGGGGGATAGATTATCGTTTATTGCTATACTACATACTATCTCTTATCCTTCGTATCGTCACGAAGAGGCAGACGCTCTCTCACTCGTTTCGCGAGATTTTTCGTAAGAATCGGAAGAGTCGGTCTCTATCAGTTCAAGTCGGTTTCAAGGGAGACTTTTGCTCAGCGAATCAGTGTGCTCAGTAGTACATCCCAATAGGAAGCGCGGGCGAATCGACAAAGATGAAAAGTTACCGATGCGATTCAACCGCTGATGAGAAATCAGGATCAGTCTCCTCTTTGCTTTCGTCCAGTCATTGAAATCCCCCAACTGCGACCCCCTGTCATGAGTGCTAATCATACTTGGGCGTTCAATCAGGTATGTAGTCCTTCTCCTGTACCCTCTAGCGCTCTGTGAAGCTGACCAACTCTGTCCGATGAACAGCTTAATCAGGTACACCTCAACCCTTCTCCTCAGACTCGCTCTCTCTCGCTGGACGCGTTGACTGACCCAATAGTGTATATAGTTGACTCCTAGTCCTGGATTCTCACCTTCAAACGGTCCAGTTCAAGAACGCAACGAGTTGACTCGTTAGTCTCTCTCTCTCTTTTGAAGTGTCTCATCCTTTCCTCGGCTAACACCCTCGATCTCTCATAGTCTCGTTCCCTTGTGATGGTACCGCACTTCAAGCTCAGTTAGAGCAATGGACCAACGTAGCATTCGATTTCGACTCTCCCGATTTCGGATCTGATCCTGCTCCTCCGACTCCCTTCGACGATAACAACAAACTCCTCCTCGAAGACCCTTCCTCCTCTTCCAAGATCGCCTCCTCTCGCTTTACTCCCCGAGGTGGTGAATCACTCTTCAACGCCGTTCAAACCCCTTCTCTCCCTTCGAATGCACTCAACAGTTCAAGCCAACTCAACAACAATGAACAAGAGATCTCGACTGTTGATTTGAGCGCTCTCCTCGCTACCACCAAACCTGAAGACTTCAACGGTAGTCTCGTCGACCCTGCTCTCGCTCTCCCCAACTTCCACGACGCTTCAGCGGCTCTCCCTTCCACCTTCTTCACTTCCCCCTCGGCTTTCGATTCATCTTCCCTCCCCGCCGCTCCTCCTTCCGCCATCTTCGACCATGAAGTAGAGGAACACGCCCCTTCGCCCTCGACTTCGACCGCTTCATCATCAAAGGGAAAGAAATCTGCTCCTGCCGCAAAGAAGAAGCGTGCTCCTGCAGTTGAGAAAGTCAAGGCTTTACCTCTCCCTGAAGGAGTAAACACGGATGGAATGACTGAAGAAGAGTTGAACAATCTGGCGATCGAGGAAGACAAGAGGAGAAGGAACACTGCTGCTTCTGGTGAGTTTCACAATCTTCTGACTTTGTTCTTTGAAAAGTCACTTATTCTCTCGCGTGGATGATCAGCTCGTTTCCGAGTCAAGAAGAAGCAACGTGAACAAGCACTCGAACAAACTGCGAAAGAACTCCGAGACCGTGTCGCCGCACTCGAGAAGGATGTTGATACTCTGCGAACCGAGAATGGATGGTTGAGGAGTTTGATCACCGACAAGACTGTTCTGTATGTTTGTTCTTCCCTCTCGACTCACTTCCTATAGCTGACTCGGAGTTGGCCAACCATTTTACAGAGGAGGTAAAGATGGAGCTTCAAACAACAAGAAACGAGCGCGTGAGGACGACGAATCCAACAACTTCTCGTCGTCCGTTCTTCACGTGTAAAAAAAGGGGGTCTTGTCGTTTTCTTCGTGGCTTGTATCGTTTCTCCCCCCTCTAGCAGTCTCTCCCGTCTCCTCGTCGTTTTTTTTAGCAGTCCAACCTGTGTCGTCAATTTTAGTTCATCTTTCTTCAAAAGAGCGGTTCAACCCCGTCTCTCTCTCTACCCCCCTTTTATACTATCCTACTTTTTGTGGCTTCATCCACCTATTCTGATTTTCTCGTATTCAGTCATAACTTCTTTTTGAAAGATCCTCGTCGTTCCTCTCTATCAGAGAACGAAGACTTTGCAAGGTTCTCTCCATCTTCGCGTTGTCGAGCGGGAGCGTCTCGAGTGCAAAGGTGCAAACGATCAACATTAACGAAAACGATGGTGAAACGTAAACTTGGAATTTGCTTTTCTCTTCTCTTCTCTCACTTCGATCTTTCATCTCAACTTCGCATCCAGACTGTCAATTCGAGTCAGCTGGAATAACCTGTGACCGGATACATGTTAGCTCTGCAACACTTCTCGCCCGCTGCGGGCAGGACTGACTCTTGATCTTGTTCTCTAGTGTTGAGATTATTCTCCTCATCTCTGACTCATTCGCTACGGCCAACGATATTGTGCCACTCGATACACACCTCAGACGCTCCTCAGAATCTCCCTCAGAACCACTTCCGCGCCTCTCCGACCGATTTCTTCAATTCTCCTCCACTCGGCTCAGTCCTCGCAGAGATGGAGATCAAACCTCGCGACTTCCGCTCACCCAAAGGTCGCAGGCTTCCCTATTACCTCAATGGACTCAAGTTCGGCGTACCCCTCGAACCGCAAGTTGATGAGATGTCCCTCGAGTTTCTCGAAATCAACGCGAACCCTCAACTGAGCCGATTTGAAGAAGAGTACCAAGATTCTCAAGAAGCCGTTCGTCGTTGGAACGAAGAACACGAGAAAATTATCGACTGGTTCTATCAAAAGGATTCGCCTTGTTTGGTCGACCCTCGTTATCCGTTGGAACATTCAGATCACCTAGACGAGCTCTCATACAGTTCCCAAGCTCGATCTCAGAAAGGTATCATGATGCGCTGCGTACAGTATCTGCGCAGGGTACTCGGTAACGCAGGATACGAGGAAAAGTTCATCAAGCCGTGGTTGAGTTTTTCGAAGCAGAAACAAGAAGATCTCGTCCTCCTCGTTCTCTCGACTCTCGCCCGAGCAGAAGAAGCTTCAGACGATCCCGGAACGATAGGACCTCAATCGAGGAGTCGCAAGATCGTCCCCGAGATCACGCTCGCCAATCTTTGTTCCGACAATGGCGCTGGACTCGTCGATTTCCTCAACCTCATGACCCACTCAGCCTTGCGCCTTGAGGATCTCGACGAGCACCCAATTCCTAACGATCACTTCTTCCGCAAGTTCGGCATCCGAAAGTCAGGCGAAGCTCTACCTCTGTCACTCGCCGACCGAAGTTTTCAGAACTCCTACATTCTACAAAGGCATTCGCTCTTGTTCAAACTCGCTGAAGCTTTCCTTGATGCGATGGTGAGTCTATTCCTTGCCGCTCAAGTCGTTCATGCTGATACTTCGCGAACAGAGTGGAGAACCGATCTGCATCGTTCGCAACAAATTGACGAGCTTCCGAAGCGAATTGACTGGAGCCAACATCCCTCGACTTGCCGACATCTCTGATCCAGTCAAACGAGAAGCGGCTGTTCGCAAGATTATCAATACCTGTGACGAGCAATGTGCAGGTTGTTTCAAAACAGGTCAGCTTCACGCTTACTTCAAATTGACACGACCATTCCCCCATTGCTGACTTGTCGACTGTCTCGTGTTTACAGCTCGTATGTTGGGAATCAATCGAATGCTTTACTGCGAACGCTGCAAGAAGATTGGGAGAATCCAACCGTACTGCTCAAGGTCAGTCTCTTTGCTGTCGACAACGCCTCACGGCATAACGAGGGCTCTTCACTCCCCTGTTTCGATCTTATAGTGCCTGTCAGAGGAAGGACTGGAAGTTCCACAAGACAGAAAGCTGCGGATCTCAAGTCAGCTCTTATTTCAAGACTCCCATTCATGCATCATCTGCTTCGAAAGCTTCGCCGCTTGCATCTTCAAGAGTAGTGATCAAGGTTACTCTAGAAGAAGCTCCTCAAGCAGTTTGGGTAGGAAAGGGAAGGAAAGCTGGGTCTTCCGATGTTCGGTGGTCGATCGATTGTCTTCCTCCTCCAGACAGCGACGCAGCATTGAACGCCCAAATCCTCCCCGCCTTACGAGCTCTCGCCTTCAGAGTACTTGAAGACGACCAGACCGCAATCGCCCTCTTCGCTTACTCTCACATCCGTCAAGTCTCAAGGGTTCGCAGTGTAGGTGGTCCTCAGTCTTCTCCAGATTCATTCGAAGATGCCCAGGATGACTTCAGGGAGATGTTCGGGCTCACGGGTGACGATGCGTGGGACGATGCTCTCGAGAGAGGAAAGTTGGAGATGGAGAAGGAGGAGAATCGAGCTGTGAAAGAGCACTACCTCAGATCTCAGGACTGGATGTGCGTTTGTCTTCCTCTTCTATCCATTTCTCCCTCTCTCTGATAGAACTGTTGTACTCGTGACTAGCGACTACTACTCGGAACCGGTCGAACCAAGTCTTCCTCCCGAACAGGAGAAAGTGCTCGAAACGGTACCGGAACCGTCACTCGACGACATTACGAAAGAGCTTTCAAGATTGCTAGTCGGTTCCAAGTGAGTGACTCCTTGATGCACAATCGTGACTGATCGAGAAGCTGACCCTTGGTGACTGAACAATCAGCTCTTGCCTGAATCGTGCGAAAATCAAAGCTTTCTTCGAGATTTAGTTCAACTCGCTCTGATGCCATAAGTCGAAGGGTATAGTGTCACGTAGAAGAAGAAGAGGAGGAGGAGGAGTGTTGTGACAACTCTGTTCGAGCGTTGTTGCATAGTTTGTTTCGCAAAGTCAGTAGTAGCCTACGAATCTGTCAATTTCTCTTCGAGCTCGATCTGCTGCTTGATTGGTCCCAGACTTGCGATTCAACCAACTAGCCGAAGTTGCGAGCGCCTCAATTGCTATGCGAAAATCGACGGCCTCACCCAAATTTCGACTTTCTCCCTTTTCCTTCACTCCTCACCTTTCGCTCACTGCTGCTTCTGATCGACTCGAACAAGCCTTCTACCAGCCAATTAATAGCACAGTAAGCTCCTATGGTCTCTCCATAGACTCGAACCGCGCGCTGACGATGCTTCAACCTTGATCTCAATCACCTTCTCTTCACTCGTAGAGACACTCTCAGAGACTCGCACAGATTCCTAAGACTACCAACATCACTCAGCAAGCCCTCAACATCCTTAGCTTCCTCCTTCCGCCTCTATTCGTCTCACGACATGTCTCGTCTCGAAGCTCTTCCTCTCGAACGCTCTACGAAGGGCAGACGGCCCCCTTTGTATGCCTTGACGTACCCTGGCCGGCACTTCGATGACGACGATGTATCTCTGGAGGAGTTGGAAGTTGCAAACGACGTTTTGCTTGGAGTAGTTGACAAAGGGGATCAGAGTTGGGAGAACGAACATGAGGCGGTGATTGCGTGGTTCTACGATCCGACATCACCCTGTCTCGTCGGCGGAAGCTTCCCGGATGATATGTCATCTCATCTCGATGAAATGGCTTTCGCTTGTCGTGCTCGAGGGGAACAAGTCATCGCATCCGACGCAGCGACGCTCAGCTTATCACTCAATGGAAACGGTAGGATCAAGCTACAGAAGGAAGGGTTCGAACCCTGGCTCAAACGAACAGATTCGGAAAGGAAGCAAATCGTTCTCACTACCTTGGCGAATTCAGCTCGAGCCGAAGAGGTCGAAAACTCCCGTCTAATCGCTCGCTATCGCAAACTCGTCCCGGAGATCCAAGTCAAGAAGCTTTGTTCCGATGGAGGAATGGGACTCGTTCGACTTTTCGAATACATCGCACCTTACGTCCTTGACGCTTCAAACCTGTCGACGAACCCAGTATACAACGAAGACTTCTTCCGCAAGTTCGGAATCACGAGATCTCCCAACCAACTGCCGCTATCCTTGGCTAGCAGAGCGTTTCAGCAAGAGTATTTGCTCAAACGACACAGTCTTCTCTTTCGCTTCTGCCATCTGCTCATCTTAGCTCTCGTAAGCTCGACCTTGAGGACGTTTAAGAAACTAGCTGACGCTCTTTGGGCTGGTAGGAATCGCAAGAGATCCCTCGCGTTCAGACGCAGCGATCAGATACTTTATCCTGCAGAGTTGGCACTTTCCGAAGCGAAATCACCGCTACAAATTGCGCTGAAGTCGCCGACTCGCTTTCGGATTCTCCCAACTCTCACCCAGCCAGTCGTTTCGGCGACTGTGCTGAGGAACGCTGCTCGACCTGCTTCGAGAAAGGTGAGCGACATTTTTTGCTCGAAGTTCCGCTCCCTTCGCTCAGATAGCCTTTATAGGAGGAACGAAAGAGGTTCCCAAGCTCCTTTACTGTGGACGATGCAAGAAAGTCGGTCGAATTGAACCTTACTGCAGCGAGTGAGTACCGAAATTTTTTTCCTGTCTCCAATAGCCTCGTAGAAGCTGAAACAACCCATCGTTGCCCGGTGACAGGTCTTGTCAACGCGAGGATTGGCGCAGGCACAAGAAAATCGGGTTCTGTGGTACGAAGCTCAGCACTTGCTCGACGATTCCCATCATCAACTCCACACCTTCACATCCTCTCCGTCTCTACTTCCTCAACAGCCTCGTCAAAACTCCCGAAGCTTTTTGGTTTATCCAAGATCAAGGTGCATCGGCTGATTTCGCCATGAGATGTAACGGGGACGTGACTGGAATCGACCACGCTATGCGGAAGATCTCACTCAAAGCACTTCGAGATCAAGATCCCCCTTCTATCGACTTACTCGCTTTCGCTCTCATCGAAAATGACAAGACTCCTTCGAGATTAAAAGGCGAATTAGGGGACGATGGATCGATGAGCGCAGCCACTTCGTCGCAGAACGTTGAGAACGAGGTTCCGAGTTACGAACATCGCAAGTCCCAGTTCAGACAGATTTTCGACCTCCTCGACGACAAGCGATGGAAGGAGTGTGTTGCTAGGGGTAAGCTGGCGATAGAGACGCCTGAGAACCTCCTCGTCAAAGCTTACTACGTGATGAATCGAGAATATCCGTGAGCTCAATCGTTTCTTTGAAGGTCTCACACTATTTACGCTCGGCTGATCCTCGTTTCGAGCGGTGGAAAGACCCGGACAGACGGAAGAAGAACGCAAAGATTGGCTGCTCCACGAGGCTTTGACCTCTACGCAGTGGACCAATCCGGTCGATCAATTGAAGGCGATGATCGACGTGGAGCTTCTCGCTCCGTGAGTTCTCGAATAGAAACAGTTGCGGCAATCTAAGGAGACTGACGAATTTGTCGGGTCGAGCAGTCTCTCGTTCAGGTGAAGATCAAGTTTCGATGTTCAGACTTTTATAGTCGGTCTCGAGAACCGAAGAATAGGAAGAGGGAAACGCTTGATGATACGATGAGCGGTGTTGTGCGAGAAACCTGAATCTGTAAAGTTTGTAACGAAGTTTTCGCTACTGCCTAAACCCTCGCGATCGAGCTCTCTCTCGTCTTCGGTGCTCTTCCTCTTGCTTAAGACTGATACTGAGATGAGTAAACGCTGAGAGTACACACAAACAATATCCTAAACAAACAACGAAACTACTCCTTCATCTCGACGTCCTCTCCCTCTTTCTTCCCTTCCTCCTTCGTTTCCTCGACAACCTTTGCTTGCTCAGTAGCATCCGTCGTCATCGGACTCGCCTCTTTACTCGCCTCCTTGCTCACTTCCTCCTTGTCTCCAGCTCCAGCAAGCAAGTCGAGCTCATCCGTTCGCTTGTCCATCCAATCACTACATCTCATAACCCTATTGTCCCTAACTTCGACAGGAGTGAAAGAAGGGTTCTTGCGATGACGAATGAGGACGTCCTCCGTTTCAGCAGCGAAGAAGAGCTTGTAGGATCGCATACAGATCTTCGATTGGAGTCCGGAGAGAGCGGTGAGACCCTTAGGCAACGCGCCATCTCTTGGCCGAACGATACGGATGTTGCTGAAGAACGCAAGTCGAAGTAGTCAGCGGCGCAATCGCAGAAACGAGAAGCGAAAAGAGGAAACTCACCGAGTGAGGAAAGGAGAATCGGGTACTGAGGTTAGTCCAGGTGTTCTATCGTGCTTGATGTAACCTTCGACATACTTCGCCCATTCCTTCTCCATCGCTGGAACATCTTCAGGTCCAACAGTGTCCTTTCCGACGAGTTGGAACGAAAGAGCTTTCCTCGATGGGACCCATTCGAGGCGGTAGAGGTTCTCATCGATTCCTAGGGCTGATTCGGCGTGTTGTCGATAAGCGAGCTGTTGACTGTGAGTCGAGCGTTCAGGATGAGCACGATCTTGTCGAAGGAGGTTGAGGAGTTCTTTCGTTTTAGGATCGGCGAGGGCAGCTTGAACCTGTTTGATGATGCTGGTAACGAGTTTGTCGACGGTGAAGAGCATGTAACCTTGACTGGCGAGAATCCGTCGAATCGAGTCTTCGAAAGCGGGTTGATCGAGTTCTCCTTCGAAGAACTTTTCGCAGAGTGCAAGCGCTCGTTGATAGTAGTATTCGGCGGTAGCGGTCCATCTTTCGCCGTTGGCGGGAGCGAGAGATAGGGAAAGCGAGAGAGAGGGAACGTTGGAGGTGGTGATAGATTGTGGTGGTGGAGGAAGGGCGAGGGAAACAGCAGAGTTGCGAAGGAGGGTGAGTCGATGATAGAGTACCTGAAGGCAGAACCACGTCAGCTGAATGTATACTAACAGACGATGGTACTCAGCGTACTTGGAAGAAGCGGATAAGAGCGTAAAGAGTCGAGTTGGCAAACATGTTCCAAGTCTTTCGTTCTTCGAGAGCGGGAGGCTTGTTTTCGAGAGGACGTCCAGCGTCAGCTAATCCAGCGGCTCCATTCTGGCGCGAGTCGAGTGATGTTGCAAAGCTGTTCGAGTCGATGATGGGAGATGCTTCGCCAGTTTCACCTCCTGCGACCGAGGTATCGACTGATCCTTCTCGACTCATCGCTTCTCCTCCACCTTCGTAGCCTTCCGGACCTGGAGTCGTATCGTTCATGACGCTATCCGTCTCGCCTCCAGTTCCCGAAGGAGCTGGACTGTTCCCCCTCGAACTTGGTGCCGAGTTTCCTCCGTTCGCTCCGACTCTTGCTCGACTTCGCTTCTCAGTTGGTACCGTCTTCCTCAAAGCTTTCTTCCTCAAATCTCCTCCCTTCTTCGCCTTTCTCCCAGCTCCAGCAGATGATGCTAGTGCAGCTTCGACTGCCTCGTCGAGGGATTGAGTACCGAGTACACCTCCAGCTTCACTTGCGCTGTCGAAATTCGATTCCATATCTTCGGCATCATTCGTTCCGGCCAGTAGCTCAGCTGAAAACTCTTCAGGAGAGATGGCGAAGGAGAGGGCGAGAATGTCGCGAAGAGCCGCATCGACTCGAGGTTTTTCGGCGAAAGTGACAAGGTGAGATCGATCGAGGTAAGAGAAGACGAGTCGAGCAGCATCGTAGAGCGCTCTTCGATCTGATACGTCGTAGGTGAGTTGGAAACGATGTGCAGGTTGAGGTCGAGGGTCGATCGTTGCTCGCTGGTTTTGTTCCCGTTTGAGAGATTCGATTTCCGAGACGAGCGCTTTCGAAGTGAGGAATCGTTTGTCGTTTGCCTTGAGTGCGATACCTTGATGATCGAGAGCTTTCCAGAAGTTTTTGGCGTCCTGTGATCGCAACTCGTCAGCTTCGCAAACGAAGGAGATTTTGAGGACGAGCAGCTTACCGATTCTCGCCAAACTCGATTCCATTCCCTGAGAGCTCGCTTCCATTCCTCATCCTTCTGCTTCAATCTCGCGAGGACGATCGGCACAGCAACGCAAGGGTTCTCGTGCAACGCCTGAATAACCTCGAGTCCTTGTTCCTTCCCATAAACTCGTTTGAGGACCCTCTGATAAATACTCTTGTTTTGATTCCCCAATCCAGGTTTGAGTCGGAACACTGCTCGTTCCTCGGGGTCCATGACGGCGATTCGACTGGCGATGGGTTCGAGGAGAGTAATCGTGCGAAGATTGGCTTCGATATGGTAATCGTATTCGTGACGTTCTTCCTCTGATCGGTGTAGTGCCTCCTCGTAAGGGTTCTTGCGATTCGCGACGAATCCCTCATCGGAAGCGAACGAAGGTTGAGAGACTAGTTCAAGGGAGAGAGATCAGCAAGGTACTGTGAAGTTGAGAGAAGCAGGCTTCGACTTACCCCATTCATCGTTCAATACTTCCCAACAGAGAGCGTCTCGACCAGAACAGCTCAAAGAAATCTCCTGTGAGGTGATGATGCCGTTGATTCATCAGCAAGACCGCCTAGATGAGAGAGTCCACAGGCAAGATTCGACTCACCTCTTTCGGTAATTTCCGATACGAAGGACCATAAGTTTTCCAATCTTTCCCAGCATCGAGCTTACTCTTTCTCCAACCTTCACCATCCGGTCTCGGTACATTCTCGACAACTCTCTTCCCATCAACCACCTCGATTCGATGACCTGGATCTCCGACCGCTTCCCCTTCAGTCCAACCAACCAATTCTCTGAACTCCTCCCATAATTTCTCATCCTGGTTCAAGAACAACCAAGCTCTCGCGACGAGTGCCGTAAGATCGATCAATTCTTGAGTGTAGAGATTAACTAGTTTGAGGAATTCGAAATAAACTGCTTGATCCTTGGTGTGAGCTTTCACTCGTTGGAAGAATGCGAGATCGGGTGCGGAAGCGACTGGTTTCGGTGCGAGAAGAGGTTGGGGAGGAGGGGCAGCGATAGGTGCATCGGGGTAACCGTATTGTTGTTGTTGAAGATGATGATGAGCGGAGTGTTGTCCTCCTCCATAAGTTGCGGAAGGTTGGACGGCGGCAGTGGTAGAAGGATGTTGTTGGTGAGGTGCTACACCTCCATAGTAAGCTTGAGCTTGAGCATGATGAATCGCTGCTGATGAATAACCGTCTCCTCCTCCTCCGAGTGAAGGTGAATCCGAATGATACATCGAGTTCAAATCCGCTGGACTTTGACCCTTTCCACCTCTCCCCGAAGTCGACAAGTCTCGTGAAGGTCCTTCAGCCTTTCGTTTTCCTTTGCCAGGTCCACCCGTTGCTTTCTCCCCTCCTACTCCTCCGACTCCAGGTTTCGTTCCAGTCTTCGTTCGTTTCGACGCTGTAGAACCAGCATCCTTCGTTGGAGCGGGAGCGGCTCGTTTCGCGGTTCCTCGACCGATCCCTCCTCCGTTCGCAGGTTGTGGCTGTTGAGTAAGCGAAGGAGCGGGAGAAGGTGCAGCAGCTTGTTGTTGTTGTTGTTGTTGACCTGAAGCAGAGGTATCGGGAAGGAACTGTTTGAATTCATCTAGAAGATCGGGGGCGGCAGCGAAGAGAGTCGTAACTTGAGAGTAAACCTATCGAGGTCAAGTCAAGTGAGCCAAAAATTCCGAAGAAGGAAGAGATTCGATTCAACGTACCTCTTGAATCGCCTTTCCTTCCTTCTGATAAGTTTGTAAGATCTCCAAGAATGCTTTGTACGTATCGGGCTCTTTCAAGAATCGATTCTTGATCTTGTTGACATAGTTGATGGCATGATTGAATTCCATCGGTGGTCGAGCATCTACGCTCGCGCCGGGAGTGGCAGCTTGAGGGGTCGTAGCTGAGGCTGGAGGGGCAGAGGGAGCAGGTGCGGCGATTCCTCCGAGAGCGGCGGAGGCAGAGGAGGAAGAAGCCATTTGCGAAGAGAGGAGGGAAGCTGCTCCTGGAGTTGCAACCGGGGTAGCAGACGCTGAAGATTGCATCGACGAAGCGGTTGGAGCAGGAGGGAGGTTTTGGATGTTAAGATTCGAAGAAGCGGGATTCGAAGTTTGAGGAGTAGCGGTTTCTTGTTTGACTGATAGGATGTCGTTTGAAGCAGGAGGGGGAGCAGGGGAAGGTTCGACAGATTGACCGGTCACTTGAGTACGAGTCGTCATTCCCATAGGAGTCGTGACTGTAATCGTTGTGATTCCCTTTTCTCCCGCTGACCCAGCTCCACCAGATTGATCTATCGAACATTCGATTCGATAACCTGGAGGGAGGAAAGTGTTGAAGCCTTGAATGAGTGCAGGATGTCCTCGGAAGAGAGTCGAGACCTGTCAAGTCAGAGGTTGAGTGGTCAACAGGGGGGAAAGAGAGTCGAGGAAAGTGAAAACCTTACTCGATCGATAACGCCAGGAGTGTCGATTCCTTGAGATTTGAACTCTTTCATGATGCTGTCAACCGGCGAAACATTGGTTAGCGACCCCTTGAGGAGAAGTTGAAGCAAGTTGAGCGCACGTCAAAAACCGATCATAGACTACGACAAACAGGAACAACAAAGTCAGTAACTGTGAGCTTTCAAGTGAGGTAGTTAGGACTCACCTTCAGTCTGTTCATGGAAAGTAACCTTTACTCTATCGAGGTAGCTGTTTGTATGCGAAGAGGGAAGGAAGCGGGAAATAGGTCAACAAGAGTGGAGTGTGTTAGCGAAAGAGAGTGAGGGTAGCTCACCTGAGAGCATCCCTGACATTGAGGTTTGATTTCTGTTCTGCCGTCGCCATGATGAGCGACGCAGTGTGTTGCTCAAGTTCCGATGAAAGCGAGGAGGAGAAGAGTTTCGAGTTTCGAGAGCTGAGTGAATGCGGTAGTTGCGAGTCGACAGATGCACTATGAGGGTATTATCCGAGGGGTGAGAGAGTGAGTGGTGAGAAGAAGGAGAAGTGAGAGAGAGGTCGGCGGAAACGAGGCCGTCCTCTGAACTTTGTGAAATGAAAGAAGTTCCGAGAAAGAGAGAGAGAGAGAGTCCTCCCTTCTACTCCTGCACCCGAGTTCACACTGGCGAGCACGGCGGCAAGAAGACTATCACAGCAGTCTAGACTATTATCGACAGTATCCAACATGGCTTCCCAATACTCCGTTCGTAAGTTGATACTCCTCCTTACTCCCCTTCGAACTTGCAACTCACCTTCTCTCCTACAATTGTACAGGTCAACACGGTGCACAAAACACTCTTGGTAAGCTCACATAGGAGCTGTTTATGCGCTTGTCCTGTTCGCTTCGTCTCATTCTCGAAGAAAGTCAACTGACGTGCTTTCCCCTTCTTCAACTCTCTTCCTCTCTCTCTGCTGCCCCTACCATCGATCACTCGGACTCCTAAATTGTACAGAGTACCGTGCATTCGTCGAGAAGGATGGCAAAGTCGTTTCACCTTTCCACGACATTCCCCTCTTCGCCAACGAACAACGAACCGTCTTGAACATGATCGTCGAGATCCCTCGTTGGTCCAACGCCAAACTCGAAATCTCGAAAGAAGAACAATTCAACCCGATCCTCCAAGATACCAAGAAGGGTAAACTTCGTTTCGTACGAAACTGTTTCCCTCACAAAGGTTACATCTGGAACTACGGAGCGTTCCCTCAAACTTGGGAGGACCCTTCTCACACTCACCCCGAAACCAAGGCTCTCGGTGATGACGACCCTCTCGACGTTTGCGAAATTGGAGAGGCAGTTGGTTACACTGGTCAAGTCAAGCAAGTAAAGATCCTCGGTATTATGGCTCTCCTCGATGAGGGTGAGACCGACTGGAAGGTCCTCGTCGTCGACGTCAACGACCCTCTCGCTGCCAAGCTCAACGACATCGAGGATGTCGAACGTCACCTTCCTGGTCTTATCCGTGCAACCAATGAATGGTTCCGGTACGTTCTTCTTTCCACTCTCGCTTCCCTGAAGTCATGACTGACAGTTGTATGCTGACAGCATCTACAAAATCCCTGATGGAAAGCCCGAGAACCAAGTGAGTTCCCATGTTCTTGAAATTCGCCGACGAGGCAGAATGATCGATGTTGATTCCCTCTCTCGTGAAATTGTCTTTAGTTCGCCTTCTCCGGTGAGGCCAAGAACCGCAAGTACGCTACCGAGATCGTTCACGAGTGCCACGAAGCCTGGAAGCGATTGATCACTGGACAATCCAAGCCCGGTAAAATCGACATGTACGCTCTGCCTTCGCCTTTACATCCCTCCCAATCCATCGAGCTGACTTGTAGAGTGATGTAGCTCCAACACTTCGGTCGAGGGATCCGCCAACCGTGTCGACTCTTCCTCGGTTGGACCTGATTCTAGGCAACAAGCCGCTCCTATCGATTCTTCCATCGACAAGACCTTCTTCATCTCCGGACACGCCGTCTAAATTCGGTTATTCTGTCAATCTGGATACAAAGAGTGGAGCGGAGAAAGGAGTTTTATTCGTAAAAAGGAAAAGGGAGAAATATGAAAAGTACAGGGCATTTGTCGTTATCCGAGTGGGAACTTCCGAGCGCTCTCGTGTGTCACTCTGCGTCTTTCGAGAGGACAGTGACAGCAGCGCGGCAGGGAGGAAGCGCAAGGTTAGCGAGGGAGTCCGAAAAGGGGAACTTTTTTGCGATCCCTTCGACTGTTTCGAGCAAAAGTGGCGAATGATAGACAATCGACCGTTGCCTTCTCGTTATTGCTTTGTTTGACGAAAGCGCAAGTTACGAAGTTTGCGAAAGAGATCGATCCCTCAACCAACAATTGAACTCCTCTCTCGTCTTTCTTTTCCCCCTCATCCGATGTCGACCTGAGTTTGTCTCGCCTTTCCTCTTCCCTTAGTCAATTCATGTACTCATGAGTATCTATACAGTGTCACGACCACCGGAAGTACGCGCTCGTAAAGTGCTAGGCAGTTCAACGAGTTCATCAAACAACGTTCGCTCACCAACTCTAGCATCATCGAAACCAATCAGAGCACGCGTAGACCTATCTTCACTAGCATCACCACCTACTTCACCTTCTCTCGGTACTGCGAATTGGACTCCGACTCAACCAGTTCGAGTTAAAGCGAAATCTACAATAGGAGGAACTGGAGGGATAAGGAGCGCACCTACTACGCCTACAGTACAACAGAATGGTGCATTTAGATCTACTCCAACTGCGGGAGGGTATGTCAGGGCAGCTTTGAGTCCTCACACTCCAGCAACAACTTCGGGAGGAGGAGGAGGAGGAGCGAGAGCGACTTCACCTCAACAGAGGGCTCGTTCACCAGATATAGCAACCGCAAGGGCTAGGAATACTCCAAAAGTAGCTACTCAACCGGCGAATGCAGATTTGAGAGGTCAAGGGGATCCATTCCCTTCTTCATCCAACAATCCTTTACCAACTCCCATAACACATCTCCCTTCCTCCGTATCAGTTCGACGACTACATTCACCTACTCTCAGACAATCACAACGACAAGAACGAGAACGAGAATCATACCTTTCAACTTCAACTTCGACAAACGCTTCTTCTACCTCTTCTTCTTCTGTCCTCCCTCCACTCTCGACTTCCCCAAGCAGTATCGCTTCTTCCCCTCTCACATCACCGAACCTACATTCTCTCTACGACTCGACTGCTTCCTCGACCCTTTCCCCTCCCTTATCTCACTCGAACACCGGTTTAGGGTTCTACGATCAATCCTCTCTCGGTCACAAAGCGGGATCATCGTCTCGTGGAGCAGGAGTGCGACGGACGAGTGGAGTGAGCAGTATCTCCTCGACTTCTGACTGTCCACCTCCCCCGCATCCAAACGGAGCAGGACTCTTACCACCCTTCCCGAGTTACTCTTCTCATTACCCCTCGACTGTCATTCCCGATTATCCCTCATCCCTACCACAATCACCTTCAATCCTTTCCTCCTTCACCTCGACGAATCCACTTCGATCCCCTACACTCCCTTCCTCTTCCTCTTCGAGAACCCTCAAATCCTCTTCGATCTCCTCAGCTTCCACCTGTCGACCAGTCAGAACAAGGACAACGACTTCTTCCTCAACTGGATCAGTCTCGATTCCTTTCCCTACCTCAACCTTTTCGACCACCGCAGCAACCGTCGATTCACCCGTTTCGAGCAACAATCATGGGCAGAGAGCGAGAGTGGATCAGATGGATTGGTCAACTCCTCAGTACATTGAAGACAGGGCGGAATCGAATGAAAGTCAGGACAGAGCAGGAGCAGGGTTGGCGAGTCCTGGACTGAAAGCAGGATTTGATCATTCGAACGCGATGGAGAGTTTGTTGAGGGAGAGTATAGAGAAAGAGATCGAGGCGAAAGTTAGTCGAAGGGTGAGTTCAAACAACCATCTCCGCACTCTCTAACATTTACGGATACTGAGTGGGAAGTTGTTCGCTCGCAGATCATGGATCTCGAAATTCGAACTTCTTCGTTACTGAGTATCAACGCTCAACTCGAACGACAGAAACTGAAACAAACGTCAGAGATGAGGGAGCTACGGCGGAAATTACGAGAATCGTTAGGAGGTGGAGGAGGGAGGCAGCGATTCGATCTCGACGAGATCCGCTCTTCATCCTCTGGCGGCGAATTATCGGATGTAGATTATGACGATGAAGATGAGGATGGCGAGGTTCAACCGAGTTGGGAGGAATTGTTGAGGACGGACAAGAGTTTTGGACAGGTTGCGAATCTGGTCGATGGGTTGTTGAAAAGAGGGAAGAAGGCGGTTGAATACAAGGTTGAAGAGAAATCTCAGGTGGGAAGAGTATTGAGTACAGTGGAGATGGAGGATCGGTTCGAGGAAGAACGGGAGGGAGGGGAGAATGGGAGTGGGAGTGGGAGTGGGAGTGGGAACTCGAGCGAAGGGGAGGGGAGCGTCGAGTGAACTGACTTGTCCTTGAGATGGCGTTGTTGCCGATACCTATATTGTTACTAGTCTCTTCTCGTTTGATGTATATACTACAGTACTCAGCTCGCATCACCTCTCCATACCCATCTTTTCGACTTTCTCACATCCCCTAATTTTCCAATTGTTTTCCTCTTTCTTGTTGATATTCTCATGTATGTTCCTCTTTCCTCCACGTCTCTCCATGTCGGTGATCCTGACTAACGATCGAATCGCGAACCCTCCTAGGTGTGTTGTAATACTGCATGCAACTCTCCCTTTCTTTCGACACCTTGCGAAAGTTCCCTCTTTTCTTCAGCTTCGACGATCTCGCACTCTCGCAATCCAATATCCGCTCTAGTAACGATCCTCAAGAGGCCAATTCGGAACACTCAGCTAGCTCGGAAGACTCGGATCTCTTACGACAAATGGAATTCAGAGGTTGAATGTTCCAAATGATCCCTTCTCTCGCCTTACTCTCGCCTTCGACAGCCTGACGACACTTGACGGATACAAAGGGACGACACGCCGATCAGTTAGCCGAGGTTGATGGCACCGATTATCCCTAGTATCACAGACATTGGAAAAGGATTGCTTTCGGGAGGTTTGAGTTCAATCCGCCACGATCTCGGACTAGTTCTTCGATACACCCTGATCTGGTTCTGTATAGCTATTTTCGATACTGTGAGTCCAACTTCGAGCTCATTGGGCGACGAGGAGAGTAGGACTTGATCGAGTTGACTGATAATTCTTTTACCTTGCCTCTTCCCTCAGGTCGCTCTGTTCCCGCTCGAGTATCATTATGTATGGAAAGCGAATTGGTCTCTCGCAAAGGTGTTATTCTTGATCAAGTGAGTTTCCCTCTTCCTGTATTGAGCCGGCTCTGCTTCCTCCTCTTTTCCTTCTCGCCTCTCCTCTCACCTTCCGTTCTCTTCTCGTCGCTTCCGAGGGTGTTCGAACTGATCAGATGTACCTTACTCTGCAGTCGATGGCTCGTCTTGTTCCTCCAGGCATCGATGCAGGTACTCGATCGAATTTACGTTCCTCCAGGTTCGTTTCCACCTTTCCCCTTCTCCCTATTGCCTACTCGCCACGCTGATCAATGAGTTGACTTGTAGACGTCTGCGATCGCTTGTTCTGGATTGGGAGTTCGACCGGAATCTTGACTAGCTTGTAAGCCCAACTTTCGTTGGAAGAGTCTGCCATTCCTTCGTGACACCTCCGGAAGCTGATCTCACGAACTCGCCTCTTGCGTAGTGTCTGCTTCTGCATTCTCTCAATCCGAGTTTACGCTCTTTACGAACGTAGCGTCAAGATTCTCTCAGTGTGAGCTGAGCGATACACTCTTACTCCCTTTTGAGGACTGAAGTCTCTCTGTTGTTCCACGCTGACAGACTCATCGGGATCATAATCTGCTACATTGGGTTGGTCGTCGGTTCAGCATCTCAAATTCAGCGTGAGTTGCGCTCTTTTCGAATCTATTTCTCTTCGCTCGCTGACGCAGTTTCGCTCGCTCTGTAGGTGTCGAGATGCCGCCACGTATCGCTGAGATCCTCGGTCTGACTGGCTGCGGTACTCTCGGACATTCTCGATTAGACTTCGCTCAGGCGATCACGATGTGAGTTTGAATCTCTCTCTCATTCATTCGCGACTTTCTTCGCGACTGACTTTCTTTGCTGCGCGATCGGATACAGCTGGGGAACGTTCTTCGTTGCGGATGCGATCATTCTCGCTCTCACAGTCTCTCGATCAATCCGAATCACTCGACAAGTTGGCAAGATTCCGATTGTTCAACGTCTGCGTCAAGATGGAGCGATCTACTATCTCATCGCTACTGGTGTTAATGCCGTCAGCGTCGCCATCATCATTCGTGCGCTTCCAGTCTTCGTCTTCGGATGGCATTCTTCCCTGAGCTGACTTTTCGACTTCTTTCCTCCTCTTCTTCAATGTCTCGCATCCCATAACACCAATCCTCTTCTTCCCTCTCTCGCATCACCATCATGATTTTAAATCTCTACAGAGAGCTCCTATCCTCGCCTCAAGGCCTTAAATAATGGTGCAAGCATCGTTTTGACGAGTTTGATGGCATCTCGTCTAGTCCTCTCGCTCCATTCTCGAACTTCCGGTACTCCACTCATATCTGGCACGTCACCTCGAAGCTGGAGTCGCGCTCGTCGTTTGCCTGTAGTTGAAGGGGGAGAAGTGGAATTGTCCGAGCAGAGGAATCGATAGGATGCTGTTTCGTTCGTACTTTTCCCCCTCGCATTGATCACTTTACGTTCACGACATCACTCGCATTGCTACACTTGCTTTTTCCCTCACAATCGGTTTGCAACTCCGCGCTTGTTTTCGGAGCACGAGGTCGAGCGGGTCGAGAGGGATCAGGGATCAACTTCTCCTTCCTTCTTACCTTTGCATCTTCACAGACGGAACAGTATGAGCCTCTCTGCCCCACCTCTACCTCCTAGACCGACCAACGATTACGAAGAAATCCTCACTCTAGCTCGCAGCCTACCTCGAAATTGGGGAGATGCCCTCAGCAAGATGCGCAAGATCCTCTTGCGTCTGACTGACACTGAGCGGAATCTTCTGAGGGACTTGAAGCCTCACGGATCATCACAGTCTTACTCGAGCGCAATCCTTCGCGATTTGAGGGCCTGGAAAGCTGAAAAGGATCAAAACGGAATGTCGACCTACGATGTGTATTCGCGGGTGAGTTGTCGAGCTTCCTACTGGGCAGATCTAGACCAACTAATTCCTTTCGTCAATGCTACAGCCCGGTTCACCCTTCTCCGTTCTCTTGAAATTGGTCAAGCAGCTCAAGGTGTGTGGTCTCGAAAGCTGCAGAACTCTGGTGTTAATCCCCCAGCTGACTCTGATCATTCAGAACGACGGTTTACCCAAAGCTAGATATACGATTTGGCGACAGACCTTTGGACCCCCACCGTTTAGTAGGCAAGAGATCTTCGAAAGTCTTCGCGAGGTCCTTTTCAGCTTCGACCTCAGCGCTTGCAGACAGCTCGCAACCACTCCAAATCATCAGGATACAGATGCTACTGAGGTGACTTCAAGCACAGCTGGCGTGTTCTACTACATCATCGAGGAGTACGCCAATGCGAAACGAGCAAGCGAAAGGCGTGAGTACGAGACAGCGGTAAGCGAAATGTTCTTCTTGTCAAGTCAGACCACGCTCAACATGTTGTTGTTCTCCAGCTCGACGCTATGACCCAGATCAGCGATACTTGCGTAGGATCAGTTTCATTGAATGTGTTAACCTTTTCATCCCGTACTAACGTGAAAGACGTTTTTAAACCCAGCTCAAGTCGCTTGAGAGTTCACGGTGGCGGGTGAGCTTCAGTTCCATTGACCTGTCATACTGACAGTGAGGCTGACAATCCTGAGTACCGCCAGAATGAAGAATTCAAGAAACATCGCGGAGGAGGAGATAGCTATCTTCACTATCTCAAACCCATGCAGCTTCTCCACGACGTCAAGCCACAAGGAGTGTACCAGGACGTCATCCTTACAATCAAGCTTTCGATTGCAACCCTCAAGCCCCATCAGTACAATCTGTTTTATTCGACGAATTCGGACTCTGGAACGAGACACGGAGATCGTCCCGAAACGGAGTTGAAGGAACTAGCCATGTACGCTCGACGTTGCGAGGATTACGAAACTGTGAGCTCTGTCTACCGATCCGACCGCTGCGAAAGCTGACCTCGTCTGTGTGAAGCATTGCTGCTGCTTGTTGATCAAAGAACTCGGAGGTAAGCCTGTGACAGAACTATCATCCTTGCGGAATCTTACCATTGACCTTTTTCAACACTGCGACAGAGAAGGCGCTTCCCAATGGAGAATGGGAAAAAGTGAGCTCGACTGAATTTGCTCTTCCCCAAAACTTGACCTGATATCGCGATTTGCAAAAGCTTTGGAATCACTGGGGGTTCAAGACCGGTTTGGAAGTAGAAGACCTCTATCCTGTACATGCGGTCTATTGTTCTCCCATCCAATACCACCCTACCCCTCGCAACGAGCTCTGAAAAGCTATATTCTCTTCATTTGCCGTTCGTTTTACTTCTTTCCTCCCTTCTCCACTTCCGCTAGCAACATCTCTGAATGCCCACTTGCGTTAGGCTGGAAGAAAAGGGGAAGGACTCGAACTCGAAGTGCGCTCGAACCTCTTTTTTTTGGAGCGTCTAAACCCGAAATGGCGCAAAGCCTCCTGCTTCAATCTCTTTCTCTCTCTCTCCCTCACACACTGTTGCCATCTCACTTCAAGCTTTGAATTGTCATGTCGCGGCAGGCAAGAGAAACGCCAGAATCGACTTTCAGTCTCGTTCAAGATGTTACCGCAAGACTCCCACGCTTGATTACGGCTCAACACCCTTCGGTCGGTGTCGAGGAGGTACAGCAGCTGCTCAATAGGCTGAAGAGATCTGAATGGGTAGCACTCCATGACGTTTACCCCAAGCTTGCACGACGCATTCTGGAAAACCTGCGAAGTATGTCGAACCCGAGACGATTGGGACCTAACCACTCAAACGTGCGTCTGCTCGAGACTACATCACAGATTGCTTTACTGAAGGTTATCAGGGCACCCCAGGTATACGAGTTCTACTTTAAATTTCGCGAGGAAGATCTGCCACAGCTAGTGCGTTCTTGCTATTCTCGCTCATCCACCCGCATACTGACCAGAGCACATTTGAAAGCGACAGAGAAGTGTCCTGCCTTACCTTGAATGGCTCGGACCGATTGCGAGCTACAAAACTCAGCAGCTTCCAATTCCAGCTTTGCGAGGAGCCCTCATCAAGTTTGGCGTCGACGGTTACAGGTTGCTCAAGTCCAGACCTGATCTTGATATACTCCCTCGATCGAGGAGTTCATTAGCTGCTTACGTTTCACGCTTGTACGTGGAGATTCAGAACACTCACAGCTACGAACAAACGGTATGCACGCTGATATCTTAATCGATTTTGGGTTCCGTCACTGACTTGGATGTCCAATTTAGCTGTACCTGACTTCGAAGGCTGCTTCAGCATGTGTGAGCCCGGAATGACCCATCGAACAATCGTATGTTCGCAAAATTGCTCATTGTTTGAACCACGTCGACTAGAAACTTGTATGCGACAACGCTTTGACTATTGTAGGATCTCTCTTGCTTCAACACCGAGGGGCTATACTGATCAAAAGTGCTGAACAGGATCCCGGCTGCCGCGAATATTTTCGAATTGTAGCTCAACTCAACTCGATTCCCAACGTCGAAGCTGCTCGCGATCTCATCCTGACAGTCAAGCTAGCAATCGCTTCGCTCGATCAGAAGCAGCTTGCACGCATTTATCGACGGGACAGGCCAGCTTCGGGACATGCTTCGCAAGGGGAATTCCTCGAACAATTGCTTCACGAGCTGTCAATGTGTGCACGCAACGAACAGTTGCGGGAGATTGTGAGTAGTTTCTCGAGGCTCCTACCTCATGTTGAGGTCGTCTAATTCCGTTCACTCTATGCGATAGCATTTGGCTTGCGACGCTATCAAGCAATGTGGCGGTGCGCGCTTCCAAACTTTACCCTCGTACATCCCTCCACTGACTGCTACGAGATTGGCACAGAACGCGCTCTACCCCAAGATTGGTTCACCGTAAGAAGTCGATTTTTGTCTATATCCGAAAACTCGTTAACGCTTTTCTGCCCGTGCAGTACTGGGACAAGTGTGCAAGTCACTTCGAAGTCACCCCGGAGCATTACGATTACTCGTTTTCCTCATCATCAAGCGAAGGGGAAGACGAGGAGGGAGGTTATTGGCCTTCGTCTTCTCAATCCGCCTTTACGGCTCACAGTCGCAAATGAGTCGTCTCGCATGCGCTCAATGTTCATTGATAGCCTCCATCTTGTTACTTCCGAGTCTTGCTGTGATAATTCACTTGCATCCCTTGCAACTTTCTCCTGGCTCTTGAGATTCTCCTTCAAAGACTTCATTTGCGAGAACGAAGTCAAACGTCTCTAGTCAGCAGAGCTCACCCATAAGTCTCAAAGAGAGAGACATAAGAGATATCACGAAAAAAAAACCCGACGAATGAGTATTACAAGCAACAAAAGAATTGACGAGAAAACGAGAAGAAGAAACCGAATTAACGAAACCGCGCACCCAATGTCCTCCAACTCCTCCCCAATGTCAAATATCCCACTCAGCCTCAATCTACCCCAGCTTCAACCCGGAAGCCAATCAGAAATCTTCTCCTGTTACTCCTCGACCCTGCGATCAAACGAAATCCCATTCCTCTTCTTCTTCCCCCTCCCCCTCATCTTGGTCCTCCTCGTCCCCCATGTCCCTACTTGCATCGACGAAACTACTCTGACCCATTCCTTTCCCTCTCCCAATCGTCTCCCCTCGCGATCCTTTCTTCTTCGATGATCTCTTGTTGGGCTTGGGAAAGGAGAGGGAGAGATAGTGCTCTACTACTAGTGGAAAGGAGAGTGGGAAGGAAGCGGGAGAGGGAAGTGAAGTGGGAGGGGGATGAATAGTTGCTGCCGAGGAGGAAGAAGGTGAGGAGAGGGAAGGGAAGGGGTCGAGGTCCTCGTGAGTTGCGGTAAGAGGTGTAGAGCTGTTCGAAGAAATGAACAAGATTGATCAATCATCGAGACTAGCGTAGTCAAGTAAAAGGAAGAAACTCGAACCTATCATGTTTGTGTTCCTCCTCTTGGGAATTCACTTTTTGATCCCCCGCTGCGATCCTCACCAATTTCCCCAAATCATCCAAATCCTCCACCTTCCAACTCCTCCCTCTCGTTCCCTCCACCTCCGTGCTTCTCTCCCTAACCCAAGTGATGTAAGCTAAATCAAACGCAATCGCCATTGCACCAATCAAGACCAATTTCAACCTCTTGATCCTTGAAACCTCACTATTCCCTCCTCTCCTCTCTCTTTGCTCTGATCCGCCTTCCTCCTCCTCCTCCTCCTCCGACTCATCTTGCCCTCTCCCATCCTTTGAAGAACCTTTCCCATTCGATCCGAACCCTAATGGCCAACTCTCAACTCCTGCCTCAGATTCAGACTCATCCAAACCCCATCCAGGATTCGCCCTGACCCCAATTCTCCCCGCCTTGAGACTTGGTGAAAAAGGTAGAGCTACACTTTCATACAAGGCGATCAATTTAGTGAGGTGACTCAAATTGCCCAACAACGCTTCCAACGTGTTTGGTGGTAAAGTCGATAATAATGAGAGGTTAGGTAATGGTAGATTCGAGATTGAGTAAATCGGTTCATGAAATGGAGATGGTTGGTGATGATGAGGGGGGAGGATGAATGGATCTGGACAAGGAGTTTCAAGGATTTTGAACGAGAAGACTGAGAGTAATTCGAGAGTTAGGATTCGACGAGTTTTGTAGAGTTGAGAAGAGAGGGTAGAGAGGGAGTGAGAGAGGCTCGAGAGGGAGTGAGAGAGGGAAGAGAGCGAGTCGGGGAGGGGAGAGTTGGAAGAGGTCGTGAGGGATGTGAGGAGGGATTTGGCGGTCGAGAGATTTGAACGTCGGGATTGGAGGAGAGATCGACGTTCTGCGAGTGAAGAGGAGACTATTGGGAGCGAGGAGTGTCAGCATGGAGAGAGGAAAAGAAGGGAGAACTTGACTTGCGATTTAGGACAGTTGATTTCTCTTGATCAGTTGCGATTCTAGTATCCCTCAATTTTACACTTGTGGTCCACCTGTCTGCTTTCAATCTTGATTCTTGTCTGACTCCCAATCGACCATTCTCGAGGAGAGAGTTTGATCGGTTGGTTGCGAGACTGAGTTGGTTACGTAGTTGAGATTTGCGTTGTTGGTGTTCGAGTAATCTAATCAAAGTGGGAGTGGGAGTAAGAGCGAGATGAAGGATGAGAGAGGGAGAGAGATTACCTCGATTTGATACAGTTTGAACAGTAGTAAGATCTGAGTGTATCTGATCTAGTACATGCTACACACTCCATTCACTTTCATGGGAATCAGAGTCAAGGTGAGAGGACAGAGAGATTGTTCTTCCCCTCTTTCATCTTTGTTCCGAGCCCCTTCACTTCCACTTCCACTTGATGGGATCATCAATCTCGTTACCACAGACTACTATCCCTTCAAATACCACTAGGAATACTTCCTCGAATGCTACAGATCCTTACTTCAGTGAACTAGGTGGTGAAATACAATATGACAAGAGGTAACTAACCCTCTCTACTCCCTCCCTCCCTCTTGATCAAAGCTAATCCCTCCTCAGTGTATAACTAGTATGGGTTCAGCGAGATTCTTGAAAACAGTTCGAGCCAGACACAAACAAGGAGCGTTGGTCGTCAAAGTCTTTACCAAACTCGATCCAACTTTGTCACTCAAACAGTTTCAAAAGAGGTTGAATAAAGAAAGGGACAACTTGAGGGATTGTGACAACTTGTCGAGTTATCAAAGAGTCGTAGAGACGGAGAAGGCGGGTTATTTAATTAGGCAATGGGTACAATCAAACTTGTACGATAGAATCTCGTTCGTCTCTACTCTCTCTCTCTCTCTCTTTCCTAGTGTCGAGTCAAACTGACGACGAACTAAGATGATAGTACTCGACCTTTCTTAACCTCGATCGAGAAACGTTGGATCGCATTCCAACTCCTAACCGGTTTATCCCTCGCACGAGAACGAGGAGTACGCTTTTTTTCTTTTCCCTCTCTTCATCCCTCTCTTGGTTCCTGCACTAAACCCCTCTCTCTCGTCGAAACAACTTCAAGGTCGCACACGGTGATATCAAAACTGAAAACATACTCTGCACATCTCACAACTGGATCTACCTCTCGGATTTCTCAACTTGTTACAAACCGACCTACCTCCCCTTGGACGACCCTTCAGTATTCTCCTATTTCTTCGACACTTCTTCTCGTCGTTCTTGTTACTTGGCTCCCGAACGATTCTACTCTTCGAATTCTGACCAAGCTAAATTAA
>Ga0308169_10000974_pt1 | contig 36376 bp, 62 predicted proteins | sample PhyBR1_2_FD_202139 | JGI IMG/M metagenome (GOLD analysis project Ga0308169, IMG submission 202139) | Phyllosphere microbial communities from UC Gill Tract Community Farm, Albany, California, United States - DLSLSB.R1 | ecosystem: Host-associated > Plants > Phyllosphere > Unclassified | place...
TGGTGATGGTGGTCGCATTCAGGGTGAACGTGCCCGCGCTGGTGGAGACATCGGCGCCGAAGTCGTCGACGCAGACCAGTTCGTCAGCGGATGCCGCGCCGCCGCGGCGCTTGTAGTACACGGCCTTTCGCGCGGTGATGGTCGAGTTGGCCCAGGCGACTTGCGGGAACGTGACGACCACCCGGTGGTTGGTCGTGTCCTTGGTGAAGGTCGGCACGATGGCCTGTCCGCCGGCCGTGTAGCCGGCGCCACTCACCTCGCTGGTGATGTCCGAGCGCTTGGTGTGGGTGCCCTTGTTCTCGGTGTAGCCCGAGGTCACCAGCATCACGTAGTAGGTGTCGCCCTTGGTGATGCTGCCGGCCAGGACGTCGTCCAGGTAGCTGTCGTATGCGGTCGATGCCATGGCGGCCTTTCAGGATTCGGTAACCAGGTCGGCATCGGCCGGGCCCAGCGTGATGGTTTTGATTTTCTTGTGCCGCTCGAGCATCACCGCGGTGAAGCCTTTTTCGCGCAGCAGAACGAGTAGCGCACCCCAGGTCTCACGATCTACCGTGCCGATCGCGCCGCCCAGGTGAGCGACTTTCCCGTCGAGGCTTTTCACCTGGACGATCGCCCGGTATGGCAGCCGCTTTTCGTAGCCGTCAGGCCGGTCGTATGCGCGGACGCTGAAGGTTTCGGGGGTCATCGTCAGGTGGACCATGCTGATCTCCGACAGGGTGTTCGAACGAGCGGAAACCGCCCGCCGGCGCGCACGCGGGCGAGCCAGGCGGCGGTTTCGGGCTTCATGGGTTACTTCGAGAGCGATTCCGCGTAGGCGACGGCTTCGGGATCGGCATCGACCACGCCGGCGAGCGCCTTGACTTGGCCCGGGTCGATTTCGATCACATCGTTGCAGTTGCCATGCGCGCCGTCGACCAGCACGCGAGCCTTGATTTTTTTGGCATCAGCCATGTTTTTCTCCGGTTATCGCGGCCGACTGAGCGCCGGCCGCTGGTTTCGCTTAGGTCGCGCTGTTCTGGTACAGGCGCACGGCCGCAGGGTCTAGCAGGTTGCCGCCCGAGCGGGTCCAGCCGCAGAAGCCGACCTGACCCTTCAGGGCAAAGGCCGAATCGTCGAAGCGACGCATGGTGGTCGAGTTCGAAACGTCGCGGATGAAGTACTGCGACAGGTCACCGAACGCGATCGATTTGGCGTTTGCAGCCATCGCCGGCACGTCGTCGTTGATGGCGATCGGCTTGCCCAGCAGCAGATCGGGCGCGCCTTCGGTGATGGCCGGGATCCAGATCGGACGACCGACGGTGTCGACCAGCTTCGAAAGCGAAGCCACACTCAGATCGTTCATCATCCAGCGCGCGCTGCCGCGGTATGCGCGGTTGACCGAATGCTTGACGTCGACCAGATCCGCGTAGGTGACGGCGGCAGTCTGGCCGGTGGCGCCGACCTTGCCGACGGTCGATGCCGGAATCAGGCCCAGCGGCTGGCCGCTGCCGGTGCCGACGGTCTGGTGCATGTTCTGGATGCGCGCGATGCGGGTCGCCAGGCGGTTCACGACGAATGCGACGACGTCGATCGCGCTGTCCTGGATCAGCTCCAGCGGCAAGGCGATTTGCTTCGACGAATATTTGAACACCGGCAGTGCCAGGGTGCCAAAGGCCACGTCTCCGCTGCCCGCTGCGCCGTTCTCGGCCACGATCTCACCGATCTCGCTGGTGCCGTCGCTGGTCGGGAAGTTCATCGCGTGGCCGGTCTCGGTGGTCAGCACGGTCGCGACGTCGCGCATGCCGCCGAATGCCTTGAGGCGATCGATCACCATCTTTGCGACTTCGGCCGGCACCGTGTAACCGCCTTCGGCCGGGGTGGTCGTCGACATGGCGTTGCGGATGGCAGCCGCCTGTTCCGCGGTGACGTTCGAGCCGTGGCGCATGTACAGCGCGACGGCGACCAGGGCACTGATCTCGACGTCGCCGCCGGCGGCCGGCTGCGGCTTGCGGGTGGCGTCGTTGAAGAACTTGTCGGCTTCCAGCTCGCGCATGGTCTCGAGGTTCTTGATCTGCGCCTTGGCGCCGTTGATCTCGGTCGCGAAGTTGTCGAACTTCGCCTGGTCTTCGGGCGACCAGACCTGATCGCCCTTGTCAGCGATCAGCTGGTTGGCCTGGGCCGCGAGGTTGGAAATCTTCTCGCGCAGTTGCTGGATGGTCATGTAGATCCTTGAAATGAAAAAGGGAGCCGCATGGGCTCCCTGAGGGGCGAGGCGTCCGGCCTCGGCGGGTGTAGCGCGAGAAGCGTTACGAAGTGGCTTGCAGGAGTGCAAGGCGGTTGGCGTTCGCCTGGGTCATGCGCGGGCCGGTGGGCGCGACGTCAGCCGGCAGCGACTCGACCACCGGTGGCGTGGCAGCCGGTGGAACTGGCGCCGGGGCGGCCGGCACCACGGGAGCGGCAGGAGCGGCGACATTGGCCGGCGCGCGTGAGTAGGCGGCGAGGTTCCAGACGTTGCTGGCTTTCGCCTTGCCGGTCGGCGCCTCAGTGACGCGGTCGACGAAGCCGTTTTCCAGCGCCTCGGCGGCCGAGAACCAGGTTTCCGCATCCATCCAGGCGACGATTTCGTCCTCGCCCTTGCCGGTCTTGGCGGTGTAGTCCGCGACGATCGCGCCCTCAATCTTTTCTAGCACGTTCGCCTGCTCGCGCAGCGCTCCCTTGTCGCCCCATGCGAGGCAGCTGGCGTTGTGGATCATGAAGAAGGCGCCGTCGGACATCTCGACCTCGTTGCAGGCCAGTGCGATGCTGGTCGCGGCGCTCGCGCACAGGCTGTCGATGTGCGCGATGGTCTTGCCCTGGAAGCGAGCCAGTGCAGCCATGATGGCGCGGCCTTCAAACACGTCGCCGCCGGGGCTGTTGATGTAGACGTGCAGCACCTCGGCGTCGCCGGCTTGCGTCACGGCGTCGATCACGTTGACGGCACTGACGCCCCAGTACGAATCGATAACGTCGTAGATGTAGAGCGTGGCCTCGCCGGCGTTGCGCACCAGGTTGACCGGCTGCGGCGAGCGCTTTGCGTTGTCGCGGTACAGTTGGAGAATTTTGCTCATGCGGCTGGTTCGCCTTTGGGTTGCGGTTGTTCGGGCTTTTTGCCGGGGTCGCGCGGCGCGCGGTAGATTTCCTTGCCATCGTCGGTCGGTGGCATGCGAAGGCGACGGCGCACCTCGTCAGTGTTCATCCAGCCATCGCCTGCGCCAGGCCCGCCGAGTGCCGCACGGAAGTAATCGCCCATAGCCTTCAAATCGGTCTCATACAGGGCGTCGCGATAGAACTCAAGGAAGCGTCCGGTGTTTCGCGGGTACAGCTTTCGGTTGAGCTCCTGCTCGATCTTGCGCAGCCAGATGTTCAGGGTATCGCGCACGAAGCCGCGGCCCATCTGCTCAAGGCCGCTACCCCAGTTGGTCGCGCCCGAGCTCTCGTTGATCATGAAGCCGGGCACACCGAATGCCCTGGCGATGTCCAGCACCTGAAACTTCCTCGCTTCGAGCAGTTGGGCATCTTCGGCAGATAGGCTGAGTTCCTTGGCTGTGATGCCCTCGGTTAGCACCAGCGGCAGGCGATGAGCATTCGCCAGACCGGAATATCGGTTGTTGAACCCGGTTTGCAGTTGGGTGATCTGATCGGGGCTCATCTTGGCCGGCGCCTGCAGAATCATCGAGGGGTGCGCGCCACCCTCGAAGAACTTGCCGCTGTACTCGTCCATTGCAAGCGCATTGCCGATCGCGCTGCGCGCGCCAAATTGAATCACCGACATCGACCGCATGGTCGCGTCATCGAACCCCAAGCCCGGAAAGTGCAGGATGTCCGAAGGGTCGAACCACGTCGAAATGCCGTGCGAAGGTAGGTTGACGTAGTAGCGAACCCCTTCCCCGGGAGTGCGAACCGGTGAGACGCAGCCCCACGGCAGCGGCAGGATCTCGCGCAGCGTGCCGTTGACCTTCCATCGCAGCAGCGCGAACGCGTCGCCGCGCAGGAGCTGCGCCATGCTGACGCCTTCCCACATCGAGGCCGAGGTGTATTGCGGGCTTGGCTGCTCATTGAGCAAATACCACGTGTCGTTGCGCGGCAGCCGGGCCGGGATCTCCCCGCCATCCAGCGAATATTCATGGATCGGGCAGCTGACGATGCCGCCAGCGATCTTTGCCACGCATGCAGCGACCGCTGACACGCGCATCGCGGAGGTTGCCGATACCGCAGCACCGGATGGCGCAATGCCGAACGCATCCATGACGTCTGCTGGGTATTGCGCCTGGTTGGAGACTTGCGCCTCCTCGCGACGCGCAGGCTCCTGCCGCCAGTGCTGGGTGGCGGCCAGCGCATCGAAAAGTTCCATACTGTTCCTTATAGGATGACGAAGCCCTGCGTGATTTCGCCGGGGCCGTCGTCGACCAACGCGTTCACCAAGCCCGCCGCCATCACTGCCGCAATGATCAAGTCGATGCGGCCGGTGGCCTTGGTCTTGTCGAGCTTCCGATTGCCTGCAGGGTCCGAGTCGGTCACCGCGTTGCCGGCGCACATAGTCAGCACCTTGTGCCCGTTGTGCGCCAACTCGCCGTTGAGCAGCATCGTTTCAAACTGCTCGATGGCCGGGCTCATGTCCTTGTAGCCCTGGCCGAACTCCCTCATTGGCGGCAGACTGATCCCATCGTCGGCCGCCATCTGGATGAGGTCGGCCATCCGCCATCGGTCGTACGCGCATGCGATGACGTCGAAGAAGTCACACATGCCAGACAGCTTTTGCAAGATGATCCGCTTGCTGATCGCCCGGCCCGGGGTCGTATCAAGGAAACCCTCCGCCTTCCACTGGACGTACGGGACTCGATCCTGATCGGCTCGCCGCTGCAGGTCGGCGTCCGGCAGCCAGGCGTAAGGCACTAGCTTCCAGGGCTCGCCCTCTTCTACCGGCTCAACCAGGTAGACCAGGCCAGTCAAGTCGGTCGTGCTCGCGAGGTCCATGGCCGCGATAGCGCGACGGCCGCGAAGCTGCTCCACGTCATAGTCGAGCTTCGCGCTTGTCCATATTTCGTGACTGATCCACGGCGACTCGGCGTCCGTCCATTGGCAGAAATTCAGGCGGCGGACGATAGCCTCTTTCGAGGGCATGCCCTTCGCTTCAGTTACCTGCTCGCGCAGGTATTTGTAACCAGGCAGATTCGCATCCTGCAGGCTGGGGTTTGCCTTCGGCCAGCAGGACTCGTCAGCAAACGGGTCATCATCTTCGTCGAGCGAGCAGATGAACGGGAAGAATGCGTCGTCGACCAACTCCCCGGATGCGACCTTTGCGCCGTATTCGTGAGAGTTCCAGCACGGAGACTTGCGGCTCGCGCCTGCGTTGGTGATGATGAAGATCAGCGCTTGGCGCCGGCTTTTTGTGCCCGCGCGCAGCATCTCGAGCACGGTTGCTGTTTTGTGCTCGTGGTATTCGTCGACGAGTGCAACGTGTGGGCGCGGTCCAGACTGGCCATCGTCGCTGCTGATCGGTCGAAAGAACGATCCGGTCTGCAGGTACGCTAAGTTCCAGGCCTTCTCGCCGGTGCCGCTCTTGGTAAGACGCTTTGTCAGTTCGGGAGACTGGTCATACATGGCCGTCGCGTCGCGAAAAAGGATCATCGCCTGATCCTTTTTAGTCGCTGCCGAGTAGACCTCGGCCCGTGCCTCGCCATCGGCGACCAAGCCTTTCATGCCTACGCCCGCAGCAAGCGGCGACTTGCCACTGCCTTTCGCCGTCTCGACGTAGACCACGCGGAAGCGGCGATAGCCGTCGGCGCCTTTCCACCCAAAAATGCTACCGACAACAAACTGCTGCCAGGGCAATAGCTCGAATGGTAGGCCTTCGAAGTCGCCGCCGTTAAGCTTCAGGATGTCACGGTAGAAGCCGATCGCCTTTTTCGCCTCAGCCAGATCCCAAACAAGTCCACGCCTCCCGCCTTCAGCGATGTCCGCCAAGTGACGTGCGCACTGATCGCGCACATGCGGTCCAGCGATGCGCACGCCATCAACGACAGCTTGCGCGTATTGGGTGACCGGGTCGTCAGAAGTAGCCCGCGAGCGGGTCTTTCTTTTTGTCATCATCCGGCGGATCCACATTCACTTTCGATCGCGCCGCCGGCGTCAGGCCGAACTCGACCAGGTAGCTCTTGAACTGGGAATCGGCCGCACGCAGTTGGTTCACCGCGGGGTTGTTTTTAATAAGGGTGTTGCTGTTCTGATCGAGCGTTGTATAGGTGCGGCCATCGCGCTCTATCAACTCGCGGCATCGCAGGATGTCCGAGTAGCAGTCGCATAAGCGCTCCAGCGCCAGGCCATCGGCCTCCGTCAGCACGCCCATCTTTTTCAGCAGCGAGCAAAGCCTCTTCCAGACCGCCTTCGCGTCGCTGTCCAAGTGAGCCGGGCACGGCGGCGCCTTAGCAGCCGGCTTCGGTTCCTTTTTGTTAAGCGCTCGCTTGCCGGGGTTGCCCGTGACCAGCTTGAGCGCGGTCGGTGTCGGGCGCCTTCCGGCCATGATTTCGGTCCCAGAAAAAAAGTTTCATTTCGCGGTTGTGCGCACGAAGGGAACATGTCGGTCCCGGTCGGCGGAGGCCTCTGACTTCGGATGCCGGGGGGGGGTTATGCGACACGGGTCAGCTTGGCCAACCGTCGGGACCGACGCCGCGGCGCGGTCGGTAGGCCTTGCCCTGCTCTTCCTGAGTCTTTCGCTTGTGACAGTCGCTGTTGATCGCGGCGAGGTTGTCCTCGTCATCGATCTGCTCTTCGGTCCAGCCCATCTCGCGAGCCTTGGCCTTGCTGATCACGTGGTCGACCTCAGTCGCTATCAGGATCCGTCCGACCTTCGCGCAGTGAGCACAGCGGCAAAGGCCGGCATCGCGCTCTAGAATCCTCTTCCGCTTTTTGTCCCACGCCGCGCCGTACCCACGCTTGTGGCGGCTCTCCTGGCTCCAGGCCATCAGTATTTGCGATCGCCGAGGTAGCGCTCGATCATGTCGGACAGCGATTCGCGACTGTCGCAGCGCGGGAGGCTCGACGTGCGAAGCATGAACTCGCGGTGCGCGCGGTCGGTGCGGTCGCGCATCCAGGTATCGAAATGGATCTGCGCAGGCTTGGCCGCCGACGACTGCGCTGGGCGCTCGGCCAGGTCGTAGATCGCCAGTGCGGGCACGATGCCGCCATCTTCCGGGTAGTACACGCACGACACCGTGACCGCCTCGCCAGCATCGCAGTGCAGCGTGAAGCTGCGTGTGAACTTCGGCAGTCCGAGTGCCTTAACCAGGTCAGCGCCGATTTGGTGGCCGAGGATCATGTGGGGCTCCAGTTGTTAATTCAGCCGCGGCGCATCCGATGCAAGCGGCGCACATAGCGGCGGCGATCCAGCTGCGACAGCACCAGAGCCAGGGCACCAATGAAGGTGAGCCCACGCAGGGACATGGCGCCGAGCACGGCAGCCATAACGAACCAAGCAGAGGCCGTCATGCGGCGCGGCGCGCGGCCGGGATCGGGTGGTGTGCCGGCGTGCGCGGCGCGAACATCCGGGCCAGCATGCCGGGCGTGTAGTTAGGCACCTCGCGCGTCAGCTCGAGAAACGACTTGCGTTCGCGGCCGTAGCCCTTGGCTTGCAGCGCTGACTGTGCCAGTTCACTGTCAGCCAGGTGTTCGGCGATCTGCCGCACGCGCGCAGGATTGTCGACCTTGCCCGCATGGGCGTGCGAACCGAGGACAGCCCGAACGATCTCGTTGGCGTAGATGTCTGCGATGCTCTTCATTGGATGCTTTCGATGGGTGCAGCGCACCGGGCGATCTCGTTCTCGCGCCGCACTTGCGCCATGAAGCGCAGCCAGTACAGCTCGGCTTCGACGCTCACGATTTCTTCTCTCCGAAGCCCGGCACGTCCTTGAGTTCCGAGTTGTGCAGGCCATAGAAGAAGCTGGCGGCCAGCAAAGCGGCGAGTGCCCAGAATGCGCCGAACGCCCACTCGGGCGCATCGAAGCGATCCAGCAGCAGCCAGACCACTGCGCCGAACGTGACCGGCAGTCGCGGTGGCAGCGAGCTTGCTTTGATGACGACCTTCTTCATGGGCACCTCAAATAAAAAAGCCGCCGGCGCATTGCTGCGACAGGCGGCGAAGTCCAGGCGTCAAACCCTGGCGGAGACACTGGAGCGGGCAGCCGGGTTCGAACCGGCGACATCGAACTTGGAAGGATCGCGCTCTACCAGCTGAGCTACGCCCGCATGTATGTTGTGGTGGCCGGTTGCAAGGGCCGGCTAAGTCACGGACGCAGATCCGCTGCGCACGAATGCGCATTTCGCACCACAAGCATGCCGGCTACTCCTTACCTTGGGTTGCGCCGCTCCGGAGCGGCCCCGCAGCGTCTGCAGTCAGCATGCTTGTGGTCACCGGTTGCGCCGGTGAGGCGTCGAAGCTCCCATTAGGCAGGGTTTTCCCTCATGAAATCAGAAACTGATTGCATCACAGCGGGGCCAAGCCGCTGCGCTTCGAGGGTGCCGGTTACAGCGTCCGGCGGCGTGGCGCGCGTGGGTTGCGCTCGCCTGTTCTGGCCGATGCCAGGTCGCATTCCGTGTGCGTGTGGCGCCGTCTTCTGAGTGTCGCCGGGCGGGAGCTCCGGCACTCATCGGGCAACTGTGATCCCGTGCGCGTTTCGTCGCGCTTCTACGTGATGACCAGCTTCAGGTGGGGCTACGCGCCGCCGATGCCTTCTTTCATACAGCCTCCGTAGTGGGTTGAGATGAAGAGCCAATCTCCCTCAGTCGCCGCGCCCAGAGCTATCTGCATAAGTGGCGCGTAAACGACAAAGCCCACCAGAGCGGTGGGCTTATTTGCAGACGAGCGCCGGCTTTACTGCGGGCTGGGCACTCGTCTGCCTCGGGTTATGGTGGCGCTTTCGCGCACATTACATTGGACCGAGGGAATTGGAAGACTGAAGTTTACGCCTGTTTTTTCGTCTGCGCAATACTGCTGTGCTAAGTTAGCGATTTATCGAAAACGGAGTCGCTATGCCACGCTACGTAGTTGCTGTCTCAGCAGTTCTCATCGGTGCCGCCATTTCAGGCTGCGGCCAAAAGTCCAGCGCCAATCCCGTCAACGAATGTGTTCAAAACGGCATAGCCTATTACAAAGAAATTGGCTCTTACCCAACGCTGACCTCCCCGCAGTATGCAGGTCGCAGCGCGGAGGATGTGGCGCGGGAGAAGTGCAGTCGCAGCTCCTTAGCATTCCCGTCAACTAAGTAGGGGTTGGCGATCGTGAAGCAGCGGAGAATGCTTAAGCCGCTTTTCGCATTTTGGCACCGGCGCGCGCAGCGTGCGACTGATACAGGCCTTCCAGGTCGCTGATCATGTCCTTGATGCGCTCACGCAGGAGCCCGCTGCCCTCGACCGGCTCGCGGCCCGGGGTCTCGGTGCAGTGCGTGCACGCGCGGCCGGCGTGGATCTTCGTACCGTTGCAGACGGAGCACTCACCGCCGAGCCAGTGCGCCAGGGACTGCAGCGCGATCTTGTTGCAGATGCCTTCGAGCGCGTGAATATCCCACGGCTGGACCACCTTCAGCCACTTGCGGTCTTTGCCCTTCTGGAAAACCGCCTCCTTCCACACACGCAGCAGCACCGCGAGGCTATGGCTGCCGGATGCAATCGCCTCGCGCGGCACACCGTCGATCTTGGCGCGCGCGAGCATGCTGCCGAAGATGCTGCCCGACCCGCCTGACAGGTCCGCCAGTGCCGCCGCCGCCAAGGCTTCGGTCTGGTGGTGATTGTCGTCATCCAGCAGGTTCGTGCTGTTCAGTGCATTCAGGTAGCGGTCTTCGAACGGCATTTCTATCTCCGGTGGTATAGCTGAGTTCTAGCTACCAGAAGCTTACCACCCGGAATCTTTAAAATTGCCCTGCACTAAGTTTTCTAAATTGCAACGTGTGGTTTTTGTGGAGTTTTTTGAATTGCGAGTCTATAACAGAATATTGCCGTCGAATAACTTTACATCGTCCGCTCTTTGAGGGCTTAAAGGAATCTTAACTGGTTGATTAATAAACAAAACTGGCGAATGGCATGACGATTGCTTAGTGTGGAGTCTTTCAATAATTAGGGTTTCGCCATGTATAAGAAAATTCTGGCTCTCGCTGCAACTGCACTGTTTTCGATGAGCGCTCACGCGGGCTATATTAAGTACGAGCTTTCCCGCCCTTCTGCCGCCGGCTATGGAAGCAATTACATAATCATCCGGGACCAAGACAAGTCTGTGGCGTTCTACAGTATTACGACTGGCGAGGGTCAGTTTCGCACTCAAGAAGTCGGCGATAGCTGGACCCGCAACTCGCTGATCGAAACCACCACGAGTTTCACTGGATATGGCCCGACGAACCTGTATGCCTACAACTGGATAAATGAGTCGAGCGAAAGCCGGATGTGGTTAATGTTCAGCGCTGGAGCTACCGATGACACGTTTAACTACTCCATCCACTCCTTCATGAAGCCTGGCTTTAATGCGTACCGTCCAGACAGCATTCCCACGCGCGACGCATATTACTCAGGCACCGCAACCCAGGTTGCTGTGAGCGAGGGCGAACTTTCCTGGCTGGATGACCCGAGATACTATCGCCTGTCGTATGACGTTCCTTATTACGACCCGACGCAAGTCCCAGAGCCGGGCAGCCTGGCCTTGCTGGCAGTCGGTGCGCTCGGTGCATTCGGCGTAGCGCGCCGTCGCAAGAAGTCTGCATAATTTAGCAAGATCACCGCGCGCTGATCGGCGCGCGGCTTGCAGGCCTAGAATTCCTCAAGCGCCCAGCCGCCACCATCCTTCTTCGGCTTAGCCCGGATCGCCACGAAGCGCAGCGGGTACAGGTCGGCGGCAATCTTGATCTTCGCCCGTGCATCGTCCTGCCAGTAACCCTTGACCTCGTGCGCCTCGAGCGCGCCGTCGGCCAGCATCACCGCGAAGTCGGGCGTGTAGAACGTGTTGTCGGCCAGGCGGAACTTCAGCCCCTCGAACTTGAACCAGACGACTTCGCCGGCGTGCTGCCGCTGGGCCAGCGTGGCAGCGTAGGCTGCCTCCGTCTTGTTCATCTGGCCGACCTTGAGCCGGCCTAGCGCCTGGAGCGCGCGTTGTTGGGTCACCGGCGCACCTCCAGCTTCGAGATGGTCGCAGCGACGATCACGCGGCGCAGAGCGGCATCATCCCCGCCGTCCTGGCGGTCCTGCATGAAGTCGCAGTCGTCGACCGATGGCGACGTCGCGCCGGCCACCACGCGATGAGGCCACAGCTGCAAGCGCCGCACGTACTGCGACAGCAGCGGGCCGCACGCAACCCAGTCGCCGCACCAGTCCGGCACCTTCGCCTGGTCGCGCGACTTCTGCGACCCGCCTGGCGGCCGACCGAGCCAGGCGCCGCCCACGTTGACGATCTCCGTCCAGCCCAGCAGGCCGGCGAGCCGGTGATTCAGTTGCATCGTTAGCTCTTCCATATCACCCCTTTTGTTTTGCTCGCTGCTTCTCTATCCATTCGATCCGCTTCGCCGTGCCGGCCCAGTCCTGCACGAACCGTACGCACTTCTTCTTGCTCGGCGGAATATAGGGATTGGCCAGCTTCGTGATTGGATCGTTTTCGTACCCCATGCAGCGACCCAGGCCGACTGCGGCATATGCCGGGTATTCCTTCATCTTGAAGTGCTTGCACAGGGCGCAGATGTCCTTGATCTCTTCGGTCATGCGGCGCTTCCTGGCAGTTGCGGTGGCCGGCCGGCGGCGAGCTGCGGCGGCACGGCAGATCGCCCACCCTCGATCACCTGGCGCGCCAGCGCGGCGTTTCCGACCAGGCGCACGCAGGGCTTGGCCAGCTGCTGCGCCTGGTTGTGCGTGGTCGCTGTGCCGATCAGATAGCGTGGGTATTCGGGAGCGGTGCCGGCGATCTTGAAGCCGCGGTAGCGCGTGATGAACTCCTTCGAGACGAAGGGCCACTTCTCGTCGTCGTGCGAGCAGATCCGGACCCAGCCACCCATATCCGCCAGCACGCGGTGGATCACCGGATCGTCAAAGGCGACGTCGGCCCAGATGCCGATCTGCCGCACTGCGCCGTCGACCTTTGACCACGCTAGCTGCGCCTGGTCCTCGGTGCGGCCCTGCAGCACCTTCGTGACGTCGGCAATCTTGGGCATGAACTGCCCGGAGTCCGGGTTCTGGGTGTGCTGCCACAGCGCGCGCTCGACCGCCTCGATGTCATATTGGCGCAGCCCCTCCCAGTACAGGCCGATCGTTCCGGATGACAGCTCCTTGCCGTAGTAGTCGGCGATGCCCGTCAGTAGCGTGACGAAGCGCTTTTTGTCGTTAGGCTGCATCGCCATGCTCCTCCAGCCAGCGCGCGGCGTTCTGCGCAGTTGCGGCGCCGGCTTTGCCCAGGCTTGGCACCGTGCGCAGTCCGGGCGTGGTTTGCTCGCGGCGGGCCGCCAGGCGTGTCCACTTGTCGCGCAGCGTCTTGGGGCACAAGATGTTCGTGCACCAGAACGAATCGGAGTGCGCCCACTGGAACAGCTCGCAGATTTCCCGGTGCGTGCGGGCGTCGCGTTCGCGCATCAGGCGTATGTCGTTGGCCCAGGCGCTGAAGCTGGGCTCCCGGGCGGCGGCGACGGTCTGCTTAACCACGCCGAACAGCCAGCGAGCGCACCGCTCGTCCTCGGGGTCGACCTCGCGCGTCGCCTTGACCGCTTTCGTTTTCTTTTCCACCTTCGCTGCCAGATCCAGCAGATCGAGCAGCGTGTCGGATGGGACCAGCACGGCCGGCGCGGTCTGCGCAGCCTGGCGCAGGGCTTCGAGGCTAAGCATGGGCGCCCTCCCCGATGTTCGCATAGCGCTTCGCTAAGAACACTTGGCCGGCGCCGGTCACCATGGTCGTGAAGGTCGCGTGCGTCACGCCCTTGCTGTCGGTGTACGGCTGCTGCTCGATCACCGTGAAGTAGTCGCGGTCGATGTACTTCTGATATGGCAGGTTGTTGTCGAGCAGGATGCCGTCGGCGCGCAAGCGCTTGAAGAACTTGTTGCGGCCGAAGCCGAGCGTCTTGGCGATCTTTTCGATGTGGCAGGCGCCGTCGATCGCGCGCACCGCTTCGGCAAACGCTACCTTGGGCGCGTCAGCGGTGATCTTGGCATCCAGCTCGATCACCTTTTCGGAATACTGCAGCAGCAGGCCACGCAGCGCGTGCGGGTCCGACAGGTCGAGCGGCGCCGGCGCGGCGGCCTCCAGCTCCATCCAGCGGTCGACGATCCGGCCGGTGAACTCCGGTGACAGCCGGGCAACCAGGACCAGCGAGTCCCGCTTGTTCAACCGGTGTTCCGGGTACTCGACGCCGTTCTGCTCGTGGCGGTAGCGGGTCTCCACAGATTGTGTAACCCCCTGATCGACCAGTTCGCGCGCGGTGCGCAGCACCTGGTCGTGGCGCCGGCCGGTCAATTCCGCGACTTCGCGGCTCGACATCGTCTGTGCGGTGCCGGCGTTCTGCAAATTCAGCATGCTTCCCATGTCGTTTCCTTTCTATTTCATCAGCGCTGATAACCAGCTTTTCGGTGTCGCGGCCGCCTTCTTGATCCAGTGGCGATTGCGATGCCGGGCCTTGCGCTGGTCGTGCTTTTCGGTTCCCTTGATGCGCTTTTCGTAACGGTCACTTATCTCCCGCCTCGTCAGGCGCGGGAGTGTGTCGAGAGCATCTCGGCCTGGGCCTGCGTGGTAGACGGCCATCGACGGTCCGTGCAGCGGGTGCGGCCGCCAGGCGCCGACGTGCACGACTTGCCCCTCATGCAGCGCCGGCATTACCTTCAGCACAGTCGCCTGATGTAGTCCGGTCCGCTCACGGATCTCGGTCTTGGTGGCCGGTAGAGCCGCTAGGATTGCCGCGACAGTCCGCGCGCGCTTCGGATTGACGATTTCTGCGGCGCCGGTCATGCCGCCTCCCGGTAGACATGCCCTTCGTCAATCCGGTGGCGCACCAAGTTCATCGCCCCGACGATCTGCGCCTTGCTGGCGATCTCCATCTGCTGGTCGTGCACTGCCAACGCGGCCTGGATGTCGCGCATGGCGTCGCCGTCGAGACGGAAGTTGTTCGTGCGGGCGCTGCGAGTCTTGGCACGGAAGGCGCCGGTCAGCGCATCCGTAAAGGTCTGCTCGTGCTCGGCGCCGACGTCGCTCTCTGCCAGGGCCATACCGATGTTCAGCGCGGTGACGACGACCGACCAGGCCTCTTCGGTGGCGGCGCCGCTGCGCAGCTGCTCGAGGTTCAACCAGTACGCCAGGCCCAGGTCCTGCAGCTGGCCGTCGTTCAGCGGCGCCGCATCCTCGCCGCGGGCGTAGCACTTGGCGACTACGGACAGGCCGCCGGCGACGCCGACCGGGCGCGGGCGGTATTTCTTGTTGCGGGGCTTCTTCATGCGTGCGCCCTTGCGTGCACCATCTTTTCGACGGCAGTTCTCACCGTCGGCTCGTAAGGCAGCCAGGTCATGATGGGGCGCCCTTGCGCATCATCGGCTTACCGTTTTCATCCGTCTTCGGGCCGCGCACCATGACTCTCGCCAGGCGGACCTCACTCGGACTGACTGCCAACCAGTCGTAGCAGAACTGAGGAGCGTCGAACTCCGGCGAGATGCGGACCTGCCGCTGCGCCTCCTCGAACACGCGATCACCCTCGGCACGTACGCGCTCGCCCCATTCAGTCACACTGAGGTGCCGGCCGGCTTCCTTGTCGACCGTCTTGACGCTGGCCTCTGCTTGCCTGCGGCAAACCTGCCGGCTCACACCAAAAACACAAAATGCACCCATGGTCATAACTCCGTAGTGATTTGTTCAACGTTGGCGTCGGCATCGACCGGCGCATTGAGGTTTATTGCGAGCATCTCGATGCACTCGGCCAGCAGCTCCCGCTCGGTGCCGTAGCGCGCCTGGAACGGCTTCTTGTGGCCGTGCAGGCTCATCCGGCCGCGCGGGTCGGTATCGTCCTGCTGGTGGTGCGGGCCGCACAGCGGTAGGACCTGGAAGTGCGCGCCCGGCTTCGTGCGGCCATCGATGTGGTGCAGGCTGATCGCGTGGTTCGTCCAGCCGTCCTTGAGGCAGGCGATGCACGGCAGCGCGCCCATGCGGTCCATGAAGCGCGCTTCTTGGGCGGTCGGCGGGCGGCCTTTCATCCCACGCGACTTCATCGGCTTGGGCAGCTTCACCGGCTTGGCTTCGCGATCGCGCGCCTTGGCCTGGACCGCAGCGGCGCGCAGCAGGCCCGCGCCGGCGGCCGGGGTCTTGCTGCTGGCGCGCGAGAATCCGACCTGGCGCATGGGAGTGCGGCGCGCGAGCGGCTTGGCGCCGGGCTTGAAGGATGAACGGCGCATCATGATATGCTTGCTCTTTCAATAACGGATAAGGAGCAAACATGCCGCAACATTACCCTGCTAGTGTCTCGCTTCAATTCATGGACGCGACGGACGAGCGACCTACCGCCGGGTTCGAATTGACAAAAGCGACTTTCGAGTATCCCGCTGGCGCCCCACTGCCGCGCGTAGGGGAGTTCTTGGAATACACCCACTGGCGCGAGGATGGGACGATTCCTCATGTGCAGTACGTGGTTCTCGCTGTGAATACGCGGATTGCCGTTTTCGATAAAGAGCCGGAAAAGGTCGGATGGCATACCGTCATCACTGTCGGCCCGGCAGACGCGGTTGCTGACAAGCGCCTTCTGATTATTGCTGACTGAAGCGCACCACATGGTCGAGTTTGAGCTGCAAGCAGTCATGGGATCACCCGCTTGAACTCGACCACCCACACCCAGGGGTTGGCGTCCCAGCTGCCAGCGCCGTTGATGCGATCCCACAGTCCGCTGTATGGGCCGACCGCTGCTTGTCGATGAAGCTCCGCGCGCTCGCCGGCGCTTAGACCGTGCAGCGCGAACTGGCCCACCTCATGCGGCTCGACGCCTTCGGCGCGCACGTCGGTCTCGCTGATGTCCTGCAGCCGCTCGACGCGCACCAACACGATCTCCAGCAGGATGCGGCTGGCCCAGCGCGGCATGTGAATACTCGGGCGGCCCTTACCCGGCTGCGGGTCGCGACTATGCGGCGGCGTGCCGGTATGGCGCCAGTCGCGGCGCGCGCCGTCGGCGTCGTACTGGACCGGCGCCCAGGGCTTGCTGTACCCGGCGTCGATGCATCGGTCACCCACGCGCGCCGGGCTGTCGGCGTCGAATACGTCCGTGAACCGGTAGCTCTCGCGTACCCACAGGCGGTCGCCGGGCTGGCCGTGGGGGCAGCCATTCTGATTCGGAAAGCGCTTGAGAATCCCGTCGAGGTCGTCGCGGCCGGCGAATTCTTTCGCAATCCGGCGCGTCTGCGTCTTGCTGCCGTCCAGGATGGCGCGCACCATCGGGCCGGTGAAGAGGATTGGGCGCTCTTTCATGGCTCGGTCCTTCCGATGGTTTTGATCGTCACCGTCTCGCGCACCGACCAGGCCGGCACGTCCGCACGCGGGCCGCGGCGGTCCGGGATGTAGCGCTTACTCAGCGCTGGGCCGAACACATTGCCGCGGTACTGCGGAGGCGTGATCTGGCCGGCGTACTTCTCCTTCGGCGCCAGACCGGCGAAGTGCTCGCGCACCGACTCGGTGACGTCGATCGTGCCGGCCGGGGTTTCGTAGACCCAGCCGGCCTGGATTGCGGCAGTGATCTTGGCCTTCTGGGTACCGTGGGCACCGAAGTCGACGGCGACCAGCAACTGCTCGACCGTCTTCGGACCCTGGGTGATGATCAGCTCGCAGGCCTTGTAAGCGGCGCCGCGGCTCGATGGAAATGCGGTTGCGATCATTGCCGTCATGCTGCTCTCCCAACAATTTCGTGTTCGTGCGCGAAGTTCGCGCGGATGAGTGCCTCGGACAGCGGCGGGCAGACGCTGTTGCCGCACATGCGCACCTGGGCCGATTTCGTCAGCGGGACGCGAGGCAGCACAAGCGGGTCGCCCTCCACCTGGCGGCCGTCGACGAACAGGCGGGCCGGGTCAGGGATCTCGTCGATGATGTAGCCGGCCGGGAAGCCCTGGGCGCGGTACAACTCGTGCGGCGCCAGCATGCGCAGCCCGATGTCAACGATCTCGTAGTCCTGGCCCTGGATCGTCACCAGGCCGAACCGGTCCCGGGCGGTGACCGTATTGAGCGGGTCCGCCAGGTTGTTCGTCTCGCTCGCGCCGTAGTACGCCAGCAGGAACGAGCGCACCTCGGCGTGATGCTGGCCGCCGGCGCTGATCGTGTGCAGCGGCTCATTGGCGCCGGCCGCGGTGCTAGTGCCGCGCAGCTTCACCAGGTGGCTGGACACCAGGGCCGACTTACCTCCTCCGCCGGCAGTTACGGTTCCCAGCGGTGCGCCGGCGGCATGGCCGATGCTCTTGCCCATGTCCCGCTGGATGTGCGCGGTGACGATGCCCAGCGCGTGCGGCGCGCCAGCCGGGTTCTCCTTGGGCCCGGCGGTGATGGTGGGGAGCGGCTCGGCCAGGTCGGAGCCGGTCGACCCGGTGCGGAACTTGGTCACGTGCGCGGTCACCAGGCTGTGGTGGTCGGTGCTGGTGACGGTGCCAATCGGGTCAGCCAGCTCGGAGCCAACGACGCCGGTGTAGTGCTTGGCCAGGAAGGCCGTCGCGATCGCCGTGTCGCCTTTTGCGGTAATCGTGGCCGCCGGCTCGTCTGCGGCTCGCGGGCGGCTGTCACCGGCGCGGCCGCCGACTCCCACCAGCGCGGCCGACACCATGCTGAAGTGCCCGCCCTTGACCTGGGCGCAGATCGTGCGAAGCGGCTCGTTCGCCGGCATCACACGCTGATTGCTGGCGTTGGCGTGTTCGTTCAGGAAAGCGGTAACCAGCGCATGCCGGTTCTCGGTGGTGATAGTCTTGATCGGCTCGCCGGGCGCAGTGCCGCGCGCGTCCGCCGGGCGCTTGTCGCTGTAGTACGGCGAGAGGTACGCGCTGGCCAGCGCCTTTTCGCCGCGCTGCGCGCCGGTGATTGTGCGGAACGGCTCGTGCACGGACTCACTACGCACGCCGCCTTGGTGCGTGACCGGAACGATGGACGGCGCCACGACAGCAAAGCCCGGGGCAGAGGTCACCGTGCGCACCGGTTCGTCGCCTGGCCACACGTTGGGCCCTCTGCCGGTGGTCTTACTGTTTGCGGTGTTCACGATGAACGGATCGGCCGCGTCGACCACGTAGCGCATGATGCCCTTGGCGATGCGACGCAGTGTCGCTTCGGCCAGCGGCTTCTTGCGATCGAAGATACTCGGGCACGGCAGCGACCAGTCGATGCATTCCGCAGCGGTGCGGTATGGCTGCAGGCGACCGGCGCGCACGCCTGGCGAGTCTGGAGCACCGTGCGTCGCCTCCGGCCAGCGGATCGGCAGGCCGTCTCGGCGCGCGACCAGGAAGAAGCGCTTGCGGATCGTCGGCGTGTCGTGGTCGCAGGCACGCAGTTCGCGATATTCGACGTGATAACCGTGGCCCCGCAGCTGGCGCACGAAGCTGTCGAACGTTTTGCCGCGCTTCGCCGGGTCTGGCTTCCAATTGCCCTGCTCGTCCTGCATCAGCGGTCCCCAGGTCTTGAACTCCTCGACGTTCTCCAGCATGAGCACCCGGGTCTTGGTCAGCGCAACCCAACGCAGGGCAATCCAGGCCAGGCCGCGGATCTTCTTCTCGACCGGCTTGCCGCCCTTGGCCTTGCTGAAGTGCTTGCAGTCCGGTGACAGCCACACCAGGCCGACCGGCTGGTTGTTCGTGACCTTGATCGGGTCGACGTCCCAGACGCTTTCGCACAAGTGCTTCGTGTGCGGGTGGTTGATGGCGTGCATGGCCAGTGCTTCAGGATCGTGGTTGATCGCGATGTCGACCGGGCGGCCGAACGCGGCCTCCAGGCCGGTGCTGGTCCCGCCACCGCCGGCAAAATTGTCGATGATCAGCTCGTGACCTAGGTCGAGGGCCATCGTCATGAGGTCGCGCTTCATGCGTGCGCTCCCATGGCAACTGGCGCAGGGCCGAAGAGAGCCGCCACCATCGGGTCACGCGCCGGCGCAGCGCGGCTGACGCGGACGGCGTAGTGCTCGTCATCGCCCAAGATGTGGAAGTGCCGGCGCGGGTCGCGTGCAGCAATCTCCATGCTCGAGGACCGTGCCGGGCGCGCCGCGGTGACGCCGCCCAGGCTTTCGAGGCAGGCGGCGATCGCCTCCGGGCTCGCTGTGAGCCGATAGACGCCCGGCTTCAGCGGCCATGTGACGGCGGCTTCGCAGTGAAGGATCGTCAGATGCTCTCGCAGGTCTGCGATGTACGTGCGCGCAGCGGATTCGCCGATGCCCAGCAGCTTGGCGATCTCGCCGCGCGGCATCTCGCGAACCGTCAGGGCCTCGACCAGCTTGCGGAGGTTCGCCGCGCGGGCGGCGGTGTGGCTGTTGGGGGTGGAGTGGGCGCGGGTCATGCTTCACTCCCACGCTTAAATGCCCAGGGCTTGACGTCGAAGGTGGGCAGCGCAATGCCGTCGACGACCGGCTCCAGGATGATCGAAGTTTCACGAGCATTCGGTCCTTCGAAGAACAGGACCGCCGTTCCGCGCTCGAAGAAGATGGAGTGGACCTCCTCAGCGCGCATCGCGTACTGATGGTCAGCCTCGTAGACGCTTGTCCGCATCTCCCAGCGCGCTTTCTCGCCGGCGATGCGCTCATATTGACCAGGCTGCCCCTTGTAAGTGAGAGTCGACTCTTGAAAAAGGTCACCCCGGTCGCCCTTCACCCACACGATGTTGCGGACGCGACCGGTGAGCACTTGGCAATGGAAGTGGAAGCGATGAGAATGGGGGGTGATCGGCTCTTGATGGTCACGCGAACACTCGAGCAGGCGAACCAACCCCTTCTCGCCAGGCGTACCGATGAGCCAACTGGTAAGACCGGGAATTCCGCCGTAGTTTTTGATCGGCGAATGCATCATCGCGCGGAGCGTGATCATAAGCGCGGCGCTCATTGCTCGCCGCCGATCACGACGCGCGCGGCCGCATCCAGGTCCAGATCCGTCACCTTGTGAGGCTGGATGTTTTCGACGCCGAAGAACTCCGGCGGGCAGCACAGGGCCATCCAGGCACGCAGCGCGCCGTTGATGATGCCCTTGTTCGACTCGCTGACGTCGGGGTAGCCGGCTGCCAGGTCGGCGCCAACCAGCGCGCGGGCCCGCGCCGCCACGATGGCGATGATGTCGTCTGCCGTGATCAGATCGGCGAGCTTGATTTCCTTCGTGTCCGCCGAGTAGACGGTGTCGCCAGGGAGCAGCCAGTCGTTCAGGATGACCAGGTTCGACAGCGCCTCGGTGTCGAAATCCTCCGGCGTGGTCGACCAGCCCTTACGCGCGCTTACCGCGGTGCGGACTTTCTCCCAATGGGCAGCGCGAGCCGCCAGCGCGGCCGAAGCTTGATCTTCAGCGGCTTGCGACGCCGGATTTAAGTTTTCTGCTAACATGCGATCTCCAATGCGTTGTACTTGTTTCAGGAAGCCCGGTTGCCGCCGGGCTTTTTCATTGCTGCGGTACTGCCATTTCTGCCTTCAGGCGCTCCCAGCGCGCGTGGCTCATGACGCCAGGCGGGACCATGCCCATGTCGCCGATGCACCCGGGCTCCGGCTCCGCGGCCGGTGCCGCCTTCAGCGACCACGCGCCCTTGTCGACTTTTGCGCCGATCGCGCGCAGTGCCGGCAACACGGCCGAGCCCATGCCGTGACCATTCCAGCTGCACCAGTTCTCGCCGATGCGCGCTGCAATCTCACTGGACCCGAGCGGCCTACTTGCCGCCTGCAGCACCTGGCGCACCTTCTCGTTGCGCTCGGCGGCGGTCGGCCTCATTGGCTTGCCGGCCTGGCTCATGCTCCATCCTTCGGCGGCTTCATGCCCTTGATGTTTCCGATCTTGTCGTTCGCGCGCTTCAGCAGATCGCGCGCGGCCAGCACCTTGTCGGCTGCTTTGTCCAGCAGGTACGCATGCGCGCTGGTCCAGGTATCGTGGTACTGCGCAAACTCCCCGTGCTTCGCCTCCCGGCGCTCGGTCTTGCCGGCCTTGCTCGCGCTGCGGTACGGCGGCAGAAACACGCACTGCGCGGTCTCCCGCAAAACCTCGACCTGCTCGATGCTGTCGGCGCTGTACGCGGTCTTGAACTTGACCAACTTCGGCGCGGCCGGCTTTACCTTTTGATTCACATGTCCTCCTTTCATGACGGCGCGCATATCCGCTGACGCGCGCCGGGTTATCGTGGTATTGGTGGGGTGCGGCCTACTCGGACGCCTGGCCGCGGAAGTGCTTGCGGCGATCGCCCATCAGCTCGCGCAGTTCCTTGATCTCGATGCCCGAGACTTCGTGCATGCGGATCAGGGCCGTGGCGCCGACCGGCAACTTGCTGTGGCGGATCTTCGAAATCACCGGCGCTGCGAATTCCAGGGCGCGCGCCAGGGCCGCGTCGTTCTTCAGCTTCAGGTGCTTCGTCACCGCATCGAGCAGCGCGCCTGGATCGGGGTTGAACTCTTCGGCCACACCGGCCGGGGCTTCCTCTTGTCTTACGAATGGCATCGCTCTCTCCTGGTGGTAGTGTTGGTGGCGACACCCCTGTCGCCTGGGTTGCTGCTTACTTCGAAACCGGATCGACGCCGTACTCGGATGCCAGGAGCGCCGCCTCGAGCGAACGCTTCGCCGCGGTATCGGCTTCGATCGATTCGCTGACTTCCTTGATCGCGTGCTGCAGTGCCTCGGGCGTCTGCTGGATAGAGGCAGTCACCAGCGCCGCCTTGGCCTCGGCGCCTTCCTTGATCATTTCCTGCAGGTGGCGCATCGCGTTGAACGGCGCCGGCTTTACCGGGGCCATGCTGTGGGACTCGACGCCCAGTGAGCGGTACATCTGGTTCAGGCAGTGCAGCCTCACGTCGATCGGCAGCGCGGCCAGGATGCTCGGCACGATGTCGGCCGGCAGCGGGCAGCCGCCATCGAGCCAGCGAAACAGTTTTTGTGCGGCCTTCTTCGCCTGGGTGTAGGTGTCACCGACAAAGCTGAAGTCGATGCCGGTCGCAGCCTCGCCGCCCAGCGCCTGGTGCGCGGTCATGACCGAGATGGCGACCGCCTCGCGGCTGGCGTTTCCGACACGGCGCCAGGCCTCGATCTCGGTGCGGAGAATGCCGGCAACGCTAGTTGCATGAGTATTCATATTCATGACTGTTTCCTTTTATTCACTTAATCTGGCGACACTGAATTTCGACAACATTCGAGGCCCAATAAATGCCCGCTTCCCAAGCTTTCGTACTTATGAACCTTGATCTGATCGCTGTGCCGCTCCAGGTGGGCGGCACCGGCGTGGTGACGATCTACTGCGGCGAGCGCCGCGCCCGTCAGCTACGCGTCGCTGCGGTACCCGCGGTCGCGCACGACGAAGCGGCCGGCGATTGCGAGCGGATGTATGCCCAGTCAGCGTCGGGCAGCAGGTCTTCGCAACGGACGACGCCGCCAGACTCGCGCTCGAGCAAGATGCACAGTTCTGCCCGGAACGACTGGTGTCGGCTAGCGGCTTTTCGTAGGTACCCCTCACTGGTCCCGCACGCCTCGACGTACGCCGCTCGACCTTCCTTTGACAAGGAGTTGAGGTACTTCAGTAATTTGTCCATGACTACAATTTACCCTTGGGTAAAGTAGAAGTCAATACCTATGGGTCATTTACCTATAAGTAAATTGCTGTTTGAATGCCGCATGGACAAATATGAAACTCGGCGACAGAACCTGTCTGCCCTTCTGCACCGCCATTGCGGCGGACGGGCGGCGACGCTTGCCGACTTGATCGACCGCTCGCCGTCTTATGTTTCGAGGATGCTGTACCCAGAGGGGAAGGCCGGGAAGAAGCGTATCGGTGAGGACATGCGGGACCTTATAGAGGACGCGCTCTCTTTACCTCGCGGGACACTCGACAATCAGTTTGATGTGCCTGGGGGGCTTGCTGCCACGCCGCCGACGGAGCCATCCATCCCAGCCTTGAATGCCATCAAGCCGGCGGCGGCTGCAGCTGCGCGGACTACGCTCGATCGATTGGATGAAGCAGAGAAAGAACTCGTAGACCTATTCCGCCGCGCGACCGAGGAAGGGAAAAATATAATTCATCGCGTGGCGACTACAGTCGAGAAGACCGACGACTAACAGCCCTGCGCGGGCGAAGGCCCAGCGGCTGGCCGCGCGGCCGGCAGCGCCATGGCTAACTCTTCAGAGATGTCGACGAACGTCAGCTGGACGCTTCGCTTCATCGCTCGGTAGTTGCGGATGATAAGACGCTCGTTGCTTGTCAATGAGAGGGTGTCGCCCTCATCGGATTGGTTGCTGTTCTTCTGTCCCACTATGCCTCCGCCTGGAGATTCCTGCTGTTGTGTAGTGCCGCCAATGGCGCCCAGGTGCTGTAGGGCGCCAAGCTCGGCTGTTCGTTTGATTCCTTAAGTACTGTATATTCATACAGTATGGGTCAAAGTTTAGCGCACTTTACTGACAAAGTGGCATGTCCAAATAAATATTTCTGTGCGGCTTTTGAACAGTGAGAATTGGTGAGCTTTTGACAAGTTTGCACAGCTATACTCGCGCGAGCGATACGGCACGCGTAGATGCCGCTCAGGGGTGAAGAGATGCAAGAGCATGAATTTTTCCGCAGTCAGAACGTCTTGGTTTCGCAGACGCGATTCGTTACGTTCGGGCAGACCTACGCCATGAGTGGCGTGACTTCAGTGAAAGCTTCCAGCGTTAGCCCTAGCCGTACCGGGCCGTTGGTGGTCGGCGGAATTGGAGTGCTCTGCCTGTTCGCCGGGTCGGCTGGGGCGTTGATTTTTGGGGCGATCCTGCTCGCCATTGCGGCGCTCATCTGGGTCGGCCAAAAGCCCGAGTACTTCGTATCGCTGAGCGTAGCGTCAGGCGAAGTTCGTGCGCTGAAAAGCAAGGATCCTCAGTTCATCGGCGACGTCATTCAAGCGCTGAACGAGTGCATTATCGCCCGCGGCTAAGTGACTCTGGCGCCACGGCACGCCGAGATGCCGATTGAGGAGAATTACATGTCGACCTGCGCCGGTTGCGGACTGAGCGTCCAAAACAAAGTATCGACTTGCCCACACTGTGGCGCGACGCCCAAATCATCCATCGGGACGGCCACCGTTGCGGTAGCAGTGCTTGGCGGCGCCCTGGTCATAGCCAACCTTGCACCGCTCTTCGCGCCAGGTGCGAAGCCGGAAGCGGCGCGCGGAGCGACGGCAACGATCGCGGCAAAGCCAGCGCCCAACCCGGCCAGCGAGGTGCGCGTCAGGCAGGCGCTTGTAGTTGCAACCCTCATCAAGACCGGGTTGCGAGATCCGGAGTCGGTCACCTGGCAGCACATCCGCGCCAACGATGACGCCAGCGTGGTCTGCCTGGAGTACCGCGCCAGGAACGGATTCGGCGGCCTGAAGTTGGAGCGCACGACCTATGCTGGCGGCCGGCTGAGCAGCGAGTCAGAAGCTTGGAATAAGAATTGTGCAGCAAAGAAGCTTTTCGACTTGGACCATCTGCGCCACTCCTTGTGATTGGAGTAGCGCCGTGATAATTGGATAGTCTTTTGCCAATTTGACAGCGTAAGATCAGATTCTCCAACTACAGTTACGGAGGCTGACTTGCCCAGAAAAGAGACGGATCGATTTGAGGCGGAGTCCGAAGATGGAGAGCGCTGCATCATCGTCGAGTATACCAACATGGTCCCCATAAGGACTACGACAGGCCAGGGATGGGGCCGCGGCAGCCGAAGTTACGAGACAGACGAGGGGCGACATATCAGTCCTATCGATGATCAGCACTTCAAGGATGTCATGTCGGAAGTGGTGTTCGTGCGTGTCGACTAGCGTCCGGACGCTGTGAAGCTAGCGGCACACCCGCCCAGCGGTTTTTTCACGCCCAGGGCGCTGACTTACTCTTGCGGTAGCGGCGGGCCAGGCGCGGCACGAATCCCGGCACTGGCGACGACTTCATAGGCGGCACTGGGACTGCGCGTGGCCCAGCTGCAACCGGCCGAACTTGAGCGGTCGCCGGCGCCGACGTCGACCTCTCTTGCGATGCCGCCAAGCCATCCAAGCCACGCTGGGCCTTGCCGGCCGTGGAACCTTTCGCCGTGGCGATCCGTGCTCGCAGGTCGTCGAGCATGGCCTCGGTGATTTCGACCGGGCCGTACTTTCTTGGCCAGCCAGGCTGCAGCGGGTACGGCACGCCGAACGCCAACGCCTCGATGTGCGTCAGCGCCTTTACTTCGCCCCTGCCCTTCAGGTAGCGCGTCAGCGTGATTTTTTCCGACATTTTCGGACCTTTTTTATCCGCACCCTCTATAGGTACTGTTGAAGTATCAATTCTTGGCTGTTCTGAGAAGGTATTTCTAAGTTACTGGTTCTAAGGGTATCCCAGCAGAGCCGAGGTCCAGAGCGGCACCCTCCCTAAAGGCCAGTCAAAAAGACTCGCTTTCGTGGAGAGCGCCTGCATCCCATGCTTTCGCCTTCGGACACTTTCGCTTGTTGGCAGACTTTCCAGGTATCTCTACCTGTCCCCCGGCGCGCTCTACCCCTACCACCCACGCGTTGCCCTTCCGGCTTCCTTGGCGCTTGGCCCTGGACGTCGGCGGTTTCCCCTCCCTGCTCCAGGCTTGCAACCAGCCGAACTCGGCCGGTAAGCGAATTCTACACAAATTTTTACCTGAGGGTATATTTTTTACTTGCGTTGTTTTTTACCTAGGGGTAAAGTAACTACATCAACGCAGCGAACTCACCAGGAGCCAGCGATGAAGCAGACCAGCAAGCCCGACCGACAAGTGGTGCGCAGCTGGATGCGCCAGCGCCAGGAAGAGAACAGGCCACCGCCGAGCCTGGAAGAAATTCGGCGACAGCTGGGCTGGAAATTGGTTGAGGCAGAGCGCGAGGCAAATCGGCCTCGGTAACGAAATCAGGCGGCGCAATGGGCGCGGCGAGAACTGGAGAACACAAATGGCGAAGTACGACGAATACGACTCGGCGCTGAAGCAAAAGATCGCGAACGGCTGCGACACCCTCAATGCGCTGACCGGTAATACCGAGCTGAAAAAACTAGCTGAGCCGCACCGCACGCCGGGTCGCTGGGGGATCGGCACTCCGTACTTTCGAATCGTGGACCGCCGCCTGCAGGCATTGCGGAAAAAAGGCGAGCTCATCTACCAAGACAAGCGCTGGAGCGTGGCCATCTAAAGCAAACCCGCCCACTCCACTGGGCGCACAGGAGAAGCAGTTTGCAGGACCGCAGGAAGAACACCCCGCGCAAGAAGGCGCGAAACCGCTACACCGCCGCTGACTGGTTTGTTGGCATCTGGGGTGCGGCTACTTTGATGGCTGGAGCGGTCGCTACCTGGAACTTGATTTGGAGCTTTTGACATGGATAAGAAGCAGCTGCATGAACTCATCAAGGATGCCGCCCAGCGCTCGGATGAGCAAGACGCCAAGACGACCGAGTCGTGGCGCGCCAACCGCTGGCTGCGTGAATCCGATCGGCTGAACACGTTTCTCTCCGTTCTGCGCGGCGGCCTGGCGGATGCGAACCCCGACGCAGCCAAGCTGATTGAGGACTTTCAGAATCGGGCAATCAAGGGTGAGAACCCGCTGCTCGACGCAGCAGACAGCAACAAGGAAAAGCCGGAATGAACGCTCCATCGAAAACCTGGACCGACGCCTACCTGCGCCAGGCCATCAAGGACGAGATCGAACTCGCCAAGGCCAAGATGCGCCGCCGCGTCTCGATGCCGAGCCTGATCACGATGATGACCGACCTGTACCCGGATCCGCCGCGCGGTGGTGGCCTGGTCAGCGCCGGCGCCGCGCGCCACACGTTGGGCGCCTCGCCCCTGCCCCGCTGGCGGCGCAGCTGGTCCGCGGCCGGCCCGCTGATTGGCGAGCTGGGACTTGAGATTCGCCACGATACGGACGAAGGCCTCGTCTCAGTGTCTGTCGCCGGCGAGCGCCGCGGCATCACCGAGGAGTACCGCGAACACCCAAGCGTCGACGCTGCAGTGATGGCCGCTCTGGTGCGCGCTGCGACGAAAGCATTCAACGAGGCACGCGAGTAGCAGCCCCTATTGCTCGATATCGAGCCGCCGGCACGGTGCCAGTGCGACACCAAAAACGTAGGAGAACAGCATGGCCTTCCGCATCACCGTGATCGACAGCGCCGGCATCAAGCAGCGCCCCTATATCGCCATCGGCAACCGCGACAACCTGCTCGACGCTGCGTATGACGCAGGCGCCCTGGGCGTGACTCTGGTGGCTGCGCAATGAGGGCCGCACACATGCACGGGCAGCAGCTGGCTGCGCGTCTGGCTGGCTTCGCGATCACCTGCGTTGCTGCGGTGGGCCTGGTCGCCGTGATCGCCTTCAACCTGCCGGGTGTTCAGTGATCCGCCGGACCGTCGCCGCCCTCCTGGGCGCAACCCTGTTCCTGGGCCTGCTGGCAGAAGTCCAGCGCCTGGATGAAATCGCGATCGAGCGGGAAGTGCTGCAGCTCGACGCGCGCCAATAACAACGACAAGGACCAAGAGAATGTTCAAGAACCTGCAACTCTACCGCCTGCCCGCGCCGTGGGCGATGACGGCCGATACGCTGGCCACCGCCCTGCTGCCGCAAATGTTCGCGCCGGCGTCGCGCAGCGAGCTGCTGCGCCAGGGCTGGGACCGGCCGCGCGGCTCCGACGGCGCGCTCGTGCACTCGGTCGCCGGCCAGTACCTGCTGCGCCTGGTCACGGAAAAGAAAGTGCTGCCGGCAAAGGTGGTCAACCAGGTGGCGAAGGAGCGCGCCGCGGAGCTGGAGGAAGAGCAAGGCTTCGCGCCCGGCAAAAAGGCCATGAAAGAACTGAAGGAGCGCGTCGCCGACGAGTTGCTGCCGCGCGCCTTCCCAATCCGTTCACACGTCGATGTCTGGATCGATCCGCAGCACGGCTGGCTGGCGGTCGACACGCCGAGCCCGGCCCGCGCCGACGACGTGGTCAAGCTGCTGCTCAAAGCGGTCGACAAGATGCCGCTCGAGTCGCTGCGCGTCCAACACTCGCCCACGACCATGATGACCGAGTGGGTACACAGCGGCGACGATCCTTACAACTTCACCGTCGACCAGGATGCAACGCTGCGCGCATCCGGCGAAAGCAAAGCCCAGATCGGGTACAAGCGCCACACCCTCGGCGGCGAGGATATCCGCCAGCACATCGCAGCCGGCAAGCAGTGCACCCGCCTGGCGATGACCTGGGACAGCAAGATCTCGTTCGTGCTGACCGAGCAGCTGGCGATCAAGAGCATCAAGCAGCTCGACGTCATGAAGGAAGGCATGTCGACCGCCATCGGCAGCGACGAGCGCTTCGACAACGACTTCGCCCTGATGACCGGCGAGCTGGCCAAGATGCTGGCCGACCTGGTCGAAGCCTTGGGCGGCGAGGCAAAAGCATGAAGAAGCGCCGCTACTACAACCCGTTCCCGATGCCCGTCACCTCGCGCAACCAGCGGCGGGAAGACGCCATCGCCAGCGACAACGCCCGGGCCCGGCGTAACGATGCGGTGGCGAAGGCCCAAGAAGCAGCCACCCAGCCGGCAGCAAACGACGACCAGACGGAGAAAAAGCAAAATGGATAACGAACAGAACCGCCGGGCCGACGACAAGCGCGCGCCGGGCCAGCTGCAGTGGGGCGAGTCCGGCGAGGCCGCGGCGCCGGCGGCCGAGCGCTTCAGCTACACGATCACCCCTCGCGCGCCGCATGTCGGCGGCGGGTGGCGCCTGCAGTTGCTGGAAGACGGCCAGGAAGTCGGCGGCGGCATCTACCCGGTTACCGAAGAGGTGACGTCCGACGACGCGCACCAGGAAGCGATGGACGACGGCGAGGCCTGGCTGAGGTCGCGCGGCGATGGCGCAGCGGCGGAGCCGAACAGCTGGGCAGGCTTCATCAAGGGCTGCGGCTACGATGAGGTCGCGCCCGGCCGATTCCAAAAGCCCGTGGCCGCCCCTGCATCGGCAGATAACCCGAGCACCGACGAGATTGACCGCATTGCGGATGCCTTCAAGGTCCAGGCGGATACCGATGTCGATGTCGAGCTGCGCGCGGGCGGGCCTAAGCGTCTGATCGCCTTCGACTACTTCAAACGCGGCGCTCTCTTCGCATCGAAACCCGTCGCGGCAGATAACCCGAGCACGGCATGTGCCGATGAGCCGCTTTGCCCCGCATGCCAGGGTTCCGGCGAAGGCGTGTGCATGGAAGGCGCCGGGCCTGACGCATACGAGGTGCCGTGCAACTGTCAGCACTGCGGCGGATCAGGTGGCCTGCTCGACGCCTACAACCACCTTGTTGGCCTGCTCAGCGCCGAGCGCGAGAAATACTTGAACTTGTGCCACAAGGTCAGTTTCGCCGCTCCAGTGGCGCAGAGCACGGCGGGTGCCTCCGAGCAGATCGCCAAGGTGATCATGCGCCTGATCGGCGAAGGTGCGATGGACTGGCGCGCGACGCTGGCTGACGAAGCCGGCCACGAAGACGGTTTCAACAGCGACGCCGAAGAACTCAACGTGCTGGCGGAAATGGTGAGAAAGGCTCTCGCCGCTCCAGCACTCAATCCATCCGATGTGCGGAATGCCGCGCTGGAAGAAGCGGCTGAATTGGCAATCAAGCTCACCGCTGTTCCTCGTGACGTGCTTGGTCCACCGACTGTACCTATGAAGGCAAGGGCCTACGCTGGCGGCTGCATTGCCGATTCCATTCGCGCCCTCAAGACGGCGAGCGCCCAGGGAGAGAAGGGAGGCGACGATGCCGCTGAATAAAACTCTGCTTGCGACCGCCATGGCGTGCATCGCTACCCAGCAATTCGGGCCGAAAGCAGGCTCTCCTGCAAAGCCGCTGAAGCGCTGCGCAGCGGGCCGTGATGGCGAATGCTTCCATGTGCAGTGCCCGCAGCTGCACGACGACGAACCGCGCGCTACCGGGCGCCACTGCCCGCTCGACAACCATAGCGAGGACTGAACCATGACCACCACCCCAGCAGTAGCCCCGCTATCAGCGGAAGAACTGGACGACATTCCAAGCTATACCAGCAAGGATATCGCCGCGATCTTCGCCGGCAAGACTACGGAGTTCTACGCGAAAGGCGACGTTGCGACCCTGTTCGCTCAGGCGCGAGCCGCACAGACGGCGCCGGCCTCGTGCCCTTACTGCGGTAAAGACGACGGCAAGCATGACGAAGCGTTTCCGCACCCGCGCACCGCACAGCAAGCCCCGCAGGCCATAGTAGGTGCGGAACTGCCGCCGATGCCGGACGGCGACGAGTTTTCCGCTACCAGGATGCTGGCCAATGGGGACTTGGCGCCGCGCTTCACTGCGGCCACGATGCGAGAATATGCCCGCGCAGCCATCGCAGCTGATCGCGCACAGCGGGCTGTGGTAGCGCCGAGCACGAAGACGTGGAAAGAGCGCTTGCAGGATCACGCCGACTGCCGACCTGGCGAGGCTGAACGGCGCGCCATGATGGCGGAAATATTCGACCTGCGCGCCCAGCTCGCGCGCCAGGGTCAGGGCGAGCCGGTGTATCAAGCGCAGCTGAACGGCGACGAATGGTACGACCTCAGCGCTGAGAAGGCTGCCAAATGGCAGGCAGACGGATTCAGGGTGCGGACGCTCTACGCATCGCCCGCACAGGCTAGCGCAGCGCCTGCTGACCCGATGGACGAAGTAATCAGCATGACGCGCCGCCAGCACCAGGCCGACAGAAACGAATGCTTCAGGCTTGGCGAGATCGAAGGCAGGGAATCGGCCAGCGCCGCACCAGGGCAAGCGCGGGCGGCAGTGCCCGAGCCGCTGACGATCAAGGAGGCATTCGAAGCAGTTGGCGGCTGGTACAACGGCGGCGAACTGGGATACCCGTCGTTCGGCAGCGCCGATGCATTACGCGTCTACACGGTGAAGATGCAGCGCAACGCGGTCCAGCGCGCGCTCGCCGCATCCCCCGAACCTGCTACAGCGGGGACGGTGCTGCCCGACGCCGCCATGCAGGCAAGTAAGGGCGCCACTGATGGCGCGGTGGGAGGTGCGTGATGGGCTGGTCAATCGGATACGACAGCACTTGGGAGCGCGACATTGGCTATGGCGTGCCGGCTACCTGCGACCACACTGGCTGCACCGCCGAGATCGATCGTGGCCTGGGCTACGTGTGCGGCGGGGAGCCGTACGGCGGCGAACACGGGTGCGGCCTGTTCGTCTGCAGCGAGCACACGCACTCGAACAGGCATCACGACCAGCTGTGCCAGCACTGCGCGGATCGCCGGCGCCGGAAGCTGCAGCCGTCGCCGGACCATCCTGACTGGATACGTTGGAAGCTGACCGACGAGAGCTGGCAGCAGTGGCGCGACGAGAACCCGGACGAGGTGGCGAAGCTGCGCGCGGCTCTGCCCGCTCAGGGCCATGACAAGGGAGGCGAGAAGTGATCCCCGCATATCCGCTCCAGTGGCCAGCTGATTGGCCGCGTACGGCGCCGAGCGCGCTCAAGCCCGGTAAGTTCGGCACCGTGAAAAAGCGCAATGGGCAAGCATCGGGCCGCGCCGACCTCACGATCGCTGAAGCGACGAGCCGCGTGCTGAGTGAGCTGGGCCGCATGGGCATCGATCGCCAAGACGTGGTGATCTCGACCAACCTGACGCTGCGCCTCGACGGGCTGCCGCGGTCCGGCCAGGCCGCGCCGCGCGACGCCGGCACCGCCGTGTACTGGCATACCAGAAAGGGCGAGCGCCGAGTGATGGCCATCGACCAGTATTACAAGGTCGAGGAGAACCTGGCCGCCATCGCGGCGACGCTGGACGCGATGCGCGCCATCGAGCGGCACGGCGGCGCGCAGATCCTGGACCGGGCGTTCACCGGGTTCACGGCGCTGCCGGCGCCGGCGGCGGCCAGGACTTGGCGAGAGGTATTCGGGTGGTCGGAACACAAGACGCCGATACCCGGAGAAATTCGCGCGCGCTTCCGTGAGCTGGCCAGCGTGCGCCACCCGGACCGCGCTGGCGGCAGCGATGCAGCGATGTCGGAACTGAACGTCGCACTGGTCGAGGCAGAACGGGAGCTTGGACTATGAGTCCCCTCGCCTTTGCACAGATCGCATGGTGGATGTGGCTGCAGCTGTGGCAGCCGAACAAATCCAGCAATAGAAATGACATCAATGTTTAACCAAAGTGGGAGCGCGTAATGGATCAAGCCCTGTATAAGATTAGCAATGCAATGAAGCGCCTTGACGTCTGCCGAGCCACAATTTACCGGATGGCGAGCCGCGGCGAGCTTGAGCTGGTCAAGGTTGGCCGGGCGACTCGGATCACCAGCACAAGCCTCGACCGTGTAATCAATGCCGGTCGAGCCAAAAGCTGACCCGCACCGTTTGGCGCTCTATGCGTCTCACTGTCTCAGCGATAATTTGTAGCTAGGTTTGTAGCTAGAGCGTTTTCTAACTACAAATACATCCCGCAGGCCGCATGGATTCTAGCCATGGAGGATTATATGGAAATAGTCACCTGGAATGTCCAGTCCGCCCGCACCGCGGCCGGCACTGCCGACTGGCAGCAAGTCGCCGCCGCGCTCGGGCGCTTCCCCGATGCCGCCATCCTGTGCCTGCAGGAAGTCAGCAGCGGCTTTCCCGCCCGTGACGGCAGCCCGGGAGGCGACGGTTTCGCCGCGCTGGCGGCCGCCCTGCCCGCCTGGCACGCGGCCACCGCGATTGCACTGGATGTGGCAAGCCCGGATGGCGGACGGCGTCGGCTGGGCTGCATGACCTTTTCGCGCTTCCCGCTCGTGCAGGTGCTGCGTCATTCGCTGCCGTGGCCGCTTGACGCCGCGGTGCCCAGCATGCCGCGCAGCGTACTCGAACTGACGCTGGACACCCCGCTCGGCCTGCTGCGCGTGCTGAACGCCCACCTCGAATACTTTTCGGAAGCGCAGCGCCTGGCCCAGGTCGACGGCCTGCGCCGGCTGCAGCAGGAAGCCTGCGCCCACGCTGGTACGCCGCGCCCCGGGCTGGATGCCGGCGGACCGTTCGCCGCCATCCCGCGCGCACGCGACGCGGTGCTGGCAGGCGACTTCAACATGCTGCCCGGCTCGCCTTCCTGGCAGCGCCTGCTGGCGCCGTTCGCCGACGGCACCCCGGCCTGGCGCGACGCCTGGCAACTGGCCCGGCCGGGCCAGGCGCACGCGCCCACGGTCGGCATCCGCGGCGCCGACCCGTTTACCTTCGACTACGCCTTCGTCGGCGCCGGACTGGCGCCACGGGTGCGCAGCGTGCGCGTGGACGACGCCGGCGGCGGCTCGGACCACCAGCCGCTGCTGCTGACGCTCGCCTGAGCGCCAGGTCGCGCGGCGGCGGTAGAATACCGGTCGAACCAATCAGCAAGGACATGCTTTGGACTGGGATTACCCGCACCCCTACACCCTGCCCCGCGTGCCGCAAGCGGCCGACATCGATGGGCTGAACCATACCAACAACGCCGTCTACGTGCGCTGGTGCGAACAGGTCGGCTGGGCGCATTCCGAAGCGCTCGGCCTGACGCTCGACCACTACCGCGAGCTCGACCGCGCGATGGCGATCCGGCGCGGCGAATACGACTACATCCTGCCTACCGTCCTCGACGAGCCGCTGCTGCTGGGCACCTGGCTGGTGGCCGGCGACGGCAAGCTGTCGATGGCACGCCGCTTCCAGTTGATCAGGGAAAGCGACGGCGCCACCGTGCTGCGCGGCCACTGGGACCTGGTCTGCATCGACATCAGCGGCGGACGCCCGCGGCGCATGCCGCAGGCCTTTCTCGATGCCTACATGCCGGCCGTCGTGCCGGCCACGGAGCCAGGGAACTAGGGCGCCGCCAGGATCCCGAGCAGGCTGTCGATCTCCGCCGGCTTGGTGGTGGCCGAAGCCACTGGCGGTCGGCCGGCTGGCATCAACCGTGACAAAGTTCCCATGCGTGCTTCATTCGGCATCGATGATCCAGTCGGCCGGCTTGCCGCTGGCCTGGCGCGGCAGGCGTTCGCCGAAGGTCCAGGCCGCCGGCCGTTCCGGGGTCGCCAGCCGTTCGCCGGCCCAGGTGGCCAGTGCCGCGGCCAGCGCGGCGCGGTCGCCGCCGTGGCCGGCGCGCGGCACGATGAAGGCCTTCAGGCGCCTGCCCTCGTCGGGCCGCATCAGGCGCACGGAGGCCTGCGCCACCGCCGGATGCATGCACAATACGTCCGCCACGTAGCCCGGGAACACGTTGGTGCCGCCCACCTGCACCGCGTCGTCGATGCGCCCGGCGGGCCGAAAGCGCCGCGCATCGACCCATTCCAGCCTGTCCTGCAGCGGATAGCGCGCCGCGGCGCCGTCCGGCAGCCGCCGCGTCAGTTCCGGCACGCCATCCGCGCCCTGCCAGTGGGGGAACAAGGTAAATGGTGCGGCGCCCCCCTCGCGCCAGCCGACGCCGCCGGTTTCCGAGCTGCCGTACACCTGCAGCAGGCGCAGCCCGGCAGCGGCGAGGTCGCCGGCCAGCGCGTCCGGGCACGGTGCGGTCGAGCTCACGCCGGCGATGTCGGGCGCGAACGCCGGCTGCAGGCGCGCCAGCGCCTCCCACCAGCCCGGGTGAGCCACCACCAAGTCGCCGGGACGCAGCAGGCCGAGGCAGGCGGCCGGGCTGGCCGCGCGCAAATCGACCACCGCCTCGATGCCGAGCGCGCGCGGCAGCAGCGCCGTGAACAGGAAGCCGTAGATATGGTGCGCAGGGACCGCGCTCAGGATGCGGGTGCGGCCCGGCAGCAGGCCGGCCAGCACCTGCGTTTCCTGCCACAGCGTGGCCAGCGCGTGCACGCAGCGCTTCGGCGTGCCGGCGCTGCCCGAGGTGCGGAAGGTCATTGCGTGAGCGCCATCTGCATCCAGGCCGGCGCGCGCCGCCGCCACCCACGCCTCCAGCACCGGATCGGCCAGCAGGCGCGCATCGACGTCGCCGCTGCGCAGGTGCAGCGCTTCGGCCAGGGCCGTGCCCAGCCCCAGCAGTTCGAGCGAATCCGCGCCCAGGTCGTGGATGAAATGGCAGGTCCGCGGCCATGGCGGCGCCGGCGGCGGCCGCCCCGGACGGGCCTGGGCCAGCTCGAAGGCCAGCAGGTCGGCAACGACCCGCAGCAGGGTCGGATCGTGCCGCCACCAGGCGGCGGGCGTGGAATCATTCATGGGCTGAAATCGATGTGCGAGGGCAGCGCAGATGGTGAGGCCGGGCCGCACCGCTGTCAATTCCTCAACGGAATGCTTATGCGACACAGTTCAGACACAGTCGCGTACGATTGATTTGACATGCCCATGGCACCATGTCACCATGCATTTCTTGACTGCAACATCCAGATCCGACCCTGCTGGAGTCCTTAATGAATACCGCGACCGTCCTCTCCTTTACCACCCCGGCCCTGCTCGGGCAGCTGGCGCAACTGAGTGCCGACCAGCTCGACGAGCTCGACTTCGGCGTGATCGGCTTCGACGCCGACACCAACGTCTGCCGCTACAACCGCACCGAATCGGAAGCCGCCGGCCTGACCGCGCCGCGCGTGCTGGGCCAGCCCTTGTTTACCAACGTCGCGCCCTGCCTGAACAACTTCCTGGTCGGCCAGCGTTTCGAGGACGCCGAAGACGGCAACACGGCGCTCGACGACACCATCGACTACGTGCTGACGCTGCGCATGCGCCCGATCAAGGTCAAGCTGCGCCTGCTGGCCGAGCCGGGTAGCGCGGTACGCTACGTCCTGGTGCAGCGCCGGCTATGAGCGCGGCGGTGGACCTGCGGGCCTTCGCGGAAGACGCCAACGCGCACCTGGCCGCCGAACACGAGGCGCTGATGCAGTTCCTGTACCTGTCCCCGGTGGGCCTGGTGCAGACCGATACCGGCGGCGAGATCCTGATGATCAACCCGATTTCGGCCCAGCTGCTGATGCCGCTGGCGCACGACGGCAACCTGGTCAACCTGTTCGAGGCGCTCGAAGGCGTGGCGCCGGAACTGCGCCACCTGTGCGCGGCGTTCACGCGTCCGAACGGGATGGTCTGCGACGGCCTGCAGATCCACCTGAACTACCCGAACTATGCGGGCGGCGGCGCCCTGCGCCCACGGCGCAGCCCGCAGGTGCTGTCGCTCAGCCTGCTGAAACTGGACGACACGCGCCTGATGGCGGTGCTGTCCGACGTCAGCGAGCAGGTGCGGCGCGAACGCCAGCTGCGCCAGAACGACGCCTGGCTGAACGCCCTGCTCACCAGCATCACCGATTA
>Ga0308169_10000977_pt1 | contig 36324 bp, 64 predicted proteins | sample PhyBR1_2_FD_202139 | JGI IMG/M metagenome (GOLD analysis project Ga0308169, IMG submission 202139) | Phyllosphere microbial communities from UC Gill Tract Community Farm, Albany, California, United States - DLSLSB.R1 | ecosystem: Host-associated > Plants > Phyllosphere > Unclassified | place...
CCCACCAGCCGACTATGCCCTGCGTCAAAGAGCACGTATTCAGCTTCTCCGTCATGGGCAGCCCGGCGCCTCGGTCCTTGCGTGAACGGATCTGACGTGTAAGATGATTTTGGGGTCAAGGACCAAAATGGTGTGATGGTCGCGAGGTACCGAGACAAGGCCCTTTCAAGCCGGAATGGTGAAGGCGAGGGGCGGTCATGGCTGGACGGGAAGACTCGTGCACGCTCGCAGCAGTCAATACCCACGTAAACGGCCGCGTCCTGTTCCACGTCAGGAACAAGCTCATCGCGATGATGAAGACCTTTGTTGCCGAGGACGCCAAGGGAAATGAGGTCTTCAGGGTGAGACAGAAGTGGGGAAGTGAGCCAGGTCACCTGGCTGTGATCATGGGAGACGCAAGGGAAGGGGTTTCTGAGCCAAAGGCGAAAGGAATTGAAGTGGGGTCGAGGGCTGGACGACGGGGTTCAAGAGGTCATGAGGGCACGAGCGACCTGCCATTCGGGTCGCGGTGCTCGCGAGCGGGTGGAAAAGGGGAGAAGGGGGCTCGATCGACGAGTCGCCAGTCTGTTTGTATCTGCTTCGATGAGACCAAAAACGATACCGACATCCTCGGGACAAGAGCATACCATGCCTGCATTGTCCCATACTGTGTCCCTGCGAAATCACGGGCATAGGGTGTACTCTGACTCGTGTGTAAGAGTGCAGCAACGCTTGTTCACATTGTGAGTGTTGGGCGGCGGCGTAGAACATGGGGCCGTATTACGTCATCCTGTGCGTGTGGTGGTCGTGCCTGCACCGCTTGGCGATCTACCATACATATATAGCAAGGCTCACCGTCGTGCAGCCTACCTCTCTTCCATCCATCAATCAAGCATGGGCTTCTTCACCGCCAACGCACCCGCTCAGCTCCACCCCGTCAACCCGCCCCTCGGTGTCAACCCAAACTTCATCGTCCAGCAGCCGACGACGCTTGTTCTGAAAGAGCGCGCGTTCACGTTCTCTGGCGTGAGTGCCCCGCCAATCGTTTCGGCCGAGCCACCTCTGATGGGCAGGACGACTTCTCCGTCAAAGACCAGAACGGTCACACCGTCGTCAAGTGCTCAGGCAAGGCATTCTCCTTCAAGGACAAGAAAGGTGCGTGGGGGTGATTGGCGGCAAAGCTGGGATTGGAGCTGATGGCAGTCATCACGGATCCTAATGGTCGTGTCCTGTTCCACATCAGGAACAAGCTCATTGCGATCCACAAGACGTTTGTGGGCGAGGATGACGGCGGGAATGAGATCTTCAGGATCAAGAAGAGGATGGGATGTGAGTGGTCTGTTTGCCTGTGACTGTAAGAGATGCGAGGAGAGGGCTGGCGATTGTGGTGGACAGCCAACAGAGCGCAGCGGGATGGGCAAGGGTCGGCAGACGGCCAAGATGGAGACTCAACGGGGAAGCCCTTGCGACCACATGAGAGCTGACCGTCGACAGTCGGGACGAAGATGCAGGCCACCTTCATCAACCACTCGACCAACCAGGAGACGACGATCGACCTGCGCGGCGACTTCTGGGGCGGGTCAGGCGACCTCACAGTGGAAGGGGGACCGACGGTCGCACAGATCACGCGGCAGATGATGAACATGCGCGAGGTGTTTACGGATAACCAGACCGTGCGTGGCCGGGTGGAGAGCGAGATGGCAAGTGGACCGGGCTGACCGTGCAGTACTTCGTCATGTGCGCCCCAGGGGTGGACCTGTCGCTCATGGCGGCAATCTGTATCTGCTTCGATGAGGCCAAGAACGAGGCCAACAATTAGGCGGGGAAGCCAGGGAGTCGACAGCGATTGCGAGGATCTGATTGTACCATAAGCGCCAGTGTCGCCTCTGTCAGGGTGAATACATGTATAATCTTCGAAATGGAGCGGAGCCGCACGCTATGAAAGACAATCGCGCGGGTCAAGGAGTCAGATAAGGCTACCGATACATTCAATCTTGCTTTCGTCGCTGCTCACACGCTCACGGCCAAGCCCAGAGCGACAGCTCCCAGGACAGCAAGTGCACTGACCTCCCACCCGCTTCGTCGCTCCATTCTCGTCCCTGACAGCCTGGAACTCGATCCCATGTCAATGCCCCGTTGGGACTCGCCAGGCCTGCACGAGCTGAAGCCGGCGTTGTGATTGTTCGTGAAGAGCGGCCACCAATACACTGTGGTACTCGAGAACGCTATCGTGAGCGATTGCCGGTTTGCAACACGGCGTCCGGTACCCAGCTCCCCTGCTTCTCTGCGACCAAGACTCAGTGCTCGCCTTCGGGAAGCGCCCCAGCGAAGATGGTTCCGCCTCGGCCTGTCCGTCCCGTGACGTTGTACTGTGCGTAGGGCTCATGGCCCTCTGAAGGCGGGTAAGTCTCGTTGAAGTGGACACCCCACGCTGAGGTCTCGTTGAACGTTTGACGGCTCACGTAGCCCTACGCCGGCACCTGTAATGGTCAGCTAGAGTCTTTCCGCGCATCGATGCACCCACCAGTGAAGTTGAAATCGAAGCCCGAGCTGTCGCTAGTGATATTCGTCGCATTGCCTTGCTCGGCCTGATCGCCAAAGAACTCGACGTCGCTCGAAATCGGGTTCGTCTGGTGCTCGAGCACCTGGCCCCCGGGATGGTGTCTGAAGAGTCAAGCATGCTTGCGGGCGGGCACGCATACTCGATATCGAACAGGAGCAGAGACGAACATACCGCGGCACGCTCGCCTTGACCCCGACGAGGAAGCCCTTGAATTCGAATCGGATGTTCTGGCTCTTTGCGGTCCATTCGACGTTGCGCTCTCCCGGGAGTCATGCATCCCACTAGCACCGCCCCATCTTCTTTATGCTTCACAAACTGTATGCTTGACATGTAAAGCTGAGTCCAGCTGACCGCCGGCCCAGACGCCCGTGCTGCCCAAGCCGAGAAGAATGGAAAGAGCAAGAACCAGCGTGCTAAGATGCTCGCGTCATCCACATTCGTTTCAGGGCTATCAGTCCAGGCGGCAACCGGAAAGAAGAGTGAATCAAGGTTAACGTACCGGTTGAGCTTTCGAGGTGGATCATCGGCCTTCCGATGCCCGCAGTCCCGCCAAGACGTCCGTCTGCGGGCCGCCCGGTCAGCTGTCTACGATCTCGGCAACGGGTGACCCACCAGGCGGTCTACGGCACGCCCAGCGAGCATGTGAAACCGGACTTGGTACCGCCTGCATTAGAGCTACATTGGATGTGGCGCCATGAAGTCAGGCGGCTGATTATCGGACAGCTTCCACCGACCGCGCTGAGCCTGGCATGTTGTTCGGCGCCAGCTTTGAGGCAGGGCCCCTGACACCCCCTCACAAGACGTCTGAAGGTCTGAAGTCTGTCTGGCAGAGCTACAGACTTGTCCACGGGCAGACGGCCCAGACGAATGTCAACGGCTCGACCCAGACCCGCCCCGTGTCAGCCGATCCCTCCACTCCAACTCGGATCGTCCTCCACCTTGACCTCCACCTATCACGACGGTCGCGGCGCTCCGGCTTTCTGGGTCCCATGACCACGGGAGATCCCTGGATGATGCGTGGCAGAGCTGTAAGCCGTTGGCGGAGAGGGAATGCCCCATCGGAGGATTGTTTCGGGTCCGGTGCGCGTCGGGCCGGAATGTGCGACCTCCACATGTCTCTTTCGCTCAGCTCCGTCATTTCGGCCTCTATCACGCCGGTTCATTCTCCGCCTGCTGCCCTCTTCCCCTTTAAGCCGCGACCCGCACCCCCGATGTCCCCCACGAAAGCCCCATTGATTCCAACGATCCCGTCCCAACGATGCTGTTCAAATCGTTGGCCCTGCTGGGCGGGCTGAGCAGCGTTCTCGCCCTTGGCGAAAGACGGGTGATCAATTTCCCCGACCTCGACCACGACGTCGACGTCGACCCGACTCACCCACAGACGGCCTGGTCAGCATCCAAGCATCATAATGACGGCTTCCTCCTCGCTTCGAAGCGGCATCACTTTGCCGCGCCGATTCTGACGAGCTCGAAAGATGATGTTGCGGTCCATATTGCCGTAGCGACCTTTGCGGAAGACATCAAGCGCGTCACTGGTGTCAGGCCGAGCTTGCATAACGACACACTGCCGCACGGGAGCAAGCAGGCGATCATCGTCGGCAGTCACGGATCGGAGCTGGTTCATGAGATAGGTGGAGACGAGTATGAACAGCTGGAGGGCAAGTGGGAGAGCTATGACATCCGCGTCAAGGAGAACCCGATCAAGGACGTCCAGGAAGCGCTGGTCATCACTGGAAGCGACCGAGTGAGCGCCTTTCTACCTCATCAGTTCCATGTCAGGCACTGAACTCAGCGCGGTACAGTCTACGGGCTGTACACCCTCTCCGAGCAGATGGGCGTCTCTCCCTGGCACTTCTGGTCAGACGTCCCTGTCCGGACCCAATCCGCCATCTCCTTCAACAAGTCCACTCCGCTCAGCCATGGCGAGCCCACCGTCAAGTACCGCGGGCTGTTCATCAACGACGAGCACCCCGCGCTCTGGACCTGGGCGCAGGAGTACTTCAGGCTGGAGGCATGGGAAGCCGCGTTCCAGACCGACTTCTACAGGCCCTGGTTCGAGATGATGCTCCGCCTGAAGGCGAACTACCACTGGCCCGCGAGTGAGTAGTCTGCTTCGCACGTGCCTGCTCAGAAGGGCTGACGACAGTGTACGACTCGATGTTCTCGGTGGACGGACTCCCGAACATCCCGGACAAGCCGATCCCGGGCCCGAACCTGAACCTGGCCACGGATATGGGGATCGTGATGGGCACGTCGCATCACGAGCCCATCGGGAGGAACAAGGTCGAATGGGATAAGGTCAAGACGGGCCCGTGGGACTGGACCAACAAGGAGGTCCTCATCAAGGTGAGACCGCCCGAACAAGCCTGTCGTCGTCGTCGGCTGACGGGCAGCACTGGACGTATGGCGCCGAGCGGGCGCAGGGCAAGGATGTCCTGTATACTATGGGCATGCGTGGGGACGGAGATGAGCCGCTGTCGGGCGCGTCAATTGCCCTTGTGGAGAGTGAGTGAACCTGCCCCGGGAGGGGAGAGCTGTGTGTGGAACTGAGACCAGACATCACCGCTACCCAGATTGGCATTCTCGAATCCGTGCACGGCAAGGAAGCCGCGCGAAACATCCCCAAGATGTGGGCGATGTACAAGGAGGTCGCAGACTACTACGTCGATGGCGTACGTACCTTGACAGGCGGATCTGGCAAGCCCTTCGCTGACGACAGCTCAATGTGCCCGATGATAGTCAGTGACGAGCTCATCGAGTAACCCTCAACTCACGCGCAGTCTCGATCCTCTTCTCCGACGACAACTGGGGCAACCTGATGTCGGTGTTGTCGCCTGACAGGCCGCACGCCGCGGGCGCAGGGATCTACTACCACGTCGACTGTGAGTGAGCGGCTGGTACTGACGAGATGCTGGCTGAGCTGCAGACGTCGGCCTGCCGCGCGCATACAAGTGGATCAACACCATCAACCTCGCCAAGACATGGGAACAGCTCAACATCGCCCGTTCGTTCAACACCACCCAGATCTGGATTGTCAATGTGGGCTCGCTCAAACCGCTCGAGATGCCCAGCGAACACTTCCTCGCGCTGGCGTATGACTTTGACCAGTGGGACCGGACCTCGGCGCGGCGGTTCCTGCAGGAGTGGGCGGGCAGGGACTTTGGGCAGGAGACGAAAGAGGAGGTCGCGGACATTATGATGCTGTACTCGGTGAGTCCGTCTGGATCTTCCGCCGCATTTCGGCTGACAGGCAGCGATATGCCTCGCGGTCCAAGCCTGAGCTGCTCAACTCGACCATCTGGTCCCTGACCAACTATGACGAGGCGGACAGGGTACAAGAGGAGTGGGACGCGCTCGCGAAGAGGGCGAAGAAGGTCCACGACCGCTTGCCCAAGGACACGCGAGCCGCTTTCTTCCAGCAGGTCTACATGCTGTGCGAGATGCAGGCGAACATCCAGAGGCTGTACATTGCCGGTGAGTCTGCCCGTGGCGGTCATCTAGCGACATGATAGGCTGCATCCACTCGCCGGACCCATCCCCAGTTCACAGCTCCACGTCTCCACCGATTTAGCAGATGCACTATCCCCGTTCTAGAAAGCCATCGCACCAGCCTTTGTGCGCGAGCCGCGCTGACGACCAGTGGGGCGAAGCAACCTCTACGCCGAGCAGTCCCGCAATGCGGCCAACGACCAGGCCCACGCCGCCATCGAAGCCTTCAAGAACGATGCTCGTCTCACGCAGCATTTCCACAGCCTGAACGGCGGCCGGTGGGACCACATGCTCGATCAAACGCACATCGGATGGAAGAACTGGCTCGAGGTCGACCGGGACATCCTCCCGCCCGTGTCGTTTGTCAACCCGCACCAGCCGGTCCTGCGGGGTATACCCATCGTCGAGCTGGAAAGCCCGGCGGTCTACTCGACCCGCGTGACGGTCGAGAACAGCAATGGAGCATGGCCGGGCCGAGCCCCCGGCAACTGCAATGTCACTGCCAAGTGCCCCGATCCGACACTGTTCGCATTGGACCCGTATGGCGCCAAGACGCGGTGGATCGACGTCAGTGCCGGCGGACCGAGGAACGTCGAGTTCAAGGTCGAGGTCGATGTGGACTGGTTGAAGGTCAGCGGGACGCACGGCAAGATCAGGCGGGACGCGTCGACGGACAAGCGGCTGTACGTCAGCGTTGACTGGTCAAAGTTCGGCGATGAGCCGCGAGAGGACGAGGCGCATGTGACGATCCGGTCGACGGACCGGGCGAACGTGACTGTCACTGTGCCTGTCGTCAGACCCGCAAAGGTGGACGACGGGTTCAAGGGCTTCGTCCAGGGAGACGGGTACATCGTCATGGAGGGAGCGCACCACTCCGGCTCGGACTCGGTCGACGGGTACGCCTGGGAGGAGATCGAGGGGTACGGGCGAAGTCTGAGCGGGATGGAGATGCTCCCTGTTTCCGCGCACAACTTCACGGTCGGTACCGGCCCGTCCCTGTCCTACGACATCTGGATCCACCAGCCCGGCCCCGCCCAGCTCAACCTGCAGATCGGTCCGACGCTCAACTTCCTCTCCGGCAAGCAGATCTCGTTCGGAGTACAGGTGGATGCGCAGGACCCGGTCGAGATCCAGCCGGTCACGATGGAACGGCTCGGGGGCGTGGAGGTCCTGCCGGGGCAGCAGATATTCGTCGGCGCCGTCCCGCCCGACTGGGAGAACATCGTCAAGAGCGATATCCGGAACGTGACGCTCGGGGTCGAGTTTGACCAGCCGGGCAAGCACACGATCAAGGTGCTTGGGATGAGCAGCGGGGTGGTGCTGGAACGGATCTGGGTCGACTTTGGCGGGATCAGCGAGAGGGGGTACAGTTACCTCGGCCCGCCCGAGTCGTTGCGCCTCTGAGCGGCGCTTGCGCTGCTGCTGCACTAAGCCTTGACCACGGACAATCATGTTTCGATGCATGGCGTGACTGGATGGTGCTTGCTGGTCGCACGGGGTTGTATCTGATGTGCTTGGACCGTCGCACGTGGAGCGTGCTGTACTGTACTTGTGGGCGCAGGGCCAGACTGCGGGACAGGTCGCATCGCATCCTTGTCGGGGTGGTGGCTATTTTCAGCATATGCCGTCGCCGGGAATAGCAAAGGCCGGGACGTCCATTCACGGCGTGATCGACAGCAGCGTTCCAGCGTCGAACGGACCGGCTTGCAGTTGCTCACTGCAGCTTTCCTTCGCTTCGCCTCCGGGAAACATGCACAGCGGGCACCGACCTGGCTTCCTGCGTGGCACCACAGACAGCCCACCTGGGATTCTACCGAGGCCGAAGCGTGCCCGCACGCGGCGGAGCGGTGAGGCTGCCATGTCTGAAACGCGTGCGTCCTTCTCAAAATAGCAGCGCAACAGGGGGTCGTCGCACAGCTCCGTCGTCATCTCGGAGCGAAGGTGTAGGTTCTGCAATGACGTGACGGCACGGGGCAGGCAGCGCCGGTCGTCGATGGCCTGCTGCGGACGGGCCGGGGGTGTGCAGTGCAGTCGGGGAGGCGAGTTAGGGTTGGTCGCGCGGTCGGGCGGGACTGGACGGTTGGCATCGCTATAAGAACTGACACGGTTGGCCCGACTCATACCACCCACTCGACCATCCACCCCGTCTCCACCTACACCACCTCAGCAGCAGCAAAATGGGACTCTTCGACTTCTTCGACGGCGATGCTTCCGGCCGAGACCAGGTCTAGTGAGTACACAAGCTTGCGGGCACGGGCGCGGCGCCCGATGGCCAGTCGCAGGGCTGACCCGCAGCAACATCGACCCCAACAACCAGGACCACAAGTCCAAGCTCTCGCACGAGCTCATCGGGTGAGTGGTGCACTGGCGGACAGACGAGAAAGGCCCTGCGGTTCGCCGGTCGCTGACCGACAGCGGAGCCGCTGGCTTCGAGGCGATGAGGGCGTACGAGCAGCACCTCCAGCGAGAGGGCAAGCCCCCCAACGTGAGCTGAGCTGCCCCGGCCCTCGTCACGTGTAGAGCCCCCCTGACTCGCAGCACGCCTTTGCCAAGGAGCTCGTCGCTGGCTTTGCCGCCGCCGAGGTCGACAAGCTGTTCGAGACCAAGGGTGAGTGCGGCCACCGTCCTGCCGAGACGTCGATGTGGACATCGGTGGATGCCGGACTGATAACCAGGCCTCGACGCCTTCGACCGAGAGGAGGCCAAGAGGCACGCCCGACAACAGGCCGTCCAGGCGCTCGACCAGTCTGGCGAGTACTAAGCGCACGTGTGTGCCGTGGTGCGCAAGCCACAGCGGGTGCAGACGTGCAGCGTCCAAAGCGGAGGGAGTTGTAGAAGAAGCCACGCAGAAAGAAACGACGCCGATGTATGCTCTTGACGAGACTGTTTCCCGCAGCTTGTACTCTACCATACATGGCCCGCCCAGCTCGAGGCCCGTGAAGGACGGTTGCATGCGATACAATGCTGCAGAGCGTGACGATGCTGTGTTATACAAGTAGTGGTGTCGCAATGACAGTCGCTCCGCGACTTGAGCCTCCCGTTCGATGTTCGATACTTTGCTCCCCTTCCTGCTGTCGCACCGGGACGCATGATGCCTTTACGCTCCGCTCAGTTCCTGCCCGATCACTCCGCCCTCGTGTCTTCTTTCAGGCTGCTTCGTCGTCCTGGCCACGCTCACATCCCTGCGGTCCCGCTCCTCGCAAACTTCCCAGGCTGCCCGGGGTACTGCCTCGGCGTCCCCGGCGTCCCTTGCTGTCCCTGCCCCGGCGCGGGCCCACCCTGCTGCCTCGGCATGGGGCTCGCGGACCGACTGCCCCCATTCACCCCCTTCGGTTTCTTCATTTTGTCCCTCTCGCGCTGCATCGCATCCTCCGCCGGGCGTTTCGTCCCGCTCAGCCGCCGCTCATGCTGCCCCAGCGGCAATGGGGTCTGGGCCGGTCGGGGCGGGAGGCCCGCAGGGAGCGGCGTGCCAGGTTGTCGCCCCGGAGGCGGCTGCGTCGCACTTCGGTTCTTGTGCCCCGGTTGACCCGGTATACGTGGTGTACCCGGCGTGCGGCCGGGAGGTGGACGGTCGTATGGCCCTGGGCGGTTCGGGTGGGGTTTGGGGGTCCGGCCGTACCCTGGTGACTGGGCCGAATTGCCCGGCCGCGCGTCGAGGCTGAAGTTGCGCTGCTGAACACCTTGTATGAACCCGGGGCGGGGAGGAGGGATGGGAGGACCGGGCGTGGCGGGCGAGGTGGGGGCGGGGGAAGAGGCGGGGTGGGGGGATGAGAATCGCTCGAGGGCATTCTGGAGCAGCCGGTCGCGCTTGTTGCGCTTGTTCTGGGGTCAGCCGGACTCGAAGGTTCGCCAGCGCACGCTGCTCACCCTCCGAGCGTTCTCGCTCTGCTCGACGCCGTCCTTGCTTCCGGGCTTGTATCCCTCGACAACGATCCCTGCAGGGATCTTCGCCCTCTGCATGAAGAAATCGAGCGACAGCTGTTCGACCCGCCTGCCGGACCAGTCTGGTGGGGGTGGGGCAGCCGTGCCAGGCAGAGGCGGGTGTAGGAGGTCGGCGAGGAGATCCCGGAATATCCGGTTCGAGTCCTTGTCGTCCCCCGTCGGTAAGGGGTCTGGGCATAAGCAAGGTTTCGGGCATATCACTCCATCGCGGAGCAGCTCCAGCGCGGATCCGGAGAAACCGTGCGAGACTCACCGATACAGTCGGGTATCAGATGCGTATATCCCTTGTCAAGTTTCGGCATCCCGGATTCGATCGTCCTCTTCTTTTTCTGCCCGGCCTTCTGCGCGTTGTCCTCCGCCTTCTGGTCATCGCCCGGTCCGGTCAGGCCCGCTCCCGAGGCGGTACGTTTGTGCCCCATCCCCGCTGTACCGTCCATCGCGGCCGTCGAGGTGTTCTTGATGATCGGCTTGGGCTTTATCGTCTTCGTGGACGACTCGTTCTTGGCCTTGGGTGTCGGCCGCGACGGACCGGCTGGCGAGTCGGCCATGTCACCCTTCGCAACGGCCTTCGACTCCACGTGCGATTGACCGACCGGCCTGTCCCAGTACTTGGCGTACGGATTTGCTTTCCGCGCTGGCGCCGCCGTGATCGCTGGTGATGACGGTGCAGGGCGAGTCCTCGGCTTCGTCTCGGCTGGGACCGTAGCGGGGGCCTCGGAGTGTATCGTATCCTCTGGTCCGACGACGTCGACATACGGCCGGAAGTACTGGTTCACGTGTCCGCCGAGATGTAGCGCCGTGACGAGATCCTGTGATGGGTGATGCTTGATCGGCGGGTTGTCTAGGTGTGAGCGGTGCGACACGGACCGGAAGCTGGACCGGACAGAAAACACTCACTCTTGGACGCAGAGACGTCTCGCAGGATCAATTTGGACTCATTGTACAGTCTCAGAGCATCAACATCCTCGCTGAGAGAAGATACATCGTCTGTGGACGTCGATGTCGACGCCGCGGGCTGAACGAAGGCGGTATAGTCATTCAGGTTGTACAGCGGGTACGCCCATCGCGGTTGCGCGAATGCTGCCATGGTACGACGGCGGTCCAAGTGTTGTGCCGACGGCGATGTCCAACACAATGAGGCGTGTCTAACCTCTCCGCTTCTCGAGCCTCACAGCTGTCGAAAGTAAACGCCTCGCAGTGAGGGGTATAGTCCGAGACGAAGGACAGGACAGAGGACTGCATGGAACTCGTTGTAATGGGCGTATTGCTCGAATTGGGTGGCGAGGAAGCGGGATCAAATTTCAGGTACCGATCGGACATGTCCGCCAGGCCATCCCCCCTCCCATTTGCCTCGACGCGTCTGAGAGAGAAGTCAAACACGATCAGTAGAAAGCACAGCACACACCACCGAACCACCTCGACCTCGACCCATGCCATGCTCGAACGACGAGGATCGCAGCATGCCAGCGCTGTTCTGTCGCCCACCAGCTCGACACACGGCCGTAGCAGATCCGTCGGCGGTATCACCTTTGGCGGCGGCTCGGGCGGTAGCGTGCCGATGAGTCCCGGGGCAAGTCTGGGCAGTCCCATGATGGGCGGCGGGTCCGAGCAGGTCTGGGCGGATATCCAGGCGAGGTGAGCTCAGTAGAATATGCTTCCTGGCCGAGCTGACGGTGCAGGACGTTCTGCCGGTGGTATGTAGCGGTTTACCTGCGATGGGTGAGATGGCGCTGATGGGCAGGCTGAATGTCAAGCTGGAGATGAAGGGCGTGGAGCCGATGCAGGATCTGGTCAAGGACTTTTCGGACGGCGTCAAGTTGATTCAGCTGCTGGTGAGCTGGTGGTCGCTCGTCGTCTCACCCAACTGACGCCGCAGGAGATCATGTCCGAGTCGAGTCTGGGTCGGTACAACCTCCGGCCGACGATGCGGGTCCAGAAGGCCGAGGTGAGCTTCGTGGTATTCATGTGGTGGAGCTGACGGATAGAACGCATCCAAAGCCCTCAACTTCATCCGCGAGCGTGGCGTGAAGCTCACCAACATCGGTCAGTTGCGCGCTTGCACCGGGCGTGACGAGCTCATGACAGGGCCGGAAGACATCGTCGACGGCAACCTCAAGCTCATTCTCGGCATGATTTGGACGCTCATTCTCCGCTTCACCATCGCAAGCATCACGTGAGTGTATCATTTTCTTGTCTGATGCACTGCTGACGTGTAGGGAAGAAGGCCTGTCTGCGCGCGACGGTCTGCTGCTGTGGTGTCAACGCAAGACCCACGGATACGATGGCGTGAACGTGCAGGACTTCAAGAAGAGCTTCTCGGACGGCCTGGCTCTGTGAGTCCCCAGTCTCGGGACTTTTTTGCCCAGTGCTGACGCCAGGTGCGCGCTGATACATAAACACCGGCCGGAGCTGCTCGACTTCTACAAGCTCGATCAGAGCGATCGTAGGGGCAATACCGAGAAGGCATTCTCGGTCGCGGAGCAGTACCTTGGTATTCCGGTGAGCACAGTGCCAGCCATCAGTTCATGCAGCTGATCGGTAGCGCCTGTTGGAGGTGAAGGACCTGTGCGATGTGCCCACGCCGGACGAGCGGTCCGTGATGACCTACGTCGCCGAGTTCTTTCACAAGTTCAGCTCGGAGGGTGAGTGCAGGCGTTACGCAATCACATGTGACGAATGCCTCGATCACTGACCTCAGACAAGATGGAAACCGGTGCCAGGCGGATAGAGAAGTTTGTCGACGTGATCCAGGGATTGTGGTGAGCTATCCACCGCTCATCGTATCCGACCCACAGCTCACGGAAGGACGAACAAGAACGACTTTGAGCGGCGCATGTCCATCCTCCTTCAATCCCTCGACAACACATCCCAATCCTGGCAGACCGCTCCCTCGCCGACAAACTACCCGGATGCCATGGCCGTGTTGGGCCAGTTTGCCGAGTACAAGAAGACGAGCAAGCGGTCTTGGGTGAAAGAGCGACAAGAGCTCGCGGGGCTGTACTCGAACATCCAGACCAAGATCAGGACGTACGGCCTGGCTGCCTGGGAGCCGCGGGACGGACTGCAGCTGGAGGACCTCGAGGTGCGGTGGTCGGAGTTCCTCGGAGCGGAGGGGGCACGGAGTCGCGCTATCAACGCGAGGATACGAGAGTGGGTCGGCAAGCCCGTGATGGAGACTGTGGCTGACAGGCAGGATCAAAGAGACGTTGCGGAAGAGCTTCGCGCAGGCCGCAGAGGCGTTCATCGTCCGGCTGCAAAAGGTCGAGCAGGCGATAGGCGCGCTCAAGGGCGCGTTGCCGGTGAGTCAAACGCCCGGCGGCTAGCGTCGGCGTGAGCTCATGGCAGGACCAGAAGAAGACGTTGCAGGCGCTGTCGAATACGATCCCGACATTGAAGAGCACGCTGTCGACTGAGATCAGGGCGTGCAATGATGCGTGCCTCGAGGCGAAGGTCGAGGAGAATGACTACACCGTCTTGACCTTTGATGATCTCGAGTTTGAGCTCGAGTTGACCGAGGGCGGGATCCGGAAAAAGATTGCTTTCGTCGATAACCAGGTGGGCTCAGCGTGCGAGTCATTCTGTAAGCAAGTGGCTGACCTGCAGATGGTCTCGGCGACGCATACGAATATCACGCCGGCGCGGAGAGAGGAGTTTGAGGCGACCTTCAAGCACTTTGACAAGGACGACACGAATGTGAGTTCGGGCTGCTGCGCTGTTGCGCGGGGATCTGACGAGTAGACGCTCCAGCTGTGGGAGATGCACTCGGCGCTGGCGAGCTTGGGGATAGTCTATGCGGTGAGCAAGGGCATACGTGCCGCACATGGAGCTGACGAAGCAGGACCCCGAGATCGAGCAGATCTACGCCCAGCTGGAGTCGGAGTTTGGGGCGGTGACCTTTGAGGCCTGGCTTGCGTTGTTGGTGAGCTGACTGGGCTCCTCGATCCTTCACAGCTAACGGCAGGTCGATATCACCCAAGATGATAGCTCTTCTCCTGATCAGCTGCGTGACGCGTTCAGAGGCATGGCCGAGGACAAGGTGGGTGGTGTGAGACTGGGCAGAAGCAGAAACCGCTAACACGCAGCCCTTCGTCACGGATATAGATTTCCAGCAGGCTCGTCTGCCGAAGGAGACGATACGTTTCCTGGAGGAGATCATGCCCGCCAACGAGCACACCACGAACAAGGAGTTCGATTGTGAGTGTGGTGTGTGCCACACATGGTGAGGCTGACCGCCAGATCAAACATTCTTAGAAAGGACATTTGCGACGTGAATGTGACGACCACGGCAGATACGACCCCACGGCACGGCAGGCATGTATTGAGAGAATCGCATGGGACGTATTTTCGGATTGTATATAGAGACCGCACACGCGGCATTGCATTGCAATTGCATGCATGCATGCATGATGAAGCCTGAGCGGTACGAGGTGTACCGTCTAGAGAGGAGGGCGAAAAGTGCCACATTGCGGAAAGCGAGGCGGGGGCTGCTCGGGGCGATGACGCTGGCATTCGGTGTGGACCGCCAGGGCTTGGTGTGGGTCGCGTGTGGGCGGGCACCTGGGCTTCGCTGTTGGGCCCACCCCCGTGTAAACGCATCGATAGCTGTTGATACATATCCCCCCACCCCTTGCATCGACATATACCTCGCACCCGCTTTACCGTCCGATCCATCATGGTAAGCCGCCGTCTGCAGCATACTGCATGAGCGTGACTGATCCGCAGTCTTCCGGTGTCCAGCCTGTGAGCCCCCTTGGCCTTGTTTGCCGGGTATCGCGATAGAGCCATCAAGCTGATCGCATGCGTCGTTACTCTGCCCCCTCCTGACTCTGACATCCCCTGCTCGTCCACTGCGCCCCCCTGTTGATCCTGCCCGACCTATGCTCGACACACGGCTCGCTATCGTTCGACGCGACGTGGATGATCGTTGATGAACACACGCCCCCAACCCCTCGGTTCGACTGATCGCGCATCGTCTATATCACCCCGTCTGTCGACGCTCCCCCTCGCGCCGTCCTACCCCTCACCTATCGCCCTCGTCCTCACAACTCTTCCGTACACCACATGCTTCACCCCGCCCCCGTCTGGCCCATCCTCGCCCACGCGTATCCCCCCGCCAGACCCCCGAGTGCCTCGAAAAGTTCCAGGAGCTCAAGACGGGCAAGAAGCTCGCCTACGTCATCTACGGCCTGTCCGAGGACAAGCGCTCCATTGTCGTCCTCAAGACGAGCGAGGAGAAGGACTACGACGCGTTTGTCGCCGAGCTGCCGGAGAAGGACTGCCGATGGGCCGTGTACGACTTCGAGTACACGTTGCCGGGCGGTGAGGGTATCAGGAACAAGTTGACCTTTGTTCAGTGGTGAGTTGCGCGGCTTCTGCCTTGGTGTTTGCGTCGAGGTGGTGGGCGGGTTAGACAGGAGAGAAGGGTGCGGCTGCGGCGGGAGCAAGGACGGTGATGCAGAGGGGAAAGGGTCGGGCGGGGCCCGGGAACGTCGGCGCGGAATGTAGCGGGGCGATCGTGCGCGTTCGCGGTATCGCAGTGCGCGGTCTCTCTTCGTGGAGCAGGACGCGAAGCACCTCTCCCCCGAGATGGAGGACATCGCCGTGCCTGGAGGCAATGGCGCGGCCGGACGCGATCCCCGTACTGCTGAACAAGTCCCCCTCCCCACCAAAACACACCTACCCTTCGCTCGCGCCCTGTCTAGCAGCGTACTAAGCCCAGGTCGCCTGACGACGCCTCGATCAAGGCCAAGATGATCTTCGCCTCGTCCAAGGACGCTCTCCGACGCCGACTCGAGGGCATCCACATCGAGATCCAGGCGACCGACTACTCGGAGATCTCCAAGGATGCCAGTGAGTCGGGGGTGTGGCCGTTGGGTGCGGCAAAATGAGCGGGGGTGCTGACGGGCAGTCCTTGAGAAGGCCAACCGACGTTAAGCGCAGCGTCGCGTAGCGTCGCACTTCCCTCCTTACCCTCTTCGTGAGTGCTCACATCCCATGCAGGTTTTGACGCAGAGCCTGTCTCTGATTGCAGCCCGATCTGCTGTCGTTCCCGCATCCCCGCTGAAAAGGCTCCGCTCCTACCCACCCGCACTCGATTGTATGCCCCACATCCTCGCCCCCTTGTCCCGTTCCCCTCCCGCTTCGCCCTAGAGACTATACCGTCTACTACATGCTCGTCCCCTCGAAATGGCGCTCGGATGGAAGGAGTTCTGGATGAGGAAAGGGATAGACCGATGGCAACGAAATGCAAGGCCATGCTGAGCCGCTGGCGTACACTGATGCGGTAACCTACTCTGACCGAGATGGTCCCGCCGCGGTCCGCCTTGCCCTTCTGAACGATGCCGTGCCTCGCAAGCCCCGGCAGAGACCTCCGCAGTGTGAGCCCGCGGTGGTGTACGGATGGTACTTGCACCGCTGCTACTGCCCGCGCTTGGGCTGTGGAGCCAAGCGCAGCGACAGTCCTTCCGGCAGCAGAGTGCACTCGGACTCGATCTTCGCATACCAGTCTTGATAGTGAAACGCCTGAGCATGATGTCGCTCGCCGCTCAGGCTTTGGCCGAGTCAGCGATACGTCGGAGATACATGGCTTCTGCTTGCATGCTCCGACCTCGCCTGCTTTATCCCTTTGCGGACCGAGGAGAACGCTGGGCCTGAGGCAACGAAGGCGCAGGGCATGAGCCTCTGACGGCGGTGTGGCACTGCTTCGACCGGCGGGCGGGGCTGGCAGGCATCTCGTCCTGTCCTACTACAGGAGTTCATTGTTCGACACCAGGTTCAAACATTCTGTTCCACCTGGTCGCTCTCTCTTGACGCCGGACTCACGCACGATGATCCGCTGAGCGTGTTCCGCGACCAGCCGCACTCGTGCGGCGACTCGCACGGTGTTCTGCGTCTACCAGTGTTCCATCGTTGAGCCCTGGGCGACTCGTAATGATCGCCGTCCATTTCTTCGACGAGAGTCTGTCTCTGTGCCAGCCTGCGCCCTCGGGATTGCAGTTCGCCAGTTCGCGGCCTACCACGATCCACCCTCGAACCCTCCCCCCGACCACCCATATTTGTGACTTAAAGGGCTCGTTCATAGCTCGGCGCCCCGTGCCTTTGGTGGACCACGGGCAGTGCACTCATCAGGTCGAGAACTACGGCAAAGCCGTTGCTCGGTTAAAGCTGTCTCGCATATCTCAGCAACATCAACAGCCAGGAGAGGCTTCGTCGACTCAACCCAGCCTCGGGCGCGAAGCCAACCGGATGATTGAATCCTTGACCGACCGCCCCTCAGCTCATTTCTTAATGACTCGACAACCTCGAAGACCCCCCATCAGCAGACCTTGGACCGGCACAGAGGGAGGGGCCGTGTGCGGGCGGGCGTGTCGAAGGGGAATAAGGGAGACGGGTCGCCACTCGTACGAGTGGCGAGGCAAGACGGAGGGATAGCGTTGTGGTTGCCACTCGGCTGAGTGGCCATTGTGGGTGGCGACCGAGGATGTGCCGGAACCGGCGATTGAGCGGTGGCGGGTGATGTGGGGATCTCGCTCGCCAAGCCTGCGTCTGCTTGTTCCCGCCGCTGCCGGCGATAGAGGGTGTGAATGGAGGGGGGTGGGGAGAGACTGACGCATGCATATGGACGGTGTCGTACATAGGGGGGTCTGTCGTGCGACCATGTATCCCGCGTCTTGTTCGCAGGAGACTATACATGGGCAAGCCGTTCAGTGATGTGTCCCGCGTAGGACGGCTCGTATTGCGTCCGGCGGAAGGAAAGGTGTTTAAGCGGTGTAAGGGGCGACAGTCACGTGACTGGAGTGGCAAACGCTTATGCAGTCGTCTACCCACTCCCTGGGGGTTGCTTGTCGTGTGCTTTGCTGTGCCGGGTGCGCGGCCGTGGCGTGGTGTGTGTGTTATCTTTGTCATTCGGCCTGCATCCTTCGTTTATCACCCACCCACTCACTCGACTCGGGGACTGATATATAAGCATCACACTCCCGTCCTGGCTTTTCACTCGACCAGCACAACCGTCAACCATCCCACACCGATTCAATCGAATCGACAAGCTCGTTTTTAACTCTCACCCGACCGCACTCGAGTCGACTCGCACTATCGCTCCACTGCGCTCGACTCGCCCCCCGAAGTACGCCTCCCCGCCAGCATCACACCTCCCCACTCCCCTCCCAGCGCACCGCAGCACGACATCACCCCCATCGACGTCGATACGCCTGTCACGCCTCCGTTCGATTTCTCGGTCTTGTATAGAGAATAGAGCATAGACATCGCATCGCGCCCTTTGTTGCCGATCATCCATCCCATCGCCCAACGTCCCTTCGACACCTTTGCCACCGAACCACCGTTCAACACTGCATCATGTGAGTTGCGCTCCTGTCGTGCCCCGTGTCTCTGTCCCCGCGATCGCGGCGACATACCGCAAGGGTGTAGCCTCACAACACACCACATCCCGTCCCTCCCCCTCTCCTCCCCCTCTCTTTTTCAACCCGACCGAGACCGCAGATAATGCACCCAAGACAACTCCCGCCGCCCGCCCTCCGCGCAGTGCTAACCCACAGGGCGCCCAAGAAGCGATGTCAGTACCGGATTGTGTACAACATTCCGGCCATTCCCAAGCCCGATGAATCCGGCTCCACCCCTGCCGCCGACGCCAAGCCCGCCATGACGGCCAACCCCACCCAATGCCCCTCTGCCGCCCTCAAGATCGTCGGCGAGTGCCCACATTGCCAGAAGGCGTTCTGCGGCAACCACCGTACCCCCGAAAGCCATAACTGGTGAGTGACCCCGACTGCATGGGCGGGACAGAAAAGCTAATGGTAGCACGGGGATGCAGGCCTGCAGGGACGCCGCATTCGAGGCGAACAAGGCGCGGCTCGAGAACGAGCGGACCGTCGCGGCCAAGATTGCCCAGGCATAGCGTCGCGTGTATACCGACTTGTACGCGCCCGGCGGACTTGTATGGGCAGGGACCCTTTGTAGCGAGACGAGGATACGTTTTAGAGGACTGGCTGGCCCTAGCCAGGGAACAGACAAGGTGCTCGGCGATGTGTATTCATGATTCTTTGTTATTACCCTCAGTCGGCGAGTTGTCCTAGATACCCAACATGTAAACAATTTACGAATGAAACCAAGACCTGAAGAGAGAGAAACGAGCCAGACGACGTGTGTGTGCGGCGCTCGGCCGCCTGATGGGCGACGTGGTTGGTAGTATACGGCGCGAGTGATGCGCAGCACGGAGCGGAAAAGCGCCGCGCCTCCCTCCTTGGCTCAGGTTCTTGAGGCGACGGATGCTTCTCCTTGACGAAGCCTAGTCTGTCCGAGCGGCACTGCACAGCCAGGCCCGCTACGCTGCCGCCAGCTCTCACGCAGGGGAGAGGTCGAAAAGCCCAAGTGCACTGCCACACGTGCCGGACGAGACTCCAGCATCTCGAGCATCCCATCCGACCGAGCACGCAGGATACGTCATATCGGCCATCATCCATCTCAACTTCACACATCATCCATCAGCCGCCTGTTTCATCTCCTATCATCGACCCGCATCGACCCGCATCGCGATCATCCTGCTCGAAGCAGCAGCGCGAGGGCCATTATGTCGACGCCGATCAACTATGGCAACCTGCCATACGCGCCGAGGAGACGGACGACGCGGCCAGACAAACCTCTCCCACCCCCTCCGGCCGAAGATGTCTTGCAGACCAACATCGTCGAAGCGGACCAGCACTACGCCTCTCCGCCCCCTCCACCGCCCTCATCGATGCCATCATCGTCCGCGAAAAAGTCGGCTGCACACCTGCACCCCCACCTGTCCACGCTGCCCTCGTCGTCGACGTCGTTCACGCCGCCCACGACCCTCACACCCCTGCGCGCGCACTACCTCAAGAAGACGCTGGTCAACCTGCAGATGTCGCACGAGCTCAACCTCATCACGGATCCCGTGCTCGGCGCCAACGCCCTCGGCCTGCTCGGCGACCCGTTCGTCATGTCCGAACAGGCCAAGCGCGAGGCCCTCGAACGTGTCTCCGAGATGGCCCGACAAGAGGGCCGGCTGGGCGACCTCCCGTTCATGCGCTTCCTGTTCCACCAGTTCCTGCTCCCCTTCCCGTTCCTCATGACGGCGCCCCCGACATTCTGGTCGCACAAGGTCCAGCCGTTCCTGTCGAGCTTCCTGCAGACGACGGGGTACACCCGCACGACGAGCATGAGCCCCGAGGAGCAAGCCATGGCGGAGAGCCTGATGAGCAAGGAGGAGCGCAAAGAGGTCGAGGAGCGGAAAAAGATGTGGGCAAAGGTGGAGAAACACATGGGACTCATGGTCGGCGTGGGGGTCAAGATTGTGGGCGGCGAAGAGGTTGTCCGGATAGGGCAGAGCGAGCTGAGGCGGCTAGAGATGGTTCAGGAGGAACGGCGGAGAAGGTGGTTGGAGCGGCATGGAGGCGGAGTCGGGCCGGACGGGGCACCGCCGCCGCCGATGGTGTTCGAGGTGAATGTCGTCGGGGTGAGGGTGGTCACGGAGAAGGGCCGCGTGCGGAGCAAGCATCACGAGGTGGGTCGCCGCCGACACGAAACGCGATCAGGTTCGGCAGCTGACGCGGCAGGAGTTCCTCATACGGACACGCCGGAGCGGGGTCGGAGACGTCTTCGTCTCGAGGCGGTATGGCGATTTCAAGCGGCTCGCGGATGAGGTGAGTCCATATGCCCAGCCTTAGTGTAACGAACAAGGCTAAACCCGCAGCTCCGCCTCGCCTTCCCCGAGTCGCCCATCACTCCTCCGCCGCCGAAAGACCGCTCGACAGTAGCGTCACCGCCCGCGCAACCGGCCTCGACCCAATACTCATACTACAACCCCCTACGGGCGATCTACGGCTCGTCCTCGTCCACGCCCACCACGGGCTCACCCTCGCCTTCGCCGCACCCCGGTGCCGAGCCCGACTCGCCGGCCTCGCCGATAACAGCGGCTCTCGCCACGCCCTTGTCGCGGGAGAAGAACCGCATGACGCTCAGGGCGTACCTCATGTCGATCATCTCTTACCCTTACTTCCTCGACTCGCCGATCTTGCGGTCGTTCCTCCTGTCCAACCCTACCACGCTCACCCCGGCCGAGGCGCTCGATTGTCAGCGTAGGCTGGAAGCCGACGCCGTCCGCGAAGAAGGCAGGAGGCGGTTCAAGGAGGAGGCAGAGAGACGCGTCGACGCGCTCCGGGAGGGGTTGGCACAGTTCAAGGGCGATGTGCTGAGCAAGGAGGGCGGGCTGCAGACGGTCTTTGAGGTGGTGAGGCGGGTGGAGCGGGTCGAGGATCTTCCTCGCGCCGAGGCGAGCGTGCTGGAATGGGGCCGCATCTCGTGAGTCGCAACATGTCTCGTGCGGCCGCTTGAACTCACCGTCAGACTCGCCGCGACAATCTTCCAGGTCTTCGTAGCGTCCGACACGGCGTCGGATACCCTCGCCTCGCTCAAACGGCTACACGGGCTCATGCCATACTTTGTGCTCAAGGGCATCTTGAAGATATCCAACCCGATGGCGATGATCCGCGGGGTGCTGGATTTGTTCCTGGCACGGCCGTTCGGCGGGCAGTCGCTCGTACAGCGGTGAGCAGCTAATGAACGTTATCACGAGTGCGCTGATATGCAGGATGTTCTCAACGTCATTGACCGAGGATGTGCGCCTGATAGCGGAAGACATCGAGGTCGTCTCGGAGAAGATCGATGATCCGGTCCTGTGTCAGAAGATCGAGCAGTTCGTCCAGGCGCCGTTCGAGATTCAGGAGATATATCGACGCGATGCGGGTGAGTCGATGACGATGTCCTAGAGACCCCGCTCACGGCAGCGAGCGAGGGACTGGATCTGCTCGTGGTGATTCTGCGGTCGCCGACCGCACCGATCCTCTCGCGACCACAGTTCCAGCGTGTCTTCCGAGCTTCGCGGGCGTACAAGCAGTACAAGGCGGCGCAGGCGGATCTGTCAGACTCGGATGACGATGTGGGGCCGGAGGACGACGATGCGTGGCTGTTCGAAGATTTGAACATCTTATTAAAGCTGTGGCAGCGGAAGCGGGAGAAGGAGCAATTGCTGGCGCTCATCTTCGAGGTGAGTGGTGACGTGTGATCCGTGAGGCAGCGAAACTCACGCCAGGGTGTCACGGCCGAGCTGCTCAAGGATATCATCACCATTTTCTACGCCCCGCTTGCGCAGGTGTACAAGGCGGCGAGCATCGCCGACTCGCTCGGTGACCTACAGAACTTCTTGAACGACATGATCCGCACCGTCGAGCAGGTCGAGGAGCGTGAGTGGGCGGCCATGACTGCACAAAAACATCGGAATGGCGGTTGCTGACCGCAGTGAGCCAGGAAGACCCGCAACGGACCGTCCAGACCTTCATCGACCTCGTACAACGGCACGAGCAAGCCTTCTACAGCTTCGTGCACAATGTCCACTCGAAAGGTCAGGGCCTGTTCGACAGCCTCATGGCGTGGATCGAACTCTTCCTGTCCTACGCGCGCGAAGGTCTCCCGCAACCCGTCGACCTCGAGTTCATCCTCCCGCATGGCGGCGACACCCGCGCCAAGATCATGGCGGAGGTGGACGCTGTGGCACAGTACCACTACAAGCTTAAGGTTGCGCACGAGGAGAAGATTCGTAGACGGTTCAACAAGGAGACGGGGACGACGAACGACGAGGCCGAGTTGTTGAGTAGCGTGATGGCGAGTCTGTCTATCGGGGACACGGCTGTGGGTGAGGCCGGGGAGCTTGCGGATGAGGAGAGCGAGGAGGACGAGGAGGGGATGTACTCGGACGAGGAGCATGCGGGGGAACACAGCGTTGGAGATGACCAGTCGGTGCGCTCGGCCCGGGATGATCCGGCAACGGCGGCGTCGCAGGAACGGAGGTCGAGCGTCGTCCCCCTCGCGACGCCAGACCACCTCGACCCGGATCTGCCGCCCTTGGTAGCTCAGGACGGACAGGGGGGCAAGAAGAAGGGCCGCCACGAGCGCACGGGATCGAGGTCGTCGATCGACAAACCCCGCTCGTCAATGGATAAGATCCGATCGAGCCTGCATCGCAAGTCGTCGCCGACGGATCTGGAGGCAACGGGCAAAGAGGGCAGCATCGGTGGGGGCGGAAGGGAGAAGCAGGACAGACCGCCGCCGATCGAGGTCACCCGCTCTTCGCCTCGTCCGGAGGGGTCCAGGGGCAAAAAGTCGGCGGCGAGGCGAGCAAAGGAGCGGGCGGCGGCAGCGAGGGAAAATCTCAGGGCGCCCGAGACGCCGGCGATCGACGAGCTGCGGCCTTTGTTCATGGAGGCGGTGAGTTGATGTGCACCGACTAGGTCTAGGAGGCATAGGGAGAAAGGAAAGGAAGCAGAGCTGACGGCAGTTGCGGCCGTTGCTTGTTGTTAAACCGCTGAAGACGTTGCCGCCGACGCAAGGAGATGTGAGGCGATGAGCGCCGGACTGCAGGTGAACTTGATGGTCCATGAACGGTGGGGCTTGAGGCATACGGCTTCGAGAGGAGACGGCAAGTTGAGGGAGAGTCTTTGCAGCTGGGCCTGAGATCGAGCGATACATCATTGTGCCTGATATACGATGTACACGCAGAGATATGTAACGCAGATATACGCAATGCGTATGCGGTGCTCCTCGCCATGCCCTCCCACGACTCAAATCAGTCTCGTCGTCGAGCGGGACCGAAACGTTGCTATCGTCAGACAAGATTTCATGGATCGGCCGCCCTAGCCGCGCAACTCACCAGGCAGACTTCGCGGATGGTGTACCGCTGCAACAGCGTCCGCATGTCGTTCTTGCCGGTGTGCAAGCTGCCGTCTTCTAACTTGAACGACCTGTCAATCGAGTCGGCCGCGGGGATTGTGACGTAGACGAGGATGACGGTCTGGTGTGAGCTACGCGGTCTGTGAGGCAGGTCGAAGCGCGTGCGGCACACCTTTTGCACGAGCGAGTTGACGCGCATGATCGTGTTCATCCACTTCCAGCTCAGGCGCTCCTCGTACCAGTCCTCCTGGCCGTACGGCGACGTCTCGCGATCTCGTTGGTCCATGTACACGGGGATGACGACGCACGCAAAGCTGCCATCAGCGTGCCGCACACCAAACCACCACTTCCAGCAGACGGGGTCTCGGGGTGGGGCGGGGCTGGATCCAGGAGACGACAACACTCACGCGGCGTGCGAGAAGACGGGCCCGCGGCGGTACAGGAGCCAGTCGCAGCTGAACTTGATCCCGGGCTTGACGACCCACCCGAGGGAGCGGAAGTGGTGGTAGGCGACGTAGGAGACGAGGAAGGGGTCGTCGGGGAGGAGCCGGTGGGATGGGAGCGGGGTGAGCGAGTCGGTGAGCGGGGGCGGGGTGATGAATTGGGGGAGGACGAGGTGGTTGGGTATGAGCGTGTCCTGCGGGTCAATTGGGAGGCGCAAGAAGGCACGCAGTCACCCACAGTCACCGGGTCGTGTATCCGCAAGACGCCCAGCGCGGCTGATAAGAACCACGCTTCCTCCAGCCCCAGCTGCAGGTGCTCCATCTCCTCCACTACGCTCTCGTCAAAGTCGTCCTCCTCGTCCTCCTCGTCGGGCCCGCCTGTTGACTCGAGGTGGGTCGGGCCCAATGCTGCGGGTGCCGAAGATACAGGCGTCGCCGCTGCTGCCGCCGGGACAACTCCGCCTGCCGCAGGTGATGCAGAGGGGCTCTCGCCTGCCGCGGCAGCGCCAGTCGCTGGGCCGTCCGCTGTAGCCTGAGCCGGCGCCACGGGCTTTGGCTTCGGTTTCCGCTTGAACGCATTCTTCCCCCTGTTCCTGTTCGCATCCGGCCGCGTCGGGCGCACCAAGAACGTCTGCGGCGTGAGGGTGTTGACGTCGATGATCGTCTCGGCGCTCGTCGTAGCTGGCGAAGCGGCGCCAGCGCCGTTCTCATCGCCCTCGTCCGCCCCTTCGTCTTCCTCTGCTCCGGCCACATTCGCGTCCGGCGTCGATGTCCCAGTCAATGTCGACGGGACCTGGCCGGTTGTGATGACCGTCTCCGCAGCCACAGCCGCCTCGAGCATCGCGGCCGCTCGGTCAATCTTGAACTGCTTTCGCTCTTGTCGCCGCTTCTCCCGGATCTTCTCCGCAGCCACCGCTGCAATCAGCGACATGTCAACCCGTACCAGCTCCACCATCGGGTGAACGAGCAGACTCACCATCTCCGCCCCGGACCATATCTACCCGCCTGTCCCTCCATGTCGGCTCACTCCTGCTCAGTGTACCTTTGCCGAAAAATCCCCGTTGAAACAATAGCTCCATCTCCTTGCGATCACGAACGATCACACTCCGCGTTGCGGCATCGTACACGCCCGTACATTGCGGAACGATCGCTTGCGAGCCACGCAGAGACGTGGCAAGGGACGACAAGAACGACGGCTGGGAGCCCTTTTGAGGAGGCTGGTATGCTGGATGCAACGGGGACGAGGGGAGGAGGATGGGCAGAGGCGTGCCGTATTTCTTGTTGTTCTGGGCGTAGCGCCCTCGCGGACCTGACGGCTTGCTGGAGAAATCGCCAGGCGGTCGGCTTGGTCCTGCGGTCGCCATGACTGGTTGGATGGAGCCAAGAGACAGGTACAGATGCGGCTAGGCGAAGACGAGATGGAGTGTGAATGGCATGAGTCGGTGTCGAGATGGATTGAAATCTTGGCCGCAGCGAGCGAGTTTCATGGTGCGGGGCCAAAACCAAAACCTGCGGACAGCAATGAGGAATGCCGGTGTTGGGTCAACTTGTACTGTGCGATGCATGTGCTTGTAATAGGTCTACATTGACGAAATATGCTTGCTGTGCAGATGAGATTCTGCAGATGCGCATGAGTCGGCTACTCGGGCTCATCACCCTCATCCTCGCCGAGCAGGAAGCCCTTGAGCTCAGCCTTCATCTCCGCCCTGCCCACCGCCACCTTCTGGCCGATCCACAGCGGCAGCTCGACGTGGTCCGCGATTGGGTCCTTGCGATGCGCCATGGGGGTCATGGTCGTCAGGCACGAATAGCAAAGCTGCGGGGCGAGCTGAACACGACTTGACCCGTCCGATTTTGCCCGGTCGCCATCGACAGCTCCATCGTCGTCAGTGTCCGGTGGAGTCTTCCCTAGCGATGTCAGACCCGTGCGGGCTTTCCATTCGAGCGCCGAGGGGTCGACCGGCCTGCCTGTCAGCCTCTACTCCCTCACCAAACGCAACCGAGCCACCACTCACATCTGGCACAATGGACATAGCTTGTCGCGCACGCTGCCGCCGGGGAAGACCAGCTTGTCCCCCGTACGCGTTATCGTCGAGACTGTAGCAGGATGCGTCACATTCAAGGCGGCGATGAACTCTACATTGTCAGCGATCATCCCACGATCCAACACATCCCGCCCGACTCACGCTCGGTCAAGCCCTCGATGCTCATCGCGCCGCCCTTGCCCCGCGCGTCCCTACGCGAGTCTCCTCCCGCGGCCCCAGCTCGATCCCAGTCCCGCCTGTTCCGCATCTCGATCCCCCTGACCTTGCACGAGAACGCCGCTTCTTTCAGGCTGAGGTCCTTCATCGGCGAGATGCGCACGACTCCGCTCGGCAGAGTGAGCGAGCCGGACAACTCGAGCGGAAGCGCCCAACCCCTGCCGGAAGCCGTGGCCGAGATGACTCGCTGAGACTGCCGCGTAGCGGTCTCGCCGAGGAGGAGGTGCGAGATGTTGGGCAGGCAGGAGACAGCGGCGTTGAGCAGGGATGTGAGGATGTTCGAGAGGAACGCGGGTCGAGAGGGTGGTGGAAGCGAGGACAGCAGATTTTGCAGCTTATCCAAGGGAGGGAGGGACGAGGACGCCTGAGGTGTGATCGGCAGCGCTGGTGTCAGCAGACGGTCGTCCCGGACAGGAGCAAGCTCACCATTATCCTTGAGATCGACGTGGAAGGAGGCGTCTACATCTTGCCCCCGAGCTTCGCCCAGTCGTTCGATCAGACCCACATCAAACACATCCTCCGCCCTCAAGCCAACGAACTCCAGCCCGCGGCTCCTCGCGATCTCCTTCATCCACTCGGTCCTGTCCTCTCCGCCCTCGATGACGCCCGCGAACTCGACATACACCGCATATCCCCTCTCCCAGATGACCTCCTTCTCCCCTTTCGTCTTGTCCGCGGTCCAGTCCGTCCCATCACCGATATATCCCCCTCTCGCCAGCATATCCAGCATGCACATGCTCCCCGCCCCGCCGGATAGCGCGACAGCAACATTGGTACGCCGCCGCGCGGGTCGGTATAGGTTTTTGCTTGTCGGCCGTTCTTTGCTGTGTGGGTGTAAGGGTGGGTACAGCTGTCGAGTGAAGCGGGAGAATACGTTCGTCTCGAAGCACGCCCTGGCCATTAACATGCATCGACCACTCTCCGGCGAGAGAGCGAACTCACGTGCAATACGTAGCTGAACGGATGATGAACTTGCTCCTTGCCTCTCTACACCGTTGGCATATGCCTTTCTCGACTCGGCGGACGTTCTTCCGACCTGACTGATCAGCCCTCATCACCTCGTCGTTTCGGTCTGATTAGAGCGACTCACGGGGCATTAATACCTCCGCCTTGACCTCCTCGCCCGGTATATCGCCCGCATCTCCACACGACATTTCGATAGGAATTCGCGCGCTGTCCCGCTCGTCGAGTCGCCAAATCACCAAATCGTGATGGAAAAACACGACTTTCAGGCGACGGTCAAAAGTCAACGGGAGGCGAATCTGACGGCGATTCAACTACCGCCGAGGGGGCGATCTCCACGAACACCGATTCCTCTTTGTCCGCTATTTGAAGGTACCCTTGCGATCACCAAGGGGAGCGGGAACAGGCGATCTTTACGCCTGTGCTCTGTCCGACGCCGAAATCGACCTGCAATGAATTTTCCGGGGGCATTTCCCGTTGGCAGGCTTCGGAGTTCAAACTTGAAGGGTATATATACCAACACGCAGAGGAACAAACATCAGCGCTTAGTCGAATGGGTCGCATGGTCCAGTGGCACGATGGCCGCTTCGGGTTCGAAGCATCTCCGTTCCGAAAGGAATTGATTGCGGCCGACACGGGTTCGATTCCCGTTGTGACCCCATCTTTTGCGATTACTTTTGTCTCTTGCTATTGCTGATGGGCGACCGCGTCGACCACACGTAATGATGACGAGAGCCCCATGTCCAGCAGGTCAAATGGCATTTTGTCGGGTATCACCGGCTACTGCACAAACAACAGACTGGTCGTCTTCTCACAGGGGGATAGCTGTGCTCTTGCTTGTCCATCGTGGTCCAGGCAAGCTTGTCATCGAGCCAGCCCCTCGGTGCCCCTCACCGCTGCAATCACCGCAGCGAAACACTGCGATACCTATACCCTCATCCGACATCCGACATCGGCACCGCGTATCTGTCGAGGCAGCACCATGTCGGACACAGCCGACCACGATGGGTCGAGCTTGATACTCCTCGAGCCCGCCCTCAGATTCCCGGACGACCTGTCACAACCTAGCCCCTTGTGGGCTCTCATTCGCGTACTGCTGGGCATTCCGCCTACGCTCTTCGGCAGCACGGTGAGCTATCTCTCCGGGGCTCAGCCTCGCTGGAAGACGCTACCTCTGACCTGGCTTTTTGCAGTGCGCAAAGTCAATGCCAATCACCAGATCCCCCGCGTAGACCCCTTCGAGTGGGACCAGCCACCTTCGCCCTCGTCATTCCTCCCCGAAATATTGTTCGGAACCGTGGTCAGGCGAGGAATGGGTTGCGAACGAGTGATAGTAGCGCCTGCCCGTGACGAGTATATTGGGGGAATAGCGAAGCTGGCCCAGATCAAGGGCGTACCGCGACCGGGCTGGATGATCTGGCCGGGGCAAGTAAGTAGAGGCATCGCGGACAAAGAGTACACCGGGGGAAAAGGGTTCGAGAAAGCCAGGCCGGAAGAAAAAGTGCTGTATTATTTGGTGGGCGGGTGAGTGAAGGATTGCGGACCAATGCAGGGCATAGATGCTGAGCGCAGAGCGTATATCCGCGGACACCCACTCGGCTTCGCAACGGCGTGGAGATTGTCTTCCGATTGCAACATGCGTCTCTTTGGTGGGTCAAGCGAGAATGACAGACGCCATCGGAGAGACAACCTAGTGGAAACCTTGACTGACGGTTAGGGCTCAATTATCGCAAGACCATTAACGCGGAGTCGGCACATCCAGCCCCGCTCCTCGATGCGCTGGCAGGATGGATATATCTGGTGCAGGTCGTCGGATTCTGCCCTGAGAACATCATGCTTGTGGGCGACAGCGCTGGCGGAAATCTGTGCCTGTTCCTCACCCGGTACCTTTCCTACCTGTCCACCTCTTCCAGACTCGATCCCACAGCGGAAAGCGTCCTCGGTCTTCCTTGCGCTCTTTGCCTCATTTCCCCTTGGTGCGATCTCTCCATGCAAGGCAGTCGGTTCCCGAGCCAACAAGCCAACGCGCATGCCGACTATCTCATGGATTTGGACCAAACGTGGTTCCACGCCTCGTTGCGGTACTACGACTTGACAAAGGCGCGGAAGTCCGTGTGGTTCTCTCCGGCGATGGGATCGCCCGCAGACTGGGAGTTCCTCAAGGACAACGGTGTCAGGGTTTTCATCTCTTACGGTTCGGCAGAGCGATTCATGGATGAGATCGTCGCCACGGCCGAGAGCATGCGCCAAGTAGGAGTGAACGTACAGCTTTATGAGGTACGTCAGACAACGCCGTGTAGCAGCCAACGCGTTCCTCGAGCATTGTGGACTGACTTCTTAGGACGAAGAAGGCATACACGTGTGTCCGGTAGTGCCCGGAAGAGGAGTGCGCCCATGGATCGCTTGGTCGAAGGCGTGTAGGGCGTTCCTGTTCGAGGCGTAGTTGTGCATCGGACCCGAGCCACGTGATGCTCGGCGATGAGCTGTAACATCCTGCTGCGAAGGGAAGTGCTAGCTGCACCGGCCACCTGCCCCATTCCCGTCAAAGAGATGTGCGGAGACTAGACCACGTGGCCGCAAGGTGGGTGGCAGCTCGTAGGTGAGTTGATCGAGTGAAGGGGTTGTCGAAGAGGAAATAGCTGCATGCATGTCCGGACCAATCGACAATACTGTTCTTCTCGGACAAATCAACGAGTGAGAACAGTCCGCCGGTAGGTCGTAAGATGCGGTCACGTTCCGCATACACACACTGGACGAGCTCGCATCCAATCGATCGCTTGGGCTACCGAATTGCAGCCAGCTGTCCTGATGGGGTGAATCATTTTGCCGGTGAATCGTGGCCGTGCGCCTCGACGACACCTGAATCTCCGTGCGGAGCATTGCCGTCTCATCATTTCCGGCCGTATGACGAAGTTCCACACAATAGTGGGTGGCATGCGAGGTCCAGACACACGCGAGCGGGAGAGGGCCCCGACCTGCATTGTTTGCTGCTTCTCGTTGGCACTGCAGGATCCGCCAGAGCTTCTGCGCCCCGCTTGCTCGAACTTTCAGGAGCTTGGGTCCGAGATTCTGCTTGTGCGCGACCCGACTCAGTCAGAAAGCTGGCGACCGGGTACCGCAGCGTGTGAGGGTAGGATGCTTGTATTTCGCGTCGCCCCTGCCCAGAAGACTGCGCGGCTGGGGCGCTACTTGCATCCAAAGTCTGACGAGAGGTTTCTCCAGAACCTTGGTAGCCGAGTGCTTCTGGACTGCAGTCAGAGTCCTGGAAGCGTCTTGGGCCCCATGAGTTGCTCGCCATTGCGAGCCCGAAATCTCTGTCACTCGTCGTGTGTTGCGAGGCATCCACCGATCCGGCTGAAGCAGCAGAGAAATTGCGGGGATCACGACCTCGTGATGCACACCAACACCAGCGGCAGCTGTGTCTGGAGAGGTCCACGACAACAAGCCACCTACAAGGTCTTCACTCCCGGACCCTGACCAGTCCTCGTCATCAGAAAAGACATCCACAACCCAGGGCTCGATTTTGAGGACGAGCCCGCCGGCGGACTCGTTCGCTGTGGCACCGGCCTGCCTTTCCGCAGCAGTCTTCAGTGTTCTCGCATTCCACGCGTTCAGGGAGTCCCCGTCCTCGGCAACCACGATCTTCGCGGTGACGGAGCGTAGTGACTTACGACACCCTGAATCATTGTTGCGAGACGGACAGAGCCCAACCCAGTATTCACCATCGTCAATTTGGTCTATGGTGAGATTGAGAGTCAGATCTCTGCCAGTCTGTACAGGTCGAATGCCGATGAGGTCTCGTAGTCTCTCTTCATCAGATATCAATTGACATTTGATTCTGTCAGAGAACCCTTCATAGCCGCTCAGGCTCTTCACCGCTGTTTCAAGCTCGGGCGAGAGACGTTTGTCAAAAGCTTCAGCAATGTTTTCGGAGGGATGTGACACGGTGAGTGGGTTGCCGCGATGAGGGCTCACGGGAAAGGTGCGCGCCTCTTATCCTTGCGAGGGAGCGCTAGAGGTAGCGATTCGTAAGAAAGGATAGATGTGGAGTTGTATCCTCTGAAAGCTTGCCTTCGGCGCCCAGGTGGGCTGACGAGAAGGCAGTCCCATTGCCCCCATCTCGTGACCCCACAGTCTTTCAAGGAGCAGAGCACACGTGTCTAGTGAGAGAAGCTGTGCATGGCATGTCCTTGCACGGTGTATGGAGTGCTCATTGGGTTCTCTATGGCTTCGACTGATCTCTTTGCAGACTTGAGACCACTTGCTTGCCCCTCATGACCCGCCACCCCTCAATGCTCAGCACGACGAGCTCACCTCGCGCGTCTTTGGCTCGTCCCGCTCTCAATAGGTGGCTTTGATTTGTGTCTCAGTAGGGTGGACAAGGGGCGCAGAATCAGAGGGGGGTTTGAAAGCTTTGTCTAGATGGACAAGCGTCTCAAGGCTCCGGGGAAAGACTTATGACTTCCAAGCAGTCGATCGACAGGGACCGATTCCTGGCAGCTTGCCTCAGTGAAACGGGCGATCGGTAGGATTGGACACCTCGAACTTGTCCATACGTCCAACGGGTACATTTGCAGCGCTGTTCATCCGATAACGTAGCATGCAAAGTTCGCAGAAGACGAAGTTGTATACGACCACAATACAGAAAATGCATAGGGCCCAGTCACAGCCCCTGCCCATCTAGCTACAGACTCGGGTGATCTTCCGAGTGTCTAGAGTATCCTCACTGTACACCAGCATGTGTTGACCGGTCTTGAGGATCGGGCAGTTTTCGATGTCGGAACCGTACTCGATCTGGAAGTTGGGCTTTGGCGGTTGGGCAAGGAGGAAGGGTTCGTACATGTCGCACTCGTCGTATTTGTGCTGCCATTCAGCTGAAGCCCCGGCTTTCAGGACGGTCGGGCATGACGGTCCGAGCGGTGACTCACGCATTGTTCGATGACCGCAAAGTCAAATGCGTCCACGATCTGATCCTTGTGGGATCCCTGGAGGAGAGCCCCCGAGTTCTTGAGGTCGATCAATAGCCCGTTGACTCGCGCGGCGGCTGACAACCAGAGAAGGTAGTCGACCTGATCTTGTTCGGAGTTACCGTGCTTCTGCTCGTCGGGGTTGGTGTACTACCGTCAGTTCCGGCCAGTCCAACACGATGTCCTACCAACGGTCGCACCACCTAGGAACGACAGGGAAGAGCATGGACAGGACTCACGCTGTCGACGTTATCCGGATCAACTCCCTGGCAGCCCTTGTCCTTTGCCGCCTGGATCCGCCCCGCCATCACATTTTGTACGTTCGCCTTGCACGAATCCGAATGGATGTCGAGCCACCACTCATTCCAATCAGTCATCTTGTTGTCGTTCGACGAGCAAGAGTCTTTGGTCAGCTTGCCGCCCGAGCAGACGCAAGAGCCATCGAAATTAAGAGCGTCGCCCCTGCATGGTCAGCCGATTGATTTCCGGGACAGACCCAGACAGGTCATGAAGGGAGAGCCGTGTGAAGTCGCAGGAGGCGGAAGGACGGACGTTTCTGGGGAACAGGATGCCACAGGCTTCGGACGTACCTGCCTGCCTCCCAGGTACCGGCAGAGAAGTAGCAAACGACCGTCTTGCCAGCTGCTTTGTAGGCGGCGCTGTGGGTCAGCACACAAAAGACGTATCGGGCGCCTTTGATCGTGACATGCGAAATCCAGTCAAAACCCAGTCACTCACATCTGTTCCTTTGTCGCGTGCTCCATGTCCACGATGTAGACGCTCCCATCAACGTTCACTCCAGTGGCCGAGACGAGCTTAGGTGCGGCAACCGGGGCATTGTCCAGCTCGTAGATGAAGCTCGAATTCAGCCCGACTGAGGGGGCGGCCATCTCCACTCCAGCGGTCGAGGTGGACGAAGCGGCCGAGCTGGACGCGGTTGGAGAGGAGCTCGAGCTGGCCGAGGCAGCGGAGCCGTCGTCCTCTGATGAGTCGGACGAGGTATCCGCACCACATCGCTGGGCGTTATTCCTGGTTCTCTTATCTCGGTGCACAAAGGACGGCAGCTTACAGGGGCAGACAAGCAGACCGGAAGAGTGATTGCGAGGGCGAGGAAAGCGGCGGCAGGGACGGCGTACATGGCGAGCCTGCTGGAATGAACGTGTGCGGCACGTAACGAGTGTATGTGGTCAGTGTATATCCTTGTGTACAGCAGGTACCGAGAGCCGGCTCGATCGTCCAAGATGTGAGGCGTATGGGTACGAAGTTGAGCCCAAAGCGAGTACATACCTCTTGTATGTCCACTTCGATCTCGGAATCTTCCCCTCCCCTGCCGTGTCATCCAGATCCGGACCGCTCATCATCGTCACAAAGTTGGCGTGACGGATGAACCGTCGTCAAGGGGTGATGGACCGTTTCCAAAGCATTCACGCTTTCGCCGTTCGAGGGTGTCCTTTTCAGAAGTCTGAACACTTCCAGGCGTTGGTGAAGACGATGCCCGGATCAGGGGCTCTCGTTTCAGTAACTCAAAGGATGCCCAGCTCACTCCCAGCCGTCGGGCGTGTCGGGGTTGTCGATAGACTACGCTTGTACCAGCGAGTCTAGCCAGCCGGCGGCGCGGGGCTTTGCAAGCATGGTCCAGGCAGTGCGGACGTGGACCACTCGAGGAAGGAAAGGATGGTGAAGGCAGAACGTCGAAGTCCTGAGTCCGGCACTTGTTCCTTTAGTACCTGGATGAAACCCTTCCAGCGTGTCAGACCGCCGGGGCCGCACCGAGTTCCATCGTGTGAGCACGCAGGTCTAGCCTGGAGATGCGTTTTGTGTCATCTGTCCGTAGTGCTGCCGCAGCCTGACTGATAGTCGCCGGCCGGGCTGGCTCAGCCTGCCGGTGTAGGCTGTCATTATCGGGTACACGACGGAAGCACCCCATTTGAGACTGTAGAGCGCAAATGTGCATGCTTTGCCCGCCGACAGACACACTGATAGCGCTCATGCGCTCGACACCCCTTGCAGCCTCTCCCATTCGACCAGCGCGAGCATGACCAAAGCCTGCCCGTACGGCATTGGCGTGATCGGGATATCCTTGTAAAACTGGAAATCACTGCCCATGGGTGTACCGAACGACACGTTGTCGACTTGGCCGTCAGGCCGGATCTGAGCAATAACGCCAGCGAGGGCTGAACTAGCGGTCCGCTCATACTTCTCGCCTGAGATCAGGCCCTGCACATCAGCACGACTGACCCCTTGTCAGCCATGCGCCCGGGTCACACACGCACCATTCGCAAACCCGCCATCATGCCCGCAGCGAACCCAGCGCTCGCACTCGTCTCCACATAGCTCGTCTTATCCACCAACAACGTGTGCCACAACCCCGTCTTTGCGTCCTGCAGCGGTATCAGGGCGTCCACTTGCCTCTTGAATGTCGAGACCAGCAGTCTTCGGGTCGGGTCGTCTGGCCGGAGCCGGTCCCCTAATGCCTCCAAGAACAGCGGTATCGCGACGGTGATCCAGCTATTGCCTCTTGCCCAAAGCGCCTTGGCGAAGTTATGCCCTGCCGCGGGGCCCTCGGGCGTGAATTGCCAGCCGTGATACCAAAGACCGGTCGAGGTGTCGACGAGGTATTGGATGTGCAGGAGGAACTGGTAGATAGCCTCGTCGACGTAGTGTGCACGATTCAGGAGGATGCCGATGCGTGTGAGGGGAATGGCAGTCATCATAAGAGTGTCATCCCAGAGCTGCTGCGGGTGCAGGGCGGACAGGGTGACTGGCGTCAGCAGAAGTCGATGTCGGATACCATCATCCGAAGTCGGTAGTAAGGCTGACATGTCGACTGCTCGCCGGGCTCCTCTTCCCGTCTTCGTACGGGCGAGACGCCCCTTCAAACACATCTCCGAGTGCTTTGCTTTCCCCCACACAAGAGGTCCTCGATAAAAAGCAGAACTCACTATGCTGAAACCCGCCTTCCTCTGTCTTCGGCAAATCATGTATGATCCACTCCGCCCATTCGTCACACCACGCAAGCCACCTGGGATCGTCCGTCCTCTTTTGTGCAATGAGCTCGGCCAGGCAGTAGAACGGCGCCATGGTGTTGATGTTCTTCGGTGCGCCTTTCCCACCCGTCAACTTCCACTGGGTCTCGAACCATTCCAACGCTGTTCGTTGCGAGTACTGCGCAGATGGTGATGCCGGATTCAGAGCAGAGTGCTGCAAGATCAGCGCCATGCCCTCGGGCCTCTTACATGAATGTGGAAACGACCTGTCACAGAAGCGGCGGGGTGTCGGGGGATGGGTGAGCATAGACCAAGGGTGAAGCATGGCAGAAGCAACAGCTGTGTCACAACTCACGTTGGCTAATGCGGTCAACGCGACTCCATGTGTCCACTCCCATCCGTCCCACGTCTTTGAGTTGACAACGAAGCCCGTATCGACTGCAAGTTAGCGCGTGAGCGTCATCAGCCCTTGAACTCACGCTTCTCCAGGAATTCGCCCGACTCGTCCTTGATGTTGACGAGCCCATCGGTCATGCGCCGGATCAACACTTCCGCTTGCTCGATTGTGATGTCGACGGTCATGGCGCCGACTTGGTATGGTGTGACCCCTGTATGAGCTGATGGGACAAGACACGGCGGTGAAGCATCTGTGGGAAGCCCACGGGGCCTGGCAGCTTATAGCATGCGGTAAGGAGGAGAAAGAGGAGAAGACTGCCTTGGCGTCGGTGGACCGAACCGGCCCGGAGTCACAATCGGGCACCGAACCACCCTATCATCGGTCGATTACTGCGCCGAGATTGATTATAGTATATGCATGACTAAATGGAGCGCTGACCGCGAGCTTGGGCCGGGCGAGTCATACATGACTGCATGCCAGGGGTGCATCATCCTCGGTACAACTGCAGCCTATCAAGCGCCTTTCGGGTCCCTACAAACGCTGGGCGAATGTACGCAGTCGAACCCTCTCAAGAC
>Ga0308169_10000978_pt1 | contig 36284 bp, 38 predicted proteins | sample PhyBR1_2_FD_202139 | JGI IMG/M metagenome (GOLD analysis project Ga0308169, IMG submission 202139) | Phyllosphere microbial communities from UC Gill Tract Community Farm, Albany, California, United States - DLSLSB.R1 | ecosystem: Host-associated > Plants > Phyllosphere > Unclassified | place...
GCGCCGATGGTGATCTCGCCTTTTTGCACGTGATCGGCACGAATATTACCAATGCCGCCCGCCAGCATGATCGGCTTGTGATAGCCGCGCAGCTCCGTGCCATTATGGCTGTTCACGCGCTCTTCATAGGTGCGGAAATAGCCGGTCAGCGCCGGACGACCAAATTCGTTGTTAAACGCGGCGCCGCCCAGCGGCCCGTCGGTCATGATATCCAGCGCGGTAACGATGCGATCCGGCTTGCCAAAATCTTCTTCCCACGGCTGTTCAAAACCGGGAATACGCAGGTTGGAAACGGAAAAACCCGCCAGCCCCGCTTTTGGTTTAGCACCGCGTCCGGTGGCGCCTTCATCGCGAATTTCACCGCCGGAACCGGTTGCTGCGCCTGGCCACGGAGAAATGGCCGTTGGGTGGTTGTGGGTTTCCACTTTCATCAGAATATGCGCCTCTTCCTGATGAAAGTCGTACACGCCTTTTTCCGCATCGGCATAAAAACGGCCTACCGCCGAGCCTTCCATTACCGCGGCGTTGTCTTTATAGGCCGACAGCACGTAATCCGGGGTTTTCTCGAAGGTGTTTTTGATCATTTTAAACAGCGATTTAGGCTGCTTTTCACCGTCAATGATCCAGTCGGCGTTAAAAATCTTGTGGCGGCAGTGCTCAGAGTTAGCCTGCGCAAACATGTAGAGTTCGATGTCGTTCGGGTTGCGCCCCAGCCGTTCAAACGCGGTTAGCAGATAGTCGATCTCATCATCAGCCAGCGCCAGGCCCAGCTTGCGGTTCGCCTCTTCCAGCGCAACGCGACCTGCGCCCAGCACATCAACGCTTTGCAGCGGCTGCGGCTCATGGTGTGCGAACAGCTGTTCAGCCTCAGCGAAATCGGTGAATACGGTTTCCATCATTCGATCGTGCAGCAGTGCAGCCAGCTGCTGCCACTGCGTCTCGGTCAGGCTGGTCGCCTGAAGATAAAAAGCCATACCGCGCTCAAGCCGTTTTACTTGGGGCAAATCGCAGTTGTGCGCAATATCAGTGGCTTTTGATGACCACGGAGAAATGGTTCCCGGACGCGGCGTAACCAGCAGCAAACGCCCTTGTGGCGCATGCTCAGCAAGAGAAGGACCATATTTTAGAAGGCGTTGCAGACGGGCTTTTTCTTCCGCATTCAGCGCGGTGCTGACATCGGCGAAATGGACGTACTCGGCGTAAATATCACTTACTGGCAGGTGAGCATCCTGAAAGAGCGACAGCAGTTTGGTAATACGAAATGCCGACAGAGCGGGCGAACCACGCAGAATTTCCATCATAAAGATCTCTCGTCTCGAAGCGCCGGGCGACGACGCTTCTGTGGGCGCAACAGGGGAAAACGGGCGGTATTATAGAGAATCGACCCGCGTTACGAAACCGTTTGCGCATTATTTCTCGCATGCGGGATTTGGCTGAATTTTGCGCAAAACATGCTTTATAAGTTGCTCTGGTCCGGTGAGTTGCGCAAAATGCTCCACGCTCTGGGAATCAGCACATTAAAAAAACTGCCTAAAAAGACAGAGGCCTTTGAGCCGCCGAGAGATAAACATTTGAAACGCCTAAAATTTAATTACCTGCTGATCGGTCTGATCACCGTGCTGCTTGCTGTAGCGCTGTGGCCTGCGATTCCCTGGTATGGGAGTGCGCAAGACAAGATTGCAGAGATAAAATCGCGGGGAGTGCTGCGTATCAGTACCATCAATTCCCCGTTGACTTACTACACCATTAATAATGCACCTGCGGGAATGGACTATGAACTGGCAAAACGTTTTGCGGATTATTTAGGCGTCAAGCTACAGGTAACGGTTCATCAGAACCTCAACGAGCTGTTTGACGACCTTGACGATGGCAAAGCCGATCTGCTGGCAGCAGGTCTGATTTACAACAGTGAACGACTGGCACGCTTTCGCACCGGTCCCAGCTACTATTCGGTTTCGCAGCAGCTGGTTTACCGAATCGGTAAGCCGCGCCCGAAAAACATCGGCGATCTAAAAGGTCGGCTAACGGTGGCGTCTGGCTCTGCCTATTTGTCCACGCTGCGCAGCGTTAAAGAGCAGGAATATCCTGATCTCGACTGGGCGATCTCAACCGATCAAAGCCCCAAAATGCTGTTGGAAGCAGTTGCGGATGGCAAGCTTGATTACACCATTGGCGATTCGGTGACGGTGGGCATGCTGCAACGCATTCATCCGCAGCTGGCGGTCGCCTTCGATATTACTGACGAAGAGCCAGTCACCTGGTATATGCAGCGCGAGCAGGATGACAGCCTGAATGCCGCCATGCTCGACTTTTTCAGTCAGATGGGCGAAGAAGGCGCGATGGCGCGACTGGAAGAGAAATATCTCGGCCACGTCGGCACCTTCGATTACGTCGATACGCGCACTTTCCTGCGCGCCATCGATAACACGCTTCCTGATATCAAACCGCTGTTTGAAAAGTATGCCAGCGCCATCGACTGGCGACTGCTGGCGGCAATCTCTTATCAGGAATCGCACTGGAATCCGCAGGCGACGTCGCCAACCGGCGTGCGCGGTATGATGATGTTGACGCGCAATACCGCCGACAGCCTGCAGGTTGCCGATCGGCTGGACGCAGAACAAAGCATTCGCGGCGGCAGTGAGTATTTACGCCGGATGATGGAGAAAGTGCCAGAAACCGTGCCGGAAGATGAACGCATCTGGTTTGCCCTCGCCGCGTATAACATGGGCTATGCGCATATGCTGGATGTGCGCAAACTCACCGCGAAGCAAGGCGGCAATCCCGACAGCTGGGCCGACGTTAAGCTGCGCTTGCCTATGCTGAGCCAGAAACGCTATTACACGCAAACCACCTATGGCTACGCGCGCGGGCATGAAGCCTACGCCTATGTGGAGAATATCCGTAAGTATCAGATCAGTCTGGTGGGATATCTGCAGGATCAGGACAGGAAGCTGGCGCAGCGCGCTGCAACCGAAGCGGAGCTGGGCAAAGGTTATCCGGCCGTGCAGCCGGACATTGCGATGAATTAATTCGTTTTACTGGCGAGGCGTAGCGCGCGCTTCTGTTCACGGCGCATACGAAAGAAGTCACTTAGCATTGCGGCGCACTCGCTAGCCAGCACGCCGTGCTCGATAGTCACCTGATGGTTCATGCCAGGATGGCGCATGACATCAAGCAGCGATCCCGCCGCGCCGGTTTTCTCATCGCGGGCGCCAAACACCAGCCGCGTGATGCGGCTGTGGATCATCGCTCCTGCGCACATAACGCACGGCTCGAGCGTGACATACAGCGTGGTGTCCAGCAGCCGATAATTCTCCAGCACCTTGCCGCCCTGGCGCAGCGCCATCATCTCGGCATGCGCGGTGGGATCGTGCTGGCCAATAGGCCGGTTCCAGCCTTCACCAATCACGCGTTCGCCCTGCACCAGCACCGCCCCAACCGGCACTTCGCCCTGCTCCCAGGCGCGCTGGGCCAGACCGAGCGCATGGCGCATCCAGTGTTCGTCATTCAACTCGCTCACCCTGCTCTCCGGCACCATAAAGCGCGGCATTATAACGGCATTACCAATAAACTCCAGCCGCCTTACTCCAGCTGCTGCAGCTCACCCTGCGGCGTGACCCGCCAGCGGTGCTGGCAGAAAAACAGCAGCGGGTTATCCTGTTTGCTGTCGCTGTAACCGCTGTAAAGCTGGAGCGGCGTGCCGATTTGCTCCTCCAGCTGAGCCACTTTTTCATGGCCCAGACAGCGCATGGCGAGCACGCGTCCGCCTGCCCCACGACGCATCTGGCTGGCGATAAGTTTGACACGTGGCAAAAAGGCGGAATCGAAATAGACTTTCTCCACCAGCGGCTGCGGGGAGCCGGTGATCAGCCAGACATCCGCGTCTTCGCTGCTGAGGTAATCGGTCAGACGCTGCTGTACCACCGGAAATGCGGTAACACGCTGGCGAAACCAGACGGCGAACGCCTCCTCGCGCGCCAGCAGCTGCCGCTCGCTATGGCCAAAGGTAATCGCCCATAACAGCAGGCTCATCGGCCAGCGTGCCGCGCGGCCTTTAATCAACAGGCCCAATCCGATTACCGGCAGCAGCGGCACCACCAGCAACAGATTCAGCGGCTGACGCCAGAGAAGGTAGCGCATAAAGGTGCCGAACATATCCTGCTGATGCAGCGTGCCGTCCAAATCGAAAAATACTACCCGTCGTTGCGTACCTTTTGTCAAACCGCTCTCCTTTGGGTTTACCTGTTTATTGCAGCTACAAGTGTAGCCCTCAACCGCCGTCGGGGAAAAATTGATGATTCACCCCGCCGACCGCTTTTAATTCTCGTGATAAAGGCCGTTAACGAATAGATTATTCGTTCAGTGCCTTTGTGGCGTCGCATTATCAGAAACAGCCGGTCTACACTTACCGATAGTCCGCTGTTTGTCTTCGATAAAGGAAAGAGTATGAGTTGTTTGCTGCGAATCCGTCAGCTTTATCCGCGTCTGGCGATCAATGAGCGGCGTCTGGCTGATTTTCTGCTGTCGCAGCCGGAACAGGCGCGCCATCTCAGCTCGCAGCAGGTCGCGGAAGAAGCGGGCGTCAGTCAGTCGAGCGTAGTGAAATTTGCGCAAAAGCTGGGCTATCGTGGCTTTACCGCGCTGAAGGTCGCACTGAGTGAGTCGCTGGCTGATAAAGCCGCCATCACCGTCTATAACCAGATCCTGAGCGATGATTCGCTAAAGGTGGTAGGTGAAAAGCTGTTAACTGAAAAAACGGCGGCTATTCGCGCCACGCTTGATATCAACAGCGAAGAGAGGTTGCAGGAGATGTTGCAACTGCTGAAGCAGGCGCATCGCATTGTGCTGGTGGGCATTGGCGCATCCGGCCTGGTGGCCAAAGATTTTTCATGGAAGCTGATGAAAATTGGTCTGAATGCAGTGGCTGAACAGGATATGCATGCGCTGCTGGCTAGCGTGCAGGCATTGCAGCCCGACGATGTGCTGTTAGCGATCTCTTACAGCGGTGAGCGGCGCGAGATTAATCTGGCGGCTCAGGAAGCGCAGCGCGCCGGTGCTCACGTGCTGGCCTTTACCGGCTTTACGCCGAACACGTTGCAGCAGCTGGCATCGCACTGTCTTTATACGGTGGCGGAAGAGCAAAACTCACGTAGTGCCGCTATCTCATCAACCAGTGCGCAGCTGGCGTTGACCGATCTGCTGTTTATGGCGCTGATCCAGCACGATCCCGAACGCGCCTCCAGCCATATCAGGCAGAGCGAAGCGCTGGTAAAAAAGCTGGTTTGAACCGGATCAGCACGTATAATAACCGCGCTTTTTGTCCTGTTATTGATTGAGTGAAAAATGGCGCTGCTGATTACTGAAAAATGCATTAACTGTGACATGTGCGAACCTGAATGCCCTAATCAGGCGATCGCCATGGGTGCGGCGATCTACCAAATCGATCCGGCGCGCTGCACGGAATGCGTGGGCCATTACGATGAACCTACCTGCCAGAGCGTCTGCCCGATTAACCATACGATTATTAGCGATCCGCTATGGCAGGAGAGCAACGACGCGCTGTGGGACAAATTTGTACGGCTTCACCCCTGATTAGCTTTCGATAATCACCGTTGCACAGGCGTAGTTGCGCTCATCGGCCAGCGTCACGTGCACATGCTGAACGCCGAGTTTCTCCGCCACCACCGCGGCCTGCAGAAAAAAGCGCAGGCCCGGCTTGCCCAGTTCATCGTTGTAAACTTCAAACTGATTAAAAGCCAGGCCACCACGAATGCCGGTGCCAAACGCTTTGGCGGCAGCTTCTTTCACCGCAAAACGCTTGGCGAGAAAACGCACCGGCTGCTGGTGCGCCTGATACTGCTGCCATTCGTGATCGCTGAGCACGCGCCGGGCTAGCCGATCGCCGGAACGTGAAATCACGCCTTCGATACGGGTGATTTCAACAATGTCAGTGCCCAATCCTAAAATGGCCATTACCGACGCGCTTCCCGCATCAGCTGTTTCATTTCGCGCACCGCTTCCGCCAGACCGCTAAACAGGGCACGACCAATAATGGCGTGACCAATGTTCAGCTCGTGCATTTCCGGCAGCGCTGCAATCGGCTGTACATTATGATAGGTCAGGCCGTGGCCCGCATTGACCTTGATGCCTTTGGCTGCGGCATAGGTTGCGGCACTGGCAATGCGCGCCAGCTCTGCGTCACGGGCGCTGCCCTCAGCAGCCTCGGCATAGGCACCGGTATGAATTTCGATGTAAGGCGCGCCAGCAGCAGCGGCGGCATCAATTTGCTGATGATCGGCATCGATAAACAGGGATACCAGAATGCCGGCATCGGAAAGGCGCTTAACGGCATGGGTCATTTTTTCCTGCTGCCCGGCTACATCCAGCCCACCTTCGGTGGTAACTTCCTGACGTTTTTCCGGCACCAGGCAACAGAAATGCGGTTTAACATGGCAGGCGATGTTAACCATCTCATCGGTGACTGCCATTTCCAGATTCATACGCGTCTGGATGGTTTCCCGCAGGATACGCACGTCGCGATCGGTGATGTGGCGGCGATCTTCACGCAGATGCACGGTAATACCGTCTGCACCCGCCTGTTCAGAAACAAAGGCGGCCTGCACCGGATCGGGATAGTGGGTGCCGCGCGCGTTACGCACGGTAGCGATGTGATCGATATTGATACCTAATAACAGCTCAGACATGACCATCCTCATTCGTTTTCACGATCCAATACGGTGTAAACCAGGCGGTTTCACCGTGACGTTATTCCTGCGGCGGTGGCGTCACCGCGCGCTTTTTGGGCACAAACTGGCGGAACAGCTCATGGCTCTTCAGCGGTTTACCACCAAGATAGGGTTTTAATGCGATGCGGGTAAAGCGTTTAGCGGCTCGCAGTGTGTCAGCATCGGGAAACTCACGCTGGCACAATGCCATCAGCTGACGCCCGGTGAAACTGCGGTTATTAACCACCAGGCTGGCAATAAAGCCCTTCTCTTCACGATAGCTGTAGGTCATCTCATCGCTGACCTCTTCGCCGCTGCCAGCGCAGTGCAGAAAATCAACGCCATAACCAAGATGGCCCAGCAGCGCCAGCTCGAAACGGCGCAGCGCAGGTTCAGGGGAACCTTCGCCAGCGGCCAGCTGTTGCAGACAGTGAAGATAATCAAAGAAGAGTTCGGAAAACGGCGTTTCCGATTCCAGTACGCGGGCCACCAGCTCATTGACGTAGAGGCCGCAGTAAAGGGTAATGCCCTGCAAAGGCAGTGCCAGCGATACCGCTTCGGCGTTGCGCAGCGTTTTCATTTCGCCACGACCGCCCCAGCGTACCAGCAGAGGAGTAAAAGGTTGCAGAGCGCCTTTCAGATTTGAACGCCGGGAACGCGCGCCTTTTGCCAGCACGCGGACCCGACCCTGACCTTCAGTGAACAGGTCAAGGAGCAGACTGGTTTCACTGTAAGGGCGACTGTGCAGAACGAATGCGCGTTGCCAGCCTTCCATTCAGCTCAACTCTCAGAGATCGTCGACGTAGCCCAGGCTGCGCAACGCACGTTCGTCGTCCGCCCAACCAGATTTCACCTTCACCCACAGCTCAAGATGAACCTTCGCCTCAAACATCTCTTCCATATCTTTACGCGCTTCAATACCGATAGTTTTGATTTTTGAGCCTTTATTACCGATGACCATTTTTTTCTGGCCTTCGCGCTCAACCAAAATCAGGCCGTTGATATCGTAACCACCGCGCTCATTGGTAATGAAACGTTCGATCTCAACCGTTACCGAATAAGGCAATTCAGCACCGAGGAAACGCATCAACTTTTCACGGATGATCTCGGACGCCATAAAGCGCTGTGAACGGTCGGTGATGTAATCTTCCGGGAAATGATGGTCGGCAACGCGCAGACGTTTACGAACGATTTGCGCAATGGTATCAACGTTCTTGCCGCTTTCAGCGGAGATCGGCACCATATCCATGAAGTCCATCTGCTGGCTGAGAAACTGCATATGCGGCAGCAGAATCGACTTATCAGTAATATTGTCGACCTTGTTGATCGCCAGCAGCACCGGCACTTTGTTATCTTTCAGCTTGTTCAGCACCATCTCGTCGTCGGCGGTCCAGCGCGTGCCTTCCACGACAAAGATCACCAGTTCAACGTCACCGATAGAACTGCTGGCCGCGCGGTTCATCAACCGGTTGATGGCGCGTTTTTCTTCCATGTGCAGGCCGGGCGTATCCACGTAGATCGCCTGATAGACGCCTTCGGTATGGATGCCCATGATGCGGTGACGGGTGGTCTGCGGTTTGCGCGAGGTGATCGATACCTTCTGCCCAAGCAGCTGGTTTAACAGCGTCGATTTACCGACGTTGGGGCGGCCGACTATCGCAATAAAACCGCAGTAATTCTCTTGTTCGCTCATTCGAGTCCTAACTTAATCAGCGCCTGTTCGGCCGCTGCCTGTTCAGCTTTACGACGGCTGGAGCCTGTGCCAACCACAGGGTCCGCCATGCCGCTCACCTGACAGTGAATGGTAAATTCCTGGTCGTGCGCTTCGCCTCTGACCTGCACCACCAAATACGATGGCAGCGGTAAGTGGCGTCCCTGCAAAAATTCCTGCAGGCGCGTTTTGGGATCTTTTTGTTTGTCACCCGGGCTGATTTCATCCAACCGTGACTGATACCAGCTGAGGATTAGCCGCTCGACATTCTGAATATCGCTGTCGAGAAAAATGCCGCCAATCAGCGCTTCTACGGTATCGGCGAGAATAGATTCGCGACGGAAACCGCCGCTCTTTAACTCACCAGGCCCGAGGCGAAGACATTCGCCAAGGTCAAACTCTCGTGCCATTTCCGCCAGCGTATTGCCGCGCACCAGCGTGGCGCGCATACGGCTCATATCACCTTCATCCACACGGGGAAAACGGTGATAAAGCGCGTTAGCGATAACGTAGCTGAGAATAGAGTCGCCTAAAAATTCAAGACGCTCATTGTGTTTGCTGCTGGCACTGCGGTGCGTGAGTGCCTGCTGCAACAGATCCTGATGAATAAAAGTGTAGCCCAGTTTACGCTGGAGCTTAGTGATTACGATGGGGTTCATGCGATACCAATTTCTGTCATGCGACTATCTACTCTGCATACGGAACAGGGCTGAAAATCCAACACTAGCAGTTTCGTGTGCAGTGGTTCCCCGAAGGGAACCAACCTTGTTTCTGGCCGTTCAGCACGGGCGCAGAATTAATGGATGCCACCGATGCGGCTGAGGCGAACGCCAGTTGGCCATTCTCCCTCTTGCTTCTCGAAACTCATCCAGATTGCGGTGGCTTTACCCACCAAATTTCTTTCCGGTACAAAACCCCAGTAACGGCTGTCCGCGCTGTTATCACGGTTGTCACCCATCATGAAGTAATGCCCCTGCGGCACAATCCACGTCGCCTGCGGCTGACCCGGCTGCTGATAATACATGCTTGCCTGGCTTTGTGCCTGAGTGACCATCAGAATATTGTGCGTCACGTCGCCCAGCGTCTCTTTGCGCGTGGCCAGACGCAGTCCGCCCGGCATGGTTTTATCCTGTGGCATCTGATAAAAACCGTTGCCCGCTTCGTTGCCGCCGTAACCACTGAAGGTCTGGATGAAATCACTTGGCTGAACGTCAGAGTAAGTTACCGCCAGCGCCCGTGTACAGCCGCTGCCCTTGCTGCAATCCGGCGTGATAGTGACCGTTTTGCTGTCGGGATCGTAACTCACTTTGTCACCCGGTAAGCCCACTACGCGTTTGATGTAATCCACGCTCGGATCTTTAGGGTACTTAAATACCGCGACATCGCCACGCTTTGGATGACCGGTGGGAATCAGCGTCGTTTGCGTAATCGGATCTTTAATACCGTAGGCAAACTTCTCTACCAGGATAAAATCACCGATCAGCAGCGTCGGCATCATAGAGCCAGAAGGAATCTGAAACGGCTCATAGATAAACGAACGCACGATAAACACCACGGCCAGCACCGGAAACACCGATGCTGTAGTTTCCACCCAGCCCGGCTGTTTCGCCACGCTGCGCAGCGTTTTATCATCCAGCGCATCACCGGTCTGAGCCTGTGCTAACGCCTGTTTCGCCCGACGTTCTGGTGCCCACTTGAAACGATCGATACACCATACAATGCCGGTGACGAGCGTTGCGATAAACAGAATCAGGGCGAACATGTTTGCCATGGAATTTCCTTATTTGCTGTCTTTACCGACATGCAGAACGGCAAGGAACGCTTCCTGTGGCAACTCAACGTTACCCACCTGCTTCATGCGCTTCTTACCATCTTTCTGCTTCTGCAACAGTTTCTTCTTACGGCTAACGTCGCCACCATAGCATTTGGCAATAACGTTTTTACGCAGCTGTTTCACCGTTGAGCGGGCAATGACGTGGTTGCCAATTGCGGCCTGAATAGCGATATCAAACTGCTGGCGAGGGATCAGATCTTTCATCTTTTCCACCAGCTCGCGGCCACGATATTGCGAATTGTCGCGGTGAGTAATCAGCGCCAGCGCATCGACACGCTCGCCGTTAATCAGCACGTCAACACGCACCATGTCAGAGGTTTGAAAACGTTTGAAGTTATAATCGAGCGATGCATAGCCGCGCGATGTTGATTTCAGACGGTCGAAGAAGTCGAGAACCACTTCCGCCATCGGAATCTCATAGGTCAGCGCAACCTGCTTACCGTGATAAACCATGTTGGTCTGCACGCCGCGTTTTTCGATACACAGCGTGATCACGTTGCCGAGGAATTCCTGCGGCATCAACATGTGACACTCCGCAATCGGCTCACGCAGTTCCGCGACGTTGTTAAGCGGCGGCAGCTTGGATGGGCTATCCACATAAACCGTTTCACCCGCGGTGGTTTCAACTTCATAAACCACGGTAGGTGCGGTGGTGATCAGCTCAAGATCGTATTCACGCTCAAGACGTTCCTGAATGATCTCCATGTGCAGCAGACCAAGGAAGCCACAGCGGAAACCAAAGCCCAGCGCAGTTGAACTCTCTGGCTCATAGAACAGCGACGCATCGTTCAGGCTTAACTTGCCCAATGCATCACGGAAAGCTTCGTAATCATCTGAGCTAATTGGGAAAAGCCCGGCGTAAACCTGTGGCTTAACCTTTTTAAAGCCCGGCAGCGCTTTGTCTGCAGGATTACGCGATTGCGTTAAGGTATCACCGACGGGGGCGCCCAAAATATCTTTAATGGCGCAAACCAGCCAGCCAACTTCTCCGCACTTGAGCTCGTTGGTATCGACACGCTTTGGCGTGAAGATACCCAGACGATCGGCGTTGTAAACCTGGCCGGTGCTCATGACTTTAATTTTGTCGCCTTTGCGCATGGTGCCGTTTTTAATACGCACCAGCGATACCACGCCAAGATAGTTATCAAACCAGGAATCGATAATCAGCGCCTGTAGCGGGCCATCCGCATCACCCTGCGGCGGTGGAATATCGCGCACCAAACGTTCCAGCACTTCCGGTACGCCAACGCCGGTTTTAGCCGAGCAGCGCACCGCATCGGTGGCATCGATGCCAACGATATCTTCAATCTCTTCTGCTACGCGCTCAGGGTCGGCTGCTGGCAGGTCGATTTTATTTAAAACCGGCACCACTTCCAGGTCCATTTCCATTGCGGTATAGCAGTTAGCCAGCGTCTGCGCCTCAACGCCCTGCCCGGCATCCACTACCAGCAATGCGCCTTCACACGCCGCCAGTGAGCGGGACACTTCATAAGAGAAGTCGACGTGGCCTGGCGTATCGATGAAGTTGAGCTGATAAACCTGTCCGTCTAACGCTTTATAATCCAGCGTGACGCTTTGCGCTTTAATAGTAATGCCACGCTCGCGCTCCAGATCCATAGAATCCAGAACCTGAGAGGCCATTTCACGTTCGGTCAAACCACCGCAAATTTGAATCAGGCGATCGGAAAGTGTGGATTTGCCGTGATCGATATGGGCGATGATGGAAAAATTTCTTATATGCTTCATTTATATGAATATCTTCGCGTATAAAATCAGTTGAGCATCTGAGCCAGACGCATCTGCGGAGAATGTATATCTCCCGCTATCCTGTCAGCCTCGTTAATGACGACGCATATTACACTGTTAGCGTCCGTCACGAAAGAAAGGAACTTGTCTGTGTACAAGAGATTACGGCAGGTAAGATGAAAAAAGGCTGTTCGACAGCCAGCCTGGCAAGGGAATCGCTAAAGATCACACTTTGCTTTCCACGCGCAGCGCATCCGGCGGCAACGCTATGGACAGAATAACGGGTTGAAACGCCTCGCGGTGTCCCAACCGTAATGACAACCCTTTGGCAACGATAAAGCCCGCCACGCCGCCAAGCAGCGCACCGGTTGCGGCCGCCAGATCGCTGCCAAACAGCATCTGGAACAGGCCCGCCACGGCAAAAAGGCCGACCAGCGGCGTCATATAGACCAGCAGTGCCGAACTCAACAAGCTGCTTTCCCGAATGCCAATCTCAATCCGTTGGCCAGGTGAAAGCGGCTTTTCACTGTTAATTTGCATCACGTGCGCGTTTTTTGGCCCTAACTTATTCAGCATGGCGCTGCCGCAGCCTTTACGCGCTGAGCAGCTGTTGCAGGTTGTTTTGGCTTCGGTGTGCAGCGTGGCGATGCCGTCATGCCAGGCGACAACGGTGGCCCATTCTCTCATCATTGTGGCGTACCTAAGTTGATGCTGTCAGCAATACGTTTTGCCGTTGTCGGCGGAAGCTCGCCTACGACCATAATTTCCTTATTATCGCGTATTTCAATTTGAACGGTACGGCGTCCAGTGCGCAATAGCTGCGCAGAACTGCCTTTGTCTGCCGGGCTGACGTTTACCGAGAAGCTAAACAGGCCATCTGAATAGAGCCGCGACTCGACTGGCTTGTTAAGCGCCGGCAAGGTACGCCGATTTTGCGACACTTCGCGCATGCCCGCCGGTACCCAGCCAGGCTGCCAGCTGAGCTTCACCGGACCGCTATCCGGCACTGAAAGTGACGGTGGCAAATTAGCCTTTTGTAAGCCCTGCATCAGACCGCGAACGCCCTCATCGACGGCAAAACTTACGACGCGATATTGCTCAAGCGTTTCGCCGTCACGATCGAGCAGATCGATCCGCAGCGGCAGCCGGGTTTCGCTATCCAGCCAGACAACATAGCTGTAACGCGTGCCGTCACGGGCAACGATGCGCACCACTTCGCACAGCTGATCGGCGATGCGCGTGCGGCCGACCGGCACAAAGTCGTAATAGCTGGCCAGCTGTTGGAAATCGGCATAGATCAGCGACGGCAAAGCATCAATAATGTGCTTACCGGGCAGGGAAAAAGGCTCAAGGCCTGGCTCAAAATAGCTGATGTCGTTGCCACGTTGGATGATTTCACGACGTGGACCATCCATCTGCAGTAGCTGGGCATAAATTTTATTATCCAGCACGGCATGGCGATAACGCAGTGATTCGATGCCAAGGCGCGAAACGTTGATAAAGGCGAGTTCGTAATTGAGAGACTGGCTGGCCTGTTCCATCTGTTGTAACAACGCCCCGGAAGCAGAAGTTTGCGCCGGGGCGATGGATGGATACAGCAGGCAGCCGGTCAGCAAGCTAACGGCGTACCAGATGTGCTTCATTACTGCTGCTGAATTCCTAATGACTGATTGCCGGGAACCTGCGCCTGAGCCTGCTGTGGCGCATTCTGCTCAAGCTGGAACTGGTTAGAGTGCAGACGACGCTGCAACTCATAATCCTGCAGCATCGCATTAACGCGACGACGCTGATCCTGAACCTGCTGATTAGCACTGTTGGTGTCGAATGCATCCGAGGGAACCCCCAGGCTTACCGGCGACGCTTTGCCCATCATCGGCAGCGTGTTAAACACCGGCGCGTCAGAGGCGGAAGCGGCATTATCAGGTTGGTTGTAGTGCTGCACACCAACGATAACTGCCAGCGACACACAGGCTGCAAGGCCGACCTGCGTAATCTGCGCGGCCCATGGGCGCATGCGCTGCAGGAAGGACATCTTCTGCCAGTGAGCAGGTTCTGGCTGCGCTTCAGGGATGATGTGGCTCACCTTATTGACAGGTTCGTCAGCAATTGCTGCCGCTACACGCGCAGAAATGTCGAAATGAAGGACATCACTAACATCACCGCGCATTGTGTCGCGGATCAGATGATAGCTTTCCCAACTTTTTTGCAGTGTAGTGTCTTTAGACAAGGCGGATAAAACTTCGTTATCCAAAGTTTCACCATCCATCAGAGCGGAAAGTTTTTCTTTCTGCATGTCTCAGTACCCTTCCTGTAGCCGTTATCGTTAACGTTGGATAAGCGGTTGAACTTTATTATCGATGGCCTCTCGCGCACGGAAAATACGTGAACGGACCGTTCCTACCGGGCACTCCATGATAACGGCGATCTCTTCATAGCTGAGGCCGTCGAGCTCGCGAAGCGTGATCGCCATACGCAAATCTTCCGGTAGTGATTCAATGGTGCGAAAGACGATCTGTCTCAATTCGTCAGACAACATTAAGTTCTCAGGGTTCGAAATTTCTTTCAGTGCGCCTGCACTTTCAAAGTTTTCCGCTTCAATAGCATCCACATCGCTGGAAGGTGGACGGCGTCCCTGAGCAACCAGATAATTTTTTGCTGTATTGACCGCAATGCGGTAAAGCCAGGTATAAAAAGCGCTGTCGCCACGAAATGATTCTAGCGCACGATAGGCTTTAATGAATGATTCCTGTACCACATCCGGCACATCGCCTGAGGGAACGTAGCGTGAAACCAGGCTCGCCACTTTATGCTGGTATCGGATAACCAGTAAATTGAATGACTTCTGATCTCCCTTCTGCACACGCTCGACGAGAATTTGATCCGTTAATTGCTCGCTCATCCGAGGTAACATCTCCCCAAATTTTTTTCCACGCGCTGGTACCCACCTGTCATTTGATTTTTTGAGCAAGCCTGCGATTAGAGCCAGGTTTAGCGTGTAAGTTCATTTTTGCCACCGTTAATCGTCGCTCGCAAGCGTGACATCGTCTGGCGATGCCCGTGCGGCCGAAAATACGTTTAGCCGATTGCTGCGCAGAGTAGCGCATAGAGACCACTTTTTCATCTGTAAATCGCTTATATTGCCTGACATCGCTAGCGCTGGCGGTTGTTTACGCCATCTAAGCGCGGCACGATGCGCTTGTTTACCCCCTTCAAGATGAAAATTGCTTTTTTCCGGAAGCAAATCGACATATGCTCAGCAAACAACCTGTTTAGTAAATTAAACAAAATGACTGATTCTCATCAATACAGCTGTGATGTCCTGATTATTGGCAGCGGTGCGGCTGGCCTTTCCCTGGCGCTAAGAGTCGCAGAAAAACATAAGGTTATCGTACTCAGCAAAGGTCCGGTTAACGAAGGATCGACGCTTTATGCACAAGGCGGCATCGCGGCAGTGTTTGATGAAAATGACAGTATCGATGCGCACATCGACGATACGCTGATTGCTGGTGACGGCATTTGTGATTCTGAAGCGGCTGCTTTTGTGGCACACAACGCGCGGCATTGCGTGCAATGGCTCATCGATCACGGCGTCATGTTTGATAAAGAGACGCCACTTAACGGCGAAGAGCGTTTTCATCTTACGCGCGAAGGGGGCCATAGCCACCGTCGAATCCTGCACAGCGCGGATGCCACTGGCCATGCAGTGGAAACCACGCTGGTCTCACTGGCGTTAAATCATCCCAATATCCGTCTGCTGGAACGCTTTAATGCCGTTGATTTAATTCTTTCCGACAAGCTGGGCTTGCCGGGTGCACGACGCGTTACCGGCGCATGGGTCTGGAATCGGGATAGTGAACGCGTTGAAACGTGCAGCGCCCGCGCAGTGATTCTGGCGACTGGCGGCGCAGCAAAAGTTTATCAATATACAACGAATCCCGATGTCGCTTCCGGCGACGGCATCGCGATGGCCTGGCGGGCAGGCTGTCGAATTGCCAACCTGGAATTTAATCAGTTTCACCCAACCTGCCTGTTCCATCCAGAGGCACGCAATTTTTTACTCACCGAAGCACTGCGCGGAGAAGGCGCCTTGCTGAAGCGTCCTGATGGCAGCCGTTTCATGCCTGATTTTGATCCGCGTGCAGAGCTGGCGCCACGTGATGTGGTGGCTCGCGCAATCGATCACGAGATGAAACGCCTGGGCGCTGACTGTATGTACCTCGATATCAGCCATCAGCCCGCCGATTTTATTCGCGCGCATTTCCCGATGATTTGTGAAAAATTGCAGACGCTGGGCTTTGATCTGACGCGCGATGCTATTCCGGTGGTGCCAGCAGCGCACTACACCTGCGGCGGCGTGATGGTTGATCAGCACGGCAGAACCGACGTTGATCAGCTCTATGCCATTGGTGAAGTGAGCTACACCGGTCTGCATGGTGCGAATCGCATGGCCTCGAATTCCCTGCTGGAATGCCTGGTTTATGGCTGGTCAGCCGCAGAAGAGATTGCCCGCAGCCTGCCACCCGCAGAAATCGCCGTCACGCTGCCGGCCTGGGATGAGAGCCGGGTGGATGATTCCGATGAGCGTGTGGTGATTCAGCATAACTGGCATGAGCTACGGTTGTTCATGTGGGATTACGTCGGCATTGTGCGCACCACCAAACGTTTACAGCGGGCGCAGCGGCGCATTGCCATGCTGCAGCAGGAAATCGAGGAATATTATTCACATTTCCGCATCTCCAACAATCTGCTGGAGTTGCGTAATCTGGTTCAGGTGGCTGAACTCATGGTGCGCTGCGCGCTGGAGCGAAAAGAGAGCCGCGGACTGCATTATACGCTGGATTATCCGCTACAGCTGGCGCAAAGCGGTCCAACCATCATTGCGCCAGCGACCTACATAAACAGATAATAATCGCGCGTCAGGCTGCAATACTCTTCTGAATAGCGCTGATCGGGGCCACGAATCACCATGCGCTCCAGCAGCTGTTCGCCTGGCTGTGGTGAAATCGCCAGCATAACGCGATGCGGCAGGCGCTGCGCATTGTCGGCAATATCATTACGAAAACGTAAATGCCAGCCGCGCGCTTCTGCCATCAGAACAAAAGCTTCGCCCGCCTGCGCCGGCAGAATCACACAGAAAAACCCTTCTTCTTCAATGAGATTTTCAGCGCAGGTCAGCAGCGTGTGATGATCGAGCGTATCGGTATAACGTGCCGCGGCGCGCTGCGGCGAAGCGCATTCGGTGCCGGGCGCAAAAAAAGGCGGGTTGCTGACAATCAGCGAGTAGCGCTTGTCGCAGCTGGCGGCCCAGTCAACGACGTTACGGTGATAAACCGTCATACGTGCGGCCCACTGCGACTGAGCGACATTGTCGCTGGCCTGCTGTGCCGCCTGCTCGTCCAGTTCAACCGCATCAATGTGGCACTCTTCGCCGGTGCGCTGTGCCAGCATCAGGGCGATCAGTCCGCTGCCGCAGCCGATATCCAGTGCATTTTTGACATTGCTGACCGGCACCCACGCGCCCAGTAATACGGCATCGGTGCCCACTTTCATCGCGCAACGATCGTGAGCGACAAAAAACTGCTTAAAGGTAAAACCATCACGACGTAACTGCGATTTTTGCTGAGACATGTACACTACCTGAAACGGAAACGGCGCTAGCATAGGACAAAGAATCGCAGGTGAAAAGCGATCTGTTATGCACAAACAGATGAAGATCCTGCGCAAAGTGTCTATAATCGGCGCCCCAAACTGAGGTAGACCATGACTGTAACCACTTTTTCCGAACTCGAACTTGATGATAGCCTGCTGGAAGCACTGCAGGACAAAGGCTTTTCGCGCCCTACCGCCATTCAGGCTGCGGCCATTCCACCCGCACTGGAAGGTCGTGACGTTATGGGCTCGGCGCCAACCGGTACCGGAAAAACGGCCGCTTACCTGCTGCCCGTGTTACAGCACCTGATCGACTTCCCGCGTAAAAAATCGGGCCCGCCTCGCGTACTCATTTTGACGCCAACGCGTGAACTGGCGATGCAGGTTGCCGATCAGGCACGCGAACTGGCCAAACACACCCATCTTGATGTCGCCACCATTACCGGCGGCGTGGCTTACATGAACCATGCTGAAGTGTTCAGTGAGAATCAGGATATCGTGGTTGCCACCACCGGCCGCCTGCTGCAATACATTAAAGAAGAGAACTTCGACTGCCGCGCCGTTGAGACACTGATCCTTGATGAAGCCGATCGCATGGTGGATATGGGCTTTGCCAACGATGTCGAAACCATCGCGGGAGAAACTCGCTGGCGTAAGCAAACGCTGCTGTTCTCTGCCACGCTGGAAGGCGAAGCGATTCAGAATTTTGCAGAACGCCTGCTCAACGAGCCGGTGGAAATTGAAGCCGATCCTACCCGCCGCGAACGTAAGAAAATCCAGCAGTGGTATTACCGCGCGGATGACGTTGAGCATAAAACCAAGCTGCTGATTCACCTGCTCAAACAGCCAGACGTCACGCGCTGCATCGTGTTTGTGCGCAAACGCGAACGCCTGCATGAACTGGTTACCTGGCTTCATCAGGCGGGCATCTCCAGTTGTTATCTGGAGGGCGAAATGGTGCAGGCAAAACGTAACGAAGCGATCAAGCGTCTGAGCGAAGGCCGTGCCAACGTATTAGTAGCAACCGATGTTGCTGCGCGCGGTATCGATATCGAAGAGATCAGCCACGTCTTTAACTTTGATCTGCCACGTACCGCTGATATCTATCTGCACCGTATTGGCCGTACCGGTCGCGCGGGCCGCAAAGGCATTGCGATTTCACTGGTTGAGGCGCATGACAACGTGCTGCTCGGCAAAATCAGCCGTTATGTGCAGGAACCGTTAAAATCTCGCACAATTGATGAACTGCGGCCTTCAACGCGCCCGCCGAGCGAAAAGTTGAAGGGCAAGCCGTCGAAGAAAGTGCTGGCCAAGCGCAAAGATAAAAAAGAGAAAGAGAAAGAGACCGATAAGCCGCGTGTCAAACTGCGCCATCGCGCCGTGAAGAATATCGGCAAACGCCGCAAACCCAGCGGCAGCGAAACGGCAGAAAAAGGCGAATAATTCATCGCGCCTACAAAAAAACCGCCCTTTCAGGCGGTTTTTTTATGGCTTAAGTCAATATTATCAGCATCAGCCAGCTGAACAGAAAGCAAAACCTAAAAAGCCTCGTTCTTCAGCAGCATCTCTTGCACCGGTAATAAAAAAACATCATTTATTCAATACGATAAAAACAAAATTAGCTGCTTACTTTTCCATCCGCTGCTACGTTTTTACAAACTTTCAGTAAAGGTACGCGCAATCACATCGCGCTGCTGTTCAGGTGTTAATGCATTAAAACGCACCGCATAACCTGAGACACGAATGGTCAACTGTGGGTATTTTTCTGGATGTTTTACGGCATCCTCCAGCGTTTCGCGACGCAACACATTGACGTTCAGATGCTGTCCACCTTCCACCAAAACCTGCGGACGCTGCTCAAGTGGTACTTCCCGATATTCGATGTTCCCCAGTTCACTGAGTGGCACCAGCTGGTCTTCGCTGTAATCCGCTTTTGCGCAGACACAGCGCGCCTGTTGTGTTTCGTCATCCAACAACCAAAAAGAGTGCAGCAATGCGTCATTGCTGGCTTTAGTAATTTGAATTCCACTGATCATACTTGCCTCCAGGCATCAGGCACGGCCAATAACGCCGTGCGATAACATCATTAAGACTGCCTGGTATAGCAACATGGGCGGTTGCTATCATTGATGTAAATCAACGCGTAATGAACATGCAGAGGCAGAAGGCATTAAGTCGCTGTTTTTAGTAAAGTCAGGCTATGCTTTTTTAGAATCGGTTTTGGCATCGAACACACATGCTAAGCTGATTCACTATCTGACTGGAGAGATGTTATGAGTGAACTGACCTGGCACGACGTGCTGGCAGAAGAGAAAGAGCAACCCTACTTTAAAGAGACGCTGGCGCTGGTTGCACAGGAACGGGCGGCAGGAAAAACGGTTTATCCGCCACAGCAGGATGTTTTCAACGCGTTTCGGCTGACCGAACTGGGCCAGGTCAATGTGGTTATTCTGGGGCAGGATCCTTATCATGGTCCGAATCAGGCGCATGGGCTTGCCTTCTCGGTGCGTCCCGGCGTGGCGGTGCCCCCTTCGCTGGTCAACATCTACAAAGAGCTGCAGAGCGAATTCAGCGACTTTGAGCGGCCACAGCACGGTTTTTTAGAAAGCTGGGCAAAACAAGGTGTGCTGCTGTTAAATACGGTGCTCACCGTAGAAGCCGGTAAAGCCCATTCGCATGCGCGATTCGGTTGGGAAACCTTTACGGATAATGTAATTGCGGCGATAAACCAGCATCGGGAAGGGGTGGTATTTCTGCTGTGGGGTTCGCATGCTCAGAAAAAAGGCGCGATTATCGATCGGGATCGCCATCATGTGTTGCAGGCTCCCCACCCTTCGCCGCTGTCGGCACATCGCGGCTTTTTAGGCTGTGGTCACTTTGCAACCGCCAACGATATTCTGGCTAAAGCAGGTAAGAAAGCCATCGACTGGCAACCGCAGTTGCCAGCCTGATCGGCTTGCCTTCCTACGCGCGTATTGCGCGTAGGAAGCAAAAAGCGCGTTACGCTTTTGCTTTGGCAACCGCAACCATCGCCGGACGCAGCAGACGGCCATTCAGCGTATAACCACGCTGCATCACCATCATGACGTGGTTAGGTGCCACCTCTTCCGATTCCATCATCGACATCGCCTGGTGGATATCAGGATTGAACGGCACGTTAGTTTCACCCACCACTTCAACGCCATATTTACGAACGGCGTCTAACAGTGATTTCAGCGTCAGTTCAATACCTTCAACCATCGACGTCAGCTCAGGATTGGCTTTATCAGCCACTTCCAGCGCACGTTCAAGGCTGTCGATAACCGGCAGCAGCTCGTTGGCAAACTTTTCCAGCGCAAATTTATGGGCTTTCTCAACATCCAGTTCCGTACGACGGCGAACGTTTTCGATTTCTGCCTGCGCACGCAACTGGGCATCCCTTACGCCGTTCTGTAACTGAGCAAGCTCAGCTTCCAGTTGCGCAATGCGCTCGTCGCGCGGATCCGCTTCTGCCGCATTTTCAGTGGCATCGTTCTGCTGCTGTTCAAGCTCAACGTCTGTTGCAGCCTGCTCGTTTGGGGTGTTCTGTTCTTTAGTCATGGAAATCTCCGCGTTTTTTCACAATCACTCGCTGGTTGGCTTATTATGGGGATCAGAATTGTGGTTTCAAGAGAAGCCATCACATTGTCTGGCCACTTTGGCCTGAGAGGACACCAGCATAATGAACGCCCATTTCAAATGCATTGGCATTGTCGGACATCCACGCCATCCCACTGCGCTAACCACACATGAAATGCTTTATCGCTGGCTGACGGATAAAGGCTACGAAGTCATCATTGAGCAGCAGATTGCGCGTGAACTCTCACTGGAAAATGTAGAAACCGGCTCGCTGTCGGATATTGGCCAACGCGCCGATCTGGCGGTAGTCGTCGGCGGTGACGGCAATATGCTGGGCGCTGCGCGGGTGCTGGCGCGCTATGACATCAAGGTCATTGGCATCAATCGCGGTAATCTCGGTTTTCTGACCGATCTCGATCCCGATAATGCGCAGCAACAGCTGGCGGACGTGCTGGAAGGCCATTATATCGTTGAAAGCCGCTTTCTGCTTGAAGCGCAGGTCTGCCGTGATGCCTGCTCACCGCGCATCGGTACCGCGATCAACGAGGTGGTTCTGCATCCGGGTAAAGTGGCGCATATGATTGAATTCGAAGTCTATATTGATGAGAACTTCGCTTTCTCCCAGCGCTCCGATGGTCTGATTATTTCTACGCCGACCGGCTCAACCGCCTATTCACTTTCTGCTGGCGGTCCTATTTTAACGCCGTCGCTGGACGCCATCGCCATTGTGCCGATGTTTCCGCACACGCTCTCTGCCCGACCGCTGGTGATTAACAGCTCCAGTACCATCCGCCTGCGCTTTTCTTCGTTACGCAGCGACCTGGAGATCAGCTGCGACAGCCAAATTGCCCTGCCTATTCAGGAAGGCGAAGATGTGCTGATCCGGCGGAGCGATTACCACCTCAATTTGATTCATCCTAAAAACTACAGCTATTTCAACACGCTAAGTTCAAAACTCGGCTGGTCAAAAAAATTGTTCTAAAAAAGCGATCCAGCTATTTACTGGTTAAAAAACCAGTTTATACTGTATGAAAAACCATATCTGTTTTTCTATACAGGAAGGCATTATGCTGGCACAGCTTACCATCAGTAACTTCGCTATCGTTCGCGAACTGGAAATAGATTTTCAACGCGGTATGACAGCGATTACCGGAGAAACCGGCGCCGGAAAATCGATCGCTATCGATGCACTTGGTTTATGCCTTGGCGGCCGTGCCGAAGCGGATATGGTTCGACAAAATGCGCCGCGTGCCGATTTGTGCGCGCGCTTTGCGTTAAAAGATACGCCAGCGGCCCAACGCTGGCTGGAAGAAAACCAGCTTGATAACGGCAGTGAATGTCTGCTGCGTCGCGTCATCAGCGCCGATGGCCGTTCACGCGGTTTTATCAATGGCACGGCGGTTCCGCTTTCGCAGCTGCGCGATCTGGGTCAGTTACTCATTCAAATCCATGGTCAGCATGCGCATCAGCTGTTGCTCAAAGCCGATCACCAAAAAAATCTGCTTGATGGCTATGCCGATCAGCCGGTATTGCTGCAGGAAATGGCGGCACGCTACCGTTTATGGCATCAGAGCTGCCGCGCGCTGGCGCAGCATCAGCAGGCCGCGCAGGAACGCGAATCCCGTCGTGAACTGCTGCAATATCAGCTTAAAGAACTCAACGAATTTGCGCCCGTTGCCGGTGAATTTGAAGCGATTGACGAAGAGTACAAACGCCTGGCAAACAGCGGGCAGCTGCTCTCAATCAGTCAGCAAACGCTGCAAATGCTGGCCGATGGCGATGACAGCAACCTGCAAAGCCAGCTCTACAGTGCTCGCCAGATGCTGACTGAACTGGTCAGTCTTGATGCTTCGCTGGGCAGCGTGCTGAGCATGCTCGAAGAAGCGGCTATTCAGATGAGTGAAGCGAGCGATGAGCTGCGCCATTACTGCGATCGTCTCGATCTCGATCCCAACCGCATGTATGAACTTGAGCAACGCCTGTCGCGCCAAATCGCGCTGGCCCGCAAGCATCACGTTTCACCTGAAGAACTGCCTGTTTTTCATCAGCAGCTGTTGTCGGAAGAAGAACTGCTTTCTCAGCACGAAAGCGATCAGGGTTTGCTTGCCCAACAGGTTGTTGAGCATCACCGGGCAGCGCAGGAAACCGCGCAGGCGCTGCATGAGAGTCGTCTGCACTTTGCACAGGAGCTTGAGCAGCTGATTGCCGAAAGCATGAAAACGCTCTCCATGCCGCACGGCAAATTCATTATCGATGTTCAGTTCAATGGCGATCAGCTTACCGCTGAAGGCGCCGATCGCATTGACTTCAAGGTCAGCACCAACCCCGGTCAGCCGGTGCAGGCGCTTTCTAAAGTGGCGTCGGGCGGTGAACTGTCACGTATTGCGCTCGCCATTCAGGTGATTACTGCCCGTAAAATGGAAACTCCAGCGCTGATTTTCGATGAGGTCGATGTGGGTATCAGCGGTCCAACCGCTGCGGTGGTGGGGAAAATGCTGCGCCAACTCGGCGAGTCCACGCAGGTAATGTGCGTGACTCACCTTCCGCAGGTCGCTGGCTGTGGTCATCAGCATTTCTATGTCAGCAAAGAAACTGACGGCAACATGACCGAAACCCACATGCAGCCGCTGGACAAACGCGCGCGCCTGCAGGAACTGGCACGTTTGCTGGGAGGCAGCGAGGTTACTCGCAATACGCTGGCCAACGCCAAAGAACTTTTGGCCGCGTAACGTCGCACTTTTTTTTATCCCTGGGGTCATATGCTTGCTCTGTAGAGGTTCCCATCAACTGAAAGGTCTATTATCATCGGCAGCTTGTCGCCTGAGTTAAACCTGGATACCGTAGACAGAGTTCAGAATTTGATGGCATACGAAACGGCCTCGACACCGCTCCTGAGCGACAGACAGCTGAAAGAATACAGGCATGAAGAACATCTGCTGCATCCCTTTTAAAGGCGATTGAGTAAGCAATGATGCCTGTGCAGACGGCGCTTCAGGTGGTGATCAAGAAGGCGGTTGGCCCTATAAAAGGAATGATAAATGCGCTGTAAAACGCTGACTGCTGCTGCAGTGGTACTCTTAATGACAACGGCTGGTTGTTCGACGCTGGAACGAGTGGTTTACCGTCCGGATATCAACCAGGGGAATTATCTGGCTGCTAACGACGTTGCGAAGATTCATCAGGGCATGACGCAGCAGCAGGTTGCCTATACGCTCGGCACGCCAATGATGCGCGATCCGTTTGGCAGCAACACCTGGTATTATGTGTTCCGTCAGGAACCGGGTCACGAGAAAGTAAAACAGCAGACGTTGACGCTGACTTTTGACAGCAAAGGCGTGTTGACCAACATCAACAACAAGCCTGCGTTAACTGACCACAAAGGTTAACCTAACGCGAGCACAAAAAAAGGCGCCTTTGCGCCTTATTTTTTTGCCGATTTTTCAGCGCGTTGCCGACGTAACTCTTTCGGATCGGCAATCAGCGGACGGTAAATTTCGATACGATCGCCATCCTGAAGTTCATCAGTCAGCTTTACGGGCCGACTGTAAATGCCGACTTTGTTTTTCGCCAGATCAATATCCGTCCGAACAGATAAAATGCCGGATGCCTGAATCCCCTGCTCAACTGTACTGCCTGCGGGCAGCGCTATGCGATAAAGATACTGCTTTTGCGGCAGCGCATAGGCCACTTCAACGGCGATATCAGGCACTGTAAACCTCTTTTGCACGGTGAGTAAAAGCCTGCACCATGTTGTTCGCCAGTTCTTTGAAGATACGACCGAACGCCATTTCCACCAACATGTTGGTGAACTCAAAATCGAGGCTCAGCTCAACTTTGCAGGCATCTTCGCTTAACGAAATAAAGCGCCAGCCGCCGGTCAATTTACGGAACGGGCCATCAACCAGTTGCATCTGGATGCTCTGGTTATCCTGCAAGGTATTACGCGTGGTAAACGTTTTACTGATACCTGCTTTAGACACATCCACTGACGCAGTCATCTGATTGTCTTTCGCGTCAAGAACGCGACTTCCCGTGCAGCCTGGCAAAAACTGTGGATAGGCATCCACATCATTAACAAGTCGATACATCTGCTCAGCGCTGTAAGGCACGAGTGCAGAACGGCTAATCTGGGCCATAACAGTTCCTGTTCATCACAAAACACACTAATAATAACATTCTCAGCAATCAAACAAAAATTCCTTGCCGATTTTGCCATGCTACAATACCGCTTTTATCTCGTGCATATTGGTCACGGGATGCCATTCATTGCGATCTGATATAAACTACGTGGCACTATGACAAAGAAAAAAGCTCAAAAACCCGGTTCTGCTACCATTGCCCTTAACAAACGCGCCCGCCATGAATACTTCATCGAAGAAGAGTTTGAAGCTGGATTGTCGCTACAAGGATGGGAAGTCAAATCTCTTCGTGCAGGCAAGGCCAACATCAGCGACAGCTATATCCTGCTGCGCGATGGTGAAGCCTTCCTGTTTGGTTCAACCTTTCAGCCGCTTTTGGTTGCCTCCACTCACGTGGTTTGCGATCCGACGCGCAGCCGCAAACTGCTGCTTAATCAGCGTGAGCTGGATTCGCTGTATGGCCGCGTAAATCGTGAAGGTTATACCATCGTGGCCCTCTCGCTTTACTGGAAAAACGCCTGGATCAAACTCAAAATCGGCGTGGCTCGCGGTAAGAAAGAACACGATAAGCGTGACGACATTAAAGAACGTGAATGGAAGCTCGATAAAGCACGTATTATGAAAAAAGCACAGCGCTAACCTACTGGTAACGGTAGATGTTTTTCTGCTATACTGCGTAACAGTACTTGGGGCTGATTCTGGATTCGACGGGATTTGCGAAGCCCTAGGAGCATGCCGAGGGGCGGTTTGCCTCGTAAAAAGCCGCAAAAAAATAGTCGCAAACGACGAAAACTACGCCCTAGCAGCTTAATAACCTGCTAAGAGCCCTCTCTCCCTAGCCTCCGCTCTTAGGACGGGGATCAAGAGAGGTCAAAACCAAAAGAGATCGCGTGAATACCTTGCCTGGGGTTGCAGCGTTAAATCTAATCAGGCTAGTTTGTTAGTGGCGTGTCCATCCGCAGCTGACAGGCGAATGTAAAGATTGGACTAAGCATGTAGTGCCGACGGTGTAGTAATTTCGGACGCGGGTTCAAATCCCGCCAGCTCCACCAAAATTCTTCAAAGATGGTTCCAGTGCCATCCGCAGAAGTCCTGAAAGCCCGCACGGCACAAGCCCTGCGGGCTTTTTTGTGTCTGTAATCTTCCGAGACGATCCGCCTGAATCCAGAGATAATTGGTACACGAATTGGTACACGTTATAATGTGTACCAAAAACGTGTACCAATTATGGACGGAAATCAGTCATGGCGCGGATGACACGCCCCCTTACCAATAACGAAATCCTCAAAGCTAAGCCTCAAGAGAAAGACTTCACGCTGCACGATGGCGACGGACTTTTCCTGCTCGTCAAAACATCAGGTAAAAAGCTGTGGCGTTTTCGCTACCAGCGGCCAGATAGCAGCAGTCGCACAAATCTCAGTCTAGGCTCTTACCCTGCACTAACGCTCGCTGTGGCACGCCAAATGCGTGACAAATATCTGTCGCTGCTAGCGCAAAGGATCGACCCGCAGAAGCAGCAAGAGGAAGTTTCTGAGCAGCGCCAAATCGAGCTGGATAGCATTTTTTCGGTTGTGGCCGGTAGGTGGTTCCTGCTTAAAAGCAAAAGCGTCACTGAGGATTACGCAAAGGATATTTGGCGATCGCTGGAGAAAGACATCTTACCTTCGATTGGTGAGATCCCTGTTCAAGCACTCAAAGCCAGAACAATCGTTGAAACATTGGAGCCGATTAAAGCTCGTGGTGCGCTTGAGACAGTTCGCAGGTTGGTGCAGCGCATTAATGAGATCATGATTTATGCAGTCAATACAGGGTTGATTGATGCGAATCCTGCTTCGGGTGTTGGTATGGCTTTTGAGAAGCCAAAAAAGCAGCATATGCCAACGCTTAGACCCGAGGAATTGCCAATGTTGATGCGGTCATTATCTATGTCGAACCTATCTGTTTCTACTCGCTGCCTTATTGAGTGGCAACTTCTGACCCTTGTGCGTCCTTCTGAAGCCGCGGGTACTCGTTGGGTTGAAATCGATATTGAAGCAAAGCTCTGGACGATACCTGCCGAACGTATGAAAGCAAAGCGAGAACACGTTGTTCCTTTATCTTCTCAAGCATTGGATATTCTAGAGATAATGAAACCTATCAGCGCTCACAGGGAACATGTATTTCCAAGCAGAAGTGATCCAAAGCAATCAATGAACAGCCAGACAGCCAATGCCGCTATCAAGCGCGTCGGATATGGAGGTAGGCTGGTTGCACATGGATTACGTTCGATAGCTAGTACCGCAATGAATGAATACGGTTTCAATTCAGATGTAATTGAGGCTGCTCTAGCTCATAGCGATAAAAATGAGGTAAGGAAAGCCTATAACCGTTCTATTTACCTTAAGGGAAGGATAGAGTTAATGGATTGGTGGGGGCGAGAAATTTATAAGAAAAACAGCTGAGCCAATGGCTCAGCTAGTTAATTAATGGCTTATTATTTCCCCAAGATATTTTATTATTGGGACCTTAATAATATCCTCATGATCTACGTTAGGCTTCAAAACATTTTTCCAATAAAGATTAGCATTATAAGGCTTGCTCTTATCCCCTGATTCACTAAACCTAAATGCAGCGGGTATTGACTCACATTTATGCGCAGGCTCGAAGGTTGTAACATGTGTTCTGAAAACACCTATATTCCCTTTCATACTCACGAAATCTATATTGTACTGATCAACAATCGTTTTTTGAATTCCAGAATCAAATATACAGTTACCTCTTTCGTCAGCCCCTACCCTAACAGCTTTATCAGTATCAAAAATAACGTGATATTTTATGTTGAATTTAGAAAATATTTTTTGATAAAAGGGTATGTTGTTTACAGTGCCACAATTTAATACAAATATGTATTTCTGACTTTTTTTCTCTTGGAGGTAAGCTCGTGCAATTATTTCTTCTGTTGGCCCTTCAATTAGAAGAACCTCATCGCAATAAAATGATTCACAGATGTAAGGGTTGAACCTCAGCACTTCATACATTTCTTGCTTTAATTCTTCCTTAGTAACAATGCCTTTTGCAGACTTGAGAAAAGCGTCATTAATCTGATGTACTTCTGTACCGGTTTCGTTCTTAACTAACTTTATAATTGAAGATTTAGGTTTAGTGATATCAATCATTGCCGCAGAATGAGAGGCGCATAAAACTTGATAAGGCAACTCTTCAGTGCTTACTTGGTAAATCAACTCCCTAAGCTCTTTTACCATTCTTGGATATAAAAATAACTCTGGCTCTTCAAAAAGAACCATGTAGTCCTTTCTTCCTTTCTGTCTTTCGAATTTCTCAGCTACATCTCTCATTAGCAATAGAGTGAAAATTGCAGTTCTGATAGTCCCATGGCCTACACTATTATAAGATGATGGTATGTCATCATCCTTCTCTCCATTCACACCTTTTTTTATAAACTCAATATCAAATTCTTTACCTAATTTATTCTCAGTCCATACAACTCTATCCTTGTGATCTTTAAATGATATATTGGTATCCCCGAATATCCTATTAAAATAAGTGTTGACCGATTTCTCGTAAGTACTTATAAGCTCAGAATCATACATTTTATCTTGTAATTCTTTTATTTTCGCCTGCGCTAACTGCAGCTCCATGAAATCTTGAGTTTTTAATGTGCTTTCAGCCATAGCCTTTAATATTTCATTAAGGATTGTTTTAGCTTGTTCTTCAGTGGGCATGGCATTTATAAATATTGGTTTTGGCAGACACGCCTGAAAAACAGTGTGCAACCCAAGAGTTGCATAGGCAACATCTTCATAAGAATCGTTATCATAATTGAAAGTAAGATTAGCTACTTCAAACTTCCCTGCTTTATGGGTTAAAATTTTTTTTATCCTGAGAAGGTTGCCTTTTAAATACTTTTTGTAGCTCTCCTTTTTTGTGGGCGCTACAGTTTCAATCCTAGCCTTATCCACCTCATCGACTTCAACCTCTAATTCAAATTCAATATTTTGAGACTTTCCTCTTTTATGGAAGTCGTCTAAGATAGGTTTTTCGTCTTTGTAAAAATACATATAAGCTTTTAGAAAAGTAGATTTACCAGCATTATTTGCCCCATAAATAAAAAGAGTGTTAGTGTCTTTAAAAACTATTTTATTCTTATCCAACCCCCCAGAAATACCTCTAAAATTATCAACTGCAAAAAAAGATATTTTCATTTTCAGCCTCTTATCCGTAAGTTTAAAATGACATCAACAATCGAAACTTGATGTTACAATAAATATCAAAATAAATAAGAATAGTCTTATACCGTTTAACTATTAAATATATTTAATAAATAAAAAAAGGAATATACAGTAATAAAGTAAACGAAAACAACAACTTAAAAATAAAGAGCAATTAGCACACGTCTAGTGGCCACTGAAAACCACTCTTAAAATTAAGTATCCAATGTTACTTTCTGATTAAGGCTAGTCTCATTCGCTGCTAGCTCGATTAAACATCCGCGCGCAATGCTATCCCCGCCACGCCTGCCCGCTTTATGGATCGTTTTTCATGCAAGTGCATGATACGGGCCGGGCCGCGCCCGGCATGGGCTGAACGGTGGAAAGTGGCCGATAATTTTGCATGCAGATTCATGCACGCTATGCATGCAGGGCTCTTTACAAAGCGGCTGGCCAGAAAAAAGGCTTCGGGAAGAAAGAATATGGGCGCAAAAAAGCCGCTGGTGTGGCAGCGGCTGTACGGGATTAATGAACCTGGCGGAATGCAGAACCATAACGGCCCAGCGTCTGGCGTTCTCTTGCTGGTTCGGATGGTGGTGGTGCCGGTACTTTTTCCGGCTGTGGCGGTGCGATGATCACCTTTGTGATGCTTTCATTCGTCTTGAAAGTACAGGAGCAGTCGAGGTTAGTGCACTGGTGATAACGCTCTTTTACCTGCTCTGACATATAGCGGCTCGATTTGGTATGTGCCGCGCTTTTGCAATAGGGACAGTGCATCATTTCTGGCTGCCCTCCTGAAGTTTTGCACGCTGCGCCCGGATTGATTCAGCCAGCTTCTGGCGGCGCATAGGATGGCGGTAAAGCTCCATATCAATACCCGTCAGTGGCGGGCGATACAGACCAATATTCTCCAGCAGTGGTGCCTCTTTCATTACACTGTCCGGCAGGGCCGCCGCTGCGTGCGTCAGTGCTTCACCGACCAGATAAGCCACGTCCTTAATACTATCCCGGTCGTCTCCGGCAAACGTCGGGGAAAGCTCTTCACGACGGAGACGCAGCTTAATGGCCCACAGCAGCGAAGGACTTACGTTACGCAGGGCTGACTGCCAGTGCGCATCCGCGAAACCGGTAAAAGCCTCCCGGTGTGATTCCACGTACTCTTTACCACTGCCGCAGCATTTCAGCATCGCCTCCTGCTTATCCAGCGCCAGCTCTTTGAGCAGCCCGCCGAACTCATCGGCCAGTTCACGGCTGGCGATGCGCTGAGAATGTTGGGCGCGTAGCTCGTCGGTGAGATTGCCTCGCAGGTTGCGAAAGCTCGTGCGCCAGCTGCTCTCGGCTTCTTTCCCTGCCTCGATGGCCGCCTGCTGCTCTTTTTCACAGCGGGCAATATCGTTGCAGATGCCGTTATAGGTTTTCATCCTTTCGGTATGCTCAGCGCGGGCTTTCTCGAAGCGCTCCAGTGATGCAGGTTTCTGTTCCGGGTTGGTCATGGTGGTCTCTCATCGTCTGTAAAGGATGAGGCCATTCTGTCGTTTACCACAGGACAACGCATTTCATTACTTTCCGCCTGTCGATGAACAAACAAGGGCATAATCGATAAGGGATGACCTCTTAACTGATGATATTTCTTATATAACTGTTCACTGGTATTCACTGAGATATAAAAGGCAATAAATACAGTAAGTAAAGAAGTGAACACTTTAAAATGAAGTATTCACTGAGTATTAACTAGTGTTCACTTCTTAGAAATCCAGCCTTTCTCTGGTAAGCCTCTGTTCATTGTTTTTATCTATTAATAATCCAAGAATGATGCCTTAAATTATTATAAAGAGAACAGGATGCAACTCAATGCATTACACTGCACTGAATCTCATGAATGATTATTTTTTGTACTAAAAAGGACTGTTGCCACGCTTAAAAATATCAACAAAATAGGGAGTTACCTGAAGACACCACCGGAACCGGACAGCACCGCCCGGATTCATAATGAGGTAACACCATGCACGCAGTTTCATCCGTACCGGCTCCCGCCATTCCAGCAATCCGCGACGCCGTTTTCCCGCGCGACCGTTTCATGCGCCTGCCGGAAGTCATCAGCACCTGCGGTCTGTCACGTTCAACCATTTACGACTTAATCAGCCGGGAGCAGTTCCCGTCGCAGATTTCCCTCGGCGGTAAAAACGTCGCCTGGCTGGCGTCAGAGATTGACGGCTGGATGCAGGCCCGCATCGCACAGCGCGCCGGAGGTACAGCATGATTACGCTGAATTTCGGCACAAAAACCTTTCCGCTCACCCGACAAGAAGCCGCCTTTGTCGCAGAAAGCCTGACGGCAGCGGTCAGCGATGAACCCGTCACGGCACCGGCTTTTACCAGCGGAACGCACGGCCATATTTATGTGCTGAGTAAAAAAACGAAGCCTGCCAGGCAGCGGGTGAAGAAAGAAAACGGGGAATTCCGATCAAATCCGCCGCAATCCGATCACGTCCTGACCGATTGCTTAGGAAAACGCCCCGATGTGTGAAAAAAGGCTTTTTTCTGGCGAGCGGTCGTTATACAGTTTTTGTGCTGCCGCAAAATCGGCAGCCGGGCGTAGGAACCCGAGTTACTCAATGGCGACACCAGACGCGCCATGCGTCTTTTTTTGTGTCTATGCCTCGGTGCACCCATTATCCGGGCAACGGTTCTTTTGCCGTTGCGCCGTCTGCGTAATGGTGGCCCGGGTGGGGCAGCCTTCGGGCTGGCCGGTATCCATTGAGGCCGGTATTCCTACCCCCGTCCGGGCTACCACCCATGAGCGTAGGAACTCCGGTGGTAGCAGCAACCGCTACTCAATGGAGATTGTCATCATGACAACGGCCCTTATTACCGCTCATCCCGAATTCACCTTTATTTTTGCCGCCGTGCGCCGCACTGATGCCGCCGCCCGTCCCTGCATGCTGCGCACTGTAGCAGGCGATGAGCGCAGCGCCCGCGCCAGCCTCGCCCGTGATTACGTCCTGTCCTTTGCCGGTCGTCTGCCGGTTAAGGCGGTGGCGGCATGAATACCCTTTCTCAACACCTGAATAACCATGACACCTACCCTATTCCCCACGCTGACTATCTGCGCCTTCTGCACGCGCATACGGTCGGCGTGACCGTACTCGATATGTTCGACTCGGTGAACTGCCTGAACGCGCGCGGCTGCGTGCCGGACGGCTCGGCGCTGGCCTCGGTCGTCGCCCTGCTCACCGACCAGCTCGGTAAAGTCGTTGAAACCTGTGAATCCCGCATGTTAGCCACGGAGGCCCGCCATGATGACCGTTAATCACTCCTGCCTGCCCGTTGAGGTACGCACCGCCGTTTACCGCCGCGCGCTGGCGCAGGGCTACCTGAACGCATGTAAAAGCCTCGGCATCACAGTCTCCGCCACGCTTGATGAGTTGCAGATGACCATTGCCCTTGAGCTGGAAAGCTTCTATGTACGCCGTCACGGCCCCGATGCGGGCATGAAGATGGCCTGCACCATGCTGGGCGATATGGTGGAGCCGGACCTGCTGACCGCTCCGCCGCGCCTGACGCAACTCGGCGTCACCATGATGGATGAGCTGTTCCGCAGCCAGCTTGCCGCGACTCGCCGCGCCACGTTGCACTAAGGGAGAGTTGCAGATGAAACACATTGTCTCTGACACGGTAAAAGCGGCCACCGGATTCTGGCCGCAGCTTCTGCCCGCCCTCGGCATCAGCGTGCACGCCGGGGGGCGGCACGGTGCATGCCCGGCGTGCGGCGGTAAAGACCGCTTCCGCTTCGACAATCAGGACGGGCGCGGAACCTGGCTGTGTAACCAGTGCGGGGCCGGTGACGGTCTTAACCTGGTAGAAAAGGCGCTCAGTATCAGCGCTAAAGAGGCCGCCATGAAGGTGGCCGGAATGCTCGGCACGCTGCCGGAGTCAGCCACGGTTATGCATTATGAAGCCGAAGACAAAAGCCGCGCGCAGGCAGACGCAGCCGCACGGGCACAGGCACTTATAGCCGCCGCCGTCAGCCGCACGGACAACGCCTACCTTTCATCGAAAGGGCTGCACGGTACGCCGGCGCTCACGCTTAATGATGCGCTGCGATGTGGTGGCATCAGCTTTGCCACCGGGGATGTGCTCATCCCGTTGACCGGCGAAGACAGCACGGCAGTTAACGTGCAGCTCATCAGCGCCGCAGGCGACAAGCGCACCCTGCCCGGCGGGCAGGTGAAAGGAACGTACTGGCTGGCAGGCGAGCCGGATGGCAAAACGCTGTGGCTCACCGAAGGATACGCAACCGGTCTGACTGTGCACCGGCTGACCGGGCAGGCGGTGTATGTGGCGCTGAGTGCCAACAACCTGCCCGCCCTAGCAAAGCGGCTGCGTGAGTCATACCCCGGCGCGCTGATGCTGATTGCCGCCGACCGCGACGACAACGGCACCGGCCAGTTAAAGGCAGAGGAAGCGGCGAAAGCCTGTGGCGGTAAAGCCGCCCTGCCGCCGGTTGTGGGTGACTGGAACGACGTGTGGCAGGCGCAGGGTGATATCGCCACGCAGGCGCAGCTCACCACGTTCACCCATCCGCAGCCACTCAGCCCGTTTGAATCCGTCAGCGAGGCTGACCTGAAGGCCATGAGCGCCAGCCAGAAAGCCGAGTTGCTGGTCGCCCATTACGGAGAGGCGCTGGCCGTGCCGCCGGTCGGGGAGGAAATTTGCCGCTATGAGAACGGCGCATGGCAGGTGATAGAGGCGAAGACGCTGCGCCGGGAAATCGCCGCGCTGTTTCAGAAAGTGCGCGCACCGTTCTCGGCCGCCGGTATCGGCAGCGTGCTGGACACGCTCAAGCTGATGGTGCCGCAGATGGGTGAACCGTCCCGCCGCCTAATTGGTTTCCGTAACGGCGTGTATGACACCATAACAGGCACCTTCAGCCCGCACCGCCGCGAGCACTGGCTGCGCACCGTCAACAGTGTGGACTACACCGCGCCACGTCCTGGTGAAAATCTCGCAGACCACGCCCCGGCTTTCTGGCGCTGGTTAACGCGGGCCGCAGGGCATAATCACGACAAGCAGGAGCGCATTCTCGCGGCGTTATTTATGGTGCTGGCAAACCGCTATGACTGGCAGATGTTTCTCGAAGTCACCGGCCCCGGCGGCAGCGGTAAAAGTGTCATGGCCTCGATAGCCACTCTGCTGGCCGGAAAAGATAACACCACGTCCGCCACTATCGACACGCTGGAATCCTCACGCGAGCGCGCCAGCGTGGTGGGATTTTCACTGATTATCCTGCCCGATCAGGAAAAATGGAGCGGCGACGGCGCGGGCATCAAGGCGATTACGGGCGGCGATGCCGTGGCAATCGATCCGAAATACCGTGACGCCTATTCAACGCACATCCTAGCGGTCATTCTGGCGGTGAACAATAATCCGATGCGCTTCAGCGACCGCAGCGGCGGCGTTTCGCGTCGTCGGGTAATACTCACCTTCCCGGAAGTAATAGCGGCGAAAGAGCGCGATCCGCAGCTACTGGATAAAATCAGCACCGAGCTGGCCGTCATCGTTCGTCATCTGATGCAGCGCTTCGCGTCGCCAGATGAAGCCCGCGAGCTGTTGCAGGCGCAGCAGACTTCCGGTGAGGCGCTGGATATCAAACGACAGGCCGATCCGCTGGTTGATTTCTGTGGATACCTGATGCCGCTGAGCACGCCAAACGGGCTGTTTATTGGTAACGCCAATATTCGCCCGCTGAACCCGAAGCGCTATCTATATCATGCCTACCTGTCATTCATGGAGTCACGCGGCCATCAGCACCCGCTGAGCCTGACTGCATTCGGCCAGGCAGTGCCACAGACGCTGAAAGAGTATGAGCGAGTACTGCTCAAGCGCAGAACTAATAACGGCATACAAACTAATATCACGCTACATGAAGATAGCGAAGCAGATTGGTTGCCCGCATGTAGCGTCTGATAACATCATTACACGTAAACCGGCTTAGGCCGGTTTTTATTTTTGATAAAATTTTTCATGTCAGCCAAGGTCAACTATGATTGAGAAACGTTCATAAAGATGCCGCTTGCGAGGTATCTATTTCCATATTCACCAACAAAACTTAATGAACAGACCGTAGTGAGGGTGTTCAGTTATGTCTACAACTCAAACGAAAACTCAGAATGCTTTTGGACACTGCATATAAGGATATGATATTAATAGTATAGAACATATAAAGGAGGGAGCATGGAGAGCTATACATTTGAATTAAAGAATAATGTATTTGGATACTTTCAGAAAGAAGGTGATGATTGTTATATATATATTGACACCGGAATCTATTCTAAAACTCATTATTACAAATGGAATGATTGGCTGCGAGGTGAAAATAACTACAATGAGACATTTCCTGACGCAATCAGTAATGACCAGATTGCAAAAGCAATTGGTTACTTTTCTTGGCATCAAGCTTATGATTACTGCCCATATTATCCAATAGTGATTAATCAATCCAAAAAAAATGAAATTGGTATGTTTTCCCCTCGGATAAACCGAGGAGAACCTAATCTATTCAGCTATCATTATGCCAACACTCCAATGCTTGATGAAATTCGTGCCTTTAGTAACATCTGCGACTCATTAAATGAACTTTTTAACTACATAGATCCTGACACTCTTAATTTAAATT
>Ga0308169_10000979_pt1 | contig 36279 bp, 47 predicted proteins | sample PhyBR1_2_FD_202139 | JGI IMG/M metagenome (GOLD analysis project Ga0308169, IMG submission 202139) | Phyllosphere microbial communities from UC Gill Tract Community Farm, Albany, California, United States - DLSLSB.R1 | ecosystem: Host-associated > Plants > Phyllosphere > Unclassified | place...
ACCCTGTACGATTCAGAGAAGTATCAGTGTCAGCGAGAGAGGAATCGAACAAGGAGGTCCAGATACCTGGATCTTCCCACCTCTCGAGAGAACCACCGTCAATATGCGGTCCCAAAGCAAAGACTGAGTCACCAGGAAACCGAATTCGTAATCGATCGTAATAAGATACAGGCGTTGTAGTCGATACCTGTCGACGAATGTCAAAATTGTGCGAATGTCAAAATTGTGCGAAAGTCGAATTACGAGTGATCGACAAAAGAACGTACTTGTGATTCAGGGTCGCTGGTGTGGAATAGCGAGAGTAGGAACTTTTGACTTGCGAGGAGGTTGGGATGAGTACGAGCTTTGCTTTGTGCGATCGAGTTGTAGATTTCCCAAACCTGTTTTCCGTCAACAACGGTCAGCTCGTAATTTGTTGCTTCTCTTCTGAAGACGGGAGAGAGAGAGACGAGCTGGAACGAGAAGAGGACTCACTTGTGGGTCATCTTTAGGAAACCCTTTTGCCAAACTACGATTCCTCGCGATATACTCTTGAATCTCTTGTTTCCACTCTAAAGCTTCTTGTACCGAGACTGCGTCGTGGACCAAGACTGTACCGACTCGTTTGATCTCGGAGACGGTCGAGGGGGGCAATGAGGAGAGATCGGAGAATGAAACTTGAGGGACGATCTGACTCGGAGTTTAGAGTCAATTGCGGAAAGGATGGAAAGACGTGGAGAAGAAGCTCACAGCACCTCCAAGTTCTTTGATTTCCTCCGTACGAGTTTGAAGAGCTTCTAGGACGTCCCTCCAACTCTCGATCAATCCATCGTTCCAAAGTGATTTCTTGAGATCACTGAACCTCGATTCGAGGGGGACGAAATCGTCACCTCCCAGAGAGCTGAATACTGAAGCGATAGATCCTTCTTCTTCTCCTTTGTGAGGCGCCAGTGTTGATCCGGATCGAGTGAGCGAGGATGGTTTGAGGTGGGGAAATCGACGGGAGGAAGTGAGAATCTTCGACCGCACGGAGCGAGTTGCGAGGGGTATTGTTCGTCGTAGCATGTCGAGACCGAGGAACGAAGGGAGACTAAGCAGAAAGAAGAAGAAGTAGCGTACAAGACGCGAATTGGGCCGTCTTTTTGAGTTTTGCACGGCGCAATCGGGCAATTTCCTTCTTCGCACACTCAACAGTCAAAAACAGTCAACGTTCTCGCGCAAATAAGATGAGGGTTGTAATATCATACCGTAATGTACTCAATCGACAAACACTTTGAATTCTTTCGTTCCGGTCCATCTCCTCGCTAAATCCATCCCTTTCCCAGTGGGCTGACTGAACGCTACATCCACCCTCCTCCTCTTTTCGACAACCGGACAAGCATACACATAACTCTGAGCCATGTGATCCAGTAGCTTCCAAGCTAAGCCTGCGCGACGTGAAGAGGTAGACGTCCAGATTCGATGTACTCCTAGAATGGTCGGCAGTGGCGTAGGACTAGACGCGAGAAAAGAGTGAGCGACGAAGAAGGGAGAGAGAAGGAGAGAGCGTACGAGCAGAAAATTGAACTCGAATCTTCACCAAATTGAATCAACCCCTCCTCGTTCTTCTTTCCTCCTTCTTCTTTGACTGTGCTCGTGGGCACGACTACCTGATAAGCTTCTTGGATACGCTGTACGATAGCGCAAGCGACGACTTTGCGAGACGGGGTGACGAATAGAAAGAATTTCGAAGAGTCTAGTTGGGAGGTCGTGAGAGAGGTCGAAGATAATTCCGTATCGATCGTTTCCATCACGTCGTTCAACTGTACAACCTCGAACACGGCTCAGTCTCCTGTGTCTAGATCTGAGACGAGCGAGAGAGGCGTACCCTTTTTCGGACACTCGGTTCAGCGATCTTCCAATCCACCATCAAAACCTTGCCTTTCTCTTTTCCCTCCCACTCGACTCCCTCCTCCAATAAGCTGACTCCCTTTGCCATATCCCCCAAGTTCCCCCACTCGATTCCTCCAACACACTTCTTATGAAACTTTTCATGGAAATTCAGATCCTCTGGTGTCCTACAATAGCTCAACGAACAAATTGCGCAACTGAGAGTTGATCTACCAGGCGTATCGAAAGGGTCTAAGTAGAGTTGGGAGAGCTTGACTGGTTTGGAACGAGAGGAAGAGCGGGCGGAGAGGGAAGAAGCGATGGTTGAAGATGAAGAAGCGGAGGTTGAAGAAGAGGAAGAAGTTTGACGTGACATTGAGAGAGAATCAGAGGAGGAAGAGGGAGGAGAGGGTGATAGACGACGGCGTTTCGAGGGAGGTGAGGCGAGGGAAAAGAATGATCGTAAATCGGAGGAAGGTTTCTTGGTTTCCTTCGCAGCTGGTGATGACTTCCTTTCCCTCATTGAACGTTTCTCTTTCGCTTCTGTAGATTGGGAGGATGTAGGAGGAGTGGAGGAGAAAGATTCCTTTTGTTTCCCTTTGGCTGAAGTAGTTGAGGAGTCGAGGTCGGAGGAAGGAGCTGAATCTTGTAAGGCTTCCATCCATGCTGAAGATGATACTGAAGAAGTCGCTGGTCGAGTAACGCGTGAGGGAGAGGAAGAGGGAGCTTGTTGAGATGAAGAGGAACTGTGAGAAAGCTGACGAGGTCAGCTGAGTACGAACGCGTCTGATCCACGTAGCTGCTCACCTAGGATCTATACTGAGTACTGGAGTAGAAGTAGCGGGTTTGCGTGAGCCGTATTGTCGTTTGACAGTCGGTCGAGATCTGACATCAAAACATGACGGGTTAGCTAGTGTCGCCGCTATAGGCAGTGTGTAGGCTCACGCGGAAGACATTCTGGGGTAAGCAAGAAGACAAGAAGCAATGGGAAAGTGAAAAGAAGGAAGGAAAGAAAAAACAGCAGAAGGGTTTCGCGTTTTGGCGTTTCTGAAAACTCGTGATTCAAAAAGTCATTTCGTCAAGATCAACATCTACAAAGCTCTGCCTTTCCCTTTCCTATCCCTCTCTGCAGTACTAACTTCCCCGCTACTTGTCAGTTCGTCCATCCTGAACTTTTCTCCCGTTTCTTCGACTCGAATATCCATCTATCAAACGACGATCGGAACCTTGATCAGTCGAGGATCCACATGCTCGCAAGTAGAGATAGCTGACGTACACTCAGCATTCCTAGTCGCACACCGTGAACGGGTGAAATGGTACTCTGATACTCGTCTTCTTCAGGACGTTTCCCTTCGTCTCGTTCCGAAGTATGCCTCGTTTCTGCTGGTATCCACTCAGCAGGGTAGTCCTGTTCCGTCAAAGAGGTCAATGGCTGTGTGTAGCGCAGCTGTACAAGAGAGAGAGCGAAACTTACGCCTCGTCGAGCAGCTTTCGATTCCGGTGGAGCTGCATCTTCTTGCATTTCGAGCACAACAGCGAACGTCACCTCTGCTCTCACGGAGCACTGTCAACCTCAATCTCATGATCGTAGAAATAGGTCAGACTCACCAGATGGTAGTTTCTTGAGGTAAGCACTTGAAGCATTCAATTTCCTCAAACAACCTCTGAACGAATCCTCCACGTCTCCTCTCGCCAGCCCATGCTGCATTGGTCTATATCGAAGCCTTCCATCAGACCGACGAGATCGGAAGGAAGTGGTGAATGAGACTGACCTGAAGTCACCGTTGTCTTGGGGGAAATCTGAAGAGGGAATCAACCATTCGAAATCGAACACATAGCGTTCTAGGGGTGTCTCTGTGGGTGTCGCTTCTTTGATGACCAGTACCGCTCTACGCAAGGTACCCTATCATCGATCGGCGAGTCAGCACGATTTCGGTCGCCGAGACAGAGTGAAAGAGAGAATGTGGAGTACCTTTAGCATTTCTTCCTCTATACATTCGAGTACTCGACCGAGATACTCTGTAAGAGCAGGATTACGTGACTGCCATACGGGTGAATCATACTTCTTGACTTGACGAAAGAGGGCTGAAACGAAACGTAGACAAAAGCGTGAGAATTGATCTTTCGTTGCCATCCGGGAAGCAGGAAGGAAGCTCACTGGCAGGGTACACTTCTCGTAGGTATAGAATGAGGTGGAAACCGACTTCGACTGTTGACGAGGTAAGGGATCAACTCGAGATCTCGAATTTGAGGAGTGCGAAAGGAAAGAAGAACGAACGGTATTCTCGAGCGAGTTTGGCGGTCTCTGTCGGGAATGATCTTGATGAGCTGGGTCTTTGCAGGTCATTGAGATTGTCCACCCACCTTTGAAGCTCAGAACAATCGACATGGACTCAGAAACAGGAGAAGGAGGAACAAAGCGGGAATCTGTGGAGCTATTGCGCGCGTCTCTACGTTGAATCGAAAATCGTGGTATAGGCTCAGAAGATGAGTAGAGCTAAGCAGAGTGAAGGGTAGGAAGGAGACAGGTTGAATGAAACAATTTTTCCCACCCTTCTCGCAACATCGATAGCTCGAAGTGGTATCGTTATAAGCCGGCCATTCTCCACTTGACTCTCGCAAACCAAGGACAGCGGAAGATGTTGATGTCGAAGCGTAATCTCGTTGACCATCTCACAAACTCATAAATAGCTCCACCTCGCTCTAGCAACATCGTCGGACCACTAGGATAGCACGAGAGAGTGAAGTACATCTTACACACCCACCTCTTGATCCATCAAACAAGCCTCGGGATTGAGAGAGCGAGAGGTACTTTCCAACTCTTCTCTCCTCTTAACTCAATCCTTCTCACATCACTATCCGACTCCAGCTCGACTACGACGCACCTACAAGCACTTTCGATACCTCTGCACAACAATCGAAGTCGCTCAACCTGGCTTCCTCTGCTTCACAACCTCCAACTGGAGGAGGATTCAAGTTGAAGTTGACCCTCGGAGGTCAATCTGCTCCTCCTCCTGTTCAGCCTGCCGCTCAACCAGCTCCGATACCTTACCAACCACCACCTTCACAACCTCCAACTGCACCTCAATACTACCAAGCAGCGGGAGGTAATCAGATTCAACAGCATGCGGTTCAACCAATTCACAGTGCAAGTTTGACTCAGCAGGCGAGAGTGGGTGATGTAGGAGGTGGAGGCAGTGAAGAGTATGGAGGAGAAGAAAAGAGAGTTTCATCAGACAAGTTCAGGCGACTCAAGAAGAAATACCTTTCCGCTATCGAAGTGAGTCCTCTCTCTGCTTTATCTGCCTAGTCTTGGAGCCCTTCAGATTGACGGTCGTGTTTGTAGTCCCGCGACGAAGCTTCACTCTCGTTGTTTCGCGCTCAAAAACTCATTCATCGACTTCGAGAAGACAAATCCTCCCTCCTCGACCGTGTTCTCGGACTCGAAATCGCTGCCGGAATCACCTCAGCCGACGTTCTCGCTTCTCATCAAGCAGAACTACGAACCGAACGAGAACTCGCTTTCCCTCTTCTCAATCCGCCTGAACTCCCTTCGATGGAAGATCGACCTCGACCTCTTCCTCAACTCACAACTTCAACCGATTTCTCTAATTCCAACTACAACGCTCCTGTCGGACCTGCTCCTCTTCCCCACTCCTTTCCTCCTCGACAGAGATCTCAACACCTTCGTTCGACTATCGCCGCTCAAAGACTTCGAGACGATTACGATTCGAAACTCGCCGCTCAAGGCTTACAACGTCCTTCCTTCCCTGCCGTCGCAGCACTCGGTCTCCAAGGATCATCTATTGCTCTCACCGTCGAACGAGCACTGGCAGGAGAACAGCTGGAATCCGCTTCCTCGGAGTATCAGCAATCTCGAGGGAGTAAACGAAGGAGGGAGAGCTCAGCTGGTCAACCGACTAATGCGAGAGGAGGACGAGCACGCGCATCTGCAGTACCACAATCCATTCCCGTCGCACCTCCGTCTAACCCCTACGCTATTCCTCCAACCGATCAACCCGCTCTTCAATACCTTCCGAATCCTTTCGCATCAGCAGGAGCAGTACCAGAAGGAGCTACGATGGCTCGCAATTCCGCCGAAGCACTCGCTGCTGCTCAAGCCACTGCAGTTGCGCAACAACATCCAATTCAACCGACTTATGACTCACCAGCACCGCCGACTCCTGCAGTCGATTACGAGGTAGACGATGGAGGATCTGGAGCAGAGTATTCGGAAGAAGAAGATTACAAACCTGATATCAGTGGAGGAGGAGGAGCGAGAGGAGGAAAGGGAGGAGCGAGGCAATCAACCGGTCCACCAAAGAAGATGAAGAAACAGAAAGCTTCAGCTCTCGTTCCCGGTGCTCTATCGATTCCGTTTGTTCCGAGAAACGCGGATGGGACACCAAGATTACCTCTCGCTGCTGGAATCATGACTTTGACCGCACTTGGAGGTGAGTTTGCAATCACGAGAATCTAGATGGACGATCACTGATTCTTGCGACTTTCCTGATGCTCACAGTCGTCAACTTTGCTGAGGGTTTCTCTACTGAACGTTACATTTTCCCAGTCGGTTATGAAGCAATTCGGTGCGTGAGAGTTTTGCTCCTATCGAGCGAGCTAGTCATACTGATAATGGCGATTCTTCCGTTCAGCCGATATCCCTCAATGGTGAACAAGACTGCGGACGCCGAGTACGTTTGTCGAATCGTCGATAGTGGACAAGGAGGACCTCGATTCGAACTTCACCCTTCCGATCAACCTGGAACTGTCATTCACGCTCAGACACCTACCGGAGCTTGGTCTCAAGTCGTTAGAGCAGCAAACAAGTTACGAGAAAGGAATCACTCGAATTCGGTTTCGGGACCTGATTATTACGGATTGAGTCACAACTTGGTCAAGGCACTCATTCAGGAGCTACCAGGAGCGAGTTCAGTACCCGGATATGCTATGCAAGTTTTCGTCGAGGAGCAAGTGGTCGACAAAGGAAAGAAGGGAAAGAAATCTGGACGAAGAAAGTCGAGAGTCGGAGACGAATCTTTGGATCAATCGAATTACGGGATCGAGGTGGACGACGGAACTTACGATACGAGCGGATACGGGAACGGAGGAGGAGGAGATCAATACGGTCGAGAAGGTTCTTACGATTCTGGATCTTACCCAGCTTCAGCCTCTCCCGAAGCTACCTCTGCTTACGACGCTCAAGACTACACGAATCCTGCATCACTCGCGAATCTCCTCCAAGGTGGAGGACAAGCACAACCCGCCGATCCTTACGCTATTCCTCAATTCAATCAAGTCGATCCTTACGCAATTCCCACCGCTCAACCAGCTTTCGACCCTTCCTTCGGAGGAGCGTATGGAGCGGCACCCGCTTTCAACCCTTACGATTTACCAGGAGGACAAAGTTACGCAAGTTCCGATTCTTCCTCGCCCTAGAAATCGTCCTTTCCCTCCTCCTTTCGCCCTTTCGACTTTCCTCCCTCGTCTACTTGCGAATCTACATATCATCGAATGTATCCTACTCCCTCCGCTTTCCTCGCATTACCATTAATCCCCGTATACCCGTTGTACATCTCCCCTCATCCTCCTCATCCCCTCTCGAGTCGAATCAAAACTCGATACCGGAAGTCAAGTCGCAGCCTTGAAATCGAACTCGGAGAGAAAGGAACATGCTCTTGTACAGCTCGACTCTTCTCGCTTCGGACGCTAGCTTCGTTCTTCTCTTTCCCTCTCCCCTTCTTCCCCCTCCCTAAATCGCTCTAGCCCTTTCCTACAACTCGGCAGAAACTTTGTGTTCACCTTCAACCGAGTCTTCAACCTCAATTTCAAGTCATCTACTCATAACATCGTAGGAAAGGGCAAACAATCTTTTCGAAATTAGACGAAAGAACGAGCGAAGATCGAATGGTCAGGAATACTCTATTTGAAGTTGTTCCATCCCCTCTTCTCAGGGCTCATCTCGTTCAAGACTCAGACGAGTATGTGGCAGTATACAGAGGGGTACACTTATCATCGGAGAAATCAGGAAGAGGTGTTTGTCGTTTTCGCACGTGTGTCTGCAACTCTCCCGTTTCATTCTTGATCGCTCTCTCCCTCTTCTTGTGGTCAGTGTTGGTCGACTACTGTTATTCACTCTTTCGAGCGAAATGGGTTCTTCTTCATCGGAGTTGCCGCGGACCCGCTGTTTCTTCTCTCCGTTTTCCTCTCTTCTCCCTTCCTCTTTCTTTCTCTTACCTCTCACCGATCTAGACGAGCGGCCATGAGCTGGTGGAAAAGCTTACTCCCGACTCCTGGACCGCCCTCTCCAGCGACTCTAGCGTCTCCAGCAAGTTCGATCGTTCCGACTCCCGTTTCAACCCCTTCAATCGAACCTCAAGCTTCAAATTGCTCGATCAAGGTTGGTGTATTACTCGATGGGGATGCAGACTACGTGAGTACATTCTCTGCTTCTCAAGTTGTGAGAAACTGCTGACTCGAACTCGAACTCGTCTCCTTTTCGTCTCACTCGCCATACTCCCACGCTCAATCACTGAATCAGTTCACACAAGCTTACACGTCGAAGGGATATCGAGGAGGACGCTCAGCAGCTCTCGATCTAAGAAACAAGGTCCATCATATGATTCTCGCAAGAACTAAGTCAATCTCAACCTCAGTCGAAATCATCGCATTCTCCTTCCTCAACATGACGGGACTATCAAACTATCTTGGTGAAGACCTCAAGAGTTTCTCGCAAGGTTTCAACAGTTCTCCTTATGCTTTCTCGATGAACGATGTTGGATCGCTTCCTCAAGCCGCAGATGAAGCGATCAAGAGTGCGTTCGATTCTTCTATCTTATCACGATCGTAAGTGCTGATAGTGAGACTTGTCGAGTGCAGGCCATCTACCCTTCCTCCTCTCGACTTGCGATCAAATTCTTCTCGGCGGAACTCACGACGGAGGATATTCGCAAACTCTCCTTCGACTCGATCCGGCTCTACTCAAACAGAAGGTGATCTTGTTGCGAACCCACAGCTTCTGTGCCGAAAGGATTCTCGAGTTGGGTTTGGAGGAAGTTCGATTCGAGGGATTGTTTGAGGGAAGAGATCCGACTATGAGGAGTAGAGGAAGTAATGGTTCGTTACCCTTTCCTTGTGACGTCTCAAGCTTCATGAGCTGACACGACGCTACACAGCCTGTCGACCATTCAAGAAATCGAATGCTTCGTCAAGCTCACTTTTCTCGACGAATCGACCTACTCAACCGACTCCATCAGCCAAGCCGGTCATTCCTTCTCCGCTTCCACCTCAGGATACTCCTCCTCAGACTCCAATTACTCCAGTCTTGTCGGCAACATCACCTCCTTTCCTTCCCTCACCTCCTGTCCCCTCGAACGAACTTGGACTCTCGATCCCTTCTACTCCTCCTATCTCACGTCAGCCCTCTTACTCTTCCGTCGTCTCTCTCCCTTCGACCTCGTCCTCGACTTCAAAGCTCGTCCCTTCTTACGATTTCCGACCTCTCCTCCGCCTCATGTTGCATGAGCTCGCTTCCTCTCCTCCTTGTTCTCGACCTCTACGATCTTTCGTTGGAGAAGTCTTGAGCAAGATCACGAGTCCTCCATTCGACGTCCGAGGAGGAGCGTTCAAGGACTACTGCGAGGCGGCAGTGAAAGAAGGATTGGTTCGGGTCGGAAGAGGTACAATCACGGGACAAGATTGGATCGAATTGGCTGTCACGGTCAAAGAAGCCAAGTCACTTCTCTACGTGAGTCGCATGGGGTTCTCAAGCTCTGTCGCCAGCCGAGCTAATTTCTTCGCTTGATTCACAAGGGCGCCCCTTCCTCGAACACGATAAATACGCCTCTCTCGCGTCCCTCGACTACCGAGTCTCCTCTCTCAGCAGCCACAGTGGCTCCCTACCTCCCGCTCCTCGCCTCCCTACTCTCCGACTCGACTTCGACGATTTCAGAATGGAACCAAATCTCGACTCTCGTTTCACGTTATCGACCACGACCTTACGGGAATCAGAACGGTGCCTTCAGAACGTATGTCGACGAAGCGGAAGCGTTAGGATTAGTCGAGACTGGAAAAGCAGAAAAGGGCGATGTTTACTGGTTGAAGTTGAGAATCGGAAGAGACGAAGCGAAGAAGTGGCTCGAGGTGAGCTGTGCTCTCCACTTTATGGTAGTTAAGAGGCTCCTCCTAAGGTTTTCATCTTGCTCACAGGGCTTCGTATCTCTCACTCCCGTCGTTCCCGATCAATTTCTTCCGATGGTCAAGATCCTCCAATCTCGTCAAAATCAAACTTCTGATTTCAGCACTGTCGCATCGATCATGGCCGATAAGAAGATCAAATGCTATCCTCCAGGTGGATTCAAGGCGTATGCGAAAGAAGCTGAACAACTTGGGATCGTGAAAACGGGAGACAAAGCTGGGAAAGCGCACGATTTCTGGATCAGATTGATGGTCAGTTCAGGACTCGTCCTCAGTCTCGCTTTCGCTCTATCAACTGACCCGCGTGCCCTTGACTCACAGCCTACTTATCGGAAGACGTCAATCTCAGAGGAGACCATCTCAAAAGTGCAAGCTTCGACTCCGACTCTAGCCCTCTCTTCGACTGTGACCCCTCATTCGACCTCCACAGCTACAAATGGCGTCCCTGCTCGCTTCAAGCCGCTCTTACAAGCTCTCAGGGAGTCGTCGGTCGATCTCCCTTCTCCCCACTATCTCGCGTCAGTCCTCTCGAGCAAAGGTAAGCAACCTTACGAGACTGGAACGTGGAGGAAATACCTTGAGGAAGCGCAAGAGATGGGTTTGATCAAGCTCTGGACAATAAAAGGGGGAAGAGAGTGGGTTGCGATTCAAGTGAGTACTCTCTCACTTCATGTCTGTGGACGGGCAGCTGACTACTATTCTTCACGTTTAATAGCTTGGTGCTCCAGCTCTGACGAGGAAGGCGAGCGCAACAGTCAACTCGAGCGTTTTGACTGCGAGAGTCATCAATTCGATTCTACCTCCACCTTCCGAAGCCTCTCCTCCGTTTCCTCCTGAGTCCCCTCTCCCTTCATGCGATAACGCCTCGACCTCATCGACTCTCAGTACCTTCGATCCTTCCATTCCTCTCGCTACTCTCGAAGAATGGAACTCTCTCTATCCGCTTCACCCATTCTCTCCATTGATCCTACTCCTCGACTACCTCGAATCGTCGACGAACCTCGTTCAACCCTCTTCGACAGTCCTCGAAGAAAACTTGGAGTTGTTGCCTGGTGGGAAGAAGGGGATCTTCGAAAGAGCGGGAATGTCGGGAAACGAAAGTTTGGGAGATTACTTGAAATACGCCGCAGAGTGCGGTGTGCTTGAGATGGTCGAGGGATCGATGGCGTTGAGTCAAGAACTCAGGGGCTGGACTGGGATCGAGGCAGGCAAGGAGATGCAAGAGTTGGGAGGGCAGAAGGAGGAGGCGAAGGAGCGAAATCTTCCCGGTGCTTTCGCTATTGGGGAGAAGTAGGACGCCGCCAACGGTTCGGCAAGTCAACAACGAACTCTGGGAGGGGAGGGAGGAAGAGTCCGAAATATCGGGAGGGACGAAGGAGGGACGGTTGTCGCCTCAAAAATCAAGAAATGTTCATACTTCGTTTTCTCGCACAGATCAACAGGCTACATACCGCAATAGATATCTCAACTGGCGTTCTGCTCCTTTCGTCGTCGTCGTCGTCGTCGTCGCAAGAGCTCCGGTAGCTCCGCGGGCTTTCAGACTGGTCTCGAACTTCTTGCTCAGGCTCCTGTTCTCTCACTTCCTCCTTCTTCTCTTCTCACTTCTCCTCCTTCCCACACTTCCTCGAGCGACCAAGACGTAATGGGCAAGTGGAGGAGACCGAAACCTAAACCTCGTAAGCCTTATCAGCGAAAGTGAGTCTCTTTCTTTCACTAGAAGTATCACTCAACCCTTCCGCTTACACTTCTCCGTCGAGCGCAGGGCTACAGCTGTACAGAAGAATTCGATCAAGAGACGCGGATTACGTGAGTACTCTCTTTTCTAGTCTGTGATGAGAGCATTCCTGAGAATTCGATTTTGCATATAACGCAGTTCAGTGAAGAGTACACGAGTATGGGACGGAAGGGAGGGAGATTAGCAGCGATCGAGTTACAGAAGAGAATTGAGAACTATTTTCGCTCGCAGAGAAAGATCGCAAAGGATGCCAAAATCAAGGTGGTTGCTCATTCATTCGCGTGAGTCAAGTAATCTATCAGACCGTCGACGATTGCCACTGGCTACAGCTGGCTCAGAGTAGGAACTTCTGGGGACTCTCGAGATTCCTCGATGTCAACATTCGCTCGTTCGCGCGAGGATTCAACTCTTCTCCCTTCGCCTTCTCGATGTCGGACGCTGGAAGTGCCCCGGAAGCTGCAGATCAAAAGCTCGAAAGTAAGTGGTCTCGTAGGTTCCTTTCGTCAATAGCTCAAGCTGATTTCATGTGACGACTTCAGGTCATCTACCTTCCTTACTCTCAACTTGCGACTTCGTCCTGTTCGGTGGAAGTCACGACAATGGTTATCATACCATGCTTTCGAGCCTGAAGAAGTCCGACCGTCGAAAGAAGATCATTCTTCTGCGTGCCACTCCTAAAGCTGGACCACGTATCCTCGAATTGGGACTCAGGGAAGTCCGCTTCAGAGGGTTATTCCGACATGGTTGATAGTCAAAATCTTGACAGCTAAGAACTTGAGAAGCAGAGTAGGACAGCTCTTTCGTCGAATTTGTGCAATTTTGTCTTCCTCTCCCCGACTCTGCTCGGCCTCTCCTTTCGCCGCGAGCAGACCACAAGTTCCCTTCGATCTTCATCAACCGTCAAGCTCAAGATAGGGGTAATGTATTGACCTCCTTTTCTCCATCTCCGAACTGAATGGCTCTCTTGCCGCGTCGGTTTGTCTTGCTCCTGTTTTCCCTTCTTCTCCTCGCCTTCTCCTCTCTCTCTTCTCTTTTCCACCTCGTCTCTCGCGGGGTTTCGAACTGGTTCAACGATCAAGCTCGGTCTCGCAAGCTGACAAAATGGGCGAGTTCCCCTTCTTTCTGTACGTCTCAGTAGGACTCCCGGCTCATATTCGCCACTTCATCGAGACACAGATCTCATCAACGGTATCACGATGCTCTCCCTTCGCGACCAAGATCACGATGGGTCAGACGAAGACTCGTCTCGTACCGGCAAGTCATCTTCTTCAATGACAGTCGGCTACCCTCTCGTTCGCGACACGATTGTGCAGACCAAATTCCGCGCCCTCATTTGGATCCTCCGTACTCTCCCTGACTATGAAGGATCCTATGGCTTCGTCTCGATGAGGATCTGCGAAGAATACTCGATGGTTTGGAAACGAAAGAAAGGTTCTTTCTCTAAATTTGTCGAGTTCGCAACGATCGCTGGAGCTGTTACTGCCTTCCAAACATCAACAGGGGAGCTCGCTGTCCGGTTAGCTGTGAGTCCGAAAGCTCCTCTCTCGTCAAGCTCCAACAATATCTAAAGAGGCGTTCATTGATTCGATTGTTGTCGACGACAGCCTCGTCATCGACTCCTTCGACAACATGTACCGCCTGTATTCCTCCCTCTTCTAGAGCAAATCATGCGATTTCCATCCTCTCGAGTTTTGTGTTCCCGAATCGCCGACATTCTCCTCCGACACAAAGCTCAACCTCTCGCCGACAAGTCTTGGAGGATTTACCTCGCTGAAGCAGTCGATGCTGGGTTCGTCGAGACTGGTACGGAAGGAGTTGGAAGGGAGTGGGTTCAGGTCGCGGTACGCTCGAGCTTACTCTCTGTTTCGCACTCTGACAGGGCTGACGCGATGTTGCGGTGTGCTGTCAACTTTAGAGCGACCTCTGGGTCTAGGGTGAAGCTGAGACGGAAGTATGCGATGAAATACAGCTTCTGGGGTTATGTATCGTGCGTTGCGAAAGCTTTTTGTTTGCAACTGCAGGCCACCTACGAGAGTAGCTCCAGCGCTGTGGAGTCCTACTTATATCATCAACAAGAGCTACGAAGCGTGAGAGTCCTAGGTGCAACGGCAAGTCGGTGAGAGAGCAAGCGAAGGTAAATTGCGAAACTCTCGTTGCTTCCTCGCTGCAACGCCTCATACTCGCAGCGGATTCGGAGAACTCATCCTAGCGAGCAAACTCGAGTCTCGTGCTCGCTTTTCCGAAAGAGCGAATTCATGCGAAGCGAGCTCTCAACGTAAATTCGAACATGCTGTGCAAATTTCTCGCTCTTCCCTCTCTCCTCCTTCCTCCACTTCACCTTCCCTCAAAATGGCTACAGCACCACTCAATATCGACACGAAACGCTTACCTACGACTCCTCAATGGTCTCCCATCCTCTCCCATTCTTCCCTCTCCTCTCCCCGCTCTTCCTCAACTTCGACTCCCGATGATTTATCTTCAAGATGTCGTAAACTAGCTCGTTCATTCGGAGAACATTCTATACTAGATGATCCACACTTTGAACCCCAATCCCCTTCAAGATCAAGAGAGAACTCTCAAGAGAACTCTTCCTCGTCTCCCCTTCCCCCTCCTCCTCCTGCTTCCCCACTTGGACGTCATTCTCATCATTTGCCTCTCTCTCCTCCAACTCCTGAAGGTTCTCATGTACTCAATGAGATATTGGAAGAAGAGAATGAATCAATGACGGGTACTCCAATCAGAGATGAAGAGGAAGAAGAGAAAGGTTTGGGATTCGAAAAGGGGGCAGGGGAAGCGATGCAGTTCAAAATGTCACCTTGTTTGGGAGGACAAATGAGTCTACATGGCGCTGGAATCGCTTTGGAAGAACAGGCGAGAGGAGGAGGAGGAGGAGCAGGATTGGGATTGAGTTTGCATGATCAAATGAAAATGGACAACGAAGAAATAGGTAAGTTCGCTGTCTCGCTTGTACTCGATTTGATCAAAGTCCAAGCCAGTCCAGTCCTTACAGGTGGTGATTACGTCGATCACGATCGAGCTTTACAAGAGGAGCTGAAGAATGGGAAAGATTGGATCAAACTTGACGTTTCGCTCGTCGACGATGAGTTGCTCGCGAGTCTGCATTCGTTTCCCATTCAGAACGTGGCGAAATCACTGACACTCGTACTCTATCGCTAGATTGGATCACCTCAATCACAACTGGATCCATCTCGTACTTTCTCGACTTGTTACGTCGGTGAGCTTTTTCTTGAAACAACTCTCCCTGCGTTTTCTACAGCTAATTCAGTTCGCTCCTCTCCTAGATCCACTCCTTCGTTTACTCACTAGCTCTACTCCCTCCTCACCGTCTCCCTTGTTCTCACCGCACCTCCGTCGGTTTTCCTCCTCATCTTCCCTCCCGTCTCCCACACTCGCGTCTCCCACTTCACAACTTCCATCCGGTTTGCCCAGCTCCTCTCGACCTCTTCACCTCCATCTAACACTCCATACACCCCTTCAAATAACCCTTCAATATCTCCTCGCATCCCTCCAACCCTTGCACGACCAACATCATCTCGTCTCCTATTGCTCCAACGCTCGCTTGACGAGTAAAGCACCGGTCATGATCCTCGTCGAAGCTGGTGAGGGAGAAGGGGAGGAGGTGGATCGTGAGTTGGAGAAGTTGGGGAATCCGAGGATTATTTATCGGGAAGCTAGGATCGAGGAGTTTGGGAATGGAAAATTAAACGATCAATCGCACCCGATCGTCGCAATCGATTACAAGCGAGATCTGGCGTCTAGGAAGGAAGGGGGATCGGGGGAGGTGATCGAAAAGCTGCATGAGAAAGGGTTTTCGATCAAAGTCGAGGGAATCCCGAGGTACGCTCTCTTCGCTCAGCTCCATCGTTGCGTAATTTGCTAACGGTGGCCAGGCGTACTGGCTGTACAGGTTCCCGGAACATGAAAGGAAATCAATCGAGCTCCATCTCAAGGATTCCAAAGTAGATTATATCGTTTAACGTCGCTTCACGCCCCACTCTGCACACGAACTTCCTTCTGTATCTATCTCACGTCTCCACTAGCCACCTATACTATACCTTTAACGTTGCGACTCTCCATCTCTCGCCAATCAGTGCTCTTTTGTAGTCTCGTTTGTTTCGTACTTCGTGTTTCTCTTTGTCGTTGTTCAATTCGGATCTCTTTTGTTTCTTTCCTCTCGAACATCTCTCAATGCTTCACAGAGACAGTGGCCGGTATAGGGAAGCCAGTGAAATTTGATAATTCATTTTCGTCCATTTTCAAAGCCTACTCGATTTCCATTTTGCCCTCGTAGGTGACGCTGCTCAAAACGGAACACGATCACTCAGCAACTTCATGATGACACAGGTTATCACTGAGTATCAGACAGGTCAGACACGTTTGTCAATGAAACCTCGAGCAAACGAAAGCGAAATCAAAGCTCACAAATCTATCTCAATCTCCGACGGTAACTCTTGGTCAAGTTCCCCAACTTCGGAGCACAGGTAATCGATACAATCTTCGCAGAACGCGGGAGGAACGTCCGAAAGCCTGATCTTTCCGAGTCTGCAGCGGATTTGCTGTTCCACCGATTGTGAGCATCGATAGCTCTGCATGACTGTGTAGGCAGCATTTGCCCAGGCGTCCTGTATCTTGTCAAGCTTGCAGGTCGCGTTACCGCAAGGGCTCAATACGTCGTTGGTCTCGAATAGCTTGTTGCGCACTTCCGAAAGGCGAAGTTTGTAGGCTTTCTCCTGGATGACCCGAAAGTTCTGTCAGTGAAGTTGAACAGATTGTGACAGAGATACTAAGCCGCAGCAGTAGAAGAGGATAGCGACGAACCAGACGGTCTTCCCAACAATCAGGACAAGGTTCTTCGTGATGCCATTTCTCGTCGATCGCTGTCAAGCTCAGTCGCTGTATCACCTCCTTGTCGTTGATCGTCAAGGCAAGGAAGAATGCCGAAAACTCGTTGTCGTTCGCGATCAATTTCCTGCGGCATGCGACAAACCGATGAAAACTTGTGCAGACCCGAATGCGAGAAGAGGCAGAGCTTACCAGACTTTCAGCAACACCTCCTTCCGAGCAGTCCTACAGTCAAACTTGTTGGCCATACGTCCTAAGGCAATCCAATCGTCGTATTCGAGAGTCGAAAGCATTTCGTCGACATCCTTCCCCTGCACTACCACGTAGAAACCTTGCAAGTCTTCAGCTTTCTCTGTCATTTCGATCTCCTGACTCTGTTCATCTCCATTTCTAGCCGGATCTGACAGCAGATCCAAAAAAAATCCCGACATCAACATCAATTTCGAGCGAGAGAAGACGAAGCGTTGAGGCGGATCATCAGAGGTGATTAGAGTGATCTTGTCGGACACGGGTACGTCGAAAGGTGACATCGTCGAGAGCTTGAGGGAGATGAAGGAGAGAAAGAGAGGAAGAAAGGCGTTTCGGAAGCAGGAGATCTGTCGTTCGGAGTTTCCGTTCAACGCCGCGGACCTTTGACCTTGCGACGAGTGAGCGAGGCGAGAGGCGAAGAGCTGGAGATGAACGAGGCAGTATGAAGAGAACGAGGTAGAGGTTGAGAGAAAGTGCGAAAGTAAGTGATTCTAGACGACTTGGTCGATTTCGAAGTTTTGTTGCAAAATTGGATACGAAGGGAGTACAAGCGGGAGATGACAACTATAGGGTTGTACAAATCTGTGCGAACGATTCCGAGGTAAGCCTATGAGGAAGAGATAAGAGAAAGAAACAAAGCTCACGATTCGAGAGAAGCTCCAATTTCAACTAACGAGTTCCATCTTGTCCGGCAGATCGGGGAAAGCATTGCGAACGAGACTAACCAGCCATTCTTTTTGATCGGGGCATAACGGTAAAGGCGGTTCTTCAAGGTGAGGACAAATCTGGAAGTGGAAATGCTGGCTGAGTTTGTACTTCTGGAGAGAGACATAGACCGCTGAGCTCCACACAGCACAGAGAGTACTCTCAAGACACTGTGGAGTGTGTCTACACCAACCGGTGCCCAGGGAGTTTAGCGGTACCGACATCAGCGCTTCGAGAATCCGAAGCTTTCGACGGCTGTAGGATCTCTCCTGCCCGTAAGCTCTGCGAGTCAGTGATGGAGGAGGCGTACTGAATAGAGACTCGGAGTAAATAACGTACAAGTCGCTCCCTCCAGACCCGCGGGACATGAGAATTGAGCAGCCACTGTTGATCGATCGCTTGATGGCAGGTTTGCTGCACCATCTTTCGATCCTCAAGGGCGAGAGCAAGATAGAAAGCATCTCGTTCATCGGGCTGCGTCGCTATCAATCTCCTGTTGGAAGAGACAACCGAGCAGTCTCAAGAATCAGCACTTCTTCCCACAAAAGATCGCAGGGACGAAAGCTTACCAGATGACGGATTTGACGAGGACCGCAGCGAATGGACAATCATACTTATCCGCCATTCTCGCCAGATAGATCCATCTCTTCCTCCTCGCTTCCTTCTCCTCCTCGTCGTGAATTCGTGTAGAATATTCGTCCTCGAGTTCTTCTCCTTTCAGCACTTTGATCAACAGTGCCAACTCGAGATACGTCTCCGTCAACATGACTTCCTCAGATTCGGCGTTTCCGGTCGGTATCGACAACATGTCTTCAAACGTTTTCGAAAAGGAGCAAAGTCGAGAACGAGGAATCAAATGGCGTGTTGGAGGATCATCGGATGTAACGAGGATGATGTTATCGCTGAGTTGAGCTGGAGTGAGAGGAGGAATGGGCATAATCGAGGAGTTTGAAGCTGTCGAAGGGAGTGACGAAGAGTTAGTCTCAACTCGAGATCTGTACAGAAGCGGAAGGGAGAGAGCTCGCGCGGAGTAGGTCCTTGAGCTCAGAATGGACGAATGCGAAGAGAGGGAGAGAGGAAGGGGAGAAGGAAAGAGAGAGAAAAAGGAACGCCGCGGAGCTCGTCGGAGTTGTAAAATTCGTTCAGCTTTCTTTCGTTGACCCGTCGATGCGGCAAGCTTCTCGCAATTCATCTGATTGTGACAGAGCTTCGTTGCAAAGAGCACGGAGAGCAAGCGTTTAGAGAGGGTTCAGGAATCCAAGTTCGAACTGGTCGTCGAATCGTCAGCTTTGGTCGGAGCAAGCGAATCTAAAACTTCGACTCACCCTTTCGTCAAATCAAGTAACTTTGGCAACTTCTCATCGATAGAGGCTCCTGTCGTGGTGAGGAGAGTGATGTGAAATGAACACAGCGGCGATGACTGAATCTCAAGGTGATGCTGAATCTGAGCAGAGACACTTTGGTTGAGGGAGTAGAAGCGAAGGACCGCGAAATATGCACGTTGCCGGGCGGAGTCGACGTCAGAGAGCGGACAGCGCTTTGAGCAATAAAAGTCGGCGGCAGGGCAGTGGAGATTGAGTTCCTCGAACACCAGTAATCTACGATGGCGGAAAGCGTTGTTCTAATGTCGAGCACAATCTTGCAGAAGTTAGTGATTTGGCGCAGAAGAAAGGATAGAAGAGAGACTGAGGGACTCACAATTTTGGTCTGCCAGTTTCGAGGAACTTGTTCATTCTTGTGCCAATTCTCGGCGATCGCTCGAGCGCAAGTGTGCTGGATAAGCTCTGTATCTTCCAAAGCGATAGCGAGGTAGAAAGCGTTCTCGTGTTGAGTGTCTTTCGCAATGCATTCCCTGCGCGACCGAAACGAAAATCGATCAGTATCTCAATCTTTGTACTCTGTAAGCTGTACTAACCAAATATACGACTTGACCCTAATCCTCGCCATCAATGAATCATACTTATCGCTCAACCTTGCAAGATTCTTCCAGTCGTCAAACCCCAAATCCTTCAAATCAACTTCCTCTCCCTTCTCACACGATACAAGCATCCTCAAGAACCCTTTGAGTTCCATCTCAGTTTCTTCAACCGAGATCTCATGTGCGGAGGGGGCGTCGGGATTGATTGGAAGGGAGAGGAGATCTTGGAACGTTTTCGAGAAAGAAGCGAGGACGGAACGAGGGATTGAGAGATGGACTGGAGGTTCATCCGAAGTGACGAGGACAACGTATTCCATTCCGAAGTTTGAGGAGGAAGACATCTGAACCAGTTTTGGGAGAGAGAAAGCGAGATCTAGATGAAGAGGAAGTTGAGTCAGCTTGATGAAGGACAAGAAGATGGACAAGCAAGAGAGTGCCACGTACAAACAGCCAGAGTAGCTGAGATCTCTAGAGGTGAGTTGTGAAGTCGGGGATGGGAGGAGAGAAAGGAGGGAGGAAGAGCTAATTTAGAATAAACAGTGGGGTCAGAATCATGAGATGGCCAGCCTAGACCAGAGGAGAAATAGTACGTACATCAAGTGGGAGGGAGAGGTGAGCTCACGAATTGTGAGGCAAGAGGAGAAAAAGAGAAAGAAAGAATACAGGTCGACAATATTCCTTCGTCAGACTACCTCCTCTGATTGTTGCGAGCTCTCTCGGGAGCAGCAAGCCCTGCAGGCGTCAGGATAGAGAAAGAAATGACTAGTTATACCAAATCCATTTGTCCCTTCTCTATCTACAGAAAACCCAGATCCCTCTCTCCATACTTCCCTAACTCTAGCACAACTCCACTCTCCCTCTTCCCCATCCCACCACCTCACAATCTCTCCTCCAATTCCTTCTCCAATTGTTCCATCTCAATACTCGCATGTCTCTTCTCCCCTCCGAATCGTCTCTTCCTATCCAATCCCATTCTCCCCCAATCCCCCTTGGCCCTCCCAATAGGACCCACCATTCTCTCCCCATCCACCTGTCCCTCATAACCTCTCCTATCTTCACCCGCCAAGAATTTCTTCCCCGTCATGGGAACGGTCAATACAGGTTTCGGCGCACTCTTGAGTTCGGTTGGGTGGAGGCGTTGAGTCAGTTGAGAGATTTGTCGAGAGGGATCGGGGGAGTAGGAGGTTTGGGAGAGGGAGAAAGAAGCGAGAGTTGATAAGTAGTGGTGGTAAACTCTATCGAGGAATAAAGTGGAGGGATGAAGGGATTTCACTGGTTCGAGTTGATCAGAAGAGGAGGAGGAGGAGGAGGAGGAGTCTGATTCGAGGGTAGGAGTAGATGAAATCGAGGAGATAGGTTTAGTGGTAGACGAAGAATCGACCGGTAAGGAGAGTAAAGGGGAAGTTCTGAATTGAAGTGCTTTGGCGATATTCTTCCTCGTGACAGATCCCAATTCCTTAGCTAATTGTAAATTATCTACAATAGATCCTTCTCCATCCGCTTCGATTCGACTTCGGAAAGATTTGAAAGAATTCTTGTCCCCCGACGAGTGGGAAAGGATTGCGAGTTCTCTACCGGCAGTTTTCGCAGATGATTCGAATCGTAGATCATTCTTGTTGTCTACTAATTCGAGGATTGCGAGGGGTGCGTTGTCTCCTACTCGGTAACCTGATCGGAGGATTCGAGTGTAACCTCCAGGTCTTGAAGCGTAACGTTCAGCGAAAGTCGTGAACAAGGGTGTGAGGGTTTCCTTGGGGTTCTACTCGTTTCACTCACTCATGATCAGTCTTCGTAGGAAGGGAGAGTGGAGAGGGAAGAAGAAGAAGGGAAAAAGACGAACGAGTAAGAATCCATTCGCTTTTTCCCAATTATCTTTGCCTCCTACTTTCCCCCATCCGATAACCTGATCCGCTAGTTTTTGTGCGGCTTTCGCTTTTGGTAGAGTGGTAGAGATTTGTTGATGTTGTAACAAGGAAGAGACCAAGTTACGAAGCATCAATAATCGATGAGCGGTAGGACGGGAGAGCTTGGAGAGGTGTAAGCCGTGTCGCATGGTGGTAGTGAAAGCGTTAGGACGCTGGGAGGAGGAAGGGAGGAAGGTGAGGTCGAATTGAGGAGATCAAGGACGAGCAAAAGGGCGACAATCGCTGATTGCTTCTGATAAACTATCGAGGTGTTATAGAGTGGTTTAATGCTCTATTTGGCGGTGTATGAATAGTCGATTGAAGTGTAGGAAACCAAGTTGAGAAAGATGAGAAAATTGTCAGGTTCGTCTTGAACCACTCTCACAACTCCACCGAGATCAGCTAGAGGATGCTCAGTAGCTCACTGAGACCTCGACAGCTATCTACGGCATGTGCGGTATGCGCTAGAATAGCTTCTTCCGCTACTTCCTCCTCCTCCTCCTCCTCCTCTTCTTCAACTTCAACTTCATTTCGATTCTCACCTTCCACTCTTTCAACCTCGACTCCGAATACGACAACACGGAGATACAATGCAACGTATGCTCAAACGGGTCAAGCGATTAAACCGAATCAAGACGAGGAGATCGACGTCAAGAAAGAGAGTAAAAATGATGCAGGCGAGGTAGAGAAGGACAGACGGATAGACCACGAACAGGACAAGGACTACTTAGAGCAGCTACTCGATGGGTTCGGATCGGAGAAACAAGAATCAGTCAACTCGGAAACCTTCAATTTCGATTCGACCTCTTCTTCCTCTTCGCAACTTGACCCTTCTCCCGCTCCTCCTTCTACTTCCACCTCACCATCTCCTACATTATCATCCACTGAACCTACTCAGCCCACCGAATCCGACTCCGAAGCGACTGTTCCACCTCTCCCATCCCTCGAAGAACTCATGTCTAAACCGCTCGACACTGACGGACCGACTCTCTCCGACCTCTACTCTTTCCAACCACGTCGATTCCATATCCCCTCGGCAACCTCGCCTGATTCCCACCGACAAATCTATCGTCGAGTATGGGAAACTTCCTACGCCAAACTAAACCGAGCCTTTTCAAAACGTCAACTATTTCAATTCACTTCTTACCCACGAGAGGAAGGTGGGTTGGGTATAAAAGTTTGGGAAGGAGAAGTTGCGAATCGATTGAGAATGGGTACGAAGGGTAGGAAAGCGAAATGGTGGAAGAGTAAAAAGTTGGAACAGATGAGTAAGAGGGAATTGATTCAGACAATTTTGGTTGGGAAATGGCAAATGGTAGATCCGGATACCGTTCCGAGTTTGTCAAGAGGTCAGGAAGTGACGGAAAGTGAGTACACTGGCGAGAGTGCGAATCTATCGAAAAATCGAGCTGATGCGCCAACTCCACTCCCACAGCTGTTCCATTATCTGATCGAACACTCTTCCTTCTTCTCTCTCCCAGTACGGGACTCTCCTTCCTCCGCCTCAGATCCTCGCTAACCTTCTACTCTACTCTCTAGATTGTCCAGTAATCCCCAAAATCGCCTCGCACCTCGGAATCAAAGTTTCTTTTTCCCGCCATCCCTCGACTCAAATCCTCTCCCTGATCCTAATCGGCTCTAAATCCGGCGTCACCTCAGCGAAAGCAGAAGTAGAATCAATAGATGAGGTGTGTTTCTTCCGCGCTGTATCCGATTTCTCCTGATTTGAGGGATTCGCTGATACTGTGAAGAGGAAATGTACAGATCTCGACTATTAGGGAAGTGATATTACCGAGGGATGCGACGGATTTGAGACCTGAAGTATATCAGACTATTTCGAGGTTGAGTAAGAGTTTTTTGGAACCGGGTAGTAAACCCGTACGTTTCCTCTCTCCTCGCTGCTCATCTCGCTTCAATCGAGCTCTGCTGATGAAGTGGTTTGGTGGATCTACAGAATACATTGCGCGCTAGCGCGACTGAACCGAAAGCTCTCGTTCGATTAGAACGACTTTTATCAAACGCATTCGCGACCGTACGTATCTCCCTTCCCCCCTCTTTCCTACTCAACTCTAACCCTCTCTTCTCCTCCAGGATTCACTGCGTCGTTCCACCCCTCTCTTCGCCTCAGTACCCACCTCCCTTCCACACCTCCGCTACTCCCTAGTTCCTCACCAACCCTTAATCCCACTCTCCCTCCTCTCTTCAGGCGGTACGAACAGTTTCGCTCGACTCAAATCACCAAGATTGAATGACTTGGATGGAGTTGGAGAAGAGTTCGAGAGTCAAAAGGAAATGGACAGGTGGAGTTCAAAAATGCGATTGGAGCGATCTGAGAGGGTACCAATCTTTCAAGGAGGGAAGAGTAGGAGCGTGTTGAGGAGCTTGTTTGAACCGTTTGGAGAGGTCAAAGAGGAGGGGAGGAAGTTTGAGTTGAGAGCGGAATTGGGTCAGTTGGTGATACCACTTTATAAGGAAGGTGAAGGGTTCGGACCGGCTTTTGAGGAAAGGAAGGGATGGAAAGAAAGTAGGGACTGGTTAGAGAAGAGGGGGAAGAATGAATTGGTTTGGATTCCATCGTACGTTTCTCACTTCCTTATTTCATCTCTTGTTTGCTCAAGACTGATAGTGTGGAATCGGAAATGAGCGTACAGAGCACCTAAAGATCAATTACAATCTACTGGAACTGTCACCCCACTCCCTTCTTCAACTTCATCGTTCTCTTCCCTCCTCACTCCATTCCCTTCCTCATTCCCTTCCGACTCCGAAGACGCCCCTCTAACGCCGGATCAAGTCGCCTCCCTTTCCCTTTACCCAACCTTGACCTCGACCTCTCTCAGACGTTTCATCTACCATCCTTCTCTACCCTCCTCCTCAGGTCCCTCTCACAGGCTCGAACTAACTTTCCTAACTGAACGACCGAGCTCCCGAAGTCTCGAAGGTGAACGAACAGAGAAGGTACAGATGAAATTGATCAGGGAGAGTAGGGTGGACGTGATGGTTCCTACTGGTGAGAGGGATTTGAGGTTGAAATTGAGCGAGACGAGGGAGGTCAAGGAAGAGGAAATCGAGGTGAAACAGGAAGATATGCCAGAGAGATTGTGAGTCCCACTGCTTTTGACGACTCTGACTCGTCGGAGGAGACTCACTGACTTTTAACATTCGGATTTTTGATCAGATCGCAAATTGAGAAGAAACAAGGATTGTGAGCTCTCTCTCTCCCTCTCCCTTGTTGTCCTCACGGCTTGAATGCTGACTGAGTCATTTCCGTACAGATCATTATTCGAAACCCTTTCGCTCTCTCCTCCTACTGACTCGAAAGATACGTTCGAAGGGATGATTCACGAGAGCGGAACGAATTATTTGCCTGAACAATCAAGAATCTGGAATTTCGAGTATTTGGTCAAGAGTGGATTGGGAGGTAGGGAAGATGTGAGGGAGAATTGGACAGATATCATGGATGACTTGGAGAGGAGGTGTGGAGTGGCTGGAGGAGGGAAGTGAGAGGATGTTTATCAATATCAAACTTTGTACTGTACCTCTCTCGCTTTCGCAACGCAAACGCAACTTTGTTTCCAGCAGTTCTTTCGGTACCTTTGCTGCTTTGCTCATCTCCACAACATCTCCATCTTCGTCATCGCTAGAGCTCGAAGGTCCGCGGCGTCGAACGGAAACCCCGAACCTCAAATCTCCTGCTCCCGAATCGTCTTTCTTCCACTCTATCTCCTCCGTGTCCCTCAGATCTTCGGCGATGTCACCTTTCGATGTACCCGAGTCCGACAAGATTACTCTAGTCACCGCAGACGAACCTCCTCAGCACTTCATCGTTTCTCGCTCAAGATTGATGGTTCTCTCAAACGTCTTCCGCGATCTTCTATCGACTCCAACTACGGCAGAGGACGAGGCAAAGGGAGAGATCCGTTTGACCGAGAAAGCCCCAGAGTTGAAAGGATTTCTGATGGTTCTGCAAGACGAAGAGGATCAGCTTTCGAAGCTTTATTTCGGTGACTGGTACGCGTTGGCACGCATGGCAGACAAGTTCGACTGTCAAGCTGCGTCGAATGCAGCGTTGATGCGAGCATGGTGAGCCGTACTTTCAATCATTCCCGCCGGCGAAGTTTAATGTTCGCCCTTTCCGTTGACTATGGTGCTGCAGGGAATTCGTAGCCGACGGCGAGGAATACACGGCATTCGGGCTTGCAACGCTGACCAGCAACGAAAGACTCATTCGACGACTTGGCTGTACAGCTCTAGACAGGTGCTGGCATTTACGAGCGTCGTGTTCAGACCTTTGGAGACACCGGCTTGTGCGTTACTTTCCACACAGACTAGTAGAGCCACCTACTGTAAGGCACGCCGACTCGGCCTACTGATACTTAGGCTGTTGAATTCAGGAGGCGGCTCGAAAACATCGTCTTTCGCATGTGCGCAATGACCTGCTTACCGTCAGAAATTGGAGTATTTCTTGCAAGAACGGGTGCGAGGATGAAAAGCTGCAAGTTGCCAGAAACGATGCTATCTATCACGTCATGATGCACTATCGATGCTCAGCATCGGTTGAAAAGCAACTTCGGGAAAGATTCGAAGGAATAGAACTTCAGGATGTTCCGCCCCTTGTCTGTGGAGACTGTATCAAGTGGTTCTGCTCGCGGGTCAGAAGTCTAGACAGAGATCTACCGTCGGAGTTGGAACTTGTAGACTCGTAAGCTTTTTTCTTCGATTTTGCAAACTTGCCAGTCGGTTGACGATGAGCTTCCATACTCAGTGCATGATTGTATTTGATCAATCTCTAGAATGTGGCGATTATGGGTTCAGGTTGAAAGAGAACATGGACGAAGGCGGAGGAAGTAAACGAGGGAAATTGAGACGAGATTCTTGCAGCAGTTTTGTCTTCACGCAAGGAAACAGTGTCCGATACAGCTCACCGTCGAGACAGATCATTCCACTTGCAGGAATTTGTCTGAGAGATACGCTGAGAGCGGACAACGTGAATCACAAAGGTTCCGACTTCCGATCGTAAGCGAAAGCTGAACAATATGATAAGGTTGCATATAAGAATACAGAGGATACAAGGACTATATACACTTCGTCTGAAATAAAAATAAGAGTCTGCAAACTCTGAACGCGCTCCTAAATCACAATCTGAGGGGTTTCCCACCACCAATTCTTCGGATATTGCCTTCCAAACATGTTGTTGACAACGAGTGCCCATCCAAGTACAATCAGACTGTTGACGATGATTTGAACAATGAAGAACCTGTTTTCGTTTCCGAACGAGAAATGAGTTTCGGTGAGAAACGAGAAGAGGAGGGAAGAAGCGTACCATCCCATTCCTGCAACCGAAGGAAGAGTGACTGCAAGAAGAGCAGTAGCGCCACCAGGAGGATGACTGTACATACTCAAGAAGCCCATATCAATATCGACGAAATCGACCGATGTAGAAGCTTTAGAAACGTACGTGATTTCGAAGAACTGCATGAGCAAGATACTGGTAGATAGAGTAATCGCTGCTGCGACCCAAGGAATCGGTCCGTAGACGTCGCCGACCGACCAGTTGCTCGGGTGTAGTAGGAAGAGCTTTTGAAGGCAAACTCCCAAGATTGAACAGATGATGTTTCCGAACATGATGTTACGCTGTACTCAGCATCGTGTGTGAGCGAACGAACGAGAGAGACGGAGATCGTGTGTGAGCGAGCGAACGAGAGAACTGGAGAGAGAAGGGAGGGAAACGTACGGGTTGAGCGAGAGGAGATTGATATTCCGAATAGAGAATGACAGCTTCTGTGGCGAATGCGGCGACGACTACAGGAGCTCCTCGGTTGAAGAAGATGGCAGCTCGTGCAGCTGGACAGAGAAAGAGCGTTAGTTTGAACTAAGAGCTGATTTCGTCCAGAAATTGAGGCTCACACAGTGCTAGGAAAGCGATCGCAGCGAAACTAGCAATGTAAGTGATCAACATATGCCATGCCTTGTCCCCGAACTTCTGCATCTTTGTCTTGTTCTTCTCCTTTTCCTCTTTCTCTCCTTTCGCTTTCTTCCCCTCCTCCTCTACCAAGGTCTCCCCACTATGCCTCGGTTGACTAGTCCCATTTCTCTCCTTGTCGCTGTTCTCGGCTTGCTCCCGTAGTTGTGCGATGTGTTTCTTGTGGTATTTAGTTGGAAGTTGATAGATGAGTTTCGAGTGGAACGAATCGTCGAAATCGGGGAACGCTGGTGGTCGATAGCCTAAGAAGCGAGATACTGGCCAGATCTTGTAGAAGAAATCCTCTAGAAAGATGTCGTCGAGATTAGCGAAACTTGCTTGGAGAGGGAAGAGAGCAGAGAGAGGGACTAACGAGTGCGGTTCTGGACTTTGTCTGCTACCATTCTATATCTATCCTAGTACTTTCTGAGCCGGTCTTGAGTGTGCAAGTTGAGTAGAGGTTGAAGGAACAGATTTTTTAGATGAAGAGAGAGAGCTAGAATTCGAGTGTTACGGTTGATTCGGTTCGGCTGGTAGGTGATTCTCGAGTCGTCAGATTGTAGAAGCGTGAGAGAGTGAAGATACCGAACAGAGCAAACTTGGAAAGAGAGACTCGGTCAATTCGCAGACGTCATTCGAATTTGGGCAGCTTGAGACAGGTCGGTGAGAGCATAGATACTCGCGTGGGGACGAAGAAGCGAGGGAGAGACTTGCAAGCGAGAGTCGAAGCTAGGAGGCCGAAGCGAGAGGAGAAGTGCTGTTTGAACTTTTCGCAACTTTACTTGGTATTCCTTCCTCTCAATCTGACCAGATTCTAGCTCTCGAGTATGAGCCGCTAATAATTGTAGAAGCTCAGATCATGTATTCGAAACTCCGAGTTTGAACAGAAAAGCAGACGTATAACCCAAAAGAGAGATTGCAAAAAAAAAAAACGGATACAGACGAACAAAGACAAAACGAGCCTGCTACCAACTACTACAGCTGCCTCCACCCGCATGAGTCTGACCATAGTTTTGACGCTGACGGTGGCTGAGAGCGTGACTCGTCTGGCAAATGGGATGCAAAGCGTCAATTGCTGCGACAACTTTTGTGACTCGAAAGGCGAGAGCAGGAAAGCGATGTACTTCGGCATGAGGCTCAAAGGGTTGACCACGAATGACCTCCTGACGTCCTACATCCCACTGAGCCAGAAGAAAATGTCAAAAGGACATTGCTTCGAAGTGTCTCGAGATGGAGCTCACCTCATCTTTGATCTCGGGTTCGGGCCAACCGAGCTGAGAGGAGTTGCAGGTGGTCAGTTTGATGATACTAATAAGCTCATAGAAGCGAGAAGAGGACTGACCAGACCAGGAGCCCACGGAACCCACTGCCCTTTGTAAAAGACGACACGAACTCGAAAGAGAATCGAGAATTTGTCGTCCTTGTGACGAATGCCGTTGCTAGAAGGACCAAGGTCGAGTCGGAGGAAAGTGACATCGGGATTAGAGGGCCCGCCATCCTTGCGGTCGTCTTCCGCTACTCTACCTTTCCAAAAATCAGTCTGTTTGACTTTGAGAATTGTCCATTCCTCTGTCCACAGTTCACCAATCCGATGGTTCACTGTTCATGGCATTCCATTTGTCAGTAGGTGAACTGAATCAAACTCGATGTGACACGACTCACCCGACGTAACTTTGTGAGGAAGGAGGGGATCCTCCGGCGTGAAGTAATGACCGGCTTTGAACGTTCTGTAGCGACGAAGCGTATCAGGAGTGAGAGGAATATCCCTTGGCAGAACCACTCGGCTCGCTAGAGAGAACGGCATCTGTATGACTCCGAACTTGATGTGAGGGTCTTGCTGTGAGTTCGATGCTACGGCCCAACTTTGATCCAAAACCGCCGGAGAGTTCCGCGAGCGACTATAGAGGGTAAGCTTGCTGCGAGAAGAGGGTTTCGACAGGCCTCCTTCGGTGGTCGGTTGGTAGAGAACTCGACAAGCGGGTCCTCCTACGTCAATCGCCATTCCGACCCCCATCCCTGTTCCGCTCGAATTCAACAATATGAAGCTCAGAGAGAACGGAAGGAGGGTACGCACTTGCGGCGTATCCATCTTCAGCTGGATGAGGATAAAAGTTGTCCGAGAACGCGAGCTCACTAGGCCAGTGAATCATTGTGTCGTGTACTGTGTGGGTTAGGCGCTCTTTGTAATGCTTCATGAAGCAAATGTAGATCTGATTCGCTTCCTCCGGTGTGATACTCTTGAGTTCTCGTTGGCTCAGCTGCGAGTAGTTTGTCGAATCAGGTCAGTGTTCCTCGCGCTGATCACTTGGACGGCTTACATTGGGATACGACATTGTACTTTCTCAAGATTGTCGTGTCGAGAGGTGGAAGAAAGAGGGAAGAGAAAGAGAAAGAGTGACGAGCCAAGTCCCTTTCCAATGTGTGAGTCTAAACCCGATCTAAACCCGAAATCTCCTCGATCCCACTTTGCGCGAGGTGTCGACGACGATATCGACCTCACGTCTCCAATATGTAGCTGTAGGTGTCGAAAACCACATAGTCTATTTCCAATCCTTCGAAATCTATACCTGAAATCTATTTCGTCTATCCTCCTCCACGTTTCGATCCTAGCAGATCCAACTCCACTCGCTGTCCCTCTGACCATACTGAATCTCACTCAAAGTCTTCATCATACTTCCCGCGATCCTTCCAAATCCTACATCTCCCTCTTCCCCTCCGTCAACCGGTACTTGAATATCTTCTCCCTTGTAACCGATCTTCTCAACACTCGTAATGACAGCAGCAGTTCCACTTCCGAACGCTTCTACTAATCTTCCTTCTTGCGAGGCGAGGAGGATTTCGGACATGGTGATTTGTCGCTCGGAGACTACGAGTTTATGAGATTCGAGATTGGGGAGGAGGAGGGAACCGGATTCGTGTTGACGTGCGAGGGAGAGGATCGAGTCGCGAGTGACACCGGGGAGGACGAGACCGGTGAGAGGTGGCGTAACCAATTCAATAGCTGCAAGTCATCGGAAATCGAAGAAATCAGTTCTCGTTTCGGTCAAATGATTTCGTTCGATGATGAAGACTCACCTCCATCCTGTAACTTGAATGCGAAGAAAGCATTCTGCATCCCTACTTCCGTAACGAGTGCATCTTCCTTCTCCCCCTCAAAGATCCACAGCACTTGTTGGTACCCTCTTTGCGCAGCTTCGATCTGTTTCTCGACGACAGGGCCGTAGTTGGATCCAAATTTACAATCCCCAGTACCTCCAGGCCATGCTCTAATCTTCTCCTTTGAGTTGCAAAGTAACGAAATTGGTTTCGCTCCAGAAGCGTAATATTTCGCAACGGGTGAACAACTACTCGTTTCTCTTGTCAGCTCAGATTTGGGGAGAGGAAACAGATGAGCGTACATGACGTAGAGGAGTACTTCGGTTGATGGTCCAACCCCGAGGGAGGCGCGGGTACCAATCATCGTTGGTCGAATGTAGAGTGAACAACCAGGTTCAGTTGGAATCCATCGATCATCAATTCGGACGAGTTCTTGGATCAGCTTGATGAGCTCATCGGCATCGAAGTCCTGTGAACGCCTTTTCGTCTCATCAGTAGCGGAAAAGAGAGCAAGATGAGAAGAGGGAGAGCGACTCACGGGAAATGCCATTTTCTCTGCCCCATTCTTCATCCTCTTCATGTTCAAATCAGGTCTGAACAACCTCGATCGTCCTTGTAGATCCTTATACGCTTTCATTCCCTCGAACTATCCCGCACCCCTCTATCAGCTTTCTCTCCCTCGTCGAAAACAGGAGAAAGAGAATGGGACTAACGAGAGTTTGAGCGTAATGTAACACGGTCGAACTAGGATCGAGTGCGAGAGGTCCGTATGGCTTGATCTCTGGGGTTCCCCATCCGGATTTGATCGACCAGGAGCAGGTCAACATGTGAGAAGAGAACGTTTGACCGAAAACTAGGGACGAGGAGAGAGGGAGGGGAGTTTCGGAGGTTGAGAGGGTGACGGAGAGCTTCGAGGCCTGTGAAGAGGATTGGTAAGTGATGAGAGGGACAAGGTCCGAGTCAAGTTAGATTGAGGAGGAGAGAGGAGGAGCAGGAGGACGTACATCGAGAGGAGCTACTTGTGAGAGATACATCTTTCGCGAATTCGACTGAACAGGAAGAGCGTAGGATAAAGCGAAAGCTAGGAGAAAGAGAGCAAGAGATCAAAGCAAGAAGATGAGATTTTTTTCAAGAGAGAAGAATCTGGGGTAAAATCGGGTTACCGAGAGGGGAGTAGCGAAGAGTCAACGAGCGAGTCCACTCTACGAATTCAGCAAGCACCATCTAAGCGTTTAGTGTGAATGAGAGCAGAGCGAAGGAGGAGAGAAATGAGAGTGGAGGTCGATTGAGCGAGGAAGGGTCAAAGTCATACTTGAAGAGGCTGTACGTATCACCCATGGTCGTATGGCTCTATCCACGGTGTGAGCGAGGATTTGAAAGTTGTTGGAAGGAGGGAAAGAGTTGAAGATGTCATCGATTCCTTTCCCTCTCTTCCCTCACCATGATGAACTCTTTACTTCCACCAGAGCTATGGGACTACGTTTTGACCTTTCTCGAACCCACCTCACTTCAATCTACGGCGCTCTCGCTCTCTCGTGCGGTTCCATCCTCTTCCATCTCGCCCTCACTCTTGTGGCGACATCTCCACCTCTCGAGGGAATCTCAAGCATTACAATGTATTTCAAAGCTAAGGAGAATGGATCAGGGTGTAAGGGAATCGATCAAATCAGTTAGAGCGATGGCATTTCGGTCAGTTTCCATTATTGACCACTCTATCTCTCTCTCAACGTCGAGTTAAGCATAAGTACGTAAACAGTGAGGACCCCCAACAACTCGTCAATCTACTCTTATCACTCCCTTCAGCTCGTTCTCTCCAACTCCACATCGGACCCCTCTTTTCGCCCGAACAACTCGATGAACTTCTTACTCCCTTATCCTCCCTCCGTTCCCGACGCTTCACCTCACTCTCCCAACTCTCCTTCCGTTTCAACCCCTACTGCATGGAGAGATCCTATTTCGTTTTCCTCAAAGGGACTTACTTCGATTCGATCGTCTTGAACCTCTCTTCATGGACTCTCGACACCGCTCCCAAATTGAAACGACTCGATTTCACCCAAGATTTGAGCCCGAATCATGGAGTGAAAAGGAAGGACACACCTGCGTTTGGATTGCATGAGATTAGACAGGAATTGAATGAGATTGAGGAGAAGGAATTGGAGGAAGAGGAAGAGAGGATCATGATGGCTAGTAGACAACCTCCGGCTTCAGGAAGGTTTGGGAGGCAGAACAAGATTGAGAATGGCAAGATGGATTTCGCTCAACCTATCGTACGCTTCTTCCTTTTCGATCAGGGTTTCGTCAACTCACTACCAATCGCACTGGAGTAGGTCTTCTTCCGACTTGATTGTCTCGCGACACTCTCAGTCTCACCAATAGGTCGTCAACTCACTTACCTGACCCTCCGACTCCCTCGTCGAAACCTTCTCACCGCCCTAACCCTCCAAACTTCCCCTTCGAATCCACCCTTCCCTTCTCTCACTCATCTCGATCTCTCGACCACTCACATTATGGACGACGCTCGATTTCCGACCATGTTGAGATTGATGCCGGGTTTGGAAAGTTTAGTGTTGGATCGATGTACGGGATTGATCAGTCAGGATGCGGTCGATGAGAATACTGCGATTCAAACTATGAGATGGTTAGGTACGTCTTTACTTCCCTTCCTCAGCTCACTGTCTCGCTAAGCTGCGTCCTGGAAATCGATCGTACAGGTAAATGTTGCGGAGGTATCGGATTCTCACGAGCAGAAGAAATCTCTCGATCCTGGAAGCGAATTGTCAAATCTCGACCTACCGACGCACCCAATATCGTCGGCTCGACCTCCCACATTCCGCCCGTCAAAGAACTATTCCTCGTCCCCTCCCTTCCGAACCTCACCCATCTCGGTCTAGGTTTACATGATTCCCTTTCCTCATCTACAACTCGAATCTGGTCCAAATCGTTCAGGAGGGGTTATGTGGAAGCGTTGGAGAAGAGTAAAGGGAGGATTCAAGAGTTATTGGATCGATGGGAATTGTGGGAGAGACAAGGGAAACTACTCGACGGTACTCGAAGACTCTGTACATTTTCCGACGCACTCACTACTCCTTCTTTCCTCGCTCTCCACAAAGGCTGGAATCCGGCTTCGACCTCGGAAGAAGAGGAATCCGATCCATTATTCTCGAAATTCCTCCAATCTCGTCAACTCGTCAAAATCTCCCCTTCCCTCGCATACGATTTACTCGAATTACACGATCACAAGTTGAAAGAAGGGATCGAATTGTGTTTCGAACCGGATTGTAGTGATTTACCTGGAGTACCAAGACTGAGTTTTGAGGAGAACGGGAAGGACTCGATGGAGGAGAGGGAGAGGAAGGAGAAGTTGATTGATCAGATTGAGAAGGAGGATGAGGAGAGGAGAAAGGGGAGGAGGCATGAGGAGGGTTGCGCGCATAGGAGAGGGAGGGAAGCTTGGGAATTGGAGAAGTGAGATGACTGAGCAAGAGAGGAGAGGATATTCTTATTTTGCATTGCATGGGGATCGTTGTAAGCATTCGATTCACCCTGATCCATTCGATTCTCAGCGAGTAGGCTTTCTTGAGAGGAAAAGTGGGAAACAGTTTCGTCGAAGTTTTCATTGGCTTTTCGATTTTTTCGCTCTTTCATGTGTCGGCCCGTATCTTGTTCCGCACTGTTCCGCACTGTTCCGCACTGTTCCGCACTGTTCCGCCCCCTTCTCCGACCGGATGCAGGAGACGCTTCGGGTTTAGATCGGGTTTAGACTCAGGCATGAAACGCAACTTGGCTCGTCTCCTTTCTCTTTCTTTCTCTTCATCCCCCTTGTGTCCTCCCCCTAGTAGCGCGAGATCAATGTCGTATCCTGATGTACGTCTTTTCACCCTTATATCTCGATTCTTGAAACTGATCAGGTTCATTTCCGCATTCGCAGCTACGCAAGCGCCCTTTCAATACGATTACGGCGGAAGAAGCGAATCAGATGTACGTTAAATTCATGAAGGATTACAGAGACAGCGGCACCAAGCCAGGAAAACCCAAAGCGCCGCCGCATGAGACTGTGGTTCACTGGCCTACCGAGTCCGAGTTTTCGCAGAATTATTTACTTCATCCTGCGGAAGATGGATATGCAACATGTTCGTAACATTTCTTTAGACCTCGACTCCCTTCTTATTTGTCGCAATCACTGACAAGCCGAGGAGGAGAAACAGTGATGGGTGTTGATATGGCCATTGATGTCGGAGGTCCCGCTTGTCGAGTATTTTACCAACAAGCTAAGGGAGACTTGGTCCATTGGGATCCGAACAACTACCAACCATTAGCGCTATATAGTCGCTCGGCGACATCTCCTGGAACAGCAGATACGAAATGGAGGGACTTATCGCACTCGCAACAGAAGCCTCACATTGAACTCCCGGATGGAACGTCGTTCTGTCTACTACCTCGAGTAGTCCTCCCCAGGCATGTCCCATTGACACCTCAGGTCGTCAAAGTACACACCATCACGAATAATGTGAGTCTTTTCACCGAACCGCACACAGTAGCGCCCCGTGAGCTTTTTCTTTCGAGTCTCTTGCGGTATCGACCTGACGAGTCCTCGAAACAGCTGGTATGGGGAACGAGTTATGGACAGAGACCTGGACCGTCCTTCGAGTCAGACAAACCGAATTCTGGAAAGGAAAAGTCGCGGAGGACGATCTTATCGATGGCGGTCCCTCGAGTCCCGACACGACTTTCCTTCAACTCGATCTTGCGCCCTCTCCGCGAGGTACCCGTCACGCCTCTTCCGAGTTCGTATTGTTCTCTACAGAGGACAGTGGGTTCCCTGGGCTCTCGGTCTCGTGGGTTTCCTTTTTCTTCGCCTACTCAATCCTGCGCTTCTACTGACCAATTCTGATGCCTCTGAACAGCTGGGTTTGCCCGAGCCACGTACCCGAGACCTCGTGAGTTGCCTCGATTCTTGTCAATGACCGCGCTCTGACTCGTCTCGCTTATTTGACTATTCTAGTGGGACTTCAATAGTCATCAAGTCATCCGAGGTCACCCTTTCCAACCTCTCGCGCGAGTACGTCGCTTTCCTGCTTTCGATTTCGAACCGCGAAATTTGTCGAAACAACTAACAACTTTTGAGCATCCCGACTAGACTTTTCACGCCCTCAGTCACCGCCAGCGCAAGAATTATGGCCAGACTCACGCAAGAGGAGGAATATGATTTGGCTGGCCCCAAGCAGCATTCGAGGCTCGTCGTGCCGTTGTCGGCAGAGGAGCGAAGCTGAGCTCGCCGATTTTTCCTATTAGACGCCCGTTTCGAATGTTCTTTCGCATCTCTTTCTTACTTGTTTTCGCTCTATTTTTTTCGTTTCTGCAAACCGTTATTATGTTCTGCTTCTCGACCATCGGACGCGTGAGACTTGCTTTGAGGACGAGCGAAAGAGCGAAGTGAGCAAACCTTGCCTCGAAAATGCGAGTGCGTGTGTCCCTCGTCGAAGGGACGAAGGGAGACCTCAACGCAAGGAAGTTCCCGGTAATCCCGAACGCTCAGAGTAAGCCTCGCCAGCTCGAGAGAGCGAGAATCGAGAATCCGACCCAGTGACGTGCGATGCGGAATTAAGTATCAAGCTTTTCTTCCTTTCCTCCTCCCTCACCACCTCAAATGCTTCTGTTTAATTGCGCATTCACTTCTCTGATAGCTTCGGCCTACTCTCAAGCGCCTCAACAGACTCGCTTCGATCTCCGTGACTCGGCTCTTTCTCCTCGAGGGGACTATCGAATGTCGCCGGTGAGCAGCTCTACAGTGTAGCTTGTTAGCCTC
>Ga0308169_10000980_pt1 | contig 36235 bp, 31 predicted proteins | sample PhyBR1_2_FD_202139 | JGI IMG/M metagenome (GOLD analysis project Ga0308169, IMG submission 202139) | Phyllosphere microbial communities from UC Gill Tract Community Farm, Albany, California, United States - DLSLSB.R1 | ecosystem: Host-associated > Plants > Phyllosphere > Unclassified | place...
TGTCCTTTGGGTTGTTGAGCGGGAAGATGTTGCCGAGGTAGTGCTCGAGCGAGGGGTCCTTGAAGCGCTCGACGAGGTTCTTGAGGCCCATGCCCTCGGTCACCTCCTGGAACATGATCTTGACAAAGATGCGCGACGACGACGTCGTGTCGTCCTCGTTCATCTTGACGTTGTCGAGGACGGTCCACGAGAGGGCGTCCGTCATGACGAGGTGGCCGAAGAAGCGCGCAATGTTGCGCAGCCGGTTCGTCTCGTACCGGTGGATCGTCTGGTAGTACGTCGCGAAGCACTGCTCGAACGCCATGGCCCACTTCTGGTGCAGCTTGCAGAAGCGCTCGCCCATGAGGCCGTAGAACTTGCTGAACGTGCGCTCCTGCGAGCAGCACTCGATGACCATGTTGCACAGCTCGCTCTGCGGGCGGGCGTGGGCGTGCGAGTCAGTACCGGCACGAGGAGAGGAGAGAGAGAGTGAGCAAGGAGAGAGAGGGGACGCACCTCCTGGCCGTCGGCAATGTCGAGCTTGAGCAGCTTGTGCGTCGCCTCCTCAAAGTCGAGCGCCGACATGATGGTGAGGTAGATGGTCCTGCGCAGGTTGACGACGTTGGCGCCCGTCTGGTCGTGCACGTCGACCGTGCCGTCGGCCTTGATGCCGTCGTCGACGTCGCTCTCGTCGTCCTCGGCGTCGCTCGCGCCCTCCTCCGTGTCGCCCTCGGACCCGGAGCCCGAGCCGTCCTCGTCGTCCGAGCCGAGGATCTCGTGCTTGATCTCGGCGTAGGCCGCCTCATTGGCCTTGTACTCGGGGTCGACCTTGAAGACGTCTGCGCGCGAGGAGCGAGTCCGAGTCAGCGTCACGCCCGAGGCGAGGAGACGAGCCGAAGGGAGAGAGAAAGAGAGACGCACTGAGCATCTCCTGGACCTGGACCTCGTCGTCGAGCGAGATGCGGTGCGTGATCATGTCCTCCTCCTCGACGAGGTCGAGCCCCTCGGGGATGACGGGGTTGTCCTTGAAGCGGTCCTTGCGGACCTGGAACAGGACCTCGACCATGTACTGGACGCGCTTGTCGATGTCGCTCTCGTTGAGGATGGTGCGGAACCGGTCAAAGATGCCGTTGTTGGCGCGCGCCGAGTGCTCGGCGAGAAAGGCGCCGACCTCGCGCATGAACGAGACGGCGATCTCGACGCTGTCGTCGGTCGGGCGCTCGAGGAGGAGGACGAGGACCTGGAGCGCGAGCACCTCGTGCGCGACCTGCTGGTTGACGAGCTGGGCGAGGAAGGTCGTCGTCGCCGTCATGGTCGGCTTGTCGTTGCGCTTGAAGCTGCGGCGGAACTGGTGGATGAGGCGGTGCAGGAGGAGCTCGCCGATCTGGGGCAGCTTGGTGTTGACGATGGCCGTGAGGGACGCAAAGATGGGCGTGAACGGGAGCGACGACGCCTGGGCGCGCATGAGGGACCGCACGAGGAGGCCCTTGCCGCGGATCAGGTTCTCGCCGAAGAGCTGCGCGCGACCGAGAGCACCGAGTCAGTTTCGTGGGCGGCGCGGAGATCAACAGCGTACAGGGAGCAGGGACGCACCTCGGGGACGATGAGCTTGATGTTGGCCGTGTTGACCTTGTTGACGAGGCCGTTGATGCTCTTGCGGAGGGCGTCCCACGTCAGGCGCTGGTACTCGTCGGACGCCTCGTCCTGCTGGGCCTGCTCGGCCATCATGGCGCGCAGGCGGTGGGGCGGGATGTAGGCGCCGCCGGCGCGCGTGTTGGCCATGCGCTTGGCCTCGAGGGCCGGGTCGACGCGGGGCTTGACGACGAGGTGGTCGGTGCCGGCGGCCTCTTGCTGTGCGAGCATCTGGCGCTCGCGCTCGCGGCGGCGGTGCGGGTCATTATCGTGGATGCGCGGGAGGGCGATGGGCGCGACGGCGTCGGCGGCGGGAGGAGGCGAGGCGGGGCGAGCCCGACGAGCTGGCGGCGAGGGCGAGCGGGACGCGGGTGAGCTGCACGGCAGGAGTGTAGCGAGTCAGTGCACGGTCCTGCAGCAGGCACCCAGGGTGTGGCTGGGCGAGCGAGACGAGGGAGGGGGCGATGAGGACGAGGAGGGACTCACCGCTTGCGAGGGTTGCGAGGCGAGGCCGAAGCCGGTGCAGGGGACTGCGATGGGTCCCTCGAGGGACTCTGTGGTGCGCTCATCCTCTCTGGCCGAGTGAGAGGAGAGGGTGAGGAGGGAGAGCGACGAGGACGAGATGGCAGCTCGCTCTCATCTCTGTCCCTCGACGCCTCACAGCTCAGACTGCTCGGCACAGCCGCGCACCATGTCGGCAACAGCTCTCAGGTACGTTCTGCCCGCTCATCCTCGTCCAACTCGCGAGTCGCGAGCTCACCTCCTCGTCCTCCTCCTCGTCGCAGTGTCGCCTTCTGCGTGTGGTACTCGGCGCTGTGGACCGTCTTTCTCCTTGGGCTCAACACGGCGTGCGTCCCTCTCTCTCCATGTTCGCCGACCAGACTCAGCTCACGCTCGTTGCCGACAGCAAGAAGCGCTACTCTCGCCTCCCCACCTCCGACCCTCCTCCTCCTCCCGTCGACCCCGCCTCGTGCCCGGGCGTGTCCATCCTGCGGCCCCTCCGCGGCCTCGACTGCAACCTGTACGAGAACCTCGAGGCGTCCTTCCGCCAGGACTACCCGCGCTTCGAGCTCGTCTTCTCGGTCGCCGATGAGGCCGACGCCGCCATCCCCATCGTGCGCGAGCTCCAGCAGCGCTACCCGCACGTCGACAGCGACCTCGTCATCGGCCAAGACACGGTCGGCGTCAACCCCAAGATCAACAACCTGATCCGCCCCTACCGCCAGGCCAAGCACGACCTCCTGTGGGTCCTCGACTCGAACGTCCTCACCTCGCCCGAGTGCCTCTCGCGCTCGGTCCCGCTCTTCACCTCGTCGTCGTCGTCGTCCAGCGACGCCAAGCACCCGATCGGCCTCGTGCACCACGTCCCGTTCGCCGTCTACCCAGACGCGCAGCTCGGCTCGCGCGTCGAGCAGGTCTACCTGTGCTCGACGCACGCAAAGATGTACCTCGCCATCAACCGCGTCGCCGTCGCGTCGTGTGTCACGGGCAAGTCGTGCCTGTACCGCAAGTCGGACCTCGAGCGCGCGTCGGAGCTCAAGCGCGAGCGCGGCCGGCTCCCCCTGCCGCCGCCGGGCGTCACGAGCGAGCCCGGGCTCGCCGCGTTCGGCCAGTACCTCGGCGAGGACAACGAGATTGGCGTCGCGCTGTGGGAGGAGCTCGGGATGCGCCACGCCATGGGCATCGAGGTCGCCGGCAACGCCGTCGGCACCATGTCGTTCCAGACGTTCTTCCGCCGCCGCGTGCGCTGGATCCGCGTCCGCAAGTACATGGTCCTGTGCGTTCCCCCCCTCTCTCCTGTGCACCCTATCTTGCCTTCCCTGACTCAAAAACCTCCTCGCCCGCAGCGCATCGACCCTCGTCGAGCCCCTCACCGAGTCGCTCCTCTCGGGCCTCCTCGGCGCCCTCGCCTTCCACCACCTCTTCCGCCTCCCCTCGTACCTCTTCCTCCCCCTGCACCTCGTCGCCTGGTACCTCCTCGACGCCGCCCTGTACCGCGCGCTCCTCCCCGCCTCCCCCGCACGCTCGACCGCCACCCGCCCACCGGCGCACGACGGGCCGGGCGCGTCGTACCTCGCAGCCTGGGCGACCCGCGAGCTCCTCGCGCTCCCCGTGTGGGCGTTTGCGATGCTCGGCGACACGGTGAGCTGGCGCGACGAGGGGCAGGTGTACCGCGTGCAGCGCGACGGGAGCGTGCGCGCGCTGCGCGCGGGCGAGCGCGAGGCGTGGGTCGAGAGGGCGTGGGCGCGCGTCGTGAGGAGGTGGGAGGGCAGGAGCGCGAGCGGGTACGTGACGCTGAGCCCGGACGACGTCGAGGGGAGGGCGGCGACGCATGCCGAGGTGGCCTGAGCGCGAGCAGGGCGCTCTCTTTTAGATATCGCTCTCTCTATCTCGTAGACCTCGAGCTCTCGTCATGCAAGACCTTGCTCTCTCGCTCTCGCAGGACCCCGAGACGAGGGGAGGGAGAGCACCGCTGTTGACATTGCGCCCCGCTCGGGCCCCGGGGAAGGAGGAAGAGAAAGAGAAACTTTGACTGCACGACATTCGCCCTGCCGCGTCTTTGTATCTTTGTTCGGTCGATCGAGAGGAGAGGTGGAGGGGGTAGAGAGAGAGAGGGAGAGAAGGTAAGGGAGGGAAGGCTACACACAGAGCGGGAGGGGGAAAAGGCAGAGAGGCGGACGAGGGAGGTGTGAGGGGTGGAGCGCGGGGTGGCAACAGAGGAGACGAGGTCGCGCTCGTCGAGTCGAGGTGAGGATGGAGTGGTGGCATCGCGAGGGCGTGAGGGCGAAAGACTGCGCGGTGCCGTCCCAAAAAAGTCAGCTCGAGAGCTCGATGGAGTGAGCGCACGGTGACGAGGAGAGCGCGCCGACGCACCTGGCGGTATGTACACCTTGACAGACAACAACGACAAGGAGAGGGTGCGGGCGAGAGGCGCAAGGACGAGGAGGGCGAGGAGGGAGAAGGGGAGGTGGACGGCGACGACGAGATGTCACTTGGCGACGGCCGACTGGCGCCTGCTCGACCTCCTCGGCGGCGACTGCTGCAGCTCGGATGCAGGAGAGCCCAGCTGCTGCGGCTGCTGCGGCTGCTGCTTGGTCGCAGTGACGCTCGCGCGCCGAGTCGACGGACGCGCCGCCGCCGCCGCCGTGTAGCTACGGCGAGTCGCCGCCCGAGTCGAGACGGGCGTCGTCGCCGCCGGCTCGTCGTCGTCATTCTCGTCGAGCCCGTCCTCGGAGAGCTCGTCGTCGCTGTCGGGCGCCGGCACGACCGCCGAGGTCGCGACCGACCGCTTCGACTGCGGCGTCGTCGACGCCGAGCCGAGCGGCCCGGGGCTGCCCCGCCCCGCCCTCGTCGACGAGTGCGAGTGCGAGCGCGGCACACTCGACGGCGGGCCCCACCGGCGCACGAGCTCTGCGCCCTCGAAGCTCGGCGAGCCGAGCACCTGCGCGCTCGAGTCGTCGCCGCCCGCCGCCGCCTGCATCTGCTCGAGCGCTGCCTTGAGCCCGCTGCGCATGGTCGGGATCGGCTCCGGGAAGTGGGCTGCGAGGTCGTCCGCGAGGAACGCGCCGAGATGTCCGAGCTGGCTCGGGAACAGGTCGACGACGGCGCGCGCCACCTCGAGCGGGACCCAGGTGCCCTCGACGCCCGGCTCGGCCGCGTGCGAGACGCGCACCGTGTCGGCCTTGACGAGGAGCGACGCGAGGGTCGACGCGCGCTCGAGCGGCGACGAGACGGCCGCCTGGAGGAGCACGGTCGCGTTCACGTAGTCCGTGTCGACCCGGCGCAGGAGCGACGTCGAGCGCGCCGTCGTGAGGTCGGTCGCCGAGGTCGAGAAGACGACGACGCCGCGCTGCACGATGGTAGCGACGGTCGGCGGCTCGAGCGGGACGACGGGCTCCATGACGACCGCCGACGACGACGGCGACGACGAGGAGACCTTGGCGGGCGAGGCAAAGATGGTCGCGCCGGACGACGTGCGCGACAGGGCGGGCGTGACGGGCGCCCGAGGCTTCTTGGCCAAGTCGCTGACGAGCGGCACCCGGGACGACGACGTGCGGCGCGGCGACGGCATCGGCGACGTGAACCGGTGCGACGAGTGCTCGTACGTCGAGCCGGTGAGGAACGCGCCTCCCGACGACGACGACGACGACGACGAGCGCGGGATCGTGAGGTTGAGCGGGCGCGCCGACTGCTTGACGGCCGGCGCAGGCGCAGGCGCGGGCGACACCGAGTCGTCGTCGTCGCCGGCCCACGCGAGGTCGAGCTCCTCGAGGCCGATCGTCTCGGGCGCGGTAAAGTCGACGGCGCCGTGCTCGACGTCGACGTCGTCCATCATGTCGAGCCCGAGCGACCAGTCGCTCGTCTCGGGCGGCGACGGCGCCGGCTGCGGGACGGGCAGACCCGTGGCGAGCATTGGCGCCGAGACGAACGTCATCGGGTCGAAGCCGTCGCTGTCGCTGCTCGACGAGGCGGCCGACGCCGCGCGCACGTTGGCGAGCAGGCGGGCGTCGAACGCCGGGACGGCCGACGACGAGCGCGACGACGGCTCGGACGAGACGGCCATGACGACCTCGTCATCGTCGTCCTCCTCGACCTTAACCGTGACGATGTCGTCGTCCTCCTCGTCCTCGTCATCGGCGAGGTCGTCGTGGTCGGCGAAGGTCGACGCCGAGCGGAAGAAGGGCGAGCGCGAGTCGCCCTCGTCGTGGCCGACAAAGTTGAAGTCGGTGCCGGCGTAGGCGTTGGTGAGCGCGAGGACGGGCGATAGGTCGAGCGGGAGGGGTGAGGGCGGGGGAGCGGCGGCGTGCGGCAGGGCCGGCAGCGCGAGCGGCTCGGTGACGGTCGGCTCGTCGTCGTGCGCGAGGTTGATGAGGGCGTCAGCCGAGGTGACAGGGTCTGCGTACGAGAGTAGCTCGTCAGCACCGCCATACGAGAAAGGCAGAAGGAGCGAGAGAGAGGGAGAGAGGCTGTGGACGCACCGCTCGCCGGCGCTCTCGAAGCCGGTGGCGCAACAATGACGACGTCGCCGTCCTCGCCGTCCTCGTCCGACGCAGGCGCCATCTCGCCGCACAAGGTCGTGCTCATGCCGACGCGCGAGATGGTGCCGAGCGGGCCGTGCACGAGCTCGATCGCATCGTCGCTGCCGCGCCTCGAGCTGGCGCCTTGCGCCTGCGGCGTCTGGCCCGTCTCGCGCTCGGCGCGCTCCTCCTCTGCGCTCGCGGTGCCCTCGAGCTCCTTGCCCGGGCTGCGCGGCGTCGTCGCCGGCGTGTCGACGCCGACCGTCGCCGTGTCGTCCTTGTCCTTGTCCTGGTCGGGCGCGCTCGGGCTCGCCGCCTTGTCGTGGTCGTGCTGCTTGGCCTGCTGCGAAAAGGCGCGCGCGAGGTCGGCCGCGGCGACGGCGACCGACGTCTCGAGCGAGCTCGTGCCGGCCGTCGTGTACGACTCGGAGCCCCACTCGAACTCGAAATCGTCGCCGCGCAGCATGGCCTCGTGGAAGTCGTCCTCGTCGGCGCCGGGCGAGGGCGAGTCGGCGGGCGGCGAGAGGCCGGCGCCGACGCCGGCGAGCGCGTTCGACGAGAGGATGCCGCCGCCCGCGCTCGTCGTCGGGCGCGAGTCGCCGCCGGACGCCGACGGGCTCGAGAGGTCGTCCATGATGACGTCGGGCGGCGAGGGCGCGTTGGCAAAGTGGTGCGAGAAGATGTTGGGCGCCGAGACCGAGAGGAGCGGGGCCGAGGCGCGCCCGCGGTGGTGGTGGTGGATGAAGGGGAATGACGTGCCGCTGTTGGCGAGCGAGAGCGAGTCGGGCGAGACGGCGTCGACCGGAGCGAGCGACAGGGCCGAGGGCGGGAGCGCGCCCGACGTCGACGCGGCGAGGAGCGACTGGGCGAGGAGCGCCGACGCCGAGATGGACGAGAACGCCGTCGACCTCGACGACGAGCCGCCGCCGAGAAAGTCGTCGTCGTCGGTCGTGACAACGCTCGACTCGACGCTGCCGGCGCGGCTCACGCCCTCGCTCCCTGCGCGGCGAACCTTCTTCTTCGACTTGCGGCGGTGCTCGGCCGCCTCGCCCGTGTGGCCGTCCGAGTCGACGCCCTCGCCCTCGTCGAGCGCCGTGAGGCGCAGCTTGAGGCGCGGGATCGAGCTCTTGCTCGGCGCCGACGACGAGCCCGACATGGACTGCGTGCGGCGGTGGTGCCCTGCCGCGCCGGCCGGCGTCGGCGTCGAGGCTGCGGCGGTCGCGGCGGCGACGGCGGGAGCGAGAATGGGGAGGGCCGACGCCGGCGCGATCGGCGCGAACGACGTGACGGCCGTCGCAGCGGCGGGCGGCCGCGGCGCGGGAATGGCGAGCGGCGTCGTCGTGCCCGAGCCGAGCGGCGACGGCGCCGCGGGCGAGTTGTTGCCGCCCATGGCCGCCATCATGGCGCTCGACGCGCGGCGCTTCCTCCTCCCGCGGCCCATGCCCGCCTCGTCGGTCCCGCCCTCGCCCTCCTCGGCGAGGACGTTGCTGAACAGGGTCGAGCTGAGCCCGAGCGCGGGCGGCATCGGCGGCGCGGCGTGCTGCAGCGGCGCGAGCCCGCGCACATAGACGCCGCCCTTCTCGCTCGGCGACAGGCCCGCCTCGCGGCGGCACCGCACGAACGGGTCGTCGCAGCCGATGCCGGGCCCGAACACCTGCGGGTTGAGGTACCACAGCGTGCCGCGCTTGACGGCGGGCCGCTGCTCTGGGTGCAGGCCGACGGCGCGCACCTCGTCGGGCGTGAGGGCGCCGAGGAGCTCGAACGGCGTGAGGAGCTGCGTGTAGGGCGGGCTCGACGTCGTCGCCCGCTGGACGTGCGTGCGGATGCAGGTCGAGACGTGGGCGAAGGGCGTCGTGCCGCTGCGAGAGGGTGCGAGGGGAAGAGTGTCAGTGGGAGAGCTCGAGGAGGGAGGAGGCGCGAGAGAGGAGGGGGGGAGGAGAGCGAGCGACGCACGCGTTCTTGAGCCAGCCTCGCTCGAGCATGACCTCGGCAACCTCCTTGGGGCACAGGGCGCGGTTCTGGAAGCCGTGCAGGACGGCGCACGTCGCCATGAGGAGGCGGTCGTCGAGGTCGTCCGAGTGGATCTTGCCGTCCATGGCCGGGGTCGGGAACCCGATGTCGTCCGGGATGAGCTGGCGCGGGTGGCGCCGGCCGGACGAGCTCGTCTCGGGGACGTAGGCGTCGACGAGGGGGAAGGTCGGGACGCGCGAGAGGGGAGGGCGGGCGCTCGCCGGGCGGTAACCCGGCGGGGCGTTGGCGGGGACGGGCCACTGGCGCACGGTGGGGAGGTCGGCGGTCGGGGCTTGTTGTGGAGGAATAGGAGGAGGGGGAGGCCGGGTGGGCGAGTGGTCGTAGGTGGCCAGGGGCGACACGCCGTGCGGCGGGGACTGGGCGGCCGCCGCCGAGGACGAGCCGTTGGGCGGGCGGCGGTGCGAGGCGTAGCGCGTGTTGTGCGCCTCGCCCTTGGCCGGTGCCGGTGTCGGGGTGGCGTGCATGCTGACCTGGGGCGAGCTGGACCGGCGCGCTGCTGCTGCTGCTGCGGCGGCGGCGGACGAGGAGGTCGGCGGCGCCTTTGCCGTCGCAGCTCCGGGAGGCGGTGTCGGCGACGCGGCTCCTCCGCCTCGGCGCGCCTTGGCCGTACTCCCTGCCCTCCTGCGAGTAGCACGCTGCTGCCCTGCACCTGCAACCGCGACCCCGCCCGGAGCCGCGGCCGCGTCTCGTCCCGCTGCTCCCGGAGCTCCTGTTGTCGTCGGCGGAGCTGCGGCGAGCGGAGGGCGGTGCCGGGGCGCAACGCCGTCGCGCTCTGCCTCGCGCGGCGGGTCCATCACGCGTGCGCGCACGGGCGGGGACGAGGGGCGAGGGCGAGGCCGAGGGGGAGGGGGTCGGTCGCCGAGCTGAAGGGAGCGTGCAATCGGCGAGACGGCGACGAGGGGGAGTGGGTGGTGGCGCGGGTCGACGACGGCGGTGCTCGCCCGGGTGGCTGGCGCAACTGAATGCCCAGCAGGCGAGATCGGGGCGTCGACGGCGAGCCCTGGGTGGCGAGGAGAGCGACGACGAGAGCGGACGCAGTCTTCGCCTCCTCGCTCGCCCGGCTCGCGCGCCTTTCCCTTCGCGTGCTCGCCGCTCGCCTTTAATTCATCAGACACTTCACCTCGACCCTCTTCTCTCGACGTGCTCCTTGCTCTCTCGCTGCTCCAGACATCATGAGAGACGCTCTCGAGGCGCAACCGAGGCGGGCGCGAGGATGCGCCTCGCTCGCCAACTTTTGCACGTGCTCGCTCTCTCGCTCTCGACAACGCTCGACGCGCGCACAAGATGCAGGAGAACAGACGTTGCAGGAGGGAGAATAGGAGGCGAGTGAGAGCGAGGGAGGAGAGACACAAGGCGGAGGGAAAAGTACAGGGAGCACAGAAAACTCGAGGAGAAGAGGCGTGGCGAGGGAAGGGGACAAGGTCGGCGAGGAGGGGAGAGGGGGGGCGCCTCGTCGGCGGCGGCTGGTCGAGGTCGAAGAGGTCGTGCTGTACATGGTCGAGAGGAAGGAGAGGGCGAGAGGGCGAGTGTCCTTGGCGGTTGGCGACGGCGGGACGGCAACGAGGACGACGACGACCGGGCGAGGACGACCTACTCCTGCCCGAAGCTGCACGAGGAGAAAGGATGAGGTCAGCTCTGTCCGGGTCGAGAGCGAGGCTGACCCAGGACGGCGAGCGCAAGAGGACGAGCAAAAAGTACGCACCCCATCGTGTTCTCGATCGCGAACGCGAGCTTGCTCTCGAGCGTGTCGTAGTCCGGGTACGGCGGGAGGTCGAGCCGGTTGAAGCAGGTGTGGCTCTTGGGGAGCTGCGTCACCTCGCCCGACTTTTCGAGCGTGAACCGCCGGGGCCCGTCCGAGCCCTGCAGGTCCTTGAAGCTGCGCGCGCGCGTGGGAGGAGGAGGGGGGAGGATCAGCGCCGAGCTGGAGGGGGACGAGGAGGAGCGCGAGAGGAGAGCGGCATGGAAGAAGGTGGAAGGAGGAGGGAGTGAGGGGAGCGAGAGGGAGAGGGACGGACCCGTTGACCGGGATGCGGCTCGTGCCCGTCGTGAACTGGAGCAAGCGCGACTTCTTCTCGGTCGGCCACGACTTGACGGCCTGCGCGCGGCGACGAGGACGAGGAGTCAGCGACGGCGCTCGAGAGGGAGGGAGGGAGCGACGCCCGAGCGAGCGACGAGAGGGAGACGGAGAGGGACGCACCTTCCAGAACCACTGGACGACCTCGTCCGTCTGCTGGTAGCCGCGGTAGTCGGTGTGCTTCTGCCAGTCGTCGACGTCGATCTCGCTCATGCCGCCGATCAAGAGCTCGAGCTCGCGCTCGTCAAAGACGTTGATGAGCTCTTGCGGGATGAGCTCGTTGAAGCCGCTCAGGAACGCCTTGAACTGGTCCTCGACGCGCCGCTGGATGCGCCACTCGACGATGAGCTGCACGTACTCCTTCTTGTTGTCGTTCGTCACCTCGATGTTCTGCCCGTCGGGCTTGAGGTCGATCGTGACCGTCTCGCCAAAGCGGTCGTCCTCGGCCGAGAACGTGTTCTCGATGACGTCCGTGATGTCGTTCTCGCTGCAGGGGGTGGTGCACGAGTTAGTGAGGGTTGCTCGAGAGGGAGGGAGGGAGAGAGGGAGAGACGAGGGAGAGGAGGGACGCACAGCATCCACGCGAGCGAGCGGTACATCTCTGCGTCGACCGACTCCATGTCGGCGAGCGTGATCTTCTTCTTGAGGATCATCTTGTACAGGGCCGTGATGAAGTAGGCGTCGAGGAACCGGCGGTGGAAGACGGCGAGCGACAGGACGCGCCCGATGAACTTGAAGTAGTTGAGGTGCTCGGGGTTGATCGACGAGTTGGGGTTGATCTGGAGCGTGTAGTTGTCGTGCGCCGAGTACTCGAACAGGCAGTAGAACGGGTTGAACATCTCGTGGCTCAGGAGGAAGAAGAACTCGCGCGAGAGGCCGCCGTAGTCGAGGCCGTCCTCGCCGTCGAACTTGATCATGAGCCGCTTCTTGAGGTCGTTGGGCGTCTGGCGCATGATCTCGGCGTACGAGTCCTCGAAGATGTGCGTGCGGCGCACCTTGACGTGGCACTGGCCCGGGCTCGGCCGCAGCGCCGGCTGCGACCGGAAGTAGATGAGCTTGCGCCGGAAGTCGCGCTTGTACTGCGGCACGTTCTGGTCGAGCGACGACGGCAGGCGCGGGTCGTCCCACGTCGTCGTCTTGGTGTTGTGGTCGACAAAGTAGACGCGCGCGGTCGACGTAAGGCGCATCTCCCACCCGCTCGGGAGCGGGCCGAGCTGCGACACCGACTGGGGCTGCACCGTCAGGTTGTTGCCGTTGGGGCCCATGACGCGCAGGAGCTGCTGCCGGCGCGGGTCGACCCAGGTCGTCGTGCGCGTGTTGTGGTCGACAAAGTACGGCCGGCCCTCGGGCGTGAAGCGCTGCTCCCACCCGGCGGGGAGCGGGCCCGAGCCCTGCGTCGTCGCCGAGCTCGCCTGCGTGCCCGGCGCGCCGCCTGCTCCTGCGCCCGCACCGGCGCCGGCGCCGGCAGCGCCTCCTGCAGCAGCTGCCGCCGCGGCGCCGGGCGTGCCCGAGCCCGCCGTCGTCGGCGTCGTCGCGCCCTGCGACGCGCCGTCGGCCGCCGTGCCGAGGAACTCGTCGGCCGTCGTGCGCCCGCCGGCCCGCGACGCCGACGACTGCGCCGCCGTCGTGCCCGGCGCGCCGCCCGCCGCGGCAAGCGCCGCGGCGCCCGTGCTCGCGCCCGCCGCCGCGCTCGGGCGCGTCCACGTCGTCGTGCGCGTCGTGTGGTCGACGTAGTACGTGCGCCCGAGGTGGTCGACGCGGCGCTCCCAGCCCGCGGGGAGCGGGCCGTACTGGTCCTCGCGCGCGTTGAACTCGCGCGTCGTGCCCGTGCCGGCGTTGCCCGCCGCCGAGGGCGTCGACGCGTTGGGTGGCGCCGAGGACGAGGCGCCCGCGGGGCCGCTGGCGCCGAGCGACGAGCTCGAGGCGGCGCCGCCGGTCAGCTCGGGGCGGGACGACGAGGCCGAGGCCGGGGTCGAGGCGGCGAGCGCCGAGGACGGCGACGAGGTCGAGCCGCTCGCGCCGGCGGCGGCCGAGGACGACGAGGCGGCCGTGAGGGGCGCCGTCGTGGGCTGGCGCGGCGCGCCGCTGATGTTGGTCGTGAGGTGGACGATGAGCTTGCCGTGGACGACGAGCTGGTCGTTGGAGCGCTTGAGGTCGCGCGTGAACGTCTCCTCGCCGCCGAGGTCAAGGTCGACGCTGCTCGCGATGGGCAGGTTGATGACGCCGAGGAAGCCCTGGTCCTTCTTCTTGAACTTCTTCTGGTCAAAGATCTGGACCGTGAGGACGCTCGAGTCCTTGACCTCGACGTCGAACGACTCGTTCCAGTCTGCGTGAGCGAGCGGGCGAAGGGGTCAGTCGGGATGTGCGCGGCGAAGGAGGCGGTGTGTGAGCGGGGACGAGGGGTCGGCCGCGAGCCGGGTCTGGCCCGCCTCGCCGCCGCCGCCGCCTCGAGGAGGGAGAGCAGCACGCACAAGGGTTGAGCGTCTTCTTGATGGCGGTCGTCGTCATGGTCTGCTCGCCGTCGACGGTCACGACGGCGAACGGATCCGGGAGGCGGAACACATCGCGCTTGGCGAGCGAGTCGGCGGCGACGACTGGTGGGTGGGTTCGTCGGGGGGCGGCGAGAGGGAGGCGCAAGTTGTGACGAAGAGAGCGAGAGCAAGTAGATCGGCGCAGAGGAGGGAGAGGAGGAGGAGGAGGTGGAGTCAGCAGGCGGGTTCACCTCGGTCTCGCCCCTCGCCTCGCACGTCCGGAGAAGGGGGAGGGGAGAGAGAGCGCACCGGTAACACGGATCTTGCGCCTGCGGTTCGGGTCCGGTGCGGCTGCTCCGCTCGACATGGCTGCACTAGTCGCAGTGGGCGGGGACGAGAGGGCGAGCGGAGAGGAGGGGCGACGACGACGATGAGGCGATGGGCCGAGGTTGGCGCCCGAGGGTGTGCGAAAGCCGAGCTGGGTCGGGGGCGGAGCGCGGGCTCGTGTGGGTCGGGTGGCCGAGCTGGGCTGGCGAGCAGTCGTGCGCTGGGCGCCGGGTGCGAGGTGGTTCAGGAGGAGGAGGTGCCGCTCGCCCGCTCGCATCACCGCCGCCTCCTTGCCGCCGTCGCCAAAAACGGCTCACCCTCGGGTGCCGCACCCCCTTGATGCTTCCGACAGCTCAGAGATGCAGTCATGCAGGCTCTCGCAGTGCCCAGGTAATCACAGCGAGACGATGTCGAGGTGCTGCTCTCGGTCCTCCTCTCGCAGCTCTCGAAGCTCGCACGACTCGTCCTCGCAGTCAACAACAAGGCATGCATATGCAGGGATAAGCTACGTCTACGTGTGCTCCTCGCTCAGCCGTCGTACTCGGTGAACGACGTGTGCCCGCTCGACTCGGCGTGCTGCCGCGCCTCCTTCTCGCCCTTGAGCGCCGTGCCGCACTCGCCGCACTTGAGCCTGCGTCGGTCCATACACGCCAGAGTCAGTCCTCGACGCTCGGGAGGCGCTGGAGAGAGACTCGAGGGGAGGGAAAGGCGCGACGCACGTGAACGACGCCGTGTCGGTGTAGGCGTGCTTGGCGCGGAGCTGCCCGACGAGCGTGAGCGCCGCGTCGAGGAGGTGCTCCTGGTACCGCGGGAACACGGTCGTGTCAAAGTCGAGGTTGGGCGGCGGGAACACGGCTGTCGAGGGCTCGGGCGGCGCGAACGAGAACGTGAGGGCGTCGTAGTCTGCGGGCGAGCGCACGGTCCCCGAGTCAGCGCGCCTGCGCCGCGCTCGGCCTATTGAGCGAGGGAGAGGGGGTGACGCACGGATCCCGCTGTAGACGATGAGCACAAACTGCTCGTACCCGTCGCCCTCGCCAAAGCGGTCGACGCGCCCCGTCTGGACGTCGACCGACCAGATCTCGCTCCGAAAGTGCCGCGCAAACACGGCGAGCTCGATCGCGCCGCCCCAGCTCGACGGCTGCAGGATCGTCTCGACGTACTCGTGCGGCGGGCGCCCGAGGACGGCCTCGCCGTACGACTCGCCCGAGGGGTCGGCCTCGATCGCGCGCGCGACGACCTGGCGCAGGGACGCGGCGGCGTCGCGGGACGAGGGCGAGAGGACGAGCCCGACGGCGCGGAACAGGCACGAGTTGTCGTCGGGGACCTGGCGCAGGACGAGGAAGCCGCCGTCGGCCTCGACAAAGGCGGGCAGGTCGGACGGCGCGGCGGCAGCGGCAGCGGCGGGAGGGGCGGGGCGGGAGGGCGCGGCGGGCGTGCGCGCGGTGAAAAGAGCTGTGGGGGAGGGGGCGCGCTTCTGCGGGATCGAGGAGGGTGCGGGTGTGGTGCTGGACGGGGCGGTTGACGAGGAAGAGGAAGCGGCGGGAGCTGGAGGGTCGCGCTCTGCGACGACGATGGCCTCGCCGCTCTTGATGCCGAGTGACGCCAAGGCGGCGGTAGGCGAAGCTGCAGGGTCGAGCGGCTTTGGCGGGAAGCCCAACCGGACTGCGAGCGAGCGAGGTGGGGGGAGTCGTCAGCTTCGAGGAGGAGGAGGAACGGCGATGAGGGCGGGACGGACGCTCTTGGCGGGCTCGAGGGATGCCGAGGTTCAGCTCGATGTGGTCGTGCAGGTGAGCGAGGGTGGCGTCGCTGGCGAGGTCGGCGTTCGAGGTGCCGGTGGGGGCTCTGCGAGGAACAGGAGGAGACGTGAGCGAGGGGGCGCGCGGGGCTGAGCTGCTCGGTGGAAGGAGGAGACAGACCTTAGCCGGAGCAGGACCATGGCAGAGCGAAGCACCGCAAGAGCGAGCGCGACGAGGAAGAGCAAGAACCAGATCAAGTCGCGTCGTCGCTCCCTCCTCCTCCTCCTCCTCGCTCCCACCTCGACGGCCAGCCCCGAGTGCAGCCACCGAGGGCGAGCACACGATGCCGCCCAAGAAGAAGCAGCGCACCACCGACTCGATCTCGTCCCACCTCGCCTCGTCCTTCGCCGCCCTGTCGGCCAACAAGCTCCACCCGGACCACCTCCCGCCCGACACGCTCCTCCGCGCCTACGGCCTCGGTGCACCGCCCACTGCCCCCGAGACCTTCCACCGCGCGTGCCCGAACCGCTGGACCGACCCCTCGTCCTCGGCCTCCCACCGCACCGACGCCGGCACCTCGTCCCGCTCCTCCCCCTCGACCTCGTCCGCGTCGCGCAAGCTCACAAAGCCCGCGACCGCCTCGGCCGACGTCATCGTCCTCGACTCGGCAGAAGACGACACGGACGACATCGAGTCGGACGACGACCTCTCGATCCAGGCCGGCCTCAAGCGCAAGCCGCTCACCAAGGTCGTCAAGGGCGCCGCCGCCGCCACCTCGACCAAGGCCCCGGCCAAGGGCAAGGGCAAGGGCAAGGCCGTCCACGACACCGACAAGCCGTGCTCGCCCGACGCGTGCAGGGACAACCCGCGCTGCCTCAACTGGCTCGGCCAGGACAAGTGGGAGAAGGACAGTGCGTCCCCCCCTTCCCTCTCTTCTCCGACGTCGCCCGGCCCACACACTGACTCGACGCCGTCTCGCGCACGCAGGCAAGGCGCGCAAGGATTTCCGCAAGGCAGCCGGCCTGCCGGATGACCCGACCAACGACCGCGACCCGGACGTGCCCGTCGGCCTTCGGGTGCGTCCCTCGTCCTGTCTCCCTCTTCCCTCTTGGGCGACCCCTCGCTCACGGAAGCCTTCGCACGCATGCAGAACCTCGGCGCGACGTGCTACGCCAACTCGTTCCTCCAGGTGTGGTACCGCGACGTCAAGTTCCGCGAGGGCGTCTACTCGTGCCTGCCTCCCGCAAACGGCAACGTCGAGGTGCGTCCCCTCTCCCCCTCCCTCCTCCACCTTCCTCCCTGACGCCCTCCTCGTCGCACGCAGGCCTCGCCCCTCTTCCAGCTCCAGGTCCTGTTCGCGTTCCTCCAGTCGTCCGAGCAGGCCGTGTACGACCCGGACCCGCTCGTCGAGGCGCTCAAGATCAAGCGCACCGAGCAGCAGGACGCGCAGGAGTTCTCCAAGCTGTTCCTCACCCTCCTCGACTGGGAGTTCAAGAAGCAGGGCAAGCGCGCAGAGAGCGAGGGCGGAGGCGAGAGCAAGGTGGCCAGGATCGTCGAGGAGCAGGTGCGTGCGCGGCTCCTCGCTCTCTCTCGGTCTCGACTCGACTCCGAGACGCTGGTCCTGATACGGCCCGACCTTCGTGCGCGCAGTTCGAGGGCAAGATGACCTACGGGACCAAGTGCTTGTCGTGCGGCACCAAGTCGGAGCGCACGTCGACCTTCCTCGAGCTCGAGGTCAACCTCACGGTCCGTTCCTCTACTCCCTCTCACCTCCCCACTCTCCTCCCCACTCTCCTCCCTCCTCGGCTCTCTCCTCGCTCCTCCCTCTTCTGAAGCGAGCCCTGACGTCCCTCCACCCGCTCGCCCGCAGCGCGCCTGCAAGCTCGAGGACCGCATCGCGGCGTCTTTCGAGGAGGAGGAGCTCAGCGGCGACAACCAGTACCTGTGCGAGCGGTGCGACAAGAAGCGCGATGCGGTGCGGTACAGCTACCTGTCGGCGCTCCCGCCGGTGCGTCGTCCTTTCTCTCGAGCGCTGCGCTCGATCCCTGTCGTCCCTCCCCTCCCCCTCCCCTCCCCCTTCTTTCGACCTTCTCTCCTCCCTCGCTCTCGCACCGCTCGTCACTTCGAGCGCAACGCACTGACCCTCTCGGCGCTCCCCTGCAGGTCCTCCACTTCTCGCTCCTCCGCTTCGTCTTCTCGCCCAAGGACTTTTCGCGCTCCAAGTCGCAGCACGCCATCTCGTACCCGCTCTCGCTCGACATGGGCCCCTACCTCCCTGCCGACGCGCTCACGCACCGGCGTCCGTCGGGCGTCTGGTACGACCTCAAGGGCGTCCTCATGCACAAGGGCCAGTCGGCGCACCACGGGCACTACGTCGCCCAGGTCTTTGACGAGACGCGCGCAAAGTGGTTCCTGTTTGACGACGAGGCGGTCGACGCGATCGACGACCTGAACGCGCCGACCGTGCACGACGACGAGGATGACGATGGCGAGCCCGTCGTCGCCAAGAAGAAGAAGCTCGCGGCGGGCTTTACGCGCAACAAGGACGGGACCATGTGCGTCGCGGTCCCTCCTTCCTCGCGCTCGTGCTCGTGCTCGTGCGCGTGCCCGGAAGGGACTCGTGCTGACGCTCCTCGTCCTGCGTGCGCAGCCTCCCCAAGTCCAAGGACGCCTGTGCGTCGCGCTCTCCCTCTCCCTCCCCCTCTTCCCTCTCCTCCCGACCTGCCCTTCCTGACCTCGCGCCCTCTCGCAGACATGCTCATCTACACCCGCCGCGCCTCGACCGCCTCGGGCCCTCCCTCCGCCTCCTCCACGTCGTCCACCGCCGCCGCCGCCGCCGCCGCCGCCGCCGCGCCCGAGCCGACCCCGCCCGCTCTCGCGCAGAGCACGGTCGAGCGCCTCGACACGGCGTACCGCGCCGACGTCGATGCGTACGCGCGCCAGGCGGCCGACGTCGAGCGCCGCTTCGACGAGGTGCGCGAGGGCAAGAGGAGGGTGTACCGCTCGTGGGCCGTCGAGGAGGACGATGTGCGTCTTGTTCTCTCTCTCACACACACTCCCTCTTTCGAGTGCTCAGAAGACGCGCCGACGCTGACGCTGCTGCCCCGTCCCGCCCTGCAGGAAGAGTCGTTCCTCGTCGACAAGGTCGAGCTGCGCCGGTGGCTCGAGGACGGCCTCAAGGTGCGCAAGCCGGCGTCGGACGAGGACAAGGACAAGGACAAGGACAAGGGCGAGGAGCCGGCCGAGGGCGAGGCCAAGCGCGAGGAGGGCGCGGTGGAGGGTCCGAGCGGCGACGTCGAGATGGCGGACGGCGCCGAGGGCGACAAGTCGGCGTCGGCCGAGGGCGACGAGGACGTCAAGATGGCGCCGGCGCCCGCATCCACCGCCGTCGCGGGCGACGACGGCCCGAGCACGCCGGCCAAGCCGCCCCAGTCGACGCTCGGCGCGCAGCTCGACAGCGCGTCGGCCGCCTCGAACGGCGACGCTCACGCCGCCGACTCGGCGCCGCAGCAGATCAACGGCAAGGGCAAGGGCAAGGCCCTCGACCAGGACCAGGACGACGAGCCCGACGAGCTGCCGCACCCGAGCAAGCTCGGCAACGGCACGGCGTCGGCGTCGACGGGCGGCGACAAGGAGATTGGCGCCGGCGCCGTCGAGGAGGTCAAGACTATCAGCAACGCCAACGTCGTGTGCGAGCACGGCAAGGCGGACCCGAGGCGGGCCGAGCAGATGAAGCGCGTGTCGCAGGTGCGCTCGGACCTCTCCCTCTCTCGGCGGCGGTCTCGCTGCGAGCACCTCGCTGATGAGAATGTCGTGGACGTGCACAGATGGGCATCATGGCGCTGCGCGACCTCGGCGTGTCGATCGAGACCGAGCTCCTCATCCCGCGCGACTTGTGCCGGCACTGCGTCGGCGGGCTCGCAGCCGGTGCGTCCTCGTCCCTCTCCCTCTTCACGCCTCACGATGGATCGATACCTGACTCTCCTCGTCGAGCACGCAGACTACCGCTACGCGTTCGAGCACCCAGAGCGCGTCGCCGAGTACGACGCCGCCAACAACGACCGCAACCCGAGGCTCAAGACCTTCACCATCTCCAAGACCTGGGCCGCCGGTGCGTCCCCTTCCAGCCTCTCCTCTACCTGTCAACAAGTCGCCGCGGCTGACTCGGCTCTCGCTCGGCGCGCGCAGACTGGCGCCGCATGTCTCCCAAGATGCACGTCCGGGGTTCGCTCGTCGACCCGAGCCCGTCGGACGAGCCGTACCGCTCCGACGTCGTCTGCCCGCACGGCGGCCTCCAGCCCGACGTCAAGCGCCGCACCCTCATCATGGCCGACGTGCGTCCCGCCTCTCGCTCGTCCTCCCCTCCTCGTCGTCGCCGCTCCCTCGTGCTCGACCTGACCTTCCTCTCCTTCGCACCGTCGCGCAGGCCGCCAAGGTCATCAAGAAGGCCATCCCCGGCTGGACGCCGGTCGAGCTGGACCCGTGCAAGGTCTGCGAGGACCAGCACGAGGTCGACGCCGACGGCTTCGAGGAGCTCAAGAAGAAGCACTCGCTCGAGAAGGTGCGTCTTGCGCTCTTTCCCTCTCTGCGCGCTCCCTCGGCATCGACGAGAGCGAGTGGCTGACGAGGAACAAGCGCTCTCGCAGAAGAACCTCAAGACGCTCTTCAACCAGGGCGGCAGCCAGATGAAGCTCACCGGGTCGCGCTTGGCGATCAGCGACGACCCCGACTTCGACCATGTCGTCCCCAAGGGTACGTCCTCGCCCCTCTCCGCTCGAGCGTCGAGAGGAGCGCCCCGCTCACTCTCTCGAACGACGCTCGCAGAATGGGCGCGCAAATGGGTCACGTGGGCGCGGCACACGCCCGGGCAGAACCCGCGCCCGACCAAGCTCGACAACGGCCACCTCATCTGCAAGCACGGCCTCCTGTGCCTCGACGTGCCGCTCGAGGTCGAGACGTCGCGCAACGTCGAGATCGTCCCGCCCAAGGAGTGGATCGTGCTCGAGCAGCAGTGCGTCCCAGCTCTCTCTCGCCATCCTCTCTGCCTCCTCGCCCTCGAGCTGACGCCGTCCTGCTTCGCAGCTACAACGCCGGCCCCAAGATCAACATCTGGGCGACGGGCCGCAACGGCGCCGCGCCTGTCTCGAACCCGCCCGTCTGCGAGGAGTGCCTCGAAGAGAGGTGCGCTCGGACCTTGCACCACCTCCTCCCGCTCCGCTCGCCGCCGTGCTGACGCTTTCCTCGCTGCTCGCAGCCGCAAGAACTTCTCGACGGCCGAGGTGCGCGTCGTCAGGCTCGTCGAGAGCGACTTTGACGAGGACGGCCAGCGCAAGCCCGCAGGTGCGTCCCTCTCTCGCTGTCTGCGCGTCGCTCGCCCGCCCCTGACGCCTCTTCCTCCTCGCCCTGCAGAACCTGGCTCGCCCGAGGTCGACAGGAGGCCGTCGCCGCCGTCTCGCCGCGCCGGCGCCGGCGAGCGCCAGTCGAGCCGCCTCGCCAACAAGAGCAACCCGTTCTTCGCCAAGAGCGCCAAGTTCATCAACGTCGCCAAGGGCGACCTCGTCAAGCACCTCAAGCACAAGGTGTGTCGGCTCTCGCTGCCTCGCTCGCTCGCCCCGCTCGCTTTCTCGAGACTGACCCGGCTCCGTCCTCGCAGATCCAGGACGAGACCAACATCCCGTTTGCCGCCCAGCGCCTCTTCTACAAGCACGCCGAGCTCGACGAGGCCTCGGCGAGCGTCGACGACCTCGGCCTCGCCGCGGGCGACACGCTCGAGGTCTTTGCCGTCGACACCAACGTCGACGTCGACCAGCTCGACGACGACCCGGACTCGGGGCGCGCGGGCCCGAACGGCGCAGGCGCAGGCGGCAAGCGCAGCAGGCGCAGGCGCGAGGAGGGCTTTGGCGGGACGGGCCTGTTTGGGTTCGAGATGGCGCTCGAGGGCGTCGACGAGGCGGACAAGGAGGCGATCCGCTCGGCGCTCGCCGAGAACGCCGGCGACGACGAGGGCGACGCCGACGCCGGCGCCGGCGCTGGGTCCTCGACGGCGGCCGACGGGCGGGCGCAGGGCGTCGGCGCCAACGGCCGCGCGAGCGCGAGCGGCGGCAGGTCGTCGTCGTCGGCGGCGGCGGCGGCGGTCGAGACGGACGAGGACGCCGTCGTCAAGTGCGCGGCGTGCACGTTCGACAACTTCGTCGGCCTGTCGTCGTGCGAGATTTGCGGCACCGAGCTGTCGCGCTGAGCGGGTGCGGCTCGAGGAGGAGGAGGAGGAGGAGGGTGGGTTTGAGAAGGGTCCGCTTGAGCTTGTTCGTCCGCTTGTTGTGCAACCCTCGCAACGTTTCTTCAGTGCCCTCTCACTCGATGCAGCGAGGCGTCGATGCAGCGAGAGAGAGAGAGGAAGAGAGCAGGCGCGCCTTGCGGACGTCCCCCTTCCTGCTCGAGCGAAGCGCTCAGGCCGCGCTCCGGACGGGTGCGCCAAACCCGCTCTCTGCACCTCTCAAGCAGCGAGTCCATGTCGGACAAGCAGCGCAGATTAACGTAGAAGCAGAGAGCTACAACAAGCGAGCGCTCCACCCGCGCGCACACCCCCTCCCTCACATCAGCTCGACCTTAACCTCGCCGGCCTCGGTCGAGAACCGGTACGTCCCGTCGCACAGGGCCTCCCTCGCCTCGGGCAGCTTGAGGATCCCGAGCTCCTTGAGCGCGGCGAGGAGGGCGTCGGGCCCGCTCTGCGGGGACGGGACGAGCGGGGCGTCAGCTTGCGCGAGGGAGGGAGGGGAGGAGGAGGAGGAGGGGGAGAGAGCGACGCACTGCGAGCTCGAGCGCGCCGAGGAGGGCGACGAGGGCCCTCGAGGCCATCTCGTCCGAGATGTGCGACGTCTGCAGAGCCGCTCGATGTCAGCCCACACGAGGTCAGAGCGTCGCGCACCGTCAAGCGCCGCCCGCCGACCACAAGCTGGACTCACGCCGCGCCCGACCCGCAGCAGCTTGTCGAGCTCGATGTCGCGCGCGATTGGCGTCAGGGCCTTTGTCGCAAACGCGAGCGCGAGCGCGTTGTACTCTGCGCCCGTGTGCGTGCCGGGCGCGAGGTAGAGCGCCTTGGTGGCGACGGCGCGCGAGACTTGCGGGCGGGGGAGAGAGGACGGCAGCAGGGAGTCAGCGGGGTGTAGTGCGTCCTGCCGAGCCTGGGAAGGCGCAGCTCGAGGTGGTGGCGCGAGGCGGCGCTCCCTCGAGCTGCCGAGAGAGACAGACAGGACGCACCGCTTCCCCGAGGCGCGCGAGCTCGGTGTTGTTGTGGGTCGCGCTCAGGCTCGAGTGCGTGAGGGCTGTCGTGGCGAGGCCCTTGGCGACGTGCGTGTAGAAGTGGAGCGAGGGCGCCTGTGGGGGGCGAGGGGCCGGGCGTGAGCTGGTGCGGGACGGCGGGGCGGCGTGGAGGGTGGGCGCACCTTGTCGCGCAGAGCCTTGAGCTTGTCGTCGATGTCCATCGTGTCGGGTGCGAGAGCGTGAAGAGAGAGGGAAAGAGCCGAGCGAGCGCGACCAAGTCCGGTCCGCCGCACCGGCGACTCCGTCCTCGCGACGGACAGGGGCTCGACTGGGCTCATGCAGTCCTGGAGATCCTCGCTCTCGATCATGCATGCTCGCCGAAGCTGAAGCTCGATCGAGCGCACAGAGCTGACGAACCGAAAGCGCAAGTCGACCTTCTCAACTCGCGCTCGCGCTCGATAGAATTCCAACTCGCTTCCTCGACGACAGCCTCTCCCGGTCTAGAACCCGTTCGGCACCTCGTCCGGCAGCGCATACGTGACGCGCCGCTCCTTGCCCTGCTCGGCTCCCTCGCCGCCGCCGCCCGTGGCGGCGTGGTCCTGCCGCCCGACCTCGGTCCTCGAGCCCGACGACAGGCTCACGGGCGCCGTGCCCGGCGCGACCGCCATCTTGGGCGCCGACGAGCCCTTGACGACGCCCTCGTGCGAGCCGTCGTGCTCGTGCTGCTCGCCGTCGACCGACCCATCGACCGACGCCGACGCCGACCCGTCAAAGCTAGGTCGGCGACTCGCCGCGCGGCTCGCCGGGCCGGGCGTGCCCGCGCTGGGCGTCCCGCCGCTGTTGGTCGCCTCGTTGATCGCGCGGCGGCGCCACCACGACGGCGCGTTGTCGTCGTTCTTGGCCGAGAAGGACGACTTTGTGCGCGCGATGGCGAGCGGGGCTTTGGCGAGCGGGATCGTGATGCCCTGCGAGGTCCGAGGTCGAGGTCGAGTCAGTGCGTGCGTGCGTGCGACGGCGTGCGACAGGAGGGGCGGAGAGGGAGAGAGACGCACATGAACGATGGTCGACGACATGGCCATGAAGATGACGACGGGGAAGATGACCTCGCGCAGGACGACGCGCTCCTCGGGGAGCGTCTCGAGCGCGAGGATGGCGTAGTCTGCGGGCAGGTAGCGCATGTCAGCGGCAGGAGCGAGTCAAGGCGAGGAAGGAGAGCGACGCACAGAGTGCCGAGACGCCGATCGGGCCGAACCTGCGGGCGCTCGAGCCGAGTCAGAAGGGCTCGAGCGAGACGACGCAGGGAGAGACGAGACGCACCAGCCGGCAAAGAGGCCCTCCTTGAGCCCGTCGAGCGCCGGGATGTACCGGTACAGGAGCAGCATGGCCGGCAGGCGGCGGAAGAGGAGGATGCAGATGGCGAACAGGACGAGGCGCCACGGGACGAGGTGCTCGCTCGAAAACTCGGACCCTGCACGACGTCGCTCGAGTCAGTCCTGTGCGAGCTCGTGAGAGCGCCGAGGGGAACGATGGAGAGACGCACAGGGGATGAGCGCGCCGATGTAGATGAACGTCGCCGTGTCGAGCAGGCCGTCGATGACTGTCGGCGCAAAGAGGCATCGTCAGCCGTCTGCAGAGCGCAAGAAGAGAGGCTCGAGAGCGAGAGAGGGAGAGGGAGGGACGCACCGTCCTGGAACGTGTCCTCGTGCTCGTGCTTCTCGATGCGGTAAAAATCGTGCCAGGTGAGCGAGTTGCCCGCGACGAAGCACGCGAGGATGTCGTCGCTGCCGAGGATGCCGACGACGCCGAGCGTGAACAGGGCGAGGCCGACGCCGTACGCGAGGAACGACTCGTGGTCGACGAGCTGGCGCGCGTGGCAGAACTTGAGCGTCTTGGCCGCGAGGAACCCGATGACGGCGCCGATCGCGCACGACATGAAGATCTGGTACAGCCACGTCGTGACGACCCAGTGCGCGATCGACTGGCCAATGTCGCGCCCGTGGTTCGAGCGCTGCATGAGGTTGAGCGCGATAAAGAGGAACGGGAACCCGAGGCCGTCGTTGGCGCCCGACTCGGCAGAGATGATGTCGCGCACGGCCTTGGGGACGTGCTTCTCGGCGTACCGGCCCTTGACGATGGCGTTGGCGAGGATCGGGTCGGTCGGGGTGATGCACGCCGAGATGGCGAGCGCCTCGAGGAACGTGATGTCCTTGATGAAGAGGAGGATGAAGCCCGCCGAGATGAACCAGCCCGCCGTCATGATGGGCCCGAGGAGCATGAAGAGCGACCTCGCCTCGCGGCGCAAGTACGCCGCGGGGAGGTCGATGCCGGCGAACATGACCTGGATCCCGATCACGACGCGCGTGATCTGGAACGTCAAGTTGCGCCGCTCCTCCTCGTCGAACGACGTCCATTGCCATGGCGAGATCCAGTCGAGCCCGATGGGACCGACGGCTGCGAGCGACGAGAGGAGAGAGGGAAAAGGGTCAGGTCGTCGTACGAGAGGAGAGAGGGAGAAGGGTCAGGTCGTCGTCCTTGACCTGGCGGACCAGTGCGAGAGGGGAAGCAAGGACGCACCGATGCCGACGCAGAGCGCGAGGAGGGCCGACGACATGAGGAGGCGCGCCTTGATGAGGTACGACAGCTGGCCGATGGTGACGAGGTAGAACCCAAAGACGCCCAATGCGACAGAGAACTTGGTGATGTCGAGCGACGCCCACGGCTGCAGGATGTTGTGGTCCTCGTGCGTGGCCATGATCGGTGGTGGTGCGGTGGTGGTGCTGGAGGTGCGGGTGCGGCGTGGGCCGTCGAGGCTGCCGTTTGTCGGGTATATCGGTGGTGTGGGTGCGGTGGTGATGCTAGTGCGGGTGCTGGTGCGGCGTGAGCCGTAGAGGCTGTCGTTATTCGCGCCAGATGAGCGAGTGAAAGAGGACGGCGCAGGCGAGCATGCGGTACGGGGGCGGCGGCGAGGGCGGGCTCGATAGGGAGCTGTGCGGGTGCTGTCGGTTTCTGCACTCGTGCGCGCGTCGTTCGAAGACGGTGGCGGGCTCGTGAGGTCGAGGAGGAGAGGAGCGAGCCGACCGCGGAATTTGGGCGCGCCCACAGCCGGCGCGTCTCACCTTTCTCGTGCGGAACGTCGGCGACGGCAGCGGTCCTTCTCTCGAGCTGTACTGACAGCGAGGCAGTGCATCGTATCTGTCAAGGGCGAGGAGGCAGAGCGAAAGCGGCGAACTCGCCGCGCTGCGACGCAGTGGCCTCCTCCTCTTCGACGGCGGCCGGCCTGACTCCCAGCTGTTTGCGCAGATCCTGGATGCACTCGCACGCATATGCGCTGCGCTGCGCACGAAAGGGCTTGGTCCAGCTGCGAAGTTCGGCCAGCGCTGCACCGCCTCCTCGGCGAGCTTGTCATCGCCTTGCCTCCTCCGTCCTCGGCTCCTGCTCTCTCGCTCCTGCTCTTCACCGCTACAGAACTAGACAACCAGCACACCGCACAGCATGCGTACCACCATCTTCACCACCGCCCTCGTCCTCGCCGCCGCCTCGACCACCCTCGCGGCGCCGGCGGCCGACGTCCAGGAGCTCGACAAGCGCCAGTTCGGGTGCGTCTTTCCCTCGCCAGTCCCTGCGCAGAGCACCTGCGCAGCTCGAGGGACTCGCCCGAGCTGCCGACGACCCAGCCGAGCGGGTCCCTCGACGATCCTCCCGCAGCTTCCTCTCGCTGACCCGCTCTCCGCTCCCTCTCTCTCCCGCAGCGGCCTCACCTCGGTCCTCGGCGATGTCACGAGCGTCGCAGGCGACATCACGAGCGGCGCAGTCGGCGCCTTCTCGACCCTGACGAGCGGCGCCGTCGGTGCCTTCTCGACGGTCACCAGTGCCGGCGCGACGGGCTTCGAGTGCGTCCTCCTCCTCGTCCTCTCCACCCCCTGCCGAGCTCGCAGCTGATCCTGCTCCCTTCTCTCACAGGTTCGTCACCTCGGGCGCCGACGGCGTCCTCTCGACCGTCACCTCGTTCGGCGAGGGCGCCTTCTCGACGGCGACGAGCGGCGCGGCCGGCGCGTTCAGCACGGCGACGAGCGGCGCGGCGGGTGCGTTCAGCACGGCGACCGACGGCGCGGGGAGCGTCATCTCGCAGGGCACGAGCGGCGCCGCCGGCGCGTTCAGCACGGCGACGGACGGCGCCGGGAGTGTCATCTCGCAGGGCACGAGCGGCGTCCAGCAGGCGACGTCGGCCGTTGCGTGAGTCCTCCTTCTCCTACTTGAGCCTTCATCCTGCGAGCGTCCCAGGCTCGACGTGCTGACGCCGTCCTCGCGCCCCTCCCCTGCAGCGGCGGCTCGAACCCGGCGGCCAAGCTCTCGTTCTCGCCCCTCGCCTGCCTGTCGGCCGTCCTCATGAGCGGCGCGGCCCTCGCCGGCGGCGCGTTCGTCCTCGCCTAAGCCTCCGACGTCGCCCAGGCGTCGGCCTGTTGCCCGGCGGAACGCCAATCTCGCGCTTCTCCGGCCCGACCCCTTAAGTCCTCCCTTCCCCTCCACCTCGACGAGCTCCGGCTCCGTCGGCCCACCTTTGCCTCCAGCTCTCTATCCTCCACCTCGCTAGTACATACACTCTCTCTGCCTCTCGACCTACCTAGCCTGCAATGCCCATCGTCGTCCCTCTTCTTCGCTGTCGGCCATTGTCCGTCCCGCGGCGAGAGAGGCCCGAGCGATTGCTCACGCTGCCGCAGATGCGCGCGTGGTCGAGCCTCCCACGCTTTCGCTTCCAGATGGCATTAGCGCTGCTCACCTGCCGTTCGAGGCAGCTGAGCACCGAGCAGCGAGGAGCCTCGAGGGGCGAAGCGTCGCTCAACCCGGGGCAAGAGGGAGCAGTTTGCGATCGACTTGTGTCGTCGCGCCGACGAGCGGGCGATGCAGCGCGTCGCTCGGCCTCGTTCTCGAGTGACGACCTCGTCGCTGTGCATCTCTCGCCCGTCGACGAGCTCTCGCCGTGTTTGAGAAGGTCGACCTCGTCCTCGTCCTCCTCGACGGCCGACGACGAACAGGGTCGGGTGACGGACAAAGTTCCCGCGCGCATCCGCGCGCGTGTGGATCATTGCAATCGAGCCCCTTTGCGCCCGAGTGCGGAGTTCCCATCACGCTCGCATACGGCTGGCAGCAGGCTCGGAGGAAGGGCTGAGGTCCGGGCGAGGCGCAGCTGTGCGGCCTCGGGCAGAGCAGCAAAAGATGGTTGACGCGGGTGCGGAATGCTCGCGGGCGGTCGGCCGGGTCACAGAGTGTTCGAGGCTGGCGCCGAGCCTGGCGTCAGCGGCAGAGAGACGACGAGAGCGGCGGCCGCAGCTCGTGCGTCGCGCGCGCCGCGGCCGGTCGCTCAACTTGCGAGCCCGCAAGCACCTCGTCCCTCCCTGCTCACCACCACCCAGCCAGGCCAGGCCAGCACGAGCAGCACAGCTCACGACGAGCTGCGACCGAGACCTCGCCCTCGCCCGCTGCCCCGGTCCCTGAGTTCCTTTGTCGAGAACGAGCTCCCGGCGCCGACCGACTGCCGCCGCCCCCTCCCTTTCTCCCCTCCTCCCACACGGGCCCGCCCTCTCGCTCAAGCCAGAGCAGCAGCACCCAGCACGCACACCTGCACCGACCGCCGACCAACTCGGCGACCCCACCCCACGCCCACTCGCCCTCTCGCCCTCGTCCCTCTTCCCCCCCTCTTCCGACCCCGGTCCCTCGTTGAACGACTCGCCTCTCCGGCAGCCGCTGCTCGCCAGCGTGCACCAGCACCACCAGCACCAGCACCACCAGCCCGCCATGCTCTCGTCGTCGCCACGGCCAGACGCGCCGTCGCTCCTCGCCGCGCACGGCTTCGGCCACGCCGCCCCGCTCCTCGCACCTTCGTCGCCCACGGCCGCCTACCACGACGGCGAGATCTCGCCTTCGTTCGATGCGTCCTTTGCCAGCTCGATGTGCGTCCCATGCCCGCACTCTCTCCAAGGCTCCCCGAACCAGAGCTGACCTCGACCTCGACCTCTCCCCCTCCGCAGGTCCATCACCTCGGACGAGCGAGGAGGAGCAGGGCACCACCTCTCGCCGCTGCCGTCCCACCTGCGCCCGCGCGTCCCGCCCGCCTCGTCGCCCGTCGACGCCATGGACATCTCGCCCGCCCCGGCCCCGCCGCAACCGGTCGCGAGCTCGTCGTCGACCCGCACCCGCGCACCGGCACCTCGGCCCCTCCTCTTCCAGCGCCCGCACTCGTCCGCGGCCGCCCCTCAGTCCAACAAGGACGACCACCCGTTCCTCAAGAGCCTCTTCAAGGCCGAAAAGTCGGCGCCGCCGTCCCAGACAACGTTCGCGCCCATCGCCCCGCTCGCCATCCCGCGCTCGTCCTCGCCCGACGACTTTCGCCGCCCGGCCCTCAAGCCCTTCCCCTCTTCCTCGTCATCATCGTCGTCGTCGACGACTGCGCCGCGAGCAGGGCCGAGCCGGCCGGGCCTGTCGCACTGCGCGACGGTGCCGCCGTCCAACGCCGACAAGCTGCGCCCGCCGTTCCAGAAGACGGCGTTCGAGTTCCGCGCGAGCAGCGACGGCCTCGAGGGCGCGCCCCTCGTCGCGCACGACCTCAAGGGCAAGTCGACGGCGCCGCTCCGGCCGGCGACCGGGCGCACGCGCAGCGCGCTCCCGCCGAGCTGGAGCAAGTGCCAGACGGCGCCCGTCGGCGGCCTCGCGCCGCCGCCCATGGGCCCGCCCAAGCGCAAGTCGGACTCGTGCCTCCCCTCCATGATGACGATGCGCCATCGCGCCGCCGAGTCGTCGCCGTTCCGCATGGACGTCGACGGCGAGTCGTCGCCCGGCGGCCGCCTCTCGTCGCCGGTCAAGCTGCGCGCGCCGGGCCACCCGCGCTCCGTGTCCGACTCGCGCGTGTCGGGCCCCGGCACGGGCTACGTCTCGGACGCGTGCGCCTCGTCGTCGTCGTCGTCGCCTGGCTCGGACGTCGACCGCTCGGGCGCCGACGAGCGCCTCGCCGACATGTTTGGCCAGTCGCCCGGCGACAACCTGTCGCCGATCCCGCAGTCGCGCAAGCGCTTCCTCGAGCAGGAGAACTCGCCGACGCCGGCGAGCCCGACCCCGCTCGGCCACCTCGGCGGCGCCGGCGGCCTCGGCGCGGCGGCGACCCGGCGCGCGTTCGAGAAGGCCGCCTCGACTGCGTCGCTCCCGCTTCGGGTGCGCCGGCAGCGCTCGGCGGCCGTCCTGCGCCCGTCGCTCAACACGTTTGCGTCGCTCGGCCCGGCGACGGCCACGGGCGACTCGTTCAACAAACGCCACGCGACCCAGGCCGAGGACGGCAAGCCCGCCGCCGTGCCCATGCTGCGCGCGTCGCGCAGGAGCAACTCGGTCGCCGACCCGTCGTTCCTGTGCGGCGGCACGGCGCCCTCATCGGCGTCGTCGTCGTCCTTGTCGAGCGGCTTCGGGCCGGCGGCGGCGCTCTCGGCGCGCGACCCGAACGTCATGGCCGACCTCGAGTCGCCCGACGTGTGCCTGCCGCTCGACGGGTGCGTCGACTACCTGAGCGCGGGCAACCGGCGCGTCGGCGCGAGCGTCGACCTCGGCAAGCAGCCGGGCGTGAGCCCCGAGGCGGCGAGCCCGATCGCCGGCTTCCGCAAGCAGGAGGCCAAGGGCAAGGCGCTGCCGTGCTTCGGCGTCAAGGAGGACGGCCTCATGCGCATCACGCCGCGGACTGTGCGTCTCTTCTCTCTTCCTCCTCCCCTCGCTCTCGAGCTCGACGCCGAGGCTGACTCCTTCCTCGCCCTCGCCCGCAGCTGAGCGAGCTCCAGAGCGGCATGTACCGCGACGGCGTCAAGGAGTACATCATCGTCGACTGCCGCTTCGACTACGAGTACGACGGCGGGCACATCGACGGCGCCATCAACCTGTCGGAGCTCGCCGACATCGAGGCGCGCCTCCTCAACGCCGCCAACCCGCCGCAGCCGAGCACGAGCGACTGCGCGCCGCGCGACGGCAAGACGGTCCTCATCTTCCACTGCGAGTTCAGCGCCAAGCGCGCGCCGACGAGGTGCGTCCCTCCTCTCCCTCCTCTCTCGCCGCCGGCGCCGCCGCCGCCGTCGAGACCCTCGAGCTGACTCGACTCGTCCTCTCGCTCGCAGCGCCAAGCACCTGCGCAACCAGGACCGCCAGAAGAACTTTGCCGCCTACCCCAACATCTTCTACCCCGAGCTGTACATCCTCCAGGGCGGGTACGAGGCCTTCTACAAGGCGTACCCTGTGCGTCTCCCTCTCTCTTCCTCTCGCCCGCTTCTCTCGCTCGACCCAGGAGCTGACCCTGTCCCCCTCTGCCTCGCAGGAACGGTGCCTCGGCGGCTACGTCGTCATGGACCACCCAGAGCACGACGCCAAGCGCTCGCTCAACCTCAACAAGTTCCGCGACCAGAAGCGCGTCTTCAACCGCGCGTCGTCGTTCACGTTCGGGCAGGCGCAGCACGCCTCGGCGCTCCTGCGCTCGCACGAGGCCGGCCTCGGCCTCGGCTCGGCCAAGGCGGCGACGGCGGGTTACGCCAAAGCGCGCCGCCCGGTGTCGGGCGGCGCGTTCCTCGGCCGCCAGGCGCTCGAGCCGACGGGCTTCCAGTTCCCGCGCCCGGGCAAGGGCGGCTCGGCGTCCGGCGGCGGCGGTGGCAGCAGCGGCGCCGGCGGCTCGTCGGCGTCGGGCGGGGCCTTGTCGGCGTCGGCGGCGGCGTGCGTCGCAGCGTCGGCGGCGGCGCTGTCGATCACCGAGGAGGACCACGAGGGCGACTCGTCGTTCGGGACCAACGGCTCGAGCCCGGGCGGGCCCGCAGGTGGCTCGCCGTGCCCGCCGTCGAGCAAGATGGGCGCGCGGCCCGTGTTCAAGCTCGGCGGGATGCTGCACCCGCGCAGGGGGCTCGAGCGCGCTGCGACGGCGTCGGTCCTCACCTTCTCGCGGTGAGCGGGCGTCGCCCGTCGTCGCTCGTTGTCGTCGTCGTCGCGCTTCGTTCTCTCCCTTCTCCCTTCCTCGCTCCGTTCTTACTCGTTTCTCGTATCTAGCATAGACCCCCTCCCGGATCCTCATCTTGCCGTACACAGTAGCCTCTCTTCCTTGCGCTCTCTCCTTTCGTCGCCCTTCGTTCGCTCCCCGTTGTTTGTCACTTGCCGCATCGACCTTCCTCTCTCCTTCGTTTCAGTCCCCCCGCTCGTTCAGCCCCTCTTTATCTTCCGTTTGCAAGACCTACATTGACCTCTCCCTGAGCGAGCGAGCGAGCGAGCGAGCGAAAGAGTGAGACGCGCGCACCTCCGACCTCGCTCCGCCCCGATCTCGAAAGCGGCGAGCGAGCGAAGCCCAAGTCGCTCCTCTCGCCCACCCGCGCACTGCCGACTGCACACTCGCACAGCGCACAGCGAGACCGACACAGCACCCCCTGCACCCCTCGCCACCTCAGCAGCTGCCGCCCTCGCGCCGCGAGCTCATCGCGCCTCGCCACCTCGGACAACCTCGACCTCGGCAACGCCTCGTCCTCGTCGCCGCACCCAGTAGCTCCAGCACAGAGCTCAAGGGCCACGGACCAGGTCCACTAGCCGCCCGCACCGAGCACGCCCGCCCGCCATGCTCAACGCGACCTCGACCGCCGAGGCCTTTGCGCCGCACTTCGCCTCGCCCCTCCCCAGCGCGAGCTACCCGGCGTACCACGTGCACCGGGCCGACCTCGTCCCGGGCATGTCGGACAAGGTCCTGTCGCTCGTCGCGCCCCTCGTCGTCTACTGGGCCTTCTCGCTCTTCTTCCACCTCCTCGACTCGCTCAACTGGGAGCCGCTCGAGCGGCACCGCATCCACGAGCCCGACGAGGTCAAGACCAAGAACCGCGTCACGCCCAGCGAGGTCGTCAAGGCCGTCGTCCTCCAGCAGGTGATCCAGACCGTCGTCGGGTTCGTGTGGCTCGTCAGCGACGAGGAGGTCGTCGACCCGGCGGGCGACCTCAACGCGCTAGGGCGCACCGTCGCCAAGGTCGTCGTCGGCGCGGCGGGCACGAGGGCCGGCGGCGAGTGGATGGCCAAGCACGGGCAGCGCGCGACCGAGGTCGTGTACTGGTGGCTGTGGCCGACGGTCCAGATGGCGTTCGCCTTGTGCGTCTCTCGCTTTCTTCTCTCGTGGAGCTGTGCAGCGAGTCAAACCGAGCTGACCCAGATCCTCCCCTTTGCGCGCACGCAGCTTCGTCCTCGACGGGTGGCAGTACATGATGCACCGCACGGCGCACCAGGTCACGTTCCTGTACCGCACCGTGCACAGCTGGCACCACCGCCTGTACGTCCCCTACGCGTACGGCGCCCTGTACAACCACCCGCTCGAAGGGTTCGCGCTCGACACGTGCGGGAGCGGGCTCGCGCACGCCATGGCCGGGCTCTCGACGCGCCAGGCCGTCCTGTTCTTTGCCCTGTCGACGCTCAAGACGGTCGACGACCACTGCGGGTTCGCGTTCCCGTGGGACCCGCTCCAGCACCTGTTCGGCAACAACGCCGACTACCACGACATCCACCGTGCGTCCCTCTCCCTCTCTCTTTCTCGATCGCAAGGACGAGGCTGACTCGCGCTCGCTCTCGCTCGCAGACCAAGTCGCAGGGCTCAAGAAGAACTACTCGCAGCCCTGGTTCATCTCGTGGGAGTGCGTCCTGCCACTCCCTCCTCCTCGCCCTTTGCCCCCGCTCGCGCACTGACCCCTCCCCCTCGCCCTCCTCGCACAGCATCTTCTTCAACACGCGCATGACGCGCGCCGAGTACCAGGCCAAGCTCGCCAAGCGCCTCGACGACGGCGAGGTGCCCCGCAGCGTCGTCAACGGGCCCAACGAGCTCGCCGCGCCGCCGACGAGCCAGAGGGACGGCATGGCGCTCAAGGAGAAGGTCAACTGAGCCCGGCGCGCCTCTCCCTCCTTCCCTCGTTGTACATTCTCTCGCCCCGAGCCGCATCGATACCCCCTCCCCAGTCTTTACCTCGTTCTCGCCCTCGCTCCTCTTCGGCTCCTTTGTCCACCTGCATCCACCCTCGTTCCTCCTCGTCGTCCTCCTAGCTCGCCGTACTACTAGCTCTGCCTAATCACCAAGCCTGTCGCTCGCACTCTGCGCTTGCCGAGAGGGAGGAGCACGAGCCGCAGAGAGTGAAAGCGAGAGCGCAGCCATCCTCGAGGAGCTCTCTCTCGCACTCGCGCTCTCGATACGCAGTAAAGACGGTAGAGAACGACAAAGTACACCGCGCCCCTCGAGGCGTTTTCCGACAGTCTACGCTCCCTCCTCCCTCGCTCGCTCCCTCTCGCCCGCCGCTCGGTCCCCCTCCGCACGCGCTCGCTCGCTCCCCCTCAAACCTTGACCTCCTTCTTCGGCGCCGGCGCAGGAGCCGCCGCCGAAGCAGCAGCCGCGGACGACGAGCGCGCCTTGGGCAGCGGCAGCGGCTTTGCGCGCAGGCCCTCGTACACGTCGGCGAACTTGAGCGCGTGGCGCGAGAAAAAGTCGCCGTACCGGCGCGACGTGGTCGACTGGGCGACGGTGAGGTGGCCCTGCGTGCGTGGGAGGGAGGGAGGGAGGGAGGGAGGGAGGGAGGGAGGGAGTCAGCGGCGAGGCGAGAGAGGAGAGAGGAGGGGAGGGGAGGGGAGAGAGAGGGGAGGACGCACCTCGTCGACGCCAAAGTTGACGTCGCTGACGTTGGTCTCCTGCCCCTCGAGGAGCCCGCCCTCGACCCAGGTCGTCTTGCGCGCGGCGCCCTTTGCCGTCATGAGCATCTCGAGCACGTCGTCCTCGCTCGCGCACTCGAGGAACTTGGCAAGCTTGTCGGTGCCGAGCGTCGTGTACAGGCGCAGGAACGACCGCAGGGTCGAGTTTGCGAGCTGGGGCTCGACGGCGCCGAGGAACAGCTGCTGCTGGTGCTGCGACGCGTCGGGGAGCGCGGCGTAGGCGCTCAGGACGGCCTCGGACTCGGCCTCGTACGGGGGCGGGTTCGGGCTGATGAAGCGCGGCGCGCCGTGCGCAAACAGCTCGCCGAACGCGGCGAGCTGGTCGGCCGAGCCGGCCTGGCCCCGGACGAGGCGCGCGTGCTGGTCGCCAAACTTGTCCTTCATGGCCGTCTGGATCCCCTCGTCGACCTTGGTCGGGCACAGGGCCTGGCAGATGGCGAGGAGGGCGTACATGCGGTCGGCCGTCTTGTTGATCTGGTCAAACTGGGACCCGCGCTGGAAGTGCTTGAGGCGCAGGACGAAGAAGAGGATGTGCGACAGGGCGCGGATCGCGTCCGGGTACCGGCCGAGCATCAGGTACGCGAACCCGACGTAGTAGTAGACGGCGACGTGCGCCGACGTGACGCGCGTGAACAGGGCCTTCTTGTTGAGGTCGATGCCGTCGAGCATCGAGAGGGCGAGCGTGTAGTCGCCGAGGAGAACGTGCACGCGCACGAGGCCGAGGATCGAAAAGTAGCCGAGGTGGTGGTACAGCGGGATCGAGCCGTACTCGCCCGCCGCCGCCTCGACGTCGTCGCCCCGCTGCGCCGCCGCGAGCTGGTCCTGGATCTTGCTCTTCTGGATGAGCGAGTACAGGACGTTCAGGACCGAGTAGCACGACCAGACCTGCGCATTGTGCGTGTCAGCTACTTGTGCGTCGATGGGCGTGTTCCGTGTGTGAGAGAGAGAGGGGCAGAGGACGCACCTGACCCGACTCGGCGAGGATGGCCTTCTCCTCGTCCGTCTTGCCGTCGACCTTTGCGCGCCAGAGCGTGAAGCTCGTGTACTGGTACACGAACTCGTCGATGCTGCGAGCGCGGATGTGTGCGAGGGTCAGCTAGGGGAAGCGAGTGCTCTGAGAGAGAGAGAGGCGGACGGACATGTTGTAGAGCCAGTCGACGGGGAGGGCGATCGGGACGGGCTGGGGCGAGTTCAGGATCGTGTTGGCGAGGGCGCAGTAGTTCTCGTAGGACGAGATGCGGTCCTCGAGGGTGGGCTGGAGGCGGGCGAGGATGTGCTTGAAGTAGAGCTCCTTGTAGAGCGTGAGGAACAGCTCGTCGTAGTTGACCAGGGGCGCAATGACCTCGGCCTCGGGCCACTCCTTGTTCGAGTAGAACTTGTCCGAGATGCGGTTCCAGCCCGCGTCGTACGCCGACTGGATCTCGGCGAGGTTGGGCTGCTGGGCGTTGAGGAGCGACCACAGCGAGATGAGGTAGCGCTTGACGGCTTCGGGCACGCTCGCGAGCTGCTCGAGGGCGTGGGCCTGGGACGCGGCGGCCTCGGCGATGCGCTGCTGCTGGGCGACTTGCTCTGCGGGGGGCGGGGGCGCGGGTCAGCCTGGCTGGCGAGGAGGAGGAGGGCCAGAGAAAGGGGAGGAGGAGGAGACTCGCCGTTGCCGGCCTCGTTGTACAGGTCGGGCTGGACAAAGTCTGCCTGGACGTCGTAGTCGGTCTCGTCGATCTCGAACTCGGTCGACTGCATGGCTGCGGTGGGTGGTCGAGCTGGTGGTGGTGGAGAGCGAGGCGACGAGGACGAGCGCGTCCAGCTCGAGGGGAGGCGGGGAAATGGGTCTGGGCCCGCTCGCCTCGCCTCTCGCCTCGTCTCGAGGTGGCCACCCTCGCTCGCTCGCTCGCTCCACCCGCACTCTCCGCCATGGCAGACCACGAGGGTCTCACTCAGTACCCCTCGCTGCTCCGTACGCTCACCGCTCTCCCACCGTCA
>Ga0308169_10000982_pt1 | contig 36180 bp, 39 predicted proteins | sample PhyBR1_2_FD_202139 | JGI IMG/M metagenome (GOLD analysis project Ga0308169, IMG submission 202139) | Phyllosphere microbial communities from UC Gill Tract Community Farm, Albany, California, United States - DLSLSB.R1 | ecosystem: Host-associated > Plants > Phyllosphere > Unclassified | place...
CTTCGGGATCGGGATCTTCGAAGAACGCTGTCGCAGATCATGCAAAGGTGCGTCTCTTGTTCACCTCAGCTTCGATAAACTTACTCTCGCTGATTTGGTTCATCTGAACGCACAGGAGAACGCTGGTATCCCTACTCCGAAACCGAAAGGTGTCGCTGCTCTATCTCGTGAGCGAGATCGTTCCGCTAGTCCATTCTCAAAGACCCCTAAACCTGGCAGTAAGTTGAATCTTCACCCTTGCGTCTGGAATCCGAGTGCTTTGCTGACTCGAAAGTCTCACCTCTGTCTCGACAGGTCTCGCTGCTATCATTGCGAAACGAGGAATCGGTTCTTACCATTCACCAGGTCTCTCCTCCCGCACGAAATGTCCACCTCTTCATATGAACCTGAAACCTCCTCCTCCCATCAAGAAGGTGATTCAAGAGAAAAGACCGGTCAAGAAGAAGAAGAAGGGAGAGGAGAGTTATTCTGATGAGGAAAAGGTGAGCTTTTCCCTTTCTCTAGACTCGGATACAGCCTCGAGACTGATTCAAACTATCTCTCAATAGCCTTGGTACGAGGCGAAAGATCCTGAAGATTGGGATTCTGATGATCACGCTCGTTGGAAGAAACGTCAAAGGAGGATCGAAAGAGGTTTACCCGCAGACTCTGATCAAGACTCTGATTAGACATCCACTCAAGCAATCGCATCGCATCTATAGCATTCATCTCTTCGCTTTTACCACTTTCTCGTTATTATCACCTCCCCTCCCCTCCCCTCTCTGTGCGTTATCTCTCACTCTAATGCTTGCGTACTCTACCTGTTATACTGTCTCCCTAGTTGTACTGTTCCAATGTCGTTGTTCTTCCTATCTCTATCCCACTTTCTCTCCTTCTCGCACCGTCGGCAGAGAGTGGTTTCAAAAGATTTACAATTTCCTTATTGACAATTCTTCCTCTACACCCACCGTAGAGTGTTCTCCTCAGCAACGACTGTTCTCCTATCGAGTACTTCATCGACCTTGAGTTTGACTCCTACTTTCCCACTACATTCCCTCTCGAACTTCTCAACAATCTCTTTCCTAGTCCTCGCGTAATCTGGACTATCCTTAGCAGTCCCCTTGACGACTTCTTCAATCCTCTTCTCACTCGGTAGTCCATAAATCGAGTAAGGGTGGGTTTTGTATGCTGGTAAGGGGTTCAATCGATCTTTGCGAGAAGGTTTGAAGGTGGATACGGGAGGGTTCGTGAAGGGTGGTGGCGAGGAGAAGAAGATCTTTTGCAAGGAGTCGGAGGTTACCTCGGGGAGAGTAGAAGGGGACCAGGAGGGTTTTTGATCTTCGGGTTTGATCTTCTTGACGAGGAATTCGGTTACTCCCGTTCGGAAATCAGTGTGAACTGCTGGTGACTACATGTCGTGCCACGAACAAATTAGTCTCGAGGTGGAGTACGTAAAGAAAGAGAGAGCTAGAGACTCACGCAACAAGCAGCGGCGATTCGGTTATCCATCGCTAAAACTTCTTCGATGTTGAGTTTGGCACCTTCTCTAATCGCCTTGATGGATAATTTGACGCTAGTAGGACTCCTCAACTCGATTTGTTCCCTGGTCTCCTTCGCCCAAGCCTTGACTTCGTCCAACTTCGACTCTTCTCCTTCTCTGACAATCTTGCCCATCTCCTTCGAACTCAACGATCCACCTTCGATCTTCTCCAAAGTTTCCATCATCTCCTCCGCGGTCGCTCGCGAGAAGGTGTAATCGAGTGCTCTTCGAACAGGTCCGACCAATTTGTACTCTTTCAAAGCTTGGGCGAGTTCGTCGGCGTCTGCTGAGTACTCATTCAAGGCGGCGTTGACATCTTCTACAGTCGCGGTTTGTTCGAGTTCGGCCAGGCGAGATTCGAGAGCTGCGAGACGCTCCGAGGGGACGTAGTGAGAGGTGAATCCGGCGAAATAGGCGGAAGCTCCTTTGAGAGGAAGAGAGGTCAGGGCGAGGTAGATTCCGAGTTGACCATCAAGGCGGGGAAGGAAGAAGTTGGCGCCGACATCAGGGAATAATCCGATTTTTGTCTGTGAATGAGAATCTTTGGATAAGTTTCGAAAAGATCGTTGAGGCGTTCACTGTACGGCTTACCTCGGGCATAGCGACTTGAGTAGTCTCAGTAGCTACTCGGAATGCACCGTGCATCGAAAGTCCGAGTCCTCCTCCGACTGTGTGTTGAGAAGGAATGCGCATCAGCAACCGCCCAGCTCGAATACGAGTGTCTCCGCTCCAGACTCACATGCAACACCATTCATGAGCGAGATGACAGGCTTGCTCATCGTAGCGAGGAAGTGGTTCTGTGAACGGGATAGGCAAACGAAGTCGATCAGCGACATGGCTCCTTCTTCGGAATTTGCTCGACTCACCATGATGTATTCCTTCTTGAAGAACCCACTAGCGTTCTTCCAATCCCTCTCATTGTCCAACGACTTTGTAAGAGCTATCAAACGAGAGTGAACGAGGTTCCCATCAATTCCGCTCGACTCGTGTGAGAGAGAGAAAGGGAAGTAGACAACTCACATACGACATCTCCACCAGCACAGAAGTGTTTCGAGTTACTCTTGATGACGACGACGTTTGCCAAATCGCTCTGTTCAAACTTGCTCAACTGAGGCAAGATCAAATCGACCATCTCATCATTCAAGCTATTCAACGCCTTGGGTCTATTGAGAACCACCTTGCGTAAAGAGTGTTGTGCTTCGAATAAGACTGGAGGATTATTCGAGTTCGCTTGAGGTTTGGGAGGCGAGGAGGAAGAGGCAGTCGAAGAGAGATGGGAAGAAATCATGTTGATACGCTGCGAGGCCATTCGAGGGGATAAGTTTGAAGTAGACGGCCGTAGGAGTTGCCTAGAGAGCATAGCGAGAGAAGCGAGTCAGGAGGTGGGGATTGGAAAAAGGGTCGAGATTCGCTTGATTCGGCTAACTTGGTTGCAAAAGTCCCGACTGTCTCTCTTCGCAAGCAGTACGAGTCTGTCCGAGCGTCGTCTAACCTTTCATGAGAGCGTGAGAAGCAGTCATCTCCCGCTCGGCCAATACTAGACTCTAGAAAACTTCTTCGCAACATCAAACAGTGCTGAGAGAGGGGAATTGCACTGCTTGTTCAAAGAGAACGACTTGTATTTGTACACAGAGAGACTGAACTTAGAAGCTGCGAGCGGAGGGGGTATGACCGACGAAAGAGGGAGCGAGGAACAGATTAAGAGAACGACAAAGAACGACAGGCTTGCGACAGAACGACGACGAGGGAGGTTTAGCAACAGCAATCACCCCTGGCTTGTGGTGAATCATCGATAGTTTCCGTCTCGTGTGGGGTAGCCGTATCGCGCTGTGCGGTACAAGTCATCGAAAACATCAGCTCGATTCGAGAGGCTTGAGATGTTCAAAGATTGACGACGTACAGCAGAGATGAAATGACCGATAGTACCACCCAATACGATGACAAAGAATACTCCACCGTTGTACGACATGACGAGTAACATGAGTACGTATGCGGTTCCAAACGAGATTCCATAGAATGCAGATCGGATAATCTGCTGATTATAACTCGGGCTGCATCATTCGTCGCTACAACCATCAGTACGAATTTCGATCGATTAGCGATGGGGCAGAATGGAGAACGTACCGGAAAGGAGCGGGAACGAGAGCGTTTGCGGGCAAAGGGGACTTCGAAGAACTTGCGACGGCGGCCAAGGCGGCGGTTTCGCGACGATAGTACGAGGATCGGATTTGTCGATCATAGTCACGTCCCATACGGCGGAAGATCTCGAGGACTACGACCATGAAGAAGATCTAAAGGTGTGGGAGCGTGAGTGTCAGCGACGGAGAGGGGAGAGCGAAGGGTGGAGTAAGGACTTACACCGATGAGAGACCCGATGTAACCTCCGATGGAACGGATACGCCAATCTTGCGAGATGAAGCAAGCTGTGGGAGGAACGAGAACAAAGGTGAGCCGAGGAGTTTCTCCCGAGGAGCAGTCTCGAAAGCAGCTCACCATCGACAGTTTGCCAGTTCCAAATCATACTGATCTGTAGCACATTGAAAGTGGCGTATCATTAGTATCATGTTAGGAGAGGAAGGGGGAAGAGACACCGGGGAGCACCGAGTGAGGTCAAAAAGTTTGCGGGAGGGGTTCACTTTGCAATCACCAGTACCCATGTCCATTCCACTCGAAGAAGAACCAGAGTGACTATCCATTCCAGACATAGTACCGTGTTCCATTCTAGCGAATTTACTTGTTGTTCGAGGTGACTAGAGAGGGAAAAGAGTTGAAGTGTATTTCGAAAATGATTTCTGTCGGGTCAAGTCGCTTATCAGCTATTCCGATCACTTCACTACGATCACAAGATTGCATGTGACTTACTGAGGGCGAAGAGAGGCGGGAAACGAGTATTGAAAGGTTCGAGCGAAAAAAGTGATGGGAAGGAAAGAAAGAGTGGTTCGTCAATTTCTGCCAGACTTTGAAGGACGCCGAGCTTTGACTCAGAGAGACACGAGCACGTCAATCTCGAGAGGCAGCGGGATGGACGGGACGAGAGGAGGAGAGCTGTGGTGAGATGAGAGGGGAGTTGATGGCGAAAGAAGCGCGAAGTGAAGGAAAATACAAGATTGACGAAGAAGCAGGCAAGTGAAGAAGCAGGGGGAGATAAGGAGATGCTCAGAGTATAACTACGAAGCAGCTGGGAAGTAATCGAAGCGGTATGTAGAGTGAGAAGGGGGAAAATGAAGCGAAACCTCGAAGAGAAACCAAACCGTTTCAAGTTGCCAATTTCCCTCAAACTCGCATGTCCAGACCTCGATTTCCGATGCGCTATTTTTGTAGAGTGCTCTGGCGGATCTGTGGAGTAGCTCGAAGTTAGGTGAGTGCTGTGGGAGGAAGACTGGAGGGTTGTAGATCAAGGGATCGAGGGGAGAGAGAGATAGACAAGGAAGAGAGCTAGGAGGGCTTTGAGAGCTTGTAGTAGATTTTGAGGGGTCACTGAAGCTGTCGGGCGGTAGTCTGAGTCGAACAGCGAGATAGAGAAGTGAGGAGGTGAAGAGGAGAGAAGAGGGGAAGAAATTGCCGCGCTTTCCAAATTTCTGAGGCAAAGGGAGCAAAATTCGAATGCGCTGTTTCCGCGACACTCTCGAAAGGAAACGAAAACTAAAGAGAAGCAACGGAAACTCTTCACTTACAACCCCTAGGACAGAAACTACACAAAGAGAAGACGAATTTTGCGTATAGCCAAAAACAATGCATGATACACGAGTGAGGTTATAAAGCGAGGGCTAGAGAGTGACTATGTGATATGGCAACAAAGGAAAGGGAGTTTCGTCGTATATGGAAAATAGAGAGAGGTGGATATAGGGATATTGGTATTGAGCGAGAGACGAAATGTCGGTTTGGTATTAAGTGAGGGGTTTCTTCGAGCGAAAATCAAGCATTCTTAGCTTTAGCTTCTGCTTTCTTGTTTTTGGAGACGAGCTTGGCGTAGCGAAGACCTGTAGAGAGGGAGGGACAATGATGAGCCGGAGGAGGAGGAAGAGAGAAAAGGAAGAAAACGCACCACATGCGTTGCAAAGCGATTTGGGTCCATCAGGTCCCTGTGCGTTCAAGGATCTAGTATCAGAGACGTGTAAGACAGTGATACAGCATCAACAGATACGCACCTTTCGCCATTCAGGAGAATCAACCGTTCCGCAATCGCGACAGACAAACTCTCCTTCCTCGACCCTGATCTTCTTCTTCTTCTTTTCTCCAGTCGCATCACCCTTGACTCCATTCGCACTGATTCCGATACCGAGAGCGCCGTAAGTGTTTGAGGAGGAAGGAATGAGGGTTTGGGTTTGAACGAGACCGGTTGCTGGATCGATCACGCTTGAGGTGCGAGAGTCGAAAGATTCTGCTCGATAGATACCGGGAGGGAAGGGAGCTACGAAGTAACGTGTACGATATGAGTTCGGTGAGCGGATAAGGAAAGGAAAAAGATGAGAAAGCGTACCTGTCGTAGGAGTACTATCTCCTTCAATGTCCTGTGAACGACGGTTTCAAAGCATCAGCAACAGCTGAATGCGATGCAAATGAATCGAAGGCCTACCTTGTACATGACCAACAATTCCTGCCTCAACCTTTCGTTCTCAAACTTCAACTCGAGGAAAGAATCGAGCATAGCGGCATTCTTCGAAGGGTAAGGCCTCGCCATCGCAAAGAAGCATTTCGCATTCTCCTGACCTTCCACCGGTGAAGTCGAGGCGTAGTACCAATGACCGGTGATCTCAAAGAGAATGTAACTTCCAGGCTTCGTCTTGAATCGATAGTAGAGGGAAAGGGATTCTTGAGTTTTGCTAGCTTCGGTGAAATCTCTTCGGACTGCTTCAGAGTCGTCTGGGTGAATGAAATCGAAGACTGAACGTCCGAACAAGTCGTCGGGAGACCATTGGGCGAGTTCTCGAATGCAAGGTGTAGCGTAAACGAATTCTCCTTTTGGACTCAAAACGTGCATGAAATCCTATCGTCCAACGAATTCAAATCAGTCGACGTTTCTGCGAAAAGGAAGAACTCCGCGACGGGGATTGACTCGAAGGCAAGGGGAAAGTCGCGAAGCGAGATTAGGATCGGAATAGGGGCTCACCTGCATCTCAGTGATGATGTGTTCACTCCAGTTCTTCCTCGTTGTGAACAGACTCGTAGTAGAACTCCCTTTCGCGTTCAAAGAAGCGCCTTCTGGACGTTGGCTGTAGAAACATCTTGAATCAGCGAAAAGAGGTTGAATGAGCGAGGTTTCCTAAGGTTAACTCACTAAGGAGCACTCGCACCACCGAAAGAAGATTCTCTCCTGTGAAGTTGTCCAGCATTCTTCATCTTTCCTACGTCACTGCCTGAAAGAGAGAGATAAGGGTGTTAGTGGCAATTTCGGGAGGGGGAAAAGAGGTAAAGAACTCGCTTTTCTGCTTGCTGAGTGAATCAGTTGGAGCTACAGGTGGTGAATAAGAGCTGTAAGATGGGTTCCCGTGCGAGGACATGTTGTGATTGAAAGTGGAGGTAGAAGAAGAAGGGGGAAAGAAGGAAGAAGTTGAACTTGGTTGTTGAAGATTTGAACTAGATATGTAGGGTTGAGGTTCGCCGTACTGAGTTGCACACTGATACTGAGAGCTCTGGTCGTTCATTGAGCGAGAAAGGAGGTGATGCGAAAGACAGCGAAGATGAATGCAAATGCGGGAAGGGGAACAGTCCGAGTTCCTAAGCAGCAGCTTCGCAAAGTGCTAGGGGGAACTAATTGAGATTAGTAAGTCGGTAACGGGAGCTCGATACCCCGCTAGATTGAAGTTCAATTGAAGCAGAAATCCGATCGGACTTCCCAGGAGGTGAAGTCAAAAATCTCGCTCATTTGCGCCTCGACCGCTACAGTTCGCAACGCAGACGAGGAAAAAGGTTGCAATAGACTGGACTGAATCGACATAAGGATACGTACTGCAAAAATAAACACCGATACAAAAACGAACGTGGAGAGCGTGAGAGGGGAGAAGAGAAAGCGAAAGGAGAGGCGGGGGAGGCAACGACGAGGGTGGGGATATAGGGCAGACGAGTGCGACGGTAATTTGCGAGAAAGTGAGATAGAGGGAGAGATGAGGAGAGATTAGAGGCAGTTGACTGTTGCGAGAAATAGTCGAATGTCAATTCCTAGCTCGGAAGTGCAATCTCCGAAGGTGAAAAGTCGAAACTCACATTTGCTTCGTTTCTTACTAGCAGCTTGCATTCGTAGCTCCATCTCTTGACGAGCTCGTTCAGCTCTAGCTTCACGATTCCGTTGATCTTGAAGACGTTCCTCCATGTCGAGAACGGATTGACGATAACTTTCACTAGTTGTATGAGAATCTTGAGCCTGCAGACGTTGATCCTTCGTCAGTACACGCTCATGAAAAGATCAGACTAGCTCGGGTTGAAGCTTACCTCGACTCGTAACCGTTCATTCTCACTTTTGTACTGATCTCGTTCTCTGACAATCTCGTTCGCGTTCATTCGAGTCTTTCGCAAGTTCCTTTCCGAATCGTTGAGAGCAGATTCGAGAGTGTTGATCAAGTCGGTATTCGCTTGGTTCTCGGATTCGAGGCGAGAGATTTCGGAAGAGTTGAGGTTCAGCTTCGAGTGAGTTTGTTCGAGTTCTCCTTCGCAGTGAGTCAGCTGCTTCGTCAATCGTGCGATCTAGCGAGAGTGAATCAATGTCAGTGAGTAGCCTCGATCGAAAGAAGAGCAAGGGAAAGTATACACACTTGAGATTCTTGCTCTTCAAAGCGTTTCGCGATTCGAGGATCGATAGGTTGGGAATCGGATCGAAGGCTAGTAGCAATTGTATCGTTCGAGATAGAGTTTCGACCGTGTCCGTTGCTAGACGAACTTGAGGAGCGTGCGGCGCGAGAGAGGGGAAGACCGGAGGGTACGGGAGGAAGAGGAGAATTTGGAACGGGTGCTGCAGGAGGTGGCATCGATGGAGGAGGAGCTGCGGGAGGTAGGAAGCGAGAGTCGGGTCGAGGCGAGTTGCGACCGAATTCATGAACAGGAGACATGGCTCGTTCAGGAGTCGAACCATTCGGTGAGCCAACTCTCGGAGTCGAATCGTTGGCAGGAATCGGTGAGGATGCGGAAGGATGTGAGGAGAGGATACCGAGACCGACTGAACTGGTGTGGTTTGAGGAAGAGAGGGACGCGCGAGCTAATTGAGTCGAAAGCGAATCTCGTTCCTTGCGAGTTTTGACGAGTTCGGAATCGAGTTTGATGACTGAAGCTCGGTATTGCTCGAGATCCTTGAAGATCGAATCGTACTGAGGCTTCTTCTGGCTGTCTCCACCTCGGAGGTCGTGGACCTCGGTCATCAACCTTTCCCGCTCCTGTTGAGATTCGAGGAGTGCTTTTTCGACCGTGCTGAGAGCGTCCAGCGCTTCTTGCAGTTCGTTGTCGCTTGCCCTCGGAGTGATGTTGCTTGCCTTCGAGTCGAGTCGTTGATTGAGGAGGTCGATCTCTTCCTTCTGTCCATCGAGAACTCCTTCGTGCTGTTTCGAGATGCCCGCCAGTTTCGAGTTCATCGCGTCGTACTTCGATGTGAAAGTTGCGAGAGATGTTTGAGCGGCCTCCTGACTTGTTCGCATGGCGTTGAGTTCGGAAAGGGCTTTTTGATGGGAAATCTTGACTTCGTCTCGTTCCGTGACGACAGCTTGGAGAGTGTCCTCGTGTTTCTTGACGAGCTCGGCGAGGGCAGAAGCGTGTTGAGTTTGTTGCTCGACGAGAAGTTGAGCGTGTTCGGCTTTCGTCTGCTCGAGAGAGGTTTGATGATCGGATGAGAGCGTCGAGAGGGCATCCGAATGCTCCTTCGAGAGTACTTGAGTGACCGATGCGTGTTTGTCGTCGAGAGCTGAGCGCAGTTGTTCAAGAGCTGCCTCGCGTTGCTGAGCAAGAGCGCCAGAGAGATAAGCGCAATCGATGACAGGGATAAGCGGAAACTTCGAAACTTACCTGTTTTGCGTCCTCGAAAGCACTCGTCTGCGCTATCCGTTTCTCCGATAGTAACAGCTCTTGCCCATCCTCGACGTTACGTTGAAGCGATTCCCTCTCCGCGATCAAGTCCTCCATCTGCTTAGCGTGACCTTTCCTCATCTCGGTGATCGATTGTTCGTGAGCAACTCGGAGCTCTTCGAAAGCTGATCGGTGCTGAGAGGCCAAGTTGCTGGAGGTTTCGTCGAGGGTCGAGGCGTGTCGATCGGAAGCTGAAACGAGGTCAGCGGCATGTTGCGCTTTAAGGGATTCGAGTTGAGACAGATGAGATTCCTCCTTTTCGCCGATCTCGCGCGAGTGGTCCGACTTGACGAGCTCGAAGGCAGCGGCGTGAGAAGCTGTGAGCTCGGCGAGACGGACAGCGAGAGCTTGTTCGATTTCGGGACCGATTCGTTCCATCGTTCGCTCGTGTTCAGATCGAAGTCGCGAAAGTTCCGCCGAATGTTCGTTCATATTCTCCTGTAACATCTGCTCGTGTTGGGTCTTGAGAGAGGTGAGCGCTTCGTCGTGGGCACCAGCGAGAGATCGGAGAGCCTCTTCGTGTTCAGCTTGTTTCGTCGAGATGATTTCGTCTCGTTCGGTCGTCAAGCGTTGTAGAGTAGAATCGTGTTCCTCCTTCCTTCGTGTGAGCGCCGATACGTGGTCGGATATAGTCGAATCGAGAATTCGTTGATGCTCTGTCAGTCAAGGAAGAAATCGGTTAGTCAAACTCAATTCGAGGAAACACCGCAAGAACAAGGACACACCATCGACAAGTTCTTTCTTCGCAGCTTCAAGGGTCTCCTGCGCCTCCTGACGAGAGTGATCGAGCTCCCCTCGCTTCGCCTCCAGCTCTACTTGGAGAGTGCGAAGTTGCTCGTCGTAATGACTCGCTTGAGGTCTACCTTCGAGCTCCGTCCTCAGCTTCTCGATCTCGGTCGAAACATTGACGACTTGATCTCGGGAGAGCATAGTCAACTCGTCGTGTTGTCGTTGAAGAGTCGAAAGCTTGTCCTCGAGTTCACTCATTGCCTCTCGATGAGTCGATTCCTTCTTCGCCATCGAGCGCATAAGATCGTCGAGACGGTTGGCGTTGGTCGTTTCGTCGCTGTCTGTCGAGTTGAAACTGCCGAGACCGAGACCGGTTGACGCAAAGTCGGCTTTGATGGCATCGAAAGCTGCTCGAGTACGAGGTGAAAGGTTGAGATCGTGATCAGAAGGTTGAGATGGTGGAGGTGTCGAAGAGCGTCCATTCGTGAGGAGGACAGGAGGAGGAGCGGGACTCGGGGATACGGAACCTTCGAAAGTCGGAGTCGGAGGAGGGAGAGGAGATGTTGGAGATTTGAGCTGGTTCAAAGTTGTTTCGAGTGCAGAGATTTCCTCCTCGCGCTCGTTGAGAACCGACTGGAGTTTCATGACTTCATTCTTCATTTGTTCATAACTCCGTTCGCTCGTTGCTCCGTAGAAGCTCTCGCGTCGATTGTCCGATGTCGGCGAGGGAGAGATGGGTCGAGGACTCGGAGGGGAAGGTAATTGCGAGGAGATTTGCGATGATAAGGAGGCCGCAGACAACTCCTGTGAGAGTGACGCCGCACGCGAATGCGACGGCGAGGCTAACACTCCCTGTCCGCGGCCGAGAAAAGACAGTCGGTGAGAAGGGGATAAGGGCATACTGCGTCGGGCTTGAGGTGAACGAGCAGTGCGGATCGTGGTAGGAGAAGTGTTTCGACTGGCGAGAGGGGAAGCTGGATGAGCGAGTTCTTCAACTTCGTCGGTCTCTTCTTCATCATCTGCGTCAGGAACGAGTTGTCGACTGCGGGAGAATCGGGTCGAAGAAGGGGAAGTCGAGGCTGAACCGTTCGGACTTGATTCGGAGATTGATTGGACGAGTTTCGCTTCTTGAACTTGCGAGCTGAGGTCTTCGATCTCTTTCAACGATTGAGTGTACTTTGATTTGGCGTCCTCGAGTTCGGAGAGAGTCGCAGCGTGACTTTCTTTGAGCTGAGCCATCTGTTCTTGAATCGAGACTAGGAGAGGATCGGAGTGCGAGGAGCTGAGGTCTGGAGAGGAAGTGTGATTATCGAGAGGATCGATTTCGTCGTCGTCGGTTTCGGCGGGAGTGTGGGGAGGAGTGAGACTGCCAGGTCGACGGGAGAGGTTGATCTTTTGCCTCGCTGCTGCAACGCGAGATTCCATCGTTCCTTGCGCCGATCTCATCTTGTCCGTCATCTCCTGTAACCTCTCCTTCTCTTGTGCCGCGTTCTCCGCCTTGACCCTCATCTCGTCGAGATCCCGCTCGAGTTCCAGCACCCGCTTGTCTTTCTCATCGATCTCTGCGAGTAACAGCTTGTGTTCACCGCTCGTGTCGAGGAGAGTGAGACGAGCTTCGAGTTCCTTGTAAGCCTCCTCCCTTCGTTCGATGTCCCGCGAAAGGATCTCGAGCTGATTCTGTAAAGACTGGGTCGATTCGTCGGATTTCGCGAGGCGAGCTTCGAGTTCTTTGATGTACAGCTCTGTCGATTCCGAATGCTCACGATTGCGAGAGAGCTCCTTGCGAAGATCGGTGACGGCGTTTCCAGTCGATTCGTCGGCATCGTCCACCTCCTTGAGTTTCGCTTCGAGATCTCGAACGTAAGCTTCCGTAGTCGCTTCTCGTTCCGATAACTTGGCGACTCTGATCCGTAGCTCGTCGATGAGTTGAGTACTGAGTTCGTTCGCCTTGGCCTCCTCCTCGATCCTCGCTTCGAGATCCCTCATTTCGTCCTCCGAGTGTCCGAGTGCTGCCCTAGTGAGGGAGAGCTGAGACTCCAGTGCTGAGAGAGATCTTTCGTACTCCTCGACGATGGGTTCGACTGCCCGTTCGAATTGTTCACGAGACATCGAGTTTGAAGATCCTCCAGATTCGGCTCGAGCGAGATCGGCAGTGAGTTGAGCTACTTTCTGCTGTAGTTCGGCTTCGTCGAGGGTCGGCGCTCCATCGATACTCCTTCGTACCCCTTCCTCGGCGATAGAAGCCATTCCCGCTCCATCTCCCGATTTGATGACTGAGAGTTCTGCTCTCAATTTGAGAATCGTTCTTTGAAGGTGTTCGATATCGTCCCATCCGACTTCGACCTCGTTGATCTCGGCACGATTCTTGATGTTGCGAGCTCGATTCGCGTATTTGAGAGTCGAAAGGGTTTCGCTCAAGTTGTATTCGGTAGGAGAGACGCAGGCGACCATCATCGTTTTGCTGTTGCCGCCGAGAGAGTCTTGGAGCAACCTTGTGAGCTTCGAATCGCGATAAGGGATGTGGGTAGCTTTCTTGGTAGGGTCGCCGAGTGCTGAAATAACGTTTCCGAGGGAACTGAGTCCAGCGTTCTGTTTGCATAATGGGAATGCTCAGTCTGCGTTCGAGGGGAGGGAAGAGCTATCGGGACTCACGATTGAGATTCCTTCTTTCGCACGATCACCGAGAGCTGAAGTTCGTTTGAGCTGAAAAAAAGGAACGAGAATGTCAATTCGAGATTCGCAAATTTAGAGATGATGATCTCGCTCACTCGTTCTGAACCAGCCAAATCAACAAAGTGAAACTTTGAAGTCACGATAGACCAAGCATCGCCACCATTCGGAGTCGTAGGTGGATCCTCGACGGGAGAAGCGGCAGGACTCATTGGTCTACCAATCTGACTCGGCGGTCGAAGTCCAGAGCGACTCGCTGGTCGACCTGAAGGTGTCGAAGGTCGAGCACCGGGAGTAGGCGATGTGACACGAGGTAGACCGGAGAGACGATTCTGAACTCGAGGAGATTGAGGAGATGTCGGGACAGAGGAGGAAGGAGGGGATCCTGAACCAGCCCATCTTCGTTGAGTGATCGTGAGGGAGAAGATGGCGTGAGATCGAGACGATTGAGCGTTCATGTCGGTTGCACCAGTTTGACGAAGCGTTGAGCCGGCAGAAAGGAGACTGTCAATCGATAGAAGTCTCTCATTAGTTCCGCTTCTTCTGATTTGCAACGCTCGCAAGTATGACTCACTGCATGACTTCTGAAGCGTTTGCAACCTTGACCTCCCTCAATCCACTCCAAATGATGTTTCCCTGTTTGTCCTCTCGAATTTGAACGGTTGGTCGAACGTCGAGATCTCCGGCCAGCAGATCGATCAAGTCTTCGTTATAGATTTCGACATACGATACTTTCGCAGTGAAGGTCGAACCTCCCATTGATTCCCGTTCAAGCTCCCTCATCCTTTCGAAAATCTCAGCAACTGCTCGAGGAGTGATTCCCTGTCTCTCATCTCCCATTACTTCCTCGTCTTCTCCGATTCTATCTGTCCCCATCGTGTAACTCTTTCCTGAACTCGTTTGACCATAAGCGAGAATGGTCGCGTTCATTCCTTCGAGAAACGAATCGACGAGAGGAGATGCTGATTCGTAGACTGCTGATTGACCTTCATCCGGACCTATCACTCGATCGTAAGTGAATGTTGATTTCGCTTGAGCATGTTTCGAGGCTGAAGGAGAGGGAGTGGAAGGGGCACCGCTGTCGGCTTGGAGCGAATTGAGACTGAGAGGGTTGACTGCGATACGCTGGAATCGATGGGGGACGTTTGCAGATTCTGCTCCTGTATTCGGTCGAATACGAACCACTGTTCAAACCATGCGGGAACAGCGGTCAGTGCGAATTTCCAACAAACGCGTGCAGGGAGGGGGGGAAGTTCTGGAGACGACAAGACTCACCGACTTTGACGGAAGAGTCGTTAGCTACTGGACCCGAAGAATCCCTCCTCCTGCCTGCCGGAGCCACCATTCAAACGAGTAACTTGTCTTGAGCGAGATTGATGTCGAGGTTTTAGGAAGAAAGGGGAAAGTAGTAAGGTCGGAAGTGAGATAGGCGAGATAGTAAGGTAGTTGTAGCTCTCTCTAACTGCCTCTGTGAGTTTGTATTCGAGAGTAGCTGATTGTAGAAGAATGGGAGGGGAAGAAGAGGAAAAGGAAAGGGGAACTTTCCTGGCCAGGGGTTTCTGAGACATTCGCAAGGAAGGAAGTTCTCCTTCCCTCCCTTTTAAACGACGAGTACAAGGAGATCGTCGATCGAAGCGTTGAGCCGATAGAACCAGCGTCAAATCTGCGGGAGGAGACAAAATGTAAGATTCCCTTCGCAAGCTCTTGCGAAGAGCGCAAAGTTCTCTCGTTCGATCGAGGTCGTACAGACTCTGCGTGATAGTGATTCGACGATGGATATCTTCAGTGGAGCAGGAAATGCCGAATGAACATGTATCTTCCAAGTTCGAAGCGCTTCTTCGCAGAAAGTTCTCACTTCTCCCGGAATCTGCTTTCGCTCGCGAAACTTCTCTCGCGTAGTCGTGAGAATATAGAACTGATACTGATTGGGTTACTGAGACGAAAGAGAAGGTACGAAAAGAGATGGCTAAGCAAGAGAGCGGGCAGAGGGACTACGGGCGAGGTAACCGCGAGCGATTCGAGCGTGATCGGCGATGCTGCCATCGATGGAGTCTCGACAACTACGGCGGCTCTCGCGACGATGGATAGATTGATGATCGCTGTTAAGATTAGCGTAACGATCCGCGTCTGCGTGAACTTCTCTGTTCCGGGTGGATGGTCGTTCGTCACGGTATAAGTCGTCATACAACTGCTTCTCGAGACGCTCGTTGTCTGCCTGGAGCTTCCGATCTACAATGCCCCTCCAACAGATGAGGAAGGGAATGAAAACAGACTGCGATCAAAATTGTCGATTATTGATCAGCTCGGATGGGTGATCGGGCTGAGCTCAAGCTTCATAACTCACAGTAGCAGCGCCAACTTGTCTACTCATTGGTGGTGAATTGGCTTCAGTAAACAGAATCTCGAAGAAAGAGACAGAAGGAAAAGATTACGCACTCGAATGGCCAGTGATTCGGTCCGAGCATACTGAACGAGTGTGTAGCTTTGAACCATATTGTCAAGTAGGGAATACACCAAACCAAGAACGCGGCAAGCGCTGTACAAGGAGGAGATCAGCGGTTTCTTCAAAATGTCGAGGTCAAAGCGGTTACAGACCAATCGCCCAGCGAAGGCGCTCTTCTCGACCATAGCCAACCGATTTCTTCTTTGCCCACTTCTCGTTGCGAGTAATCTTGAGAAGCCTGTGAGGGATGAGAGAAGGAGTAAGCGAGAGAAAGGGAGAGAAAGTGAGAGGTGAACGAACCAGAGGACTCCTGAATGAGACGTGGCTCGATGATATTCCGAATTTTCGTCGTAATAAACCTTGATATTCTGATATAGGATGTACCACCCCAACCATCCGATGACGAGATTGAGACCTGCGAAACCTCCCATCAAAGGTCGCCAAAAGGTGTCGATTTCGTACTTCTCGTTACAATTTTCTTGGTGAGTGTTTTTGACGCTGATGTAGACCACGAGGAAGACGATGGTGAAGGCAACCATATGTCCAAAGTAGAACCAGAGTACACGACGGGGTAACTTTCGGTGAGGGACTGTAAGGGAAAGATCGATGAGAATCAAGATATAGAACGTCAGAAAGTTCGAAAACTAACGAATCTCGTCTTCTTCAGCCCACACGGAGAAATCCGTTCTCGTGGAGCTCGGGCGCTCTCTTTTGCCAGGATTGTTTGTCGCGTCTTCTCCGCGTGCTTGTCTGCGTGCTCTTCGATTTTCGCAACGTCGTTTGAAAGAAGCGTCGGGTGACAAAACCTTGCAACAGGAGAAGGGAGTCAGAGTTGGGCACGAATTTCGGAAGAGGATATAGTGGAAGAGACTGACATGCAGGTCTTCTAAGCGACAGAGTGCAATGGCAATAGCAATCGGAATACAGCTACAGATGCTCAAGGGAACAAAGCAGTAAGAGAAGAGGTCGAGTCGGTTCGTCGAGGTGAAGTAGGAATTGACGAGGGAGATGGTCGGCCCCCAAACCGAGAGAAATTGAAGCCTTGAAAGAGAAACGAGGTGAGGCCAGGATAAGCCGTTTCGGACGCAAAGAGGGAAGACGTACAGAAGATTGTACGGAGCTTCGGTCCTGAAGACGAGAGCGAAGAAGAGATTGAAGAACGAACCGATAGCGAAGGAAATCACTGTTCCAGGGAACGAGATCGGAACGACAGCGCCTGTGAAAGGAGGAAGAGGAGAGTTGAGAGAGTGAAACAGGAGAATTTTAATCGGTTCAAAGCTCACAGACTCCACAGCATTCATCTACCCTTGAAGGATTCGCACAGTAACGGCCCTGTGATCGAGTGACGTGGATTAGAGCGGAAGCGGAGGAGAGAGGAAGAAAGGAAACGCACATAAGTGCCGGCGAAACAAGTCGGATCAAGCTCTGCCCAGGGCATCTTGACTGTGCTGTCGCGAGAGGTAGGCTTGAGTTGTTTAGCGCTCGCTCGAAAAGGGGAAGAGGGAGAAAGAGAGAGAGAGAGGGAGGAAGAAGGAAGCGCGAGCATCTCCGCGGATTTGGCGGACCTTCGTTATTGAAGTCAAATCGAGCTCTCGCGATTTCGTTGAGTACCTAAAACCTTCCTCTTTGCCAGCCGAGTCGAGCAAAAGGAGAAGAAGCTCAACTGAAATTGCAACAGCTTTGTCCTTGATTCGAGAAATTTTTTCTCTGCACAAAGTGGGTAGATCTCGGTGTGAGAGCGTCACTGATAAGACGTGTATCGTCAATTCATGGATCGATCGCCGCGGAACTCCGTCGGCGCAAGAGTTCTCTAAACCCATTTTTTCAAGCTTTGTCTTTTACCCCTCCCTCCCCTTTCTCCCTCCCTCTTTCTCCCTCCCTCTTTCTCCCTCCATTCCTCCCTACTTCAAGTCTGTCACGCCGATCGCTTCATTGCACGCATCCACATGCCTTCACCACCCCAAGCGTCGAGCTCAGCCGGATACTCCAATCGTCCTGTACTTCGCCCCACCGTCACGTATGGACTTGTCGAACAGGACTGTCAGTCGTGCTTTGTCCGTTTCCTTCATCCCACTTTGCTGACCGGTGCATGTGAGAAAGCAGTGAAAAAAGGTGAGATTCTTTCTTCTCTGCTTTCGCTGCGTACGTCAATCCTCTGATCCCGCCGCCTCGCGATCTGTAGCGGAACAAGATCTGAAGAATATCGATCCCCATGACCCCGCGCATTCTACGAAGAAAAGGGAGATCGAGAACTATGTAGCTCTCTCTCTCTCTCTCTCCCTTTTCTTTCCCCAAGTACGACTCACACGGCATCTCCGTAGGCGGAAGTACTCGCTGCGTTTGATAGATTTGACATGGTCAAGAGAGACTGTGCGTTACTCAGTCTTCTTCTGTCCGTTTCCCGTATGGATTTGACAGTCGTTCTTTCCCCGCAGACTTCCTCGTTCGCAGGAGAGATGATCAGTACCACCAAGATATCACACGCCCACCCTACAACCTCTACAAAGTCGTCGAAGGCAGCAGAAAGGCCATGAACAAGGCGCTCAAGGCTTTCCGCGACGTCGAAGAGAAAGTCGAAACGAAGAGAAACAGTGAGGCTTGCTCTCTTCTCGTCGCTTTTGATGGATGGTATCAACTCTGAACGTTTCCACAGAGGGTAAGTCTATCCCGGACAAGTTGATGGAGGCGTTGGAGGACCACAGAAAAAAGTATGAAACAGCAGAGGCAAAGTACTACGACGATGTGCGGGAATTGGAGGTATGGACTAGGGATATCGGCCGCTACGATTCTAGCTCCTCCAATGAAGGTCGATACGTCGACTATCTGGAGAGGCTGGTAAGTCCTGCCCGGACTGATCGTATACTTTAGCTACTTCACCTAATCTGACGAAGAAGAACAGCGCAAGCAAAAAGACTCCGCCGACGAGGCTCTCGGGGATCTCGTAGTAAAGGTGTACGGAGTAGGACGCGGATACCGTGAGGACGGTAAGCCAATAGCAGCTGTACGTTGCAGGATAGTCGAAGCTCGAGCACGTCTCGAAGCTCAACCTCGCCAGTCCTCGGAAAGCCACACCAAGGTTAGTCAGCATCCTCCACAGCTCCCCAACTTGGATTTCAGCGAACGCTTTCTAGCGAAATCCCGTTTCGAACCGATTCCCCGACGAAACATTCGCACTAGCTCGATTTAATCCTCCATCTTTGCCCTTATCGCTTCTCACCTAGACTCCACCTTTCCTGAGCTGGTCTCACTATAGAAATCTGTTTATTTGTGCCCTTCCCTCTTCCCCCAAAACCTCAAGCTCTGAAATAGACTGTCGATAGCTTTTTTCTCTTTTTCGTCGACGGCGCAACCACCGAGAGAGAACGTCGTGAACGAGATCTTTACAGAGATGTACATCGAAAGACTCAGCTACAAAGTTTTTCCTAATTCTTCCTCTTCGTACAAACTGCTCGACTACCTCTCATCCCGTCGATGAACCGAAGCATGTCTACTCTGCTGACTTCCACCCTGCATCGATGACTGTTCCCTGATGCGCGGTGGATTCAACACCTCCTTCGTTGTATCGCTCAACCACTTGTCTGAACCTTCTTCCGACAGTTCGTGCTCAAAGTCCTTTCGGAATTCCAGGGTCGGAGGGTCCTTTGTGATTTCCGAAGGCAGTTCACCGTGGTAGCCTTGATACACTGACGTCTGAGGAAGAGGAGGAGGTCGATTAGATGCAGAGGGATGAGTCAGATGGCGAGCGTGAGGTCGAGGAGGTGAGGATTCGTCGTGGGGGGAATCGCGTTGCAGAAGCGGAGAAGAGGAGCGAGTCGTCCGAGATGTTGAGCGATGAGAGCGACGAGGTGTTGAACGAGTACCGGACACTGCAGTGTGAGAGGATGCAGGGTTGTCGAGGTTCCAGTCACCGGGTAAAGTAGGATGTTCGGGATCGACTTGATCTTCGAGTAATTCCGCTTGATCGTTCTTTCGTTTCTTCTCCCATAATGAACGTTTCGTCTTCCACGCATCGTCGTAATCGAAGTTAGCTCGAGCGATGAGGGCGATCGGTATGATGATTCCGATAACAGCGACAATTTGACCAAAGTCGAATCCATTCGTACCGATCAAGACGAAATCTCGAACCGCCTGCGCGACACGAGGAAAGTCAGAACAAGTCGACTCGAAACAACGAAAAGGGAAGAAATGTCAAACTCACGATGAAGTAGATTGCGAGGTACTCTGCGAGCCAGATCCAATAGCATCCGATCGATAGCGCCCATCGCAAGATTGACCTTCCTCGGGCCTTCCTCTTCTTGGAGAATGGCAGTTTGGGTTTGTCGACAGGATAAGGGTCGAACCAGTGATGAACCGCTGGACGTGAACCGCGATCTTCTTTCTTTGTCGAGACGAGATGTAGCAATACTCCGATTCTACGTCGAAGAAGGAACACGAGTTAGTTAAGACTCGCATTCGTTGAGTCTCGCGAATGCGAAAAGGAGAGAGAGAGAGAGAGAGAGAAGAACTCACGTCTCGATCATATCACGCTTCTTTGCGCCAAAGAAGAGAACTCGAGTGAAGAGGATCCAGACGAGGAGAGTGAATAAGAGCCACGATCCGACGAGACCTCCCAAAACGTATCTATACCTTTGAAGATCGAATGTTTCACCGCAAATGGGCTGGTTGAAAGTGTCGTTGATGAAGTAAACGTAGGCGAAGAGGAAAGGCCAAGCGATAAGGTGAGCGGTGAAGAAACACCAAGCGGTCTGAACAATGGTACGTTGATCAGTGTTTGACCGGAGATGGAGAAGAAGCAGAAGTCGAACTCACGATGATGAGATAACGACGGGTGAATTTCGCGTCTGCGAGCGCTCTGATCGCACTAAGAGGTCGACCACGAGGTGGCTCCTGTCACGTCAGGTTGCAAAATCAGTTTGACCGCTCGACAGCTTTCGACTTGAAATCTTTTGACTCACACGAACGACTGTATTCGAAGCTGATAACCTTGATTGACCGGTGGCCGGTCTCTCGTCTCGTGATCTGCCGCGATTCTCCCTCTCCTCCTTCCTTCTTCGTCTGAAGCGTCCTGAAGGAAGCGAGTTCGAAGTGAGAAGAGGTTGCGAACTTTCGACTTGGCCATTCGTCCGTCGTTCACGTTTTCGTTCTCTCTCCTCCGCTTTCCATTTCTCCCATGTAGCGTGCTTGAGGATTTCTTGAGCTGACGGATTCATCGACTGTAAGCGCAAGAGATTCAATCAGCAAACGAGATTTGGGTTTTCACGACGACGGAGAGAAAAGCTCACGTGAAGAGAAGGAACGTCACAGAGACATGCAGCGAGAGCGAGAGGCATACAACTCATGATTGCGAGAGGGATGAAGTAGTAGTGAAATTCGGAAAGTCGGAAATCATCTTGAATTAAACGATTCATCTCGCCAAACAGAGCTCCATCGGTTGCCACTAGTTGATAAGCCAAGTTGTAGGGTGCTTCGGATTGATACCATAAAACGAAGAGCTAAGGGTGGAAATTTGAGGTTCAGCAAGGAAAAGTAGTCGAGGAAAAAGAGATTTCTTACTAAATTTGCGAACGCTCCCAAAGACATGATTATGAGAGTACCAGGTCCCGTAATAGGAGCACTACGAGTGGAAGAGTGCTGTCAGCCTCTAACAGGAGGGAGAGAGAGCGGAGAAAAAAGAGACTCACTTCGGACAGACAGCTAAAACGAGCGAACAAAAACGTCGTCAGTTTTCATTCTTCTTCTCGCGATCTCATCACATCGAAACCTACCACAACACTGATCTTGAACTGCAGAGCAATACTCTCCCTGAGTTTCGCCAAATTCAAAAGGGAGAAGTTCGTTAGTTTGAGGGAAGATGCTAGCCGCGGAAGTTCCGAAGGAGTCTGCCAAACAACTCACAATCGATTGACCTGCGCTACAAGCAAAATCCCTCGCGTTGAAGAGTTGCTGAGCGTCGAACCAATTCCCTGGAACTGGTACCATTTTGAAGTTCGAAAGTTGTTCTTTTGAACCTTGTTGAAGTGAAGGGGGAGGACCGGCTAGAGGCGAGGGAGAGTAATGAGAGGTCTTGAGAGGGTTTCGAGAGGGATTGAAACTCGAGAGAAGGCGTGATTGAGTCGAGGGAGAATGAGAAGTGAGAGGAAAGGAGGAGAGAGGATGCGGGGTTCGGAAAAGTTCGAGTCTCGAGGGGCTGAGCCGAAATCACGAGACGGACGACAAGAGTGGGTAACGTCCTCGAGAGGGAGCCTGGTCGGAGTGGACGATTCCGTCGGCAGTATAGCTAGATTTGGCTTCGAACAACGAGTTTCTTGATCGAGGAGCGGCAGTATTTGTGGCTCAATTGAGGATGATGGGGTAGTTGAGTAATAGGAGAGAGGAGGAGCTTGCGAGAGGTGCCGAAGGACGCGGGGGAGTTGAGTGAAAGTCGATTGATTCCCTTCTTTCCCTCGTTTGGGCTGAGAGGGATCCCGTTCACTCCATGTTGGGGAGTATCACGTGGAATCGGTGTACTGTATCGTTGGCCTACATTGCCCAAGGTGTTGTTCCGCTTGATGTAGCGATTCAGACAGAGGAACTCAAACTTGGATCTGAAGCGGAACAGCGAGGAGATGCCTGATGCCGCTGCTAGTGCCTTGTACGGGTACTGTCCAGGGAGTACACTCTGCTAGGGCAAACATAGGTCTTCGAGAGATAGGGGTAGCGGGACAGGAGAAAGAGAGGAAGTTTCGAACTTTCGCTTCGTTCGCGACCACCACAACCTCGATTGAAAAGACTCACACTTACTCGCAAGTACTAGCAACTACAAAAGTCACTATAATCGATCCTTTCAGCGAAGCGCGTCCTCTCTTCAGATTCGCTGTTCTTCAAGACGATCCGTTCATCTACCACACGCCATAACTCCTCGACAACAGCTCGAAGCTTACCAGTCAAATTCTCGGGCCATTAAAGGACTTATCTAGGGGCACCGTAGCAAGTCACAACACGCGTCAAGCTCTTACCGAGGGAGAAACAGCTTGAAGAGGTCCGCTCTCTCTCCACCATCATCAGTTCAGTCAAAACCAAATGTCGAGCGTACTGAGTGAGCGACAGAAGGAAGAACTGTAAGTAGGGCTTCTTTTCCCGAGCGGTAGTGCCAGCTGATTGAAGTGAGGTTGATTGATAGGCATAAATCGTTACTTGACTATCTGAATACGAATGGGTTTCACGAGACGGTTGCTGCATTCAAACAAGAGTCGGGACAGGCAGAGTTTCAACCGGATCCGAAAGCTAAATGGAGTGGATTGTTGGAGAAGAAATGGACGAGTGTAATCAGATTACAGAAAAAGGTTCGTCTTACCTCCCTTTCCTCTCAACTCCTGCTCGCCAACAGCAGTTGACTGATAGTAAGTGGAACAGATCATGGAGTTGGAAACGCGGAATTCTCAATTACAAGAAGAACTAGCTACGGCACCTTCGAAACGACCCTCGGCTTCTTCTCCCGATTGGACCCCTCGAGCACCGGCTCGGTACACTCTCTCTGGTCATAGATCACCAGTGACGAGAGTCACGTTTCATCCATTGTTCAATATCGTCGTTAGTGCGAGTGAGGATTCGAGTATCAAAGTGTATGATTGGGAAACGGGCGATTTCGAGAGAACGGTCAAAGGTCACACGAAAGCAGTACAGGATGTAGATTTCGATTCGAAAGGAAACCTATTAGGTCAGTCTCTCTTTCCCACTTCACTCGCACGCACTCGAGAGGATTGCTCATGTTTCGTGGTGATGTAGTGTCTTGCTCTTCGGATTTGACTGTGAAAATTTGGGATACCAACAACGATTGGAAGAACGTGAAAACTCTTTACGGTCATGATCATTCAATATCTTCTGCGAAATTCTTACCGAACGACGATTTCATTGTGAGTGCGAGTAGGGATCGGACAATCAGAGTTTGGGAAGTTTCAAGCGGGTACGTTTTTTCCCCTTCTGTTTTCTCGCTCGTTGTCAGATCTGAGGCGAAGAAACTGATACGAGCTTGGTGAATAGGTTCTGCGTCAAGACATTCTCGGGTCACACGGAATGGGTTCGAAGTGTAGTGCCGAGTTCAGACGGTCGGCAGTTAGTTAGTTGTTCTTCTGATCACGCAAGTCTACATCAACTTCTCATTGTGCGATGTCAATACAAGAGGGAGAGCTGATCAGGATGGTGAGCTTACAGACTTCACGGATATGGGATGGTCAAACTGGAGAAACGAAATCAGAATTCAGAGGTCATGACAATGTCGTCGAAGTAGCAGTATTTGCTCCTGTCGCTTCATATCCTGCGCTGAGAGAACTAGCAGGAATCGCCGTGAGCCTCCATCCTGATTCGGCATTCGATTGACATTTTTGCTGACAGAATGCTGAGACTTCACAGCCACCAACAGGGAGAGCAGCGGCTGAAGCGAAACAAGTGGGACTGTTTGCAGCGACGGGATCTCGAGACAAGACGATCAAGATTTGGGATTCAGTGAGCGGTCAATGTCTGAAAACTCTTGTTGGTCGTGAGTTTTGCTCTCTCTTTCTCTGTCTCTCGATTAGCTTCTTGACTCATGCGCTCTCTCTCGACAGATGACAATTGGGTACGAGCGTTGATCTTCCACCCTTCTGGAAAATTCCTCATCTCAGCATCCGACGACAAGACGATTCGAACATGGGATTTAGCGAGTGGACGATGTTTGAAAACGGTTGAAGCGCATGATCATTTCGTTACTACTATGGCTTGGGGACGAGCACCTGCTGGAGGTACAGGAGGAGGAGGAGGAGCGAGTAATGGAGTTCAAACGAATGGGAACTCGAATGGTGTCCCAAATCCTGAAACTGCTCAATTCGTCAATGTCGTCGCTACTGGATCTGTCGATCTCACAGTCAAGGTATGTCCCCACTCTATTTCTCTGATGCTCTGAGTAAAGCTGACGAGGTCATTGTGCAGATCTGGACACCGTAGAACTCGCTCACTTCGACGGAAACCTAAACAATATCCTCTTTCGACTTTCCCACCACTACAATCCTCTTACCCCATCACACTCGTTCATATTTGCTTACTGCTACTCCTAACTCTCTGTCATCAACCCTCGCAACACTAGCTATCTAATTCGTATTTCTAGTACCCCAATCTGCAAAATTCAGTTTTTTGATACCTCGCAAATTCGGTTGACTCGTCTCAAGAGAAGTTGTAAGAAGGACTCCGTTCAATGCGAGACTTGACTGGATAAACTCTGTAGGAAAATGTTGCGAAATTCTGAGGGGGCCGCGGCTTCGGCTCCTCCTCTTCTTCCTCTTCCTTTCTCTCCTCAATCTCCCGCTTCTTCGCTCTCCTTCTCGAATCGAATATCATACACAGGTCATTCAAGTCCCCTCAACACCTCTAGATTTAGCTTACAGCTTCTAATCGCCCTCTTTACACCTATCTTTCGTCAAACTTTCGTCAACTCTCCCTCATCAATCACCTCAAACATCAGACGACACCATGAACCCATCAGCAGCTCGACGTGCCGTAGCAGATGTACTCAAGAAGCGTCCAGATGATATTGTCGTGCGTCAATCTCTCCTCATCATCATCTCGCTTCGACTGGCTTTGGCTGACCTCGCTCCCACTTCGATTCCGGATAGATTGTGACTGCTCTTCGAACTCCCATTGGAAAGTTCCGTGGTGGTCTCAAGGACATGCATGCAGAGGTGAGCGAAACCTCCCCCTCTTTTTGTCGGTTGATCATTTTCCGACTGAAACCTCACCCGGTTCTTCATGGAAATACAGGAACTACTCGCACATGTATTGAGGTCGACGAGAGAGAGATTGGAGGGAATGGGAGTGGACGTCAAGGGTGGTGCAGTCGAAGATATTCATAATGGAAATGTATTGATGGAATTGGGAGGTGCGAAGAGTGGTCGATTAGCTTCTCTCGATGCTGGGTATGTTTAATGGATACTCCCGAGCCTGGCACGTCTAGCTGACACTCGTGTCATTTCATCGAACATAGATTCCCTATCGTTTCGGGATTCAAATCCGTCAACCGACAGTGCGCTTCTTCGCTTCAAGCCGTCACGGATATCGCCATCTCGATCAAAGCTGGTCTCATCGATATGGGTATCGCTTCTGGATCAGAGCACATGACCCGAGATTACGGAGTGAGTCGAAACTCTCCCTTTTCCTATCCCGCATCGCGAGCTCATCTTGACTTGAATCATTACTCAGACTCGAGCCATTCCCGCCGGTATCTCTCCTTACATCGCCAAATCGTCGAACCAAGATGCTCAAGATTGTCTCGCTCCCATGGGCTCGACGAGTGAAGCTGTCGCCGAAAAGTACAACATCCCTCGACAAAGACAAGACGAATTCGCAGTCAAATCACACGCAAAAGCGAAGAAGGCACAAGATGATGGACTACTCGCGAAGGAGATTGTTCCCATCAAAGTTCGAAAAGTTACGCCAGCTGAGGGAGACAAAGCAGAATCAATCGAGGAGGTGACGATCTCGAAGGACGAAGGTATTCGACCACAAACAACGATGGAGTCCCTCGCGAAGCTCAAGACCGTCTTCAAAGAGAATGGAACTGGTACCGCTGGAAACTCTTCTCAAATCTCGGACGGAGCCTCCGCTTTAACTCTCGTTCGTCGAGATGTCGCCGAAAAGTTAGGCCTCAAACCAATTGCGAAATGGGTCGGAAGTGCTGTTGTTGGTGTACCTCCGATCATTATGGGTGTAGGACCTGCTTACGCTACACCGAAACTCCTCGAACGATTCGGACTCAAGACTGCAGACGTCGATTTGTGGGAGTTGAACGAGGCATTCGCGAGTCAGTCGTTGATGGTCATGGATACTCTCAAGCTCGATGAAAGCAAGGTCAACCCGAAAGGAGGAGCTATAGCATTAGGGTGAGCCGATCTTCCGAACTGATCTTTGCGAATTTGTCGAAACCAACTCTTTTCGTTCATAGTCACCCTCTCGGAGCTACTGGTGGACGTCTCCTCACTTCTCTCATCACGGAACTTCAACGAACAGGCAAGGATATCGGAGTAGCGACACTTTGTATGGGAACTGGAGCTGGAAAAGCCACTCTCATTGGTGCGCTTTCTGCCTCATCTCTAAGCTTTCTCGCATGCATGCACTGATGCTCGACGTTGGCTCATAGCTCGAGAGTGAATGAGGACAAGGGCGAGAAGTAAAGGTTATTTCAGTCTTTCGTCGTTTTCGTACATTTTTTTGTTTCTTAGTGATTCGTGGGAAACTCGCACTATTCGATACCATTCGCGTCCACTTTGTGATCCCTTGGGAGTCAAACGAGAGTCGCTAGTAGATGCAGCCGAAAAAGGAAGCCGTCGCCCAACTTTAGACGAGAGGGCAACCGCTCTCAATTTCTCGATTTTCACTCTCTCTCGACCGCACATAATCCTGTGGAGTTCCCGTTCAGATGACAGTCTCTTCAGAGGCTACGGTAGATAGTCAAGCCACCGCTGGACCGCCGGCACGCTCGCTCGCTTCTCGCCTCCACCTCAAACATCTCATCTTCGGAAGGCAAGATCAAGCTTTCAACGGACAAGCAGAGAAACAGGAAGGGCGTCAGGATATAGATAAGGCTCTGAGGAAAGATTTCGGGTACTTACCGATCCCTCGACGGTGTCATTTCGATGAGAAATTCAAGTTTACAACTTCCCTCAACGTTATGCTCGCTATGACTTCGACTCTGACAGTCGCAAACATCTATTGTACGTCCTCTCTGATCCCGCTTGTACTCTTCGCTGACTGGAGGTTATCGTAGATCCTCAACCTGTGGGTCCAACGTCGAAATTGGATTGAAACGGCGGCTCACTCTTCATCTCCTCTGCAGATTCTCGTTCAATTGTCCGAAAGATACGATGTCACCTACGATAGAGTAACCCTCGTGACCTCCTTGATTCAGGCAGGCTATCTTTGTGGAGTACGTCGAAATTCTCATCGTTTTCTATCGTCGTGCAGTTTACTAATCTCGTTCCCCTGTCAGCTGGTCTTCATTACACCTCTCGGCGATCTCGTTCGACGTCGTGGATTACTCCTTCTGCTCGTCCTGTGTACTGCCGCAATCTCGCTAGGTCAAGCACTCGCACCGAATTTTGCAGGATTCGAAGCACTCTCGTTTATTCAGGGTATCGTCACTGTATGTCCACCCCTATCCACCTCGAATCCCTAAGCTCACGAGACTCTCTGAAACCGCAGGTTACTCCCCAGATCCTCAACCCTCTCACCGCAGATCTCGCTCCGCAACATCGAAGGTCAACGGCAGTTTCCATCACTGTCAGTGGATTGATCTTGGGAATGGTTTTAGGTCGAGTGTTCTCCGGTATTCTCACGAGGTTCACAGCGTCTCCTAATAATATATATTACTTCGCATCGGCTACTCAATTCTCCCTCCTCTTCTTACTCTACTTCTTCCTACCCGACTTTCCCAAGAAACGAACTGGCCTCAATTACTTCGAGATCCTCTGGAGGTACGCTCATCTGTCTCTCTGTTGGAACCACTTGAGTTCGCTGACCATTTCCTCGTGAATGTCTTCAGTATGGTCAAATTATTCTTTACACAACCCGTTCTCATGCAAGCTTGTTTCGTCGGTCTATTATCTTGTGCCATCTTTGTTAGTTGGTGGACATCCCTCACTTTCCTCCTCAACGACGCTCCATTTCGCTACAATACGTGAGCTCCATCCATTCCCTCGTCTGAACTCATGAACGAACCTGACTCTTTCGATGCTATACCTAGCTTCGAGATAGGGCTTATGGGAGTAACTGGAGTTGTCGCAGTAGCGTGGGCACCATTCGCTGGGAGGTTCACCGATCGATTGAACCCTTGGGTTGTCTCATTCGCAGCCTTAATTGGTCAACTCTGTACGGGAGCAATCGCGATTGGTGCTGCTGGACTCAATCTTGCGCCAGTCATCATTGTCTGTATTTGTGAGTAGCGTCATTCGTCGATTCAAGAGGGGAAAAGGGGACTGAAGAACTTTGTGCGGAATGATGAGTCGTCGATGTGTTTCAGCAAACGATGACTCTCGGTCAGCAAGCAAGGATCTACGCGTAAGTTGTCAAACAGTTTTCCCAAATTCCGACAGAATACTGATCCTCTCAGCTTCGTATTAACAGCATTGATCCTCTGAGTCGAGGTCGAATCAACGGGTCCGTTCTTTCGTTTCTGTTTCTGCCTCTTCTTCAACCTGAGTTGACACCACTCCTTCCTTCCAATAGGGTATACATGGCTTTCGTCTTTGCCGGTCAAGCTACGGGTTCAAGTGCAGGACCTAGGTTGTTCCTAAGATTCGGTTGGAGAGCGTGTTACGCACTTCATCTCGGATTCAACGTGCTCGCCTTATTGATCCTATTAGCGAGAGGACCTAGTGCGAAGGGATGGATAGGGTGGAGTGGGAATTATAGTTTGAGGAAAGCGAGAGCGAGGGAGGGGAAGGAAGGGGAGGAAACGGTCGTCGAACTGGAGAGGAAGGAAGAGAAAGAGGAGGCGATAAGTGTCGAGGAAGGGGAGATGGGATTGAAGGGTGTGGAAAGGCCAGAAATAGTGGGAGAGGATGCGCTTGCGAAGGGAACAGAGGAGGAGAATCGACGGACGAGTTCAAGTTGATGGATCCGCTGTAGAATGTAGACTCATATGTGTTATCTCCTTGTTGTTATATCATTTTCATATCGTATCGTTCTCGTCCATTTGAGATTCTGCTTGCGAGACCAAGTTGCGAATCTACTTTAACTTTCGACTCCAACCATGTCAACTCATCGATCCCGGCTACGATGAACGATGATCAAGGATCAGACTATGGGTCTGAATTAGACTACACGGATTTAACACTCCTGGATCGACTAGATGCGTTACCATCATCAACAAATGAACCTCATCAAGTCATTCAACAACGCGTCACGCAGCCTGGGGAGCTCCCTAGATCGAGTAGAGAACAAATAGAAGCTATCGCAATAGAGCTACAGCCGCAGGAGAAGGAGGTAGAGGAGAACAAAAGGAGTTTATGGTTAGTCTCTCACCTTCTGCTCAATCTTCTAGTTATTATGTTGAAGTAGCAATGAGAACACAGGGAGAGGTATAGGAAGCGGAGAGGATGGGGAGCTTTGAGTGTTTCAGATTTCGCTAGTCCTACTTGGTGCGAGGTGAGTTCGCTTTCCACTTATTACTCTCTCCCTCCTGCGTATGTTGATGAAATCGCTCACAGTATCAACACACCTACCGACTCGCTTCGAAACCCTGGCTCCCACCCCTCGAACGCCCAGCAACGATCACGACCTCGAAAGGACTCTCAATTTCAATCGACTCTACGAAAACAGTCAAACGGGAGCGAGTATTAGTCGGAGGAACCAAAATTCACGCAAAAATCGAAAGGAGTGTCATGGGAGATGTGGAACAGATCAAGGTTGAGACGGAGGGCAGCGAAAGTTGGTGGAGTTTGAGGATTTTGAACACGATCGTTTCGTTGATGATTCTGATCGAGAAGGGAAGAGTCGTGAGTACTGCACTCTCGTCTTACTCAATATTGAACCGAAGCTGAGTACGTGATAGTGCTGTTTTGCAGCGAGAAGTACCGGTCGTTGGATTCGTAGGAGATCATTTAGTTTTCGGAGTTATCGACGAAATCGACAGAAGAGAGATCACCATCCCACCACTTCCAGTCGCTTCCACCTCGACCTCGGTACCAGTTCCTTCGACTCCTCAACCAATGAAATCGAAATCATCTCCCTCCAAATCGAAGTCCACGTGCTCTTCCAAGAACGCCTCGCCCTCAAAGAAGAATGGTCAATCGACTCTGCACGCGTTCTTCTCTCCTTCACCTACCAAGCCCAACCCATCAAACGCTTCCGACAAAGGCAAGGGCAAAGCTGTTGAACCAGAGTCGAGTTTTCGATCAGACGATGCATTCATGGATCTGACTTCTGACGACGACGCAGCCGATCTCGCAGCTTTAGCAGAAATCGAAGAACTCGAAAGGATCCGAAACGAGCCTGAGAAACAACCAGAGAAGAAAACGAGATGGGGTTATGTCATTTCAGACACCAAGACTCGGTGAGTTCTCTGTCTATTCCATCTCACTCCCGCTGACTGACGAATGTGAGCACGCCTAGATTCAATCGATCGCTACCACCAGAATCTGATACTCTTTCCTCACGACTCCAACTAATGCTCTACCACCGACTCTTCACCTCTCTCCTTCAACCCGAACCTCCTCCCTCCCCTAGCCCTAGCCCGTCTTCTCTCCTTTCCACTCACTCCGACAAAATTCTCCCATCAGGTTCTTTCCCCTGGTCGAAACTCTACGAGAAATTATCCCTCTCCCCCTCGTTATCACTCCCTCCTACTTTCCTCTCCGCAATCGAACCCATCATTGTTGGATCAGAACTTGAAGAGCTACTGGGAGAGGCAAAGACGTTGGGTGATTTCGTTATTGCTTTGGGAAGGGTTGGGAGAATGCTGCGAGCGAAAGAAGGAGAAGGGGAGGTGTTGGAGAGGGAGTGCGAGATTAGTTATGTATTGAGAGAGGAGGAGGGTGGGAAGTGGAAAGGAAGGAGGAGTGCAAAGAAGAAGAAAGGGAAAGGGAAGGTAGATGAGATGCAGCGAGATGAAGAAGCGGATCTTGAAGCTGCTATCAAACTGAGCTTACGAGATTCGCGCGGGAAAGAAGACGATCACAAGCTCGGGCAAGGTTTGAAGGAACTCGAGCTCTCGAATCCGTTGGAAGAGGAAGAAGAAATAGAGGATTCTCAATTACCTTTCCTTGCGAACCCTTCCTTACCTCTACCTTTCGATTTACCACCTCCTTCAGTATCTCAACAGTCGACAGATGGCGTAATGGAGGAGGACGGACCAGTTTCAGTGTTTTCGCTACCGACGAATTCTCAGGCGAATCAAGAGGGAGTGGCACCGAGACCTGCGATGACGTTGAGATCTAGATCGAACGGTCGTTACAATCTACGACAGCAGAAACCTATCGCCTCAGCTTCGAAATCTACTTCGACCGCTTCCAATCCTCGCTCAATGTCTCCTCTCGAACGGCCTCAAGCTAGCTCTAACACGTCCCCTTCGCGTCTGCCCGTCACAACCGACTCGGTAATCTCAACTATCCCTCCTTTGACGAATCCTACCTCCTCTCCCCCTTCTCCCACCTCACCAGTCTTAATCGGTACCTCTCGCTTCCCACTCCAGCTTCCTCTCCTCTCCTCCCACTTATCCCGCACGCTCTCCTACTGGACCGGACAAAGAGAGCCTGTCGGAGTCTCCATCGATCAGGTCAAGCGATGTCGGACTTGCGAATTCGAAGATGGGTGCGAGTGGAGAGAGGGGAAAGCGAGGGAAATGGAGGAAAAGGGGAGGGAGCGGAAGAGAGTGAGAGAGGAGGAGGATGAACGGAGGAAGGGAGTCAAGAGGAAGAGTGTCGAGGTCGAGACAGAAGTGGAGAAGGAATATTGACGAAGGGATGTGATCTTGTTTTTTTTTGCTTGTGAAGAATATCGAAGTAAAATTCTTTGTTGTTGTGCTGCTATTTCACTGTTGTTATCGATCATCCTGACCCTCAGAGATACTCCTCGCAATAATTTCTTCTCCTTTCCAAATCTCCCTGATCATCCTCAACCACTCGCTAACTTCCTTCACCTCTCGTTTCTCTTCGTCTTGTAACCCTTTCTCCTCTTTAATCCACTCCATCTCGATCTCATCACACCTTTTGACACCTTCTTCGCATTCAACAAGGAGGTTCTTTGCGATCGCTTTCAAACTCGCTTGAACTTTCTTCTCGTTCATATGAGAGACTTGATCGATGGATCCAGAGAGGAGGTCGTAGAATGGTGCGAGTGACTCTGAGGAGAGGCTGAGGGAGGAATGGGAGGGTAGTCGGAGGTGGAGAAGTCGAAGTGCGATGAGGACTCGCCAAGAGGGTGAGGGAGGGTGAGATTGGAATGTCATGTCACTGCGAGAACAGACTCACTTCAGCATCCCGGTAAGAAGAGGAGATGAAGAAGCATCGAGAAACTCACCCCCAGTAATCAGCATCTTTGAGAACTCCAATCTTGAGCTTCCCTTCTTCACCTTGACTTTCGAACAATCCTTCGACATACCGATCGACATTGAGCGAGTTGTATTCGTTCCCCCTAGATCCTTCTTCGTCATCGTTACCGATGATGAATCCATACTCGCTTAGCAAGAACGAATCGTCGTGTCCTCCGTAAGAGAACGCCAATTCCTCTCCTTTGTTCACTTTCTGATCAGGGGAAGAACGAGATGGAGTCGAGAATGTGAGAGCTGTTGTTGTCGGGTGAGGACAGGTTTGGAGTGAAGGTCGGTGATTGATCATGTCGATTACGGGAGCCAAAGTTAGGTTGTTTTCTTTCTTCGTGCTGACGGAGGACGGGAGGTCGAAGTAGATGCAACGAGTGTTGACTGCGTCAACCGAGGAGATTCAGTACAAATCAGCGATCTATGACAGGAATGCAGTGTGGGAGACTGACCGTTCAACCATCCGAGTAAAAAGTCAAAAAAACCAAACCGTTCATCTTCTCCCAATTTGTTTCCATTCTGTGATGTTTCCTCAAAGCTATGTCAGCTAGTTGAACAGCAGCCGTAGTTGTAGAAGACGCTCACCCATACTCTCTGTACCTCCTTCCAATCCTTCCCAAAGCGTTTCTCAATCTTCTCCACCCTTTCCCTCACTCCTGTTCCCATGAGGTCCAACAATTTCCCATACCTCTTCCTTCTCTTCACCTCTACCTCCTTCCTCTCCTTCATCGAGATATCCTCGTCATCAATCCCATAGTCCAGCTCGAGTTTGGAATGAGATTTCGAAAGGATCCACCAAGTCAAAGGATGTGAAGGGAAGGATCTAGGCAGACTCGCGATAAATGGCCAATATTTGTCTCGGTTCTCCTTCTCTTTCCCTTTGCCTTTACTTGGTTTCGAGGCGGGAGAAGAGAAGAGATGTTTTCGGAATTGGAGGGCGAGGTGAAGGGAAAGGAGTTGGGTCGCGTTCAATTGACCCTGCGTGAAGGGGGAAGGGTAGAGTGGGATGAGGGTCTGGAGGTTGAGTAATGCTTGATTCGGGATCGAGATGAGGAGACTTGAAGGCTGAAAAGGAATTACAGGAAGATCAGTGAATCTCAACTATAAGAACTGAAGATTGGACGAAAAGCTTACGGGCAGGTCAGTACGAGCTACAAGACCCCTTCCAGCTATGTATTTGCTCAATGTAGTCAGTAGCTGCAAGTAGACTTCGTTTTCAAGATGAAGGTTGCTCACCAGAGTTGTGGACTAGCTCCGTGTTCTTTTCTACTACAGAGCCATCCAATTGATCTAACCAGGCCAGTAGCGAGGTCCAAATCGGGTCGAAGTTGGTTGACATGTTGAGGGAAAGAGAGGAAATCGGTTGAAGAGCGGGTTGTCTACAGTCTCTTGACAGCTTAGACACCGCAGTCTGAATGATCTTATTGGGAGATACGATCCTCAGGAGGGAGAAGCGGAGAATGAAGCGGAAAGAACGAGTCGCAACTCGAAGATGTCTTTCGCAAAATTTACAAACTACCTTATTTCATGATTCGATCATCTGATTCAAGCCTTAAGCGCAGCATCACAGAGTTCAGTCAAAGCTAGTACCGCCTCCTCCTCTCCTTTGCGTCCGACGATCTGTAGACTGACTGGTGCATCTTCGAAAACGACGGGATCGTCTGTCAAACGAGAACGGGCCTCAGGTGAGTAAGCAAAGGGGGAAGAGACGACGAGAACTCAGCGCTGACTTACACCGTTCGTAGTTGACCTTGTCGAAATCACACTTGAACTCGTGAGCATCAACTTGGACATCCTCCTTCGTGACTTTCGTAACGGGGACAATTCCGACCGATTGATCCGTCATGTTGAACATTCCAGTGTACCTGTAACGGGGCCAAGTCTATCAGGTTCGCCCGGCAACTGTGTACGAATCACGAGTGAAGATCCGAGTAAGCGTACCCAATGTATTGTTGAGAATCATGAGTGAACGAAGTGTAAGGAGCGACAGGAGCGATGAGAGCGTCGATAGGTCGTCCAGTTCCAGTCGATTCAGCAGTCCCCTCCCACGCATTCAGCTGTTGAGTGATGAAAAGTTTGCGACGGAGACAGAGTTGCCAATATTCGTAGGTCGAAAGCTCTTTCGCATCGGCTGACAGGATTCCGTTCAGGTTGGGTTCACCGGAGAGTGCGACGGCTTCGGCGATATCTCGTCCTCCATCGGCTTCGAAAAGTGCAGTTACGATTTTCCTGCCTTCATCAGCATCAGGTGGGGTGTAATCGACGACTGCAGAGGAATGGAGGGGTTCAGCACAGATCCGAAGCCATACGAAGGAATACAGTTGGCGCACCAGTATGACCTTGAGCCTCGAGTTTTTCCTTCATGATCTTCATTCCTCGAACGATCGGAGGAGTAGGAGTGACTAATCCATCGGTCCACATCATACCGAAGCAGAGCTTCTTTCCTCCATTGTGTTCCTCCAATTCGTACTGAGATTCACTCCATGGTCGATGCGAAGCGTTCGGGTCGTAACGCCAGGGTTCTCCAGCGAGAACAGCTTGAACGAAGATCTTGAGAGCCGAGACGGAGGTCGACAACGGCCCCAGGACTGAGTTGATAGCTTCAAAGCCCTCCATACTGTTGGTTGCACCTCCATAGGGGATGCGGTGGTAAGAAGGTCTGAGCCCGTAAAGGCCGTTAAATCCAGCTGGAATACGAATCGATCCTCCGATGTCTGATCCTACGCCGAGGGGCGAGCCTCGCATAGCGATGAGAGCTCCTTCTCCTCCTGAGGAGCCACCAGACGAGAGATCGCGGTCGTGAGGCATGACGGTTCGACCGTACAAGTTGTTGATCGTTTCTCCCGACATCAAAGCCTGTGGATCTCTAGGATCAGTCCGTTGTATCGACGTGTACGAGAGATTGTACGTACTTGAGGAACGTTTGTGAGGCAGTAGATGACAGCACCTTGCTTGAGTAAGAGATCGACGAGAACTGAATTCTTTTTCGCTTTCCTTCCGATCCAACCGACGTAACCCATATTGATCTCTTTTCCCTCGACATCGATTTGACACTTGAGACTGATGGGTAGACCGTGAAGAGCTCCCGTCGATTTGCCATTCTTCTTGAATTCAGCGTCGAGATGTTTCGCACGGGCGATTGCATCTTCAGCGAAAATGTCGGTGAGGCAATTGGTGAGTTCGTGGGCAACGACTGCTCGGTGGATGAAGGCGCGCTAGGGGAAAGGGCTCGTGTGTCAGCTAAAGGTGATCTTGACGAAAATGCGAAAATTGAGCGCCATACAGTCACTTTCTCACTCGTCCATTCTCCAGCATTGAGTTTGCCGAGTAGCGTATCAACATCCGATTCGGTCACTTCCAACTCGTCTTTGCTCAAAACATTCTTAGCTAGACTCATGACGTTCTTCTTCTTCTTTCCCTCTACCTCAACTTTCGGATAGCCCAAATCATCGATCTTGCTTTGAAGTTCGGCTCGTTTGCTTTTGACTGCTGTTTCCCAACTAGACATGGCGTTTGCGAGGTCTCTGGAAGGTTAGGAGAGGGAAAGGGGAAACAGCGAGATGGTGGGGATTGGAAATCCAATCGATTATCGGAACATGCGGAGCTGCCGATGGGAGTAGCTCATTTAGCCGCTGTAAAGCGATAAGCTACAGAGGGTTCCCTTCTAGTCTGTCGGGTGAGTTTCTGGTTCGAGAAAAGCCCTTTTTGACCTTATCGCGCTCCCTCACTGACTTG
>Ga0308169_10000984_pt1 | contig 36128 bp, 37 predicted proteins | sample PhyBR1_2_FD_202139 | JGI IMG/M metagenome (GOLD analysis project Ga0308169, IMG submission 202139) | Phyllosphere microbial communities from UC Gill Tract Community Farm, Albany, California, United States - DLSLSB.R1 | ecosystem: Host-associated > Plants > Phyllosphere > Unclassified | place...
CCTTGTCTTCTTCCTCTCCAGTATGCGTCTCTCGTTCGGTATAGATCCGTTTGTTCTCGTCTGGTTGCTCAGGTTCTCCCATTTTCCTCCCTGTCGATCCTGATTCCTCGGTTGAGGAAGGTTCGTCTTCGTTTGTTGCTGCGGTTGAGGAGGTCGAGGGTGGTAAGGGGGATTTGGAGGATGGGGTGGAAGGGACACTGGCGAATGCAGAGGGAGCGGCAGAGTAAGAAGAGAATGCAGATGAGGGGGTTCCGAATCCTCCTCCTCCTCCTCCGAGTGGTGCAGACTTCTTTGCTGTAGATGAAGCGAATCCGGATGTAGAGGCGAAAGCAGAGAATGGAGAGTTTGACGAGAGGGGTTTAGCAGCGGGAGTCGAAGGGGCGAGAGTTGAAGAAGAAGGAGTAGATGATGTGGTAGAGTTGGAGATAGTTTCGGTTTTCTTCGCTAAGGGAATCGAGCTCGACAGGAAAGGGGATGCGGAAAAGGCGGTTTTCGTTTTGGGTTTTTGGGATCCGATGGGAGCGGGAGCTGGGGGAAGAGGTTGAGCTTTTGCTGGTGTAGAGACAGATGCGAAGGGAGAAGAGGTCGAGGAGAACGAAGAGAACGAAGATCCTCCACTCCCAGTGTAAGGAACGAAAGATGTCTGTGAGATGGCACGATTTCTGGAAATCAGCAGATTGCTCGTGTCGCAGATTCTCAGCTTAGCTCAACTCACAGACTTGGCAGCTTTCGTTTCAGGTACCTCTTGAGCGACTTGCGCAGTCTCAGCCGCCGTATCAGCGATCTCGGTATCCTCCTTCTGAATCTCCTTCGCAACCTCGTTGACCTCCGCCGCGACTTTCGGTCTACCAGTCAGCTCAGCCTGTTCCTTCTCATTGACCTCCTCTGCAGACTTGCTGACCTCTGCCGCGACTTCAGCAATCTCGGTATCCTGATCCTCTTTCTTCTCTTCTTGATCTCCCAACCTCGCCGCAGTGACCGATACCTCGCTCGCCACCTCTGCAGCTTTCATCTCCTTATCTTGTTCTTCCTTCCCTTCCCGTGTAGTCAACTTTGATTCCTCTTCTCCCGAAACTTCAGCAATATCAACATCTTGCGATTCACCTTGTCCAGATCCGGATGCTTTCATAGCTGCGACTCGCTCTCGAATGTGTTTCGTCTCTTTCCCTTCTGTCGATGGGACCTTGTCTTGTTTGATAGTGGTCGCTGGAGTCGAAGGAGGAAGAGCAGAGGATGAGGGAGGTGGTGTAGTTGATTTCCCATTCTCTTGATCAGATTGTGGTGAACCTTCCCCTTCGCGAGGAGTGTCGTCATCTTGAACTCGTCTGTGAGACCTCTCAACGATCTATCAGCTATAAGAAGCGATAGAGAGAGTTGCGATTGTGCTCACCCTTTCTTAGCGAGTGGAGTTGAACTAGTCAATCCTTTCGGTTCACCTTCTTCACCCTGATACATTACTCACAGAGTCTCATTAGTACTCGCTCTAGCAGTCTAGCCTGAGAGAGAGGGAGATGGAGAGGGTTTGTTCACTCACTTTGGGAGTACCAGGATCCATAGCTGCTCTCGTCCTCTTCTGATGTCTAGGTCTATCATCCGATTGATCTATCATGCCTTCCCCCATCGTCAGTAGTGTGAAGAGAGAGAGGGAGACAGAGAGAGAAAGAGACGGACCAGTGTTGGTAGACGATGAGGGAACCGCTGCTGTAGTAGTAGATGTCGCCGTATCCTCAGACTTTGATGTTGGATCTGCCATATTCAGTGGTGTGAGGTGCAAGTCGAACAAGTGAGAGAGCAGAGAACGAAACTCGCTCGACCCAAGCGAAAGAGGGGGGAAAGTCAACATCTCTCTACCAGACGCGCTGAGTGATCGGATAGCAACCTAGATCGTATAACAATGAACTGAATCCAATAAGGCAAAAAAAACTATGCGAAAAAGAAAGCGAGATACGAAAAACTACAAATTCTCAAAAAACGACAAATCATCCTGCGATAGAGGTCCAGAGTTACCTCTACCTGGTGGAGGTGGTGGAGGTGTCTTGACTCTATTGAAGGGAGTAGCTCTCGCCGTCAATGAAGGAGCAGAAGGAGCGAGAAATTGGGGAGGAGGCGAAGTTGAGACAGGTCTCGAAATCGGTTGAGACGAGGGAGGTGGTGGTCCCAAGAGATTGTTCCTCTGCGAGAGAGGCTGAGAGGGAGGCGGTGGAGGGGCGAGGGGCAGAATTGGGGTGGTGGAACGAGATGGATTCGAAGAGGTCGAGGGAGAAGCGACGAGCGAAACGGGGGATCGGATTCGAGTCGGTGAAGCGGATGAGATCCGAGGAACCGGAGAGGCGAGAGATGTGCGTTTAGAAGCTGCTGTTGTTTTGGGGAGGAGAATCGAAGGGGCACGTTGTGAAGAAGAGGCGGGGAGAGGAGGAGTCGGGATCGATGACAAGGGAGGTTTCGGGATTGAGGACGTGACAGAATCGAAGAAAGCGTCGAAAGAATCGTCTTCTGTATCCGTCTTTGAGGGTTGCGATGTAGCGGATAAAGCTGGGAAAGAGATATTCGAAGTGGGTCGTTTCAAACTGGACGATGATGAAGCTTGTGGAGGATTTCGTGGCGGGGATGGCTCTGAGAGTGGATCGAAAGGATCGAAAGGCTTGCTGCTTCTCGATTTGGTGGTTTGCGGTTTGACGGGTGCAGTCGAGAAAGCTCCTAACAACCCTCCAAAGTCGTCCTCAGGTGGAGCAGTCGGTACTCTCGATCTACTCTTGAGACTCCCTTTCCCCTTCGACTTGTCCCCAAAGAATCCACCCAGTGCATCGTCCATATCCTGTTCCTCTTGCTGACTTTGATTCGCACTCGAAGAACCTAATCGTCCAGATCCGAGTGCATCGAAATCTTCGTCTTTCCAGGTCGGTTGCTCTTGTTTCGCCGGTCTGGACGCTTCACCACTAGATCTTGCTGAACCAGCATCAGAGGAAGCAGCAGCAGGTGCGTTCTTCTTGAATCGACTAAACAACCTTCCAATCGTTCCAACCTGTTGATCTTCCGTCTTTCCCGATTCTGCATCTCCTCCAACTTCCTGTGCTCCAACAGTATTCGCTTCATGACCTTCTTCCTTCTTCTGAGCATCACCTCCACCGCTTCGACCCCACCAAGAGCTTTTCGCAGGTGCGTTTCTCCCCGGTGCGTCCAGATCGTATTCATCCCCTTGATGACCCTTCCCAGCCTCCTCAATCGAAGTCATCCCATCCTTCTCCTTCTCCCGTCCCGTATACCCAAACTTTGCATTCCTGAGAGAGCTAGTAGTCCCTTTCAAAGTTTCATTTGATTTAGCAGCGGTCTTGTCTAATCCACTTCGGAAGTTCGGGAACAAGGTCGGAGTCAACTTGAAGAGTGATGGTAAAGGTGTATCGTTTGTGATGGGAGGTTCTGAAGCGGGAGGTTCAACGGATTCGGATAATCTAAAGAGGAGAGAAGGACTTGGAAGTGAGCGTTAGGTGAGTTGTGCTTTTGACAGCATTTGAGAGCGAGATTTTGTGAGCTTACACATCAGGTTCTGGAGGTGTCAAGTCGGGTTCGAATTGGTTTGTAGAAGGATTCCAATTCTGTTTGGCGAAATTTCGAGAATCGTCTTTCAAACCATTCACATGCGCCGCTGACTGTCGACACCGAATACCGTCAGTGGAACTACCGGTCACGCTGAAAAGGGAATTTGAGTGACTGACGATAGATTTCCCACCGGCTGATCCTCCATTCGTCCAACTTTCTTCACCCCTCTCTGCAGCCTCCTCAGCTTCCCTAACTTTCCTCTCGATTTCCTTTTCAATCTCTTCCCTCTCACCTTGTTCCCACATCCTTTCTTTCTCTTGTCGTTCCTCCCAGCTCGTAGCAGCTCCCCAGGCTTCCTCTCCATCTCCAACTGAATCTTTCCTCTCATTGTTCTGAGATCCTGCGAATAAATCGTTGACTGAAGGTAGGGGCGGTGGGGGTGAGAGGTCAGGTTCGTCAAGAGAGCCTGGATCCCATGTCGTGTGAGAAGGTTTTGGTGCGGTGGGAGAAGAGGGAGAGGTAGATGAAATGGAGAGATTCGCGATCGGTGGTAGAGGTGGAGTTGAAGGTGCCCATCCTCGATCATCCTCTACATCTTCATCCGCGTTCTGTACAGCCTCTGCTCTTCCATTCGATTGTATTCGAGAGTCGTCTTCGAGGTCGAGAGGTTCCGAAGTTGATGATTCGAAATGCGCTTCTTCTGGCTCAATCGACGGCAGTGCTGCTCTAGGTAGTTCAGGTGAATCCCTCCCTGCTCCCCAAGCATCACCAATTGATTCTTTCCTCTCTATTGTTCCCTCCTCATCTCTTAAATCAGCCCTCCCTCCATTCCCACCACCGAATGATCCATACTCCTCTTCTTGATCGACACTAGTTCCCCATCCACCACTTGTATCGTCTGTTCCCCAGGATGAATTGAAACGAGGAAGTTCGGTTGAAGGAGGCGAGTAATTAGAGGTGGAAGGTTTAGGCGGTGACGATGAGGACGAAGGGAATGATGGCGCTCCCCAAGGTGAATCTTCGTCCATTCAGCGGGGACAAGAGAGCGAGTTGAGAGGCAAGTGATGCAAAGTTGAAGCAAAGAAACTTTCGCAAACATTTCCCAAGTTCGCAGAAGCAGATCGTCTCGCTCTGAACTCCCAATTCTCGCGCTACGAGCTCACGGACAGTTTATTTACGGATAACGATAGTTTCGTTCATTTTCAGTGAGCGCAAGATTCGTCTATAATCTCGCAGCGACCCTCAATCCCTCGATCAACATTTCTTTATCCTCCTCATTATCCGTATAGAACAGCCACTCTTCCTCGTCCTCGTTGAGTATAACCTTGAAAGAGTGTGGAGGAAGAGGTTCGGAGGGACGAGGAATGATGGATCCGATTGAGGAAGACAGTAGAACATCGATCGGTTTAGAGGAATCCTGTGAGCGATCTCGAACACCTCAGCTACTCCTCGTTCTGAATAGCTACAGTGATAAGACACGACCTACAACTTGAGACTTTGATAAAGATAGAGCAGTCCCTCGTAGTTCGTAATATCTTCTCCTCCAAAGCTGTGAGCTCCCACCGAGCCCTATCAGTCTCTGCGCGTTATTGACTGATGGAAGTAAGAGACTCACCATACTCCCTGCGCCCTGAACACTCACCTCACCTTGCAGCATAACCTGTCCACCTTCCCTCTTGACTCCCAACTCCCTTTTCCTCTCTTCCCTCACCCTGATCCTCTCCGCCTCAACCCTCCTAACCTCCTCTTCTGCCCGCAGTTTACGTTCGAGCTTCTCCCGCTCAACCATCAATCTCATTTCTTCTTTCGCTCTCAACGTCTCCTGTCTCTCCCTCTCAATCCGAATCCTCTCTTCCTCCTCAAACCTCACCCGCTCTTCCTCTTCCTTCTCCGATCTCAATCGCTCCTCTTCAGCTAGCTTCTCCGATCTCAATCGCTCCTCTTCTTCCTGCTCGATTCTTTCTCGTTCTCTCTCCTCATATTCTTTCCTCCTACTCTCCTGTTCCTTCTCCAATCGAATCTCTTCCAACCTAACCCGTTCCCTCCTGATCTCCTCATCCTCGACCTCTCCTTCGTTCTCGTCAGATCCATAACTATCCAGAATCGCATCCTCTTCAGTTCCCTCATCCTCTGATTCTTCGGGTAATGATCCTTCGGTCGAATGATAGATGGTGTCACGATTCGAGGGGTTCAGCATTGAGAGTGCCGCTGGAGATTCGCTAACAGGTCGGACTCGAGATGTTGATGAAGGAGGAGGGACGAGTTCATTGAACTGACTGATCTGATCGGGTTGAGGAGAGTTTGAAGGGGATCGAGCGATGGGAGCCAAGGAGAGAGGTGGACCTTGTTGTGTAGTAGTTTGGGTTCTGTCGTTTTGGGGTCGTCGAGGTGCGGGTTCTGAATGATCGGTCGAGTCGGTGGAATGGGTCGTTCCTGTTGAGAGACGGGTTTGACGTGGGGTTACTGAGGAGGGAGGAGGGGAGAGGGATGAGCGTGGTGTGTCGTCATGATTGTCGAGAGGATTCGAAGTGCGATCGAGAGCTGGAGAAGGTTGCAAAAGGTAAGGGGATGGTGGTTTCTCAGGTAAAGCAGGAGGTGGTGAGGAATCTCTGTTGAACTCCCTCGATCGAGAGTCAGAGGGAGCCTCGTACTCGTGATACAAATCGAATTGAGGTGAGTCCTTTTCCAACGCTTTCCCTTTCCCTTTACTCAACGAATCTTTCGGCGCTAGTTGTTGGATCGTCGAGCCAGCAGATACGAATGATTGATCGAGTGTCGAGGCTGGTGGACTGTGAGAGGAGGAATGGTGGGAATGGCTTTGGGAAACGGATCGCGAACGTTGTTGTTGGGATGAGCGGGGAGTTGAGGACGGGAGAGAAGGGAGACGGAGAGAAGAGCGAAGGTAGGAGAGCTGGAAGTCCGAGGGTGAGTTGGCGAGGTATAACCCGTGATGCGACTAGAGAAGAAGAGCATGAAGATGAGTTTGGCTTCTCGCACGCCGACGTTGAGCGAGTACATACCTTGAAGACGTTGGTAAGGAATCTCGAGTGTACCAGAGCTCTCGCTGCGTGTACCCGAAATCCCCATCAGTCTCGTGATCAGGCAGAAGGGAAGTGAAAGGAACAAACCTCTTTTGACGCCTTTGACCTCTTCCGGGATCATTGTCCAGAACAACACCCTCCCCTCTATTTTCACCAGGCCGTACTGTACTTCATTTTCCGCCTGTTCGTGAATCGAATTCTCCGACAAAGTGAGGACAGGTTCGCTAAATGAGGAGAGAAAGGGACCCTAACGATGTTCTCCCTCAGTTGATCGGACCCTCCTGATCCCGAAGCATAGCAGTGTAGTTTGTGAGGTGTTCCCTCATATCCGAACGAGCACCTAGTTCGATCAGAGAGGGTCAGGTGCACGAGGTTCGGATGTTTACTGATCAAGAGAGAAGAGCCTACCAGTCTATGGGAGAATCTCTAGATAAGATGGTATGATACAACTGCTTTATTCTTTGATCTGACAAGTCTAAAGACATCGTAGCTGTCGTGAAGGTGAAGAGTCGGAACCAAACGAGCGAGTTCGCTTTTTCTCTCTCACTCTTCACTAGCTAGCTTCGGATCAACTCGGAATGAATAACAATAGACTAGAAACGCGAAGTACAACAACTGAACACTCTATCTAGACCAGCTAAACCCAACCCGCCCTCGCTCCTCTGCCGACTCCGACTCCTTCAAACTTCTTGACTACACTCCCAGGCTTCACCATTCTACTCACGAACCCACTCGGTACACTCGGAACTGGAGGAGTATCGCCCCTCATAGCTACAGGTTGTCTCAACGAGGTTGTCGAAGTCGAAGGTTTCAACCTTGGTAATCTCGAAACTCCAGTCGATTGAGAGGCTTGAAGTGGTCTCAACGGTGCACCACCTCTTCGAACCGGTACTTCGACCTCCGCCTCCTCCTCCTCCTCTTCGTCCGTCGAATCTTCAAAGATCAAATCCAACGCGCAAACGTAATTCTCCCCTTCCTGCTCTCCTCCTTCATCGTACTCGGTGTAATCCCTATCGACAGCGTCGAAATCCCTCGATAACCTCCCAACTTCCTTCTCCAACTCCTCCATCAAAGTTGATTTGGACCAATTCCTCGAAAGAGTTCCAATCGAAGTCGAAGACGACATGGTCGAGGTACTAGTAGATGAGGGGAGGAGTGCCGAAGAAGTAACTTTCGAAGGGTTCCATTTCCAAGCTCTTGAAGAATCTCCCGATCGTCCAGACGAATTCGACGATGAAGAAGAAGCACAGGAATATGTAGGGGAAGGTGGTGAAACCGGTACAACTTGCTTAATCTCCTCCTCCTTTTGATCCCACGATCCATCGAAACTATCCCTATACCTATCTGCCCAATCCTCCACACTCTCGACCTCTTCCTCCTCCTCTAAGATTCCTCTTTCGACTTCCCTCAAATCTTCCCATTCTCCTCCGTCCCTTTCCCCTCGACCCAGCTTATCTAATGCGTCACCTTCGAACCCAGTACTTCCTAATCGCTTGAGCGTTAATCTAGTCAAGAGGACTTCCGAATCGACTCTGGTCATTCCTTGCGAGTCGAGGGAAACGGAGGAAGGAGGATAAGATGGGATTCGGGTGTGGAGGTGATGGTTTGTTTGAGGAAGGGTTCTCGAGAGTTCTCGTGGAGTTGAAGAGATGGATAAGATAGAAGGAGCGCGTTCGAGAGCAGGAGAGGGTAGGAACGACGAAGGAGAGAAGAGGGGTTTCGATGGGGTCGAGACTGAGGAACGACGACGGCGGCGATGCTGAGAGGGCTTGAGGGAGGGAGGGGAAGTGGGCGGGACTTGATCGATTAGAGGGGAAGAACCGAGTTGGACGAAAGCTTTCCAGTGATTGATCAATTCTTTCGACTGAGGTGAAGATGATTCGACTTCTTCAAGCAAGACTCCACCGCCTCGACGACTGTCTTGAGAGTAGATCGATCCCATTGCAGAGGAGGAGGACGAGGACGACCCAGTTCGTGCCATCAAGAAACTTTCGGTTCCTGATATCGAAGGTTTGCGACGGGATGAAGGACCTCGAACTACTCGAGTCGAGGTGGAATGCCGGGTTGCTGATCGAACTGTTGCTGTACGTCGAAGGGATGGGAGAGGTGAGGTGGGGTTCGTCGAGTAACGCTTGAGGGGAGGAGAAGGGAGTGGTGGACTGAGGGGACTCGTCAGGGATGAAGAACGAGGAGGGGGAGGTAAAGAGGAGGTCGAGATGGACGAAGCGAAGGAATCTCGTTGGGAAGAGGCAGAAGGTCGAAGGACTCGAGATGCGTGGATTTTGAACGGATCGAGAGTCGGATTCGAGGGGTCTTGACTGACTCGAGGAGGGAGTCGACTCGGTTGAGGAGTTTGACGCTTCTTTTGGGGAGGGAACGAGTGAGGTCGAGGTTCGAGAGTGGAGGAATTGGGACGGGACTGAGGGGTCGCTAGGTTCGAGACGCTCAAGTTACGACGGGAGGCGAGGGTGGGAAGAGCTGTGAGACTCGAAGTACGAGGAGTATGATCGAGGTAGGGTAGAGAAGTCGAAGGAAGGAACGACTCTTTGGCAGCAGTACTCGAGAATGAAGCTGGGAGAGATGACGAGGAAGTGTTGGAAGAGATGTGAGGTCGAGGTTGACTGATCGGTCTCGAAATAGTCGGTCGAGATGAAGAGGGTCGGGAAGAAGAAGGTTTGGGTAGCCGACTAGATGACTGCAACGTAGATTCGCATTCAGCTCTCCTCTTTGCGGATCGAGTAGAAATGTAGAGGTAAACTCACCTTTGCATTGACACCTTGAGAAGATCTCGTCACTTTACTCGACGTCGATGGAGGTTGAAACACGCGACGTTCCTGCATCTGCGGTAGAAGGGAAGATGAGGCAGAAGCACGATTGGTTTTGCTCTTCGCAAAGATGGGGAATCTGCTGTCGTTCATCTCTTGTTCATTCGAGGTCGGGTGGATGGTGAGAGTACAAGAGAGGTGATCTTTATTACGACAGTCTGACAACGCCATTCCTGTTCAGTCGAGAGAAGCAGTAGACGTGCTTTTCAGACAGCTTGAAGAATTCAGCCAGTCGGAATCGCGATATCTCTCCAAATCTTGGGGGAAGGAAGGAAGGCTGCCGCGTCTCGAGTAGACAGCCGGCTAAGATCAAGAGGTGGAAATTCCTGCAGGATCATCGTGGCGCCACGAAAATTCAAGCTCTCTCTTCGTTTGTTCGCAGTGAGAAGGTTAGAATCGAAATGCTCAACTACAACTTGCTAGATCTCTTGACAGGATCTTGGAATACAGTAGCTCGTTTCTATGGAAGGTAGAGCAGTCGTCAAGCAAGTCAGCGAGATTGGCAGAGAGAGAAGATCCGGATTCGAGATTGCGAAGAGCTCACCTCGACAAAGCTGTTCAAGCCTTCTCTGTGATTGAAGCTGTCGAATACGGTTGCCATATCAGGTCCGTTGAGACTCTCGTTCACTGCATTCCAGACTCCTTTTCCATCTTTCGTTGAAACGATTTGTTGTTTCGTTGCCCAAACAGCTTCAGGTGCTGCCGTCGTCACTCGTTTCGCCCATTCCAAAGCAGTAGATACGACCTTGTCGGCAGGTACCACATCGGTGAAGAGGTGACCTTTGAGTAAGTCTTGAGGGATGGGAACACCGGTCAAAAGGTAAGGCGTGAACATGGGCGATCGTAGGAAGGCGTTTGGGATGCCCCCGACACTCGCCACAACGCCTGCGACAGCTCATCAATTAACGGATGTCTGCTGCACGAAGGGATCCCAGCGACGTTCAAGCTCACCTCTCAAGACCTCAGGAAATCCAAACTTTGCTCCTTCGCAACCAATAACGATATCTCCGTTGACACTCGCCTCTGCTCCTCCTCCCATACATGTACCGCTACAGGTTGTCGACTGTCAGCTCGGTTGTTCCAACGAGTAGCGAAGAAAACGAGAGCGTACTTGACAGCGATAATGATGGGTTTCTTGCTCTTCCTCCTCGCTAAACTCCCGAATCCATGAGGGTTCGCCTTCATCTTCTCGTTAGGAGATTGACGAGTCGCCGCCGTCTTTTGCCAGTCCTTCAAATCCTGTCCAGCACAGAACGCTCTCCCAGTTCCAGTGATCACGACGGCCCAAAGCGAGTTCTCCTCCTCGTACCAATCCAACATCTTTCGGATATCTTCTTCCATTGCATCTGTCATGGCATTGAGTGCTTCAGGTCGATTGAGTCGAAGTTGAAGCACTTTCGGAAGAGGGAAAGTGACAACGAGGTGGTCTCCAGTTGAAGGGTGTTGCATAATATGAAGTTCGTTTGACTAGTGTGGTCGATGGGCGTGTTCGAAGGTAGAACAAGAGAGGAAGAGTGAAGAATCGGAAGCGGAGAAAGTTCAGTGAGTGGGGCTCGGTAAAACGAGCGATTTCGCAACCGGTGGAAGTGGCTCTCGCTTTTCGCAACTTTGACGAGAGATCTCAATGGGTTATGAACGATGATAGTTACATGCAACAACAAACAGAAAAGGAAAGAGAATATAAGGTAAAAAGCTACATCAAAAAGTCTAATCGAGAGAGAAGGGAGAGAGTAACATGGATTCAGTCGAGCTGCAGTCAGAATAAAAGACCACCTAGTCTAATGTCCGTGTAGATCTGCCTCTACTTGGGATGGATCTCGACTGAAGCGTTCGTTCGTTCCTTCATCGTAATCACTCCCACCGAGCCATTTCCATCGTCTTGCGCGTCAACGCTATCGCCATTGATCACTACGAGGATTCCGTTCTTGTACATCCTGCGTTGATCGTAAAGGATCTTGAACCTTTCTCCAGCTGTCGCTCCAGTCGTCAAAACGCATTGATATCGTCGAGTTGCGGCGTCGAAGTGTTCGTTCTGGAAGATGATGGAAGAGTCTCGAGCAGTGTTCTTGACATAAGGTGCGTGACCATCTGAAGTCGGGAGAACGAGTCAGCTACTTGAACGATAAAGGATAACGAAGGAAGAGAAAACTCACGCTCGTAGAAAGCATCTCTCGCTCGACCAGTACATAGCGGTGTCTCGGTAGTTGCATAAGATACGACAGAGTTCGGTAGTCGCCCAGCTAGGCGAATCTTGAAAATGTAGGTCACTAGAAGATCATTTCCTTGAGGTCTGCGAAAAGAAGCGAAGGAAAAGGTCAAACCTGCTTTGCTTCCCTAAGATAATGCGGACATGAACTCACTTGAACTGCCAACCACTGAGTACTAAATCTGCCCTCGTTGTTCCCGACTGTTCTGGTCCTTTCTCCTCATCTGTCACCGATGTTTGTACCATTCTCAAAGTTCCATCCTCAGGGTCCGTATAATTCCTCTGAACGCCGACGATATCCCTCGGACTCGCAATGTACTTCTTGCCCTTTGTCAACGCGTAGAACATGACTGTAGTTGCCGAATACCGCTCCAACATAAATCCCATCTCGGTTCGAGGATCCCATAATTTCCTCATTCCTGGTGACTGAACGACACCTAATCCAAACGCTTCCGGTGTACAATCCTTCACTAAACATTCTCCTTTGACAAAGGGTAATCCACCTAGCATAAGAGAGCGATAATATCAGTAACGATGGAATTTTGATCCAACCCCTTTCCCTTTTGCAACTCACCTGGTTCATCTGCATCTGGTTTCTTCCATAGCTTAACATCTCCCCGATCACCTTGGAAGTTCCAATTCTCGGTATCCGATAAGTGAGAGAGGAAGCGAGAGTGTGCTCTTTCAACTCGTTTGTCGTGAGGTGAAGAAGTTGGGTATGATTGAGAAGCAGGGTATTCAGGTTCTTGTATCGTTACTGCCATTTCGAATATGGTTTACTTGGCTTTGATGTGGAGGGACAAGAGATAGAGAAAGAGAAGACTTTAGTGCAAGATCTGGAGAGGTTTCCGTCATTTTCGTCCTGACCGATCTCACTTCATAAATCGAAATTCGGAGCACTTTCGGGACTTCGTGGATTCATCTCGGGCGTTCAGCTAACAATAGTACATCCTCTCGTAATTGGACTCCCTATTCTTGACACACAGCCGAAAGTCCCTCGAGCTTTACAGAAGCTCCTTCGACAGCTTCCTCGCGCGTTCTCGCTTCGCACCGTCAAAGCCCAGCGACGAACGACGGAAGAGGCGAAGAGAACATCAGCAAAACCTCCGAGCGAGAGAGGTCTTCCGACTTTAGGAGGATTGAGCGCCTTCGCAACTCAGCTTTTCGACCTCTCTCCTGTTCAAGCATGGCAGCCGTAACACCCTTTGACACTACAAGTACGTATAACTCGATCAAGTACAGCTCAGATGTCGGCTTTGGCGTCAAAAACTAGCTCTGTCTGTTACCGGTCTCCGCGGAGCAAACAGAAATGCTCGTGTACGTCTTCGAGGGAACACCCTCAGCAGCTGGGCGTTGGGTACGTACATCGTGGGGTCGATACCGAGACGTGTATAAGTAATGCCGTCTCTTGCCGCCAACTCTTTCTTTCCTTTCCATCACTTTCAAATCACTCTCCTCCTTTTCACCCTCTCTATCCGACCAAGTAAATATGCACTTCTCTCCCGCCCTCGTCTCTCTCTTCCTTGCTACCGTCTCAGTCAATGCCCGCAACCACCCCAAGCGTTGCGACGATGAGACCAGCACTTCCTCCTCTCCTTCTCCGACTGGATACCCTTCGTCTCCTCCCAACGTTGCCTCTACCCCAAACGTCCCCGGAAGGTCAATCTATTTCTCAACCTTCGACTCGAACGAACAAAGTGCTGAGCAGTTCCTCAACGAGATGGGGTACATGCTTTCTTCCTACACCATCGAGAATGACGGCGTCGCTGGATCGATCCCTCGCACTTTCGAGAAGCGAAACGTCGATATCGTCGACGGAGCTCTCAGGCTACTTGTTCGTGGTCAGAGCGGACAAGGAACGATCTCGTCGGGAGAGATCGAGTCCTACGAGTCTGTGACTTTCGGTACTCTCGAGACTATCGCAAAAGCCACTCCCACTCCTGGAGTCTGCCAGTATGTCGCCTCTCGTTCTATCTTTTCTAGACCGGGGCCTAACTTTGATTGTCGACAGAGGTATCTTCTTCTACAAGTCGGACAACGCCGAGGTCGATATTGAGCTTCTCTCGTCTTACTACGAGACGGGTTACAAGGTAAGCTACACTTCTTGCTTTGTCGACGTTCTTCTCTGATTCTCGTCAATGAACAGCAATACCTCGACCCCGGAGTTGCGTTCACGAACCAAGCTCTCATTAAGGACGGAGATTCGACGAGCGTTTCGCAGGAGTACGGTTTCGACCCCACCGCCGACTTCCACAACTACACTATTCGCTGGACGGATAGTGTATCTCAATTCTACATCGATGGAGAGTTGAGGGAGACCCTCGACACGAACGTTCCCTCTGTAGCTTCAAAGATCATGTACAACAAGTGAGCTTCTCTCTCTGTCTCTGCCAATGCTCTCGAGTCTCTACTCTCCATCTCGTTATGCTCAGCCGATACTGACCACTGCAACTTAATTTACGATTCAGCTGGTCCAACGGTGTAAGTTTCAGCTTTTCCACTTCTTTTACATTTCCTTCTTCCTCTCTTCCATCTTACTCACCGTTGTCTTCTCTCACAGGACCCCAAGTGGAGTGCTGGACCTCCTCGCGAAGATGCTTACTTCGAGATCAAGTCTTTCAAGTACACCCCTCTCTAAACGAGGGTCGTCGTCGTCGTTCGTTTGCTGTTCTTCGTTCTTTTATTCCCCTCTTTCGTTTCTACCCCACCTTTTCTACAATATATTTGACACATGTCGCGCTGTGCGTTTCTATGGTTGTCTTGAAAGGCGTTGCGAAAAGAGAGCTCGGGAAAGTTGCCTGAAGTTGCGAAATCGCTCCGAATGTGAAAGCGAATTTCTGCGCGAACAGAGTATACTCGTCTCAAGGCGCACCAGAGCTACAGCTCCACTGACTTCTTGAGCTCTCAAATTGTGAGCGAGTCACTTCTTGCGAGCCTTTCAATATTTTTTCAAAATTCTGGTTCTTTCTCTTCCCCTCATCACCCTGATCCGATCGAACGCGTCTCCTGCGCATCCAGATACTCAACTCAACAATACACAAGCACAACGTCGACTTGAACGCCCTTCAACAGTCGTTTGAATTTTTAAAGCTCAATTTGAGGTGGATCCCCTTTCCCTCATCCACACTCCACCGGGATAGCTACTGACGCGCTCTCGGAGCTACAGGAATACGTACAGAGCGATTTGAAGCCCTCCCTACCTCCTCATAGCCCGCCTCTCTTCCTTCCCTCCTCATTCAACCCAACTCTCCAAAAATGGTCCCTCACTTCCCCAACGAAACAATTACCGCCATCTTCAAACATGTCTTCACTTCCCTCTGCAACAATCCCGCACAAGCTGAGCCCGACTTCCCGAATGGAGCGAGCACGATCTTCTCCCAATTCTCCCTCGTTTCGAAACTCTGGCGCTCCCTCGCCCTCCCTTTCATGGTCAGACATTTCGATAGCAACGACGTAGAAGGCTTCATCGAATTCATCGAAAAATACGAACTCGCTTCTTCTGTCAACTCGTTCTACCTCAATCCCGAATTGTTTGGATATCAAGATCCTGAACCGCTTGAGGTGTGGCCGAAAGGAGCTCGGTTCTTGATGGGATATCAGTCCCGGGCTATGCGCGAAGACGCGATGGAGAAGGTGGAGAAGATTCATCAAAAGGCGAGGAAACAGGAATTAGCTCGATGGAAACCTTTGCTCAAGCTCTGCATGCCTCACCTCACTTCAATCGAGATCGGGTCGAGGCGGAAGAATCCACTCGAAGAAGGTCCGTACGTTGGAAAGTGGCACCGTACAAGTATGGAGGACTTTTCAGACGTCGAGAATTTCTCCTGCAACACTGCTCCCGCGTTGGAGCTGGGCTGGGTAAGTGTCGTTTCGCTCTCATTTGGACGGTGTATAGGAACTCATTCAATAAGTCGAGATCTATAGTATCTCGACGCTCTTCCGGTCTCCCCAAAGATCACAATAGTCCGGTTCAACCTGCCTGCTGAGCCACAACCTATGTTTGAACACGATGATCATTCTCGAAGCAGATCGCCGAAATTTTCCCCAAGCTTCGTCACTACACTCTACATCTACACAACGACCATGACCTAACGGAGCGCTACCACGACTACGAGGACAAGAAAACCTGGACATTGCCTTCGCTCGAGACCCTTCGCATCCTCAATGCTCGTTGCGAAACTCTCGGCCTCGAGAAGAACATCCGTTTGTCGTTCCTTGCACCCTCCACCTCGACCCTCCGATACTTCGAGCTTCAGACGCCTTCAGAAATCCCTTTCGATCATACCCTCTTCGGCAAGCACACCTTCCCGTCGCTCGAAACCCTCATCAAGCCCTTCCGCCGAATCTCCTCGCTCCGACTTCTTCTCCCGATTCCCAAACCTCCTCTCAGCTACTCTACCTGTCGACGCTGCTGCTCCTCTCGTTGAAGCGCATGCAGATCTTCCCACTGGCCTCACTTCCCTCGCCCTCGTTGGAATGTCGGATAACGATGTTGAATCCGCTACGCAACTTCTCAAGTATGGATTAGAAACCGGCAGCCTTCAGAACCTCCGTCGTTACACGCTCAAAGGTGCCCTTACTCCCGATCAAGGAGCCGAAGAGAACCAGGAACCTTCGAAACTGCTTTCCGGCATCACGACGATCTGCAACGAGAGGGGGATTGAGCTTCGTTACGAGCGTGTCATCAAAGAAGAAAAGGCGAAGCCTCGTGCCGAGGTGATTTATTGCTCGACCGAGGACGAAGATCCCCCCTCCGACGAGCGAGATTTTGACTCCGATGAAGACGATTACGATTCTGATGGAGGGTATCGTGAAGACTATTATTAGTGAGTCCACATTACTCTCTTCGCTCCATTTCATTCCCGCTAATCTCGCGTCGTCATTTCAGACGAAGCGTTCTCGCATTTTCGTCCTTAGCTCAACTTTGAGGGGGATGCAGTGTTGCGGCATCCTTCTTCAGCTAGAGGTTCGTTACTATCCTCTGCGACTCTGTCTATGGTCAAGCTGACTCATCAGGACAGATCCCAGGATCGAAATATCTCGGAAATGAACATCGCTTGATACTGTAACGACTCACTTGTATATGAGGATGTCCTGCAACTCAGCCTATCTGCTTGTTATCAATCCTGACTCACTTAATCGTCTCGCGGTTCCGTTCGAATTGTCCCAATCGCGCTTTCTTTCTTCTCTCTCCCTGTCTCTCGCTCTTCGCTGCAAAGGTCACTTTTCGCGCTCACGAGCAATCCGGAACAAGATTTGCTGTCTTACATTTGACTAAGCTCTACCCTCCTGCCGTTCCCGCTCCAGTAATTCATCTGCTCCGATCAGCCAGCCTACTCCTTGAGTAAACCTGCTCGACAACCCCGCTCGGAATCCTCCAGCATTCTGCGCACCTCCACCACCTCCACCTACTGCCAAATGTGAAGCCCTACTTGGCGATCGTTCGTGTGAAAGAGAGTCGAAAGCCGAGGCGAATCGTGAAGGAGGTGAGGATGGAGGAGAGAGATCTGCCGATTTTGGAGGTGTCGGTGGTGGAGAAGGGGAAGGAGCCGTGTCGGTGGAGAAGGTGTAGGTTGATGAAGGATGGGATGATTGCGAGAAGGGGAAGTAAGCGGCTGCTCGACGAAGAGTGTGCGAAGCGGCAGCGGATGCTTCGTGAGCAAGGTGACTCGCTTGAGGGAGGTTCGATGATATGAGACGAGATCGTGAAGGGGATGAAGAATGACCTCTCGGACTTGTGGATCCGAAAGTGCCGGGGGGTGCGGGAGACGGAGATGGAGAATTTCGATGAGATGTGGAATTGGATGCCGATGATGCAGCAGCAGCGAGGAAATTGGCGACTCGGACTGCTCCAGCACCTGCAGCAGTAGCGGCTGCTGCGACTGCATCTTTCTCTCCTCCTTTCGCCTTTGCCTCGATCTCCTCCAGTTTCTTCCGTCGATTCTCCTTCGCGACCTCCTTCTCTGTCTCCGTCCAAACCGGCAGGATCTCGGAGATCTGATCTGGAGGACACAGGACGAGAGCTTGACCAAGAACTTGCATCCTCCTCGAGGGGTTTTCGAAGGTCGTGTTTCTCCCGAGTTGCAGACAAGATCTCCAGGCGAACGACGCTGCTTCTTCCGAGGGTGGAAGGTCCTTCGTTGAGCTTGAGGGAGTTGTCCCGAGGGAGGATGGAACAGAGATGGATTCGGGTCGTCTTTCTTTCCCTTTTCCAGCTACCTTCCTCATCCTTTCGACAACTTCAACCATTCTTTCACACATTTCCGCTGCACGCTCGAAGTCCTTTGCCGACTCTGCTGCGTCACCCATCATAGCGAGTGTTCGCACCTCTGCCAGCTTGTCCCCTCGGTAACCGAGTTTGTTGACCAATTCGAGAATCATCTCTGGATGTCGGAATGCGTCGTCGTTGACAGAAAGAAGGCGGGAGATGAAGGAGAGTCGATCGGAAGAGTGTCGAATCTCGATGGGAGTGATGGGAATGCCCGGTCGAGAGTGGAGTCGGAAAGAGCAGAGGCGAGAAGTAGCTTCGATAAAGTCTCGCTCTTGTCGGATTCGAGGAGTTTGAGGGGCAGCGGATAGACTGTTCAATGGGATAGTGTCAGCGAAGCGCTTAGATGCTCCTTTGTGAGCTGACTCACCAATCGAAAGCCATCTTCATATCTCCCCGATTGATATTTCCCTCCTCAGCGTTATCGTAAAATTCTCTCGAAGCTGAGACGACAAGATCTTCAACAGCACCTGGCTCGAGCGGTGCCAACATCGAACTCGGGTTGAATAGTGATCGAGCGAGTGAGAAGCCTGCTTGCAACGAACCGTCAGTCTTCGCCATCAGTTCTAGAGTAGAGAGAAACTTACGACCAGCTCCTAACAGACCTCCGAAGAAGATCTTCCAAATCTCGTCCTCGTTCAAGAGCCAGAACGCTTTCCCCGTTCCTTTCTTTCCTTTCCCACCCTCTTCCTCTCCTTGATTATCCGTCAATTCTTTCAACACTTCCCCCAATCCCAACCATTCATCCTCACTTTCGAACTCCGCTGCATTACCCTTGAAGCCTCCTCCACCTGATGCTGCTGTTCGAGCTAATCGTGTTGCCCAGGCTCGTTGAGAGGTGATCGAGTTGTGTGAAACGAGGAACCAGGAAAGAGGAGTGGCGCAAGAATATCGAGAAAAGGTTTCGAGTTGAGAGAGGTGGAGGTCGAGGAGGTCAAGAGAGTAAGATAAAGAGGAAGGAGAAGCATCTTTGAGACCGGAGAAGATGTTTTTCGGGGAGAAATCGGGGAGGGTTGTTGCGAGTGAGAAGAGGTCGACGTCGTGTGGAGAGGATGAAGTATCGGAGAAGGCAGGTAGACATTCGAAGATCTTGCCCATTGCTACGATAGAAGGTTCGTCGATGGATGAACTGCCGTAGAGACTGGCGATGGCGAGTCGAGCGAGATCTTTGTCGTCTTTGACAATCCTTGCGCCGGAGGGAAGGGTCGGTTTCGAGGATTCGAAAATGGAGTAGAGCAAGTTGAGATCTTTGGAATTCGAAGAGAGGGAGAGAATGTAATCGTAGAGTAGTCGAGTTGAGATCGTCGGATCAGGTGTGCCGGCTCGTTCTAATCGGGATTCGAGGACGGAAAGGTAAGGGAGGACGAGACGACGGATGGATGTAGCGAGGTTCGAAGAGTCGGAATAGGCAAGGTAGACTCTGATGACTTGTTCTGGGGTCAGTGATCGCCAGTAAGATAAGGTGAGATCCTCCTCTTGCGAAAGCCGCGAAGACGGGCTAGGAGGAGTTGGTCTATCGTAGACGAGTCGAGTCAAGAGCGAGAGTTCTTCGCCCAGCTGATCGAGATCCATCACGCCTCGGGAAGCGCCGTGCTGTACGAGGGAGAGGGCCGAATGGACGAATCCAAGGGAAGCGATTCTTTCGATGTGACGAATATAGAACGACGTGAGCTCGTCCGAAGTGCGAGGATCTGCGAGGGGAGAGGCCGATGTTGATGGAAGGGAAGGAAGTGAGGCCGAAGGAAGCTTTTCGCTCCAGTCGACAGTGGTTCGCCAGGGGAGAGCGAATTCGGACCAATCTGCCTCGTGCCCCTTCGAATCGACAGCTGGTAGCAGCCAGATGTACTCCTCCGGCTCGATCCATTCGGGAACTGCTTCGAGTAGCTGTATCCGGTAAGGCCAGATCTCGGTCGAATGGCTATGGCAGATGATTTCAAGGGCTGAGAGAGAACCGAATGCGGCGAGAGATAGAGCGGTGTCGTGGAGTGGTTCAGTGAGGAAGGAAGTGAGGGAAGGTTGATCTGGAGATACCGGTGAATCCAGAGAAGAGATATCGGAAGCGGTTTCATCGTCGTTTCGAGCAGATGCTGTTTCGTCTGTCGGTAAGTCGAGGTTGTCCCATCCGTGATCTTCATCCCCCTCATTCGCGTCACCATTGTCCTTCTTTGTTTCCTTCTCCTCTGCCTTTCCAGCTTTCTCGCTTTCCTCTTTCCGCTTCCCCCAAATCGAATCCCAAGTTTTCACTTTGTCGCCCAACTCGAATAACGTTCTCCGAATCCTGCATATCCGCCTCATCTCTTCGTCCGCCTGTGCCAGTTCTTCCACCTTGTCCCATTCTCCTTCACCCGTAGCATCCCTCAAAGTCGGACTCGAGTCTACCCATTCCGTAGTCGCCTGAATTCCGAGTTCCACCGCTTTATTCGCCAAGTTGACCTTACTCGTACTCGTCGCTACTCTCAAACATGTTCCAGCTAACCACGCCTTGTCGAGTACTCTTGAAGAGAGATCAGTGAGGATTGGAACGTCGAGAGCGGGAAGAAGGGCGATGAGGAGTTGTTGAGCGAGGTGAGAGATGTAGGTGGAATCTAGTTCGAGGTCCAAAGCGAGTGGTAGAGCTGCCTCCCACTCGCCTCTGTCGACTAGTTGTTCCAATTCCTCCAGTTTGCAGTTGAGAGCGAGGAAGAGGGGAAAGTGAATGACGCCGAAACTATCGACCTCTGGAGTTCTCTTTGCGCTTGTACTGTGAGTCCAGTGGTTCCTCGTATATGTATAGAGGTCTTAGCGAAGTTCTAGTCGAGTCGGAGTGAATGGTTGCTAGTTGAGAAAGTTGCTTCATCTTCGAGTTGCTCTCCTCCTTCTCCCAACCACTCGCTATATTTAGTACACCATGTCGACAGCGAAGAAACGAACAAAGAAGACCACGACTCCACCGAATGAATCCACAACGAACGACAATTGGAAAGCACAAAGTTCGGCGACGAATGTTAGAAGTATTCCTCTCCTTCAACGGAGAACAAACGCAGGAGCGGGGATGCCGACAGATCCACAGTAAGTATCATCTCTCTATCAGTACGGAACTCGAACTGATCGTACGAGTTGTTCGTCAGAGTGAAACTCGACGAAACTACTGGACGACTCTCGCTAGATGCCCCTTCGACGCCTTATCACGAACTAGACCTCAGCGACTCTTTTTTGGCCGCATTGCATAGCGCTCCCTGGGAACCGAAGAAGAAGACTTTCTCGCTGCAGAAAAGGAGACTGTGGTTCCTCGTCGGAGGTCTTTTGGGAATCTTGGGAGGGTACGCAATCCCTCGCTATTGTGTTCTATCAAATAGAACACCACTAACGTCTGCCACCGTTCGTACAGCTGGCTATTCACTGAAGGAGACCCGTTGAACACATTTTCAAATTTCGACCTGGACAACTTGTCTTCTTACCTCGACGTTCAGAACCTCGATTTCTCGACTCTTTCCGCTCTCAACATCTCACACATCTTTGCACCTGGCCGCGAATGGCTCAATAGTAAACCAACAGCTTTCGATGTAGGCAGGGAGGCAAAAAAACGAGGGTTGCAGAAGAAACATGCCGTTATTCTCATTCCTGGTATCGTCTCTTCTGTAAGCAGACGTCGTCTTTGGTACTGAGACTATGAGACTGATTATGCATTCGTTGATAGGGTCTCGAATCTTGGTCTACTTCTCCCGACGCAGCATCCTTCTTTCGCAAACGGATTTGGGCGTCAACTTCAATGGTTCGCTCAATCATGACTTCGAAAGAAGCATGGGTGCGAGCAATGTCGTTGGATCCGTTCACTGGATTAGACCCTGAAGGTTACAAAGTTCGAGCGGCTCAAGGATTAGATGCCGCCACTGCTTTCATGCCTGGATACTGTGAGTACTCGTTCTCACTACACTCGTACTCTGAGCTTGTGCTGACTACTCTTTGGGAGATAGGGATCTGGCAAAAGGTCATTGAGAACCTCGCAGTCCTCAATTATGACCATGACGATCTCTCTATGCACTCTTACGATTGGCGACTAGCATACTACAACCTCGAAGTCCGAGATCGTTATTTCTCTCGACTCAAGTCTGCAATCGAGTTCAATTTGCAGATTAACGACAAGAAGACGGTTCTAATCTCGCATTCGATGGGTTCGACTGTTTTACTCGTATGTTTTCGCTTTCCTGCTCACCTGACTCTCACCGATTGGAAATTGACGGATCACACGCTCGCTTCACAGTGGTTCTTCAAATGGGTCGAAAGTCCAGTCTATGGAAAAGGAGGGGATGATTGGGTCGACAAGCACGTCTCGGATTGGATCAACGTCGCAGGAACTCTCTTGGGTGTACCGAAAGCTATGTCTGCTCTAGTGAGCGGAGAGATGAGAGGTGGGGATTCTTTTCACTCTTCTCTTTTTCGAGTATTTGCTGAGTTGCGACGCTTTCCGACTCGAACAGATACGGTCGAAGTCAACATCGCTGGAGCTTACTTATTGGAAAAGTTCTTCTCGAGATCTGATCGCGCAAAGCTATTCAGAAGTTGGGCGGGTGCAGTGAGTTTCGCATTCTTCGCACTTGGAAGAAGTTTCACTGACTGTCAACTCCTTCGAATGATAGGCTTCGATGATGCTGAAAGGTGGTAACGACGTATGGGGAACGGAACATTCAGCTCCTGACGATCCTCCAAACGCTCAGCTGACGGGCGGTCGACTCTAGTAAGTCACACTCTACCTCCCTGCGAGAAACCCAATTGACGATGCATTCTTGCGAGCAGCTATTTCCGACCTGAGAAGTTTGAGAACACTTCGGTAGTCAACTCGGATACGATGAACCCCAATTTGACGCTTAACGATGCGACGAGTTTCATCCTCGAAAAGGTTCCTCCGTCTTATCAGCAGATGCTCGCTTCGAACTTCTCGGTTCGTTCTTATACCCTTCTTACCTGAACTCGCGCGATATCTGACCGATAATACTACTGCTTGATAGTTTGGATTCGAGAAAGATGAAGAACAGCTGAGGAAAAACGGTTACGACGCTCACGCGAAATGGTCGAACCCTCTCGAGGTACAGCTTCCGAAAGCGCCTCACTTGACAATCACTTGCTGTGAGTACGATTCATCTGCTCGTATCGATCGACTTTAAGCTGAGTCGTCTGCAAATAGTGTATGGATACGGAAAAGAAACCGAACGAGCATACTTCTACCAAGAAGGTGAGCTTCAACCGCCTTCTCTTCATTCTCGCCCGACACTGACGACCTCGTATGTCGAATACAGGTGGATACGAACATGACGAAACGCCAACGATCGATTCTGATCCCAATTCTCCTATTTGCCTCGAGCCAAATTCGACCGACTGTACACCTCGAGCGCCTCTCGATCTCCCTCTGTCTCGCAAAGTCTATATCGATGGATCAGTGACACTCGCCGACGAACACGAACCGAAAGTCAGGAGTGGAGTCGTCTTCGGACAGGGAGATGGAACTGTCAGTCTGCTGAGTCTCGGAAGTATGTGTGTAGAGGGTTGGCAGGTTAGTCTCTTCCCGCCTTCGTATGCAGCGTGTCGACGCGGCGGGGTCAGCGAGAGACGACGGAAGATCGACCTTCTTTGCGAAAACTCTGCCACGAATTCAGCTCGATCATCGAACGCTGACGAATTGATTCTCGTTGTTTGCTCACAGCGCAAGAAGTACAATCCGGGAGGTGTCAAAGTCGTCACTCACGAGATTCTGCACTCTCCGATGGCCTTCGACCCTCGAGGAGGTCCAACTACAGCTGATCATGTCGATATCCTAGGCTCGTAAGTCACACACACTTCTCTCATCCTCGAGCAAGCCTTCCTCCAGCGAGCTGGATTGTCCTCGTCCAAAGGATTCGCTGACCAGATGACTCTCGTCCTTGCGTCGACAGATCGGAACTCAACAATGCTATCCTCGAGATCGTTTCAGGTCGTGGAGAGAACGTAAAGGAGCAGTACCATTCCGATATTCGAGAATACGCGAAGAAGATCAAGTGGGACAAGGAAGAAGAAGAGTTCTGATATATTTTTCATTTCGCTATCCCTCCCTCTTCCGACGTTATCGCGACCAAGACCCAACTGGTTCGGCAGTCGTCGAGACGTGTTGTCTTCGAGCGCGAGGAACAAGTCTGTCGAGGGGAAAGGTGGCTGTCGCATCGAAGTAGTAAACCTTTTGTTGTCGTCGTTTTCGTTAGCTTCTCCCTAGATCTCGAAACATGTATAGATCTTCTCTCTCTTGCCGCGATCGACCTTGTTCAATCGACCTGCCAGAGTCGGCTCACCTCGGAAGAACAATAGAACAGGTTTGGCGTAAAGTGGTAGTTGAGAACTTGCCTCTTTGAGGTCAAGATTGCTTTTTCGACGCTTCGGACGGGGGGTTTTGTTTGGCTTCTTTTCACCTCTGCTCGCCTCACTTCTCGGTCTACTCTGCTGTTTCACTCCTATCGCTCTCCGACCATTTCCTCTCCTTGACGACTACTTCTCCAACGCGCTCTCTCTCTCCTTTTCCCCTCGCTTCCAAAAGTTCGAAAACCTCCACCCAGCCCTCCTCACCTCCGACACTATTGAAACACGACTGGAAGGGATAAGGGAGTAGTACAATGGGTCAAGGGGCGACAATCGCCGACACAGTCATCAGTGCACTGAGTTTAGCTGGATCTCTGTCAATCCTTCTCGGATTCTCGGTTTCAAGTCAGAAGCATCACATCAGACAGAAGGTCGTCCTCGGGTTAGGAGTCGTGGATCTGATACAAGCTGCTGATACACTGTGAGCTCTCTACCTCTCTGTCTCTGTCTCGTCTCCTCTAAATTACCGGTCACTTACTCCGAAATTTCAAATCTCTCTCGCGCTCTCGTCTCCCTTCGCAGAGCTGGGAGTATAAACGAGTTACGAGGTCTGCCTTATATCAAGAACTCTGCAGCATGTAACGCATCGGGTTTCTTCTGTAAGTAGCAACCCAATCTTGCCGGTCTTACCGGGTTTTGACCCCTTCAGGTCTTGTCCGAAGAGCTAAAACTTTGTCATGCACTGTTTGGCTCCGTTTCGATAGATCAATTCTCGACCATCGGCAGTGCTTGCTTCACTCTAATCATCGCCCTAATCACCTTCTTCTCCCTCGCTCACCCTCTTTCGACAATCACTGCAAACCTCGAACATCGACTCACCTTTCCCATCATCGCAATCGTCGTCTTCCTCATTTCCTTCGTCCCTGCTCTACCCCTCACCCTCATCTACGACCTCGTCGACGTTCGAGGAGTATGTTGGTTCGTGCCCAACACGAATGCCTCGAATTTGGTCATCTTCGTCCCTCGCGCATTCGTCCTCGTTTGCGTCATCATCCTCTACACTCGATTATTAGTCTTCTTTCAAAAGCGGGATATGAAACTGTTCGGCACCAATTCGATGTCACAAACTGGGGAAGTGTCAGATGAGGCGGAAGAAGGAGAACAAACTCGGTCGAAACGGTTCTCAGTCGTGCTCCCTCGAAGAATGTCAAACTGGACGAGACGATCTTCCAACGTCTCGAACGCTCGCAACTCTGATGCCACGATGGTGAAAGGTCCACCAGTCTCCTTACAACAGGGTCCACCGACTACTACGATTCTCCTCGACACGACTTCCCCTCACTCGACCCCTTCCTATTCTCCTCACGCTCTCGCCCCCATCCCCGCTTCTCCTGGTCCAGCAGACGTCGCATCCTTCACGAATCCGTTCCCTGGTCCTTATCCCGACAACTCTACCTCGACCGGAAAATCTTCGCCCGACCTCGAAAACTTCCTCCCTTCGTCTGTCAACGATTCACGGAGACCTTCCGATCAACCTTCCGCCCTCTCTCACTTCAAAATTGACGAAACCTCGTCAGCTCACGATCGTCAAGCTCGTCCAAGGATCAAGAGGCGGCGAGGACCTCTCTCTCCGCGACAAATCAACCGCCGATTATCGGTACTCCTCATGCTATATCCTCTCGCCTACGCCCTTCTCATCGCTGTCTCCCTCGCACGACTCATCAAGCAATTGGCAACGCACAGCGCTCCTTCACCCGCACTATCGAACATCTCGAGATGGCTCATTTACTCTCAAGGACTGATAGATGGATTACTCTTTACGGTTATTCGATGGGTCTTGTTCAATTTTGGTCGTTCACGGACATAGAGGACGTCTTGAGTTTTAAGGGTCAGCAGTTCACGCGTTGGTTGTACGATATCATTATCATCCTTTTCTTTTTTTAATCTCTCATCGAATATTTATACCATACTACTTTGCATCTACCACTCCTCCTATCGTTCATCTGCGAATTCATATTGAAGTACTGCATTCTTTTCGATTCGTTGCGAGAGAGTTGGACTCGTTTTGACATTTCCTCCTTTATTGATTTGCCCTCCACTGCATTCACTCACATCACTACTGAACTTTCACCTGATCACGACCTCATTCATCTAGATCATGCCTGTAGAGGCTACTGGAGCTACTCCTACTGGAGCTACTCCAGGAGATCTGTCAGGAGCGACTGCTCCCCATCCAGATGCCTTCCTTCGATTTAGATTGTCTGCAATCGACAGTGTGCCAACATGGGAACGATCTCCTTACGACAATCGCCGTTCACCCTATAGCAAAGAACTTCTACGACAAGTCCCCGTCATTCGGATCTTTGGAGCGACAGACAAAGGGCAGAGAGTTTGCGCTCATGTTCATGGTGCTTTCCCTTACGTTTTCGTAGAGTACAAAGGCAAGATGGATCCAGATTCGGGTATGTACCATTCCAATCGAGCTTGTACGTGCTCGGCTGACGTGACAGAGCGAGAATAGTTAATGATTACATTCGAAGGTTTGGCGCTTCACTCAACTCGGCAATGGCACTCTCTCTCCCCTCGAAGCACAAGCATGGTCAAACTCCGCAATACGTAGCATTCATCGTCGTATGCAAAGGGATTCCTTTCTACGGTTATCATGTTGGATATCGACCTTTCCTCAAAATCTACATGGTCAATCCACTTCACAAATCTCGTTTATCGCAATGTTTGAGGAGTGGAGCAGTGTTGGGGACAGAATTTGACGTGTTCGAGGATCACATTCCATTCTTGCTGCAGTTCATGCTCGATGCGAACTTGTATGGATGTGGATGGGTCGAAGTAGGGGAATGTTTGTTTCGAGAAGACGTTCCCGGTCAGTCTACCTCAATCTCTTCACTTCGAATCGATACTCATACGATTTTGATGACAGAATACGTTCCTCCGAAAGAGTCTGAAGCTCTCTTCACTCCTCCACCAACATCATCAGGCCCCTACGCTCATCGAGTTTACGTCGACTTGACCGTCCCTCCTTTCCGATTCCATCCTGCCTTCAGCGATGGAGGTCCAGAGAAAGTCTCCTACTCTCCCCTCGAGCTCGACCTTCCCGCTTCTGCCATTCTCAATCGACACGGCCTCATCCCTCGAAACATTCACCACGACTTCATCGAGAAGCTACACCCGGAAATGGTCGAAAAGGGGAAACTCGTTCGCAGTGTCAAGGAGTTGTGGGACGATGAGAGGAGGAGGAGAACAGCGAGAGGGGAATCTGGACCTTATGATCTTCGAGACGACGCTCCGAGGGAGTTCGATGATCGAGATCCAAGCGACACGATCTGGAGAACGGAGCCCACGTTGAGGGCGAAGATTGAGGAGAGGGCGAAGGAGGATCTCGGGAAATATCGAACGAAAATGGGACCGAAAGGAAAAGGTGCACCAGAATTTGAAACTTATGTCGATGAGAAAGAGAGGATGGAGGGAAAGAAGACCAGTTGGATGGACATGGTGAGGACGACATTCGAACAAGTCAACGCGATCTACATCAGTCGATTCGAGGAAGACGAAGACAACGCTTATCCGTTCGGAGCTTGGGCTGTCGGAGGCGTAGGACTAGGGATCACGGCGGAGCAGGAACGCGAATGGGAGAGGGAAGTTGATGTAGGACGATTAGCTGCTTCACAAGCTGCGGTGAAGGTAGCGAGGGACAGAGCAAGACAACAAGCTTCGAAGAAAGGAGAAGAGGACGATGAAGATATCGACGAAGGAGGTCTCGAATTCGGGTTGGTCGGTTACGAAGAGGAAGACGGCCGAGGTCCACCAGCTACTCAAGCAGAGGCACTTCGTCGAGCGAGGGTCGAAATGGATAGGGCTGAACGTCGAGGTCGAGAAGCGTCAATCGAGGAAGGGGAATGGGAGAAAGAACCTGATGAAGATGAGGAGGAGGAAGCGAACTTCTGGGGATTAGCGAACGCTGATACAGCAAGTGAACGTGCCATGTCGGATTACTCGGCCTCACCAGAGGTTCCTAGGTCATCTACCACCTCTCCCGTCAAACCTTCTCCTTCCGTCTCTCCCTCGAAACGCAGCCATCTCAGTATCGAGCACAATTTGAGTGATAGTGATGACGAAGGGGAAGAGGAAGATGGAATGCGTCGTTCGAAACGGGTCAAGGAAAAAGAGAGAGAAGTTACGGTTAAACCTCAGTATGTCACACTGTTTTCTTCCATCACTTCGAACATGCTTGATGAACATGCTTGATGAAACGCTTTCTCGCTATAGAACTCCCATCTCCACCCCGAAACCTACACCTTCGAAACCGAGATCCCTCTCTCCAACTACGACTCGAACCCCTACTCACGCCCTCGCCTCTCAAGTCTTCGGTTCAAAGTCGATCACTCCGAAACGACCCCTACGACACAACCCTCTCAGCAGCTCAAGCTCGAAGAAAGCAGTCGTGCGCTACGCAGATCGTAATTCGCCGATAGTCCGAACGCACGATTCAGACGATGAGGGTGTCGAACCTGCTTTCGCATTCGGAAGAACGGAGGAGGAGGAGGAGAACGTCGATGTCAGTCCAGTCCGTCCCCCCTTCCCGACTCCGAATCGCAAAGTTCGACCTGTTTCACCCTCTTTCGCATTCGGTACTATCGACGAACCTAAAGCTACTCGACCATCCGTTCAACTCCGTCAAACACCTTCTGAAGTCATGGCTGAGTTCGAAAATCTCCCGGACGACGTGTTTGAGGAAGACTATCAACCTACTCCAACTCTCGCCGAGGTGCAACCCACTCAACTCGCTCTCCATCTTCGCTCTTCTTCCGACCTTATCGACCTCGAAGCCTCACAAAGCACTTCACAGACGTCGTCTAGTATCGCGCCTGAGGTCGCTGCTATCGAGTCCGAAACTGAAACAGAGATGGAGGACGTACAGATTCAAACTTCGAACGAGTCGGTCCCTCCTCCGAAGAAGCACGTTGCGTTCCAGATTGATCCCTCGCAGTCAAGTGCGACTCTGCCGTCTCAAGACAGTAGTTCGACACCCGTAGCTTCGGCTAGCGAATCTGATCGGTCAAATACTACAGCTCACTTGCAACTTTCGCAGACAAGCACTAGTTGTGAGGCCCAGATTCTTTCCTCATATCGGAGTTGATCACTGATAATCTCCCCTCTCAGCTGGTTCGACGACCGGGCCTCATCCCATCGCGGCTCTCACTTCTCGCACATCTCGGTTCCCCATCTCTCGCAACTCTTTCGTTTTCGCTTCGAAACCTCCGACTGCGGAATACCTCGAACAAACACTTCCCTCGTATGGTCTATCACACGTCGTCTACAAGGATCCGTACTACTCGACTGCGAAAGACGTTCCAGCGCGATCTCGAGAATTCGCCGGCAAGCGTTTCACTATCGAAGGTGATACGATCAAACACCTCAAACCCTTCTTTCATCACGGTATGAGTCCCGAAGAAGCTCTCGCTCGACGACCCTCCTCGACGAGGACCGGTCGACAAACGAAGTGGGAGTTTGCTGAACGGCCTCCCTCGAAGAAGAGTATGCGAGAGTGGTTGATCAAGGAAGGTGAGCTTACTCGCTATCGCTATGTATTCCGTCTCGATTGACTCTAAGCTTGTTCTTCGGCTCTGCTAGGCCTGATCACTGAAAGCAAACCTCGCTTCAACCCTGTCAAATCTCAAGTTAGTACCCCATTCCTGGAGTTTTTTCATCGTTCTTGAGCTGACCTCGGGCTCACAGATCGAAGGTCCAACTCAGAAGGGTGACGGTTTCAAGTTCACTCCGATAGCTGGAGCTCCTTCGCATCGAGAAAAGCAACACATGGCAGTTCTCGCTCTAGAGTTTCACAGTGGGCTCGCCTTACTCGCTCTACGCTTAATTCACTTTGATCTGACAATGTCGATCTGTACAGTCAATACTCGAGGCAATCTCCTCCCCGATCCGACCAAAGATGCTATTCAAGCCGCTTTCTACTGCCTACAAAGCGACAACGAAGACCTCCTCGTCAACGGTCGCTCAGAGAACACTCATGTCGGTGCGATCATAGTTGGCGACGAATCCTTCAAGAAGACGATCGGACCAACTGATTACGTTCTCGAAGTCGTTGCGACTGAGAAAGAATTGATTGAAGTCATTCTCGACAAGGTCCGCTTCAAGTTCGATCCAGAGTGCGTGTCAGGATACGAAGTACATCATGGATCTTGGGGATACCTTCTAGAGCGAGCCGATAGCGAGTACAGTTCGTCCACTCTCATCTCGATTTCTTCGTTGTTTTTGCTCACGTTTCGGATTCTGGCTATAGATCGCAATCTCGTTCCCGAGCTGGGTCGAGTCAAGGCTTTCGACACCGGCAAGTTTGGCAACAAGGAAACAGATCGATGGGGATTCAACCAGTCAAGCACTCTCAATTTCAGCGGCAGACACGTTCTTCCGATTTGGCGAATCCTCAAAGCCGACAACAAGTTCCAACAGTACTCTTTCGAGCACATCGCATTCCACATCCTTCGCTTGAGGTCAGCTGCTGTGCTTTCTGTGTCCGAATCTGAACGGGGCTGACGAAGACTTGACTTCTGCAGGACTCCTCACTACTCCTACGCTCAGCTCACAGAATGGTATCAGTCGGGAGATCCGATGAAGATAGCTAGAGTACTTCACTACTGGAGGAACCGAGTCGAAATGGACATTGAGATGCTGGATGCTGCCGAAATCATCGATCAAAATTGGTGAGTTTCAGACTCCTGTTCGCTGACGGGTCTGCACTAATCGATCACGCATGCACAGTGAATCTGCTCGAGTGTTTGGTGTTGACTTCAAATCTGTCAGAACTCGCGGTAGTCAATTCAAGGTTGAATCTGTCATGTTCAAAATTTCGAAACCTGAAAGTTTCCTTCTCCTTTCGCCAAATCGAGTTCAGGTACGCTTTCGTCTTTGTCTGTGACCCGTATCTTACTAACTTTCTCCTTGCGCTCCCAGGTCGGACGACAGAACGCTGCAGAATGTCAACCGCTCATCATGGAACCGAAATCAGCTTTCTACAAAGGACCTTTACTCGTTCTCGACTTTCAATCTCTCTACCCATCAGTCATGATCGCTTATAATTACTGCTATTCGTGAGTCGACCTTTCGCTCTCCTTGCTTACTTTCGAAGCTGGATCGAATCGTCGCGAATTAGAACTTTCCTCGGTCGAGTCAACTCTTTCAAAGGTACAAGCAAATTCGGAGTACAGACAAACCTCGAACAGCCTCCTGGTCTCTTGCATCTCATGAAAGATCAAATCAACAGTGAGTCCCTCTTGTCGCTCTATGCGAGAAACCGCACTGACATTCTCGCTTACCTCCAGTCTCACCTAACGGCATGATGTTCCTCAAACCCGATGTACGCAAGTCGTTACTCGCAAAGATGTTGAGCGAGCTGCTCGATACTCGTGTAATGGTCAAAGGGAGTATGAAAGCTGTTGCTTCTGACCGAGTAAGCTTTACTCCCTTTTTCGGTATGCGATGTGAGGCTGACCTCTGTTCCATCTTTAGGCTCTCAGCAAGCTACTCAACGCTCGCCAACTAGCACTGAAGTTCCTAGCGAACGTCACTTACGGTTACACTTCTGCAACTTTCTCTGGTCGAATGCCTGCAGTCGAAGTCGCCGATGCTATCGTTCAAACTGGTCGAGAAACGCTCGAAAGGGTACGTTGCACGATTCCTTCGCTGCAGTTGGCCATTTGTTGCTGAACCAAATGACGATTCTCAGGCACTCGAAACGATTCGCAACAAAAAAGAATGGGCTGCTGAAGTTGTCTACGGTGATACCGATTCGCTCTTCGTCTATCTCCCTGGTAGGAGTAAAGAAGAAGCGTTCCGTATAGGCAACGAGATGGCTGAAGTCATCACGTCGCAAAACCCTCGTCCCATCAAACTCAAGTTCGAAAAGGTATATCTCCTCCTTTCCTGTCGCAATCTGCACCCGAGGCTGATCTCGATTCATCTATAGGTTTACCTACCTTGTGTTCTCCTCGCGAAGAAGCGTTATGTCGGATTCAAATACGAACGATTGAGCGAAATCGAACCCGAGTTTGATGCGAAAGGTATCGAAACTGTTCGTCGAGATGGTATCGCTGCAACACAGAAGATGCAAGAGACTTGTCTCAAGTACGGATCCTCGCTCTCTGCCGTGACTGTCCGATGCTAACCATCATAGTTGAAACAGATTACTATTCCGTTCTTCCGACCTTTCGCAAGTCAAGGATTATTGCACTCGACAGTGGACAAAGCTACAACGAGGTGACGTCTCCCCTCAAGACTTTGTCATCGCCAAAGCAGTCAAGCTCGGAAGCTATTCGTGCGTTTCCACTTTCGCAATCAACTCCTCGATGAAATGACTGACTCGCAGTCTCGAAACAGCGAGAAATGTCTTCCTCCACCTGGAGCAGCTGTCGCGACTCGTGCTATGCTCAAAGATCACCGAGCTGAGCCAGAGTATGGAGAACGTGTTCCCTATGTCATGTATCAAGGAGAACCCGGAACAAAACAAGTCGATCGAGCTGTATCTCCTGGCGAATTCCTCTCTGATTCGTGAGTCCTTCTCTCCATCCGAATCCTCGACGTTCCTGACTCTGGCATTATTCTCCAACAGGCGACTCCGCCTCGACACCGATCACTACATCACTCGAATGATGATTCCGCCTCTCAAACGAATCTTCGATCTCGTCGGTGCAGACGTCGAAGGGTGGTACCGCGAAATGGCGAAAAGTAAACGAGTACAGAACAACACGAACGGTGCTCCGACGGAACGACGCCTCAAGCTTGACGAAATCTACAAAAGTGATCGATGCGTTGCTTGCGATGGACCGAACGGTCACGGTCGTGAGTGCTCTCTTCCATCTCTATCGTACTCACTGGTTGCTTATTGCGCTCTACATAATCAGAGCTCTGTCCCGATTGTCGCTCCCATCCAGCCGAAGTCACTTTCTCCCTCATTTCTCGAACCTCTCACCTCGAATCCCGCCATCGCGCTCTCCATCAAATCTGCGCCTCCTGTTCCTCTACCCCCATCATCGAAGAGATCGCTTGTGCTTCTCTCGACTGCCCCAATCTCTACGCTCGAGCTCGAAACTCGAGTGAACTTGCAAAACTCCGTTCGATCCAAATCGAATTCTAGCTTGATGATTCCCTCTTTCTCTCTCTCTCTCTATCTCGAAGTACTCGTTCTACTATGTTGTCGTATAGCTTTTGAACCACCTCGCAACACAGCTTTTCTCTTTTTCGTTCTCTCAAACGGATCTGAAGAGAGAGAAGCGAAAATTTTGTACTGCTTTTGTTTCATTCGATACTAACGACTTGTACTGCACTGAACTTTGAGGGGACTGACTTGATTCTTCACTCGGTACCGATCAATTTGAGCAAGAGCTCAGCTGTGTGGCAACAACAAAGATGCATCAGCAATACATTCAGATTCAGGTCAATCGAAGTCGACTCACTGTTCTCGTCCCTGACTTTCGCGAGTTCCTCGTTGAGACTAGCGATCGTCTTGACCATTGTCTTCATAGCGAATTGAGAAGCGGTACTTGAAACACCAGCGTTCGAAGAAGCTCGAGGTTCGGAAGGGGAACGTTCGACGCCTGTGAAATCGACGAGCTCTAATCAGTACGAGAGAGCTGATTAGGGACAGAAAGCGAGCTCACCGTTCGAGAGAGGATTGGCTTCCTCGTAAGCATTAATCCTCGCTTGCAATTGAGCGATAACTTCCTCCTTTTTCCCTTTCTCCTTTTCCCACTCTTTCTCCTTCTCCTCACTCTGTTCCCTCAACTTCCTAATCTCATCTTGACTCTTCCCAGCATTCTCCAATCCCTTCTTCAATTCCTCTAGACTTTCTTCCCCTCCAACCAATTTCTTCAACCCCTCAATCTCATCTTGCAAGCGTTCTTTATCGTCCTCCCAAGTTTGTCTTTCTTCTTCGAAATCGACGTGTTGATCGTTCAAATTCCAGAGATGATCAATAATTGAACAATCTGGGTGCGAGGAGCGGTAAGGGGGCCACCACCGACCGGCAGAAAGCAAGAGTGAAACGTCGTCTTCTGTCAATCCGAGATTCTCGAGTAGTTGCGGATAACGTTGAATGGATCTAACGAGGAGAGAGCTAGTCAGGGGAGTCGAGGCACGTGATCTAGCTTGATCAGAGACTCACGAAGTAGCAGAATTCTCAGAAGATTCGTTTTCTCCTCCTCCGTTCATGACGAGACTTTTCGATTTGTTCAATACTTCGTAGCGTTTCTCGAGTGACTCCAAGTTCTCCTTCAAACTGTTTTTACGAGAGTGGAAACAGAAACGAGTCAGCAAGCGTCGATCTAACAGGGGTACAGATGATCGTGGTCGTCGCTCGCTCGAAAGAGTGACTCACTGTTTGTTTTCCTTCTTGAGTTCTTTCTCTACACTTGCGCTGGGGGGCTCTGATGACTTGCCGCCGAAAAGTGAAGCGAGAACGGAACCGGAAGTAGTCGAGGTCGTCGGTTCTTTCGAAGATAGTTCCTCCTTTTCTTCGATGAGACGAGCGTTGTCTTTCTCGAGTGAAGCGACGAGTTTCTCGAGAGTCTCCTGTAGCATCAAGCGAAGAGTCGAGCGGTGAGCGAGTGAGGTGAGATTCGTGAGATCGCTCGAAACAGTTTCTCCCGACGTACAACTCGTTTCTTCGTAGCCTTCAATTGATTCGTGAGATCAGTCTTGACAAACTCCAATTCCGTGATCTCTTCCTCCAACCCTTCGATCTTGTCCTCTAATTTCTTCTTCTCCCTACTCTCAACTCCCGCTGCATTCGACGCTTGGTTACTCGCAGCTTCCTCCAATTGCTTGCATCGTACTTTGTAGATCTCTGATTCTTCCTCGAGGGACTTGAGCTGGACTGCACGTTTAGCGGCGAGGTCTCTCGATTGTTTCAATTCTTCTTTGAGAGAGGTGATGCGGGAATCGGTATCGAGCTGGGATTGAAGCGTTGTGAGTTCTTGCTTGAACTGATCCCTAGATGAAGTGATAGTTTTGATCTCGTCTTTCGCGCGATACAACTTTGTGATCAAGCGTAATCATCAGTTTCTCTCGATCGCGGATTCTGCGAAAGAGCGGAAAAGTTAAGCTCACCTGTTTCTCCAAAGCGATGATTTCCTTCTCTACCACTTTCCTATCCGTATCCTTCCCACTCTTCTTCTCTTGTTCCAACTTCTCCCTCTCGTTTGCGAGTTGTTTCTGTAACAAAGTGACTTCGGCCCTCAAATCCTCAATTTCTCTAGCTTCCCTCCTCTCCCTCAATTTCTCGATCGTGACCATTCTACTCGTATTCACAGCGTGAGTGAGGGTGAATCAGGAGAGGGGTGAACTTACTGTGACTTTTCTATTCGATTATCGTTGCCTTGATTGCGGCCAGCCGCCTCACGAGAGCCAATACGATCAAGTCGATCCCTACCCATGATGCTCTTTCTTCGCGTTATCTTGCCTATGTTGAGAAAGGTGAGATTGAGAGGGGAAAGAAGTTCCCGGAGTACCGCGGTGAAGAGAAGGAAAGAGTGGGCTAGATAAGGTCTGACTAGGTGTAGCGTGGAGACGATGAGCTGGTGGTTGATGATGGGGGAGAGGGAAGTTGAGAAAGTGAAGAGAGAGAAAGAAAGAGAGAGAGAGAGAGAGAGAGAAAGTTTGAGTGGCTCTCGGAAAATTCGCAAGTGACAAGGGTCAGACTTCATTTTGTTTCTATTCAACATTTGAGAGGGGGTACTGCTATCACTGACAACGGGAGAGAGAGGGAAAAAGAGAATCTATATACTACTTTTGAGAGAGAGAGAAACGTCTAACAACATTTCGAGAGAACGACCCAAACGAGCAAGGCAAACACCATCACCCAACTCCCTCCTCCTCCTCTCCTTGACCCCCCTACATGTTCCCTCGTCAAATTGAGTCCTTTGAGA